>Ga0068863_100007692_pt1 | contig 10539 bp, 13 predicted proteins | sample KBSSwiS62_FD_66596 | JGI IMG/M metagenome (GOLD analysis project Ga0068863, IMG submission 66596) | Switchgrass rhizosphere microbial communities from Kellogg Biological Station, Michigan, USA - KBS Switchgrass S6-2 | ecosystem: Host-associated > Plants > Roots > Rhizosphere > Soil ...
ACCGCGTGCGCCTTCGCATCGCCGCCCGCCTGGGTGATGCGGTCTACGAGGGCGTCGAGCAGCTCCTGCCTGCGCGCGGCGACAACGACCTGCGCCCCGCGACGGGCGAACTTCTCAGCCGCGGCTTCGCCGATGCCCGACGATGCTCCGGTCAGCAGAACGCGCTTGCCTTCCAGGTCAACGGGGTCGCGCCGGCGGCGCAGCGCCTGTTCGGTCAGCGCCGGCCGCATGCTGGTCAGCAGCAGGGTCTCGGACAGCCTGCGCAGCGGGCTCTTGCTCACAGGTCATGAGTTTAGGTGGTCTAGTTTTTGATGAGTTTTCCGAGCCGACGCGGTCGTATTGGGTATGACGATCAACGGCAAGCTCGACACCCGGTTCAGTCAGGCGACGGAGCCGGTTGACTGGCACCAGGTCAGCGACACTCTGGCCGGCGCCGAGTTGTACTGGCTGACCACTGTCCGCGAGGACGGCCGCCCGCACACCACACCGTTGGTGGGCGTGTGGGTGGATAGCCAACAAGGACCGGCGTTCGTGTTCTGTACGGGACCCGAGGAACAGAAGGCCCGCAATCTGGCGCACGGTACCGCCGTCACGGTCACCACCGGGGTGAACACCTGGCAAGACGGGTTGGACGTCGTCGTCGAGGGCAGCGCGGAACGGTTGACCGGCCTCGACACGTTGACGCCATTGGCCGACGCGATTCGCGAAAAGTACAGCGGTGATTGGGATTTCACACCCGACGACGACGGTTTCGGGCACACCGACAGCAGCGGTGAGCGCCACATCGCCCACGTGTTCCGGGTGCTTCCGGCGAAGGTGCTGGCGTTCACGAAGTCGCCGCACGGCCAGACCCGCTTCCGCCCCACTGGTCAGTCACGCCCTGGCGCGGTCTCCGAGGCGGGCCGTCTGCTCGATTGACGGCAGTGCCAGCAGCGCGATGAGGGGGACAACGCTGAAAAGCAGTCCCAGGGTTGCCCACAGTCGGTCATTGCGGTTCTTTCTCATCGCGATCTCCGAACAGCCGTAAGCAGTCAAGATCCCGAGCATGCCGATCAGCGCGAGCAGCGGATGCGAAATGACCAACTCGATCAACTTCGACGTCTGAAAGAACTCGCGAGAGTTGTCGGCTAGCAGGTGTTCGTGGGCCATGAGTCGTCCTTTGTCGGGGTCGCAGTGTGTTGCGCTTCTCAGGTAGGTGCACCAGCGCGGCGTGATGGGGACACTTTTCTGCGGCATGGCGGACGGGCCGGCGGGGACGCCTGGTGGTGATCCCCGCCGGCCCGGGCCGGTGCGACTCGTCGGCAGTCGCTCAGAACGACTGACCCAGCGCGAGTACCGTCCGGGCGCCGGCCAGCTTCACCAGCAGATCGCGCTGGCGAACCGCGAAGTCCGGAACGGGGCGGCCTGCGGCCAGCTTGCGGTGCAGCAGCCCCAACTTGGCGGCGGAGTGCTGGACGTCGACCATCGCGCGCTTGCCTTGCTTGCCACCGATGGACGCGGCCCAGCGCCGGGCTGCGCGGCGACCCTTGAACGTCGTCAGCGCGGGCAGTTCGGTGTGCGCGAACCATCCACGGTTGGCATAGCTCTGCAGGTGCGCCCCAACGCTGCGGAGCTCGCGTCGACGGATCCGGCTGACGATGACGATCATCGCGATGAAGACCGCCGCCGAAACCCCGAGGAACACGAGAAGCGCTTGCGGCGAGGGGTTTGAGAACAACACGTAGTCCCAAACCGAGTGCAGGGCCATCGCGGCGGCCAGCCCGACGACAGGAGCGATGATCCGCACCGCACGCTTGGCGCTGGCGACTGCGATTCCGAGCCCGATGCCGAACATGACGGTGAACAGCGGATGCGAGAACGGCAGAATCACTCCGCGCATCACGAAATTCAGCAGCACATCGCCGGTGTGGTACTGGCCGGGCACGATCTCGGCAGTGGGGTCAGCGGCCAGACCGACGGTGTAGGCCTTGACGTAGTAGCCGACGTTTTCGGTGAAGGCGAAGCCGGTGGCGACAAAGCCGCCGTAGACGATGCCGTCGATGACCCCGTCGAATTCTGAACGCGCGAACCACACGAGGGCCACCAGGATGAATCCCTTGGCCACTTCTTCGACGGTTCCTGCGCTCAACCACAGCGGGCCGCCGACGAACGTCTCGACCAGCACGCTGACGGTCGTGGCGGTGGTGGCACCCCACATGAACGCAACCAGTAGCAGTCGGGCGGGTTCGGGTTCTGCGCGGTCGATCCACCGGAACGCCGCCAGAACGACGGGGACAGGCACAATCGCCAGGCCGAGTGATAGCGCCAACCCTGCAGCAGTTGCCGACACTCCCAGCATGAGCATCCCGGCCAGCCAGGCCACGGAGCTGATGCCCAGAATGATCCAGGTGGTCACCCGCAGCGCCCGTCGGGGCCGTGCCGTTCGGGCGGCTACTGCGGGCATTGGTTGCACGACGGGCGCCGCCGGTATCGGGCGCTCGAGGGCGATGGTCATGTTGACTCCTTGAGGTGTGTCGACGCTCCCGTTGAGCGTCGTTCGCAGACTTGGAGCAACGGCAGGCCCGCGTGGTGACGCTTTTCTGTCAAGCGATTTCGGAAACGACGGGAATCGCCCACTGTCCACACACCGACGACACGCCCCGGGGAAAGGCGTGTCATGGCTCTAACTTCGTGAGAAAGTCTGCGCACCAAGGGTTCTGGTCAGTCCGCCGGCAGTTCCTCTGCGCGTCGCTCAACGGCTTCGGCAAGCCGGGAGATTTGCCCGCGCAGCAGATACCAATTGACAACGATGACCGCCGCGCCCAGCCCGAGAAATCCAGCGACGATCGCGTGATCCAGCGACGGATGGTGCAAGGCGCGTGCAACCCCGAAGACACCCAGCAACGGGACCATTACCGGTGCTTGTCGGTTGAGTCTGCGGCTACGTGCGAGCCAACCGCGCCACGTATCGAGGTCGACGCGCGTCGGCAATTCACCCGAACGCAACGCGCCCGCGTAGACGACGTACTGCTCTATCGAGCCGAAATTTCGGCGCGCAAGGCGCTCGCCCACGATCGCCGAAATCAGCATCACCACAGTCACATAACCCGCCATGGCGATCCCGAAGACCGAGATCTTCCCCGCGACGCTGTAGTACAGCGAGGAAAGCGCAATGCCGGCCGCGAGGCCGAAAACCCCGGTCGCTGTGATGCGCGCGCTTGCGGGCATCCGGTACCAGAATGTCGATGTCATCATCACCGCTCCTGTGTTTTGAGGCGGCCGTGAGCCGCCTGGCCATTCATGCCGTTGGTGCGTCCCGGTGGGGCCGCACAGGTATGAGTGGCGAGCGGTCGATTTGGTGACCAGTTTTGGGAGTGGTAATCGGCGCAGGCTCAGCCGACGGGGCCGTCACCGCTGTCGCCGAAGTCCGGCTGTAGGGGTTCAAGACTCGTGGGAGGCGTACGAATGTTCCTCCCGCCCGGTGACGGTGCGCTGGTGCTGCCGCCGCTTGGCGGGTTCGGCTGAATCGCCTCGCTGGGCGCAGTGGGTGTAAGCGTCAGAATCTCTTGTGGGGTCTGTGTATTCACCGGCGGAGGAGTAAAGACCTTGCTTGTCCGCGTGGTCGGGCCGACGCTTGGCGAGGCAGCGGCGCCCGTCGGCTGCGGCGGCGCCGTCACGGTGGCCGGGGCCTCGTACGTGATCGTCGGGTCGTGCTCGACGACGCGTGCCTGAGGGGGGCTGGATTCCGTTGGGGGAGCCGCGATCGACACGGCGGGAAGAGCCGTCGTCGGAGTCACCCGCCGAGCGATCGTGCTCGGAGACACCGACGACTGGATCACGTTCGCGGGGTTCACGGACGTCTCATGGTTGTGCTGCACCGCGATGGCCACCGCTGGAACTGCGATCAGCCCGGCTATCAGCCCGGCGCCCGCGACAGCCCGCCGGGTGAACCGACTGCGTCTGCCCTCACCGTCACCAGAGGCGCTTCGGTCAGCGGCGATCGTGTGCATGACGACAGTGGGCTCGCTGGCGATCGTGCGCATGACGACAGTGGCTTCGGCGCCGGTGTGCTGCGGCGTCGGGGCCGGACCGGACGAAGAAACCAGTCTGATGCTGTCCAACGTGCGATGACGCAACGCCGCGGGCGCCGAGATCAGCAGCGGGGCAGAGCCGAGCAACGCCGTGGGATTGACCATTCGGCGGCGCAGGTCATCACACGTCGGGCAGGACTCGATATGGCGGGAGATGCGCTTGCGCATGAGGACCGTGAACTTGCCGTCCCAGCCGTCGAGAATCTCGGCGAGCCCGGGGCACGCGTTGACGTTGTTGCGGGCCGCCCGCGACACCAGCAGCGCCCCCAGCGAGCGTTCGATGGTCTCGCGGAGCCGCTGAGCCATCTTCTTGGCGTTCGATGCGCTGACGCCCAGAGCTTCGGCGAGATCGGCGCCTTCCAGGCCCTTGCGGTAGGCAAGCTCATAGACCGCGCGGTCACGTTCGGATAAGCCGCCCGCCGCGGCGGCGATCAGTTCGGCCAACTCATTGCGCCGGGTGAGCGTGGCCGGGCCGGGCCCGGTGTCCGATTCTTCAGGGAGTTCCTCAACGGCCTGTTCCCGCTTGCGTCCGCGCAGACAACGCAGCGCTTCGTAACGGGCGATCGAGTACAGCCAGGGCCGCAGTTTGGCGGGTTCGCGCAGCTTCGAAAGGCTGTTGGCGGCAATACAGAATGCGTCGTGCACGCAGTCCGCTGCCGCTTCCCGGTTGCGCAGCATGCCGATGCAGAAGTCGTGCAGCGGATCGGCATAACGGTCGTAGATGGCCGCAAAGGCTGCGCGGTCGCCTGCGGCGGCGGCCTGGACCAGCTCAGCATCGCTGACGACGTGCCGACCGGGCACCGCTGCGGTCATGGCATCCCCCTGCCTACGACGCCAAATCCCCGTGGTTGTGAGGATAGTTCGGTGAGGAAATGTTTGAAATTGATCCGGCAAACATCGTTGTAATTGCCTTCGGCGCGCGCGGTGATGGTCAGCCCGCCAGCTCGTTCGGCAGATGCCGGACCGGCAGCGAGCCCCGCCCCAGCACCGTCGATTGCTGAGGAGCGGGCACGACGACCGCATAGCCCGAAGGGGCCGGCTGGATGCCGAGGTTGGCCGAGGCGAATACCAACGCGGTGGCAACGATGGCCAGTCCGGCGCCGACCTTTGCGACCGTCGTGGGATTGGGGGCAGCGGTCATGTCTGCTTCTCCTGGTCTCGTCCGAGTCCTTTGGCCTCGGCTCACAGGTATGTGCAGCGGGACGCGCAACTGGTGACACTTTTCGGAGTGATTTGTGTGCGTCTAGGCGCGCTCAGCGCTCCTGAACGCACACAAATCACTAGAAGTAGCGCGGGAACGGCGTCCAATCCGGGTCGCGCTTCTGCAGGAATGCGTCGCGGCCTTCGACTGCCTCGTCGGTCATATACGCCAATCTTGTTGCCTCACCGGCGAACAGCTGCTGGCCGACCAGCCCGTCGTCGCTCAGATTGAACGCGTACTTGAGCATCCTGATCGCCTGCGGCGACTTGCCGTTGATAGCGGCCGCCCACTGTAGGCCGACCTTCTCCAGGTCGGCGTGATCGACGACCTCGTTGACCGCGCCCATCGCATGCATCTGCTCTGCGGTGTAGGGCCTGCCGAGGAAGAAGATCTCGCGTGCGAACTTCTGGCCCACCTGTTTCGCCAAATACGCACTGCCATAACCGCCGTCGAAGCTGCCGACGTCAGCGTCGGTCTGCTTGAACCGGGCGTGCTCGCGGCTGGCCAGGGTCAGGTCGCACGTCACGTGCAGGCTGTGCCCGCCGCCGGCCGCCCAGCCGTTGACAAGGCAGATGACCACCTTCGGCATGAACCGGATCAACCGCTGCACCTCGAGGATGTGGAGCCGGCCGGCGCGCGCGGGGTCGACCGTCTCGGCCGTCTCACCTGAGGCGTATTGATAGCCGCTGCGGCCACGGATGCGTTGGTCGCCACCGGAGCAGAACGCCCAGCCGCCGTCTTTGGGTGCGGGCCCGTTGCCGGTCAACAGGATGACGCCGACCTCGGGCCACATCCGGGCGTGGTCGAGCGCACGATACAACTCGTCGACGGTGTGCGGCCGAAACGCGTTGCGTACCTCCGGCCTGTCGAAAGCGACGCGCACCGTCGGTTGCGGCTTCCCGTCGAGCACATGCCGGTGATACGTGATGTCCGTCAGCTCGAAACCCTCGACGGGCTGCCACAGCGACGCGTCAAAAGGGTTGTCGCTCATGCGTTCACCGGGTCCAGTCGGAACACCGGGCAGCGGCCCGCCAGCGCCTCGAACTCGTCGGGATTGGGTCCGGTCACCAGACCCGCGTTCTTGATGAAGCCGACGCCCGTCGGCACCTTGATCGGAAACTCCCGCAGCAGCGGGCGGGCTTCTTCAGTGGACATCTCGACCAACCGCACCCGTGAGGTGTGGCGGCCGCGTTGCAGCGTTCCTTCGCCTGCGGCACGCACATTGGCTGACCAGTCCGAGCCGGGCAGGCCGCCGACGACGTACTCCTTGCCGTCGACGGTCATCGGCGTGACCGGCGTCGACCGAGGTTTGCCGCTCTTGCGGCCTGGCACCGTCAGCACGACCGGACCGAAGTTGATGCCGAGGTGCTGCACCCCGATCATCACCTTGTTCACGTACTTCAACCACCAGGGCGGTCGGATGCGCTCACCGTTGGACATGCCCGTAACGCTACTCAAGCCGTCACGCCGTGATCGGCCAGCGCTTTGCGTAGGCCCTCGGGCCGTTCGACGGTCGGCAGCGGGTCGACGAGGCTGAATCCGCAGCCGATCGCGCGGGCGCCGCCGTCGGCCTCGTCGCTGTCACCGACCATCACGGCGTCGGCGGCCTCGACACCGAGGCGCGACAGTGCGGTTTCGAAGATCGCGGCGTGCGGCTTGATGACACCGACCTCATAGGACAGCACGAACTCGTCGACGTAGTCGGCGACGCCCAGGGTCTCGAACGCCGGGCGGATGTCGAACGCGATATTCGACACGACCGCGGTCTTGATGCCCTGCCGATGCAGACCCTCGAGCACCGCCGCGGTGTCGGGATACGGCGTCCAGGAGGACGGATCGATCGCCCTGCCGTAGAGCGTCTCAGCGTGGTGCTCGGCTAGCCCGGATTCGCGCAGCACGTGCAAGTACGCCTCGCGATGCAGGTGGGGAGCGAGGTCGCGGTTGACCCACGCGTGGTAGGCCTCGGGGGTCATGTCGACGTGCTGTCCGACGGGCGACGTGAGCCGGCGCATCAGCTCGGCCTGCACGTGCCCGTCGACCTCGCGCTCGTCCACCGTGATGCCCTCGAACCAGCTCTCGTCCTCTTCGAGGCGAAACAGCGTGCCGGAATAGTCGAACAGGGCGGCGCGTACAGTCATTCGTCCCATGCTAGCCACGGGCCCGAGCGGCCTTGTCCGCTAACACTTCTCGTTCACGCTCGTTGTCGGTCATGTTTGCTGCGCGGTCGAACTCGCCGGCGGCCTCGGCGTCCCGGCCGAGCCGTGCCAGCAGCTCACCGCGCACACTGGGCAACAGATACGAATCCGCAAGCCCCTCGATGCCGTCGACGATCTCCAGCGCGGGGGCCGGGCCATCAGCCATCGCGACGGCCACCGCGCGGTTGAGTTCGACCACCGGCGACGGTGCAATCTGTCGCAGCCCGTCGTACAGCAGCACGATGCGCGCCCAGTCGGTGTCGGCCGCCGTCGGCGCGACGGCGTGACATTCGGCGAGCGCCGCCTGCAACGCGTACGGACCCCACCCAACACCCTTGCGCTGCAAGGCATTAGCGGCGCGCTCCAACGCCGCGACACCGCGCTGGATCTGCGCGCGATCCCACTGGGCGCGGTTTTGGTCCTCGAGCAGGATGGGGCGTCCGTCGGCGTCGGTGCGCGCCGCGAGCCGCGACGACTGAAACTCCATCAGCGACACCAGCCCGTGCACCTCGGCCTCGTCGGGCACCAGCGCCGCCAGCACCCTGCCCAGTCGCAGCGCTTCGCTACACAGCTCGTCGCGGATCCAGCGCTGTCCGAACGACGCCGAATAGCCCTCGTTGTAGATCAGGTAGATGACGGCGAGCACCGCAGAGAGTCGCCGCGGATACTCTGACCGATCCGGCACCTCGAAAGGCACGTTCGCGGCGGCCAGCGTCTTCTTGGCCCGGGTGATGCGCGCGGCGACCGTCGCCGTCGACGTCAGGAACGCGCGGGCGATCTCGTCGGTGGTCAGGCCGCCGACCACGCGCAGCGTCAACGCGATCTGGCCTTCTCGCGACAGCACTGGGTGCGACGAGATGAAGATCAGCCGCAGCACATCGTCGTCGATGCGGTCCGGGTCCCAGGCCTCGTCGACCGTGGTTTCGAGCTCGTGGGCCAACACCGCGTACTTGGCGTCGAGGTTCTCCTGTCGCCGCCAATAGTCGATGGCCTTGCGCTTGGCGACGGTGGTCAACCAGGCCCCGGCGTTGCGCGGCACGCCCGAGGAGGGCCACTGCGTCAGCGCGTCGACGAGCGCTTCCTGCGCCAGGTCCTCGGCGAGGCCGACCTCGCCGACCGCGCGGGTCAGCGTCGCGACGATCTTGGCAGCCTCCATCCGCCAGACCGCATCGACGGTCTGCTGTAGCTCCGGCACGTGCCCATTGTGCCCAGCGGCTTATGCCTGTCCGCGCAGTGCTGCGGTCGCGCTCGCGAACATCGTCGACTTGATGGCTTGCAGCGTGCCGGGATCCTTGCCCTTCAGCGGTGCGACGAGATCGACGGCCGTCGAGACCACCTTGTCCTCGGAAGCGGTCGCGGTCACCAGGCCGATCGCCTCGGCGTCGGCGCCGCCGTAGCGGCGGCCGGTTGTCATCGCCTCGACCGCGGCGGCCGGGGTCAGCTTCGCCTGGATCAGCGCGGCCATGCCCGGGGTGAACGGGATGTGGATGTCGACCTCGGGGAAGCAGTAGTAGCCCCGGTCGACCCGCATGACGCGAAAGTCGTGCGCTGTTGCCAACATTGAGCCCGCACCGAACGCGTGGCCGTTGACGGCGGCAACGGTTGGCACCGGTGCGACGAGCACGCGGGCCAGCAGCTGCTGGACCTGGTCGACGTACCAGTCGCCTTGATCGCTATGGGCGCCAAGCCAATCCAGGTCGAGTCCGTTCGAGTAGAACTTCCCCTCGCCGGTGGTGACGAGGGCCTTGGCCTCGCCGGCCTCGATGCGGTCGAGGAAGCCGTTGACAGTCTGCAACCATTCCGGTGAGAACCGGTTTTCATTGTCGCCGAGATTCAAAATCGCTATGTCATCGGTGATTTCGAGATGTGCGGGCATTCATTTCTCCTAACTTGACCGACAGAATGGCCTCGACGGCGGCAGCGAGGCGGCGCCGCGTGTCGTTTGTTGGCGGCATGGGCCTGCGCAGCATCAGACCGGTGGGCAGGCCGACAACGCAGTCCTCGATCACGGCGACGGACGCGGCGTCCTTGCGGTCGAACATGGCGATCGACAAGCGGATCAGCATGTCGCGAAGCTCGGCTTCCAGCGCACGCAGCTCGGCCTGTACCTCTGCGGGTGCGTCGCCGATCAACTCGTCGCGGGGAATGCTCAGCCACAGCCGTGCCGACTGCGGGTACTGCTCGCTGAACACGGCTGGTGTGTCGGCCGCGACGATGACGGCGCGGACGGGGTCGGCTTCGGCGTCGACGGCCTGCTTCTGCAGCGTCAGGAACCGTCGGGCGGCGCGCACCCAGGCGCGGCCGACGAGGCCGCCGCGGGATCCGAACGCGTGATAGATCGCACCGTTGGAGATGCCGGCCCGCTCGGACACCGCGCGGATGGTGACGGCTGTGACGCCGCCCTCGACGGCGAGTTGTTCGGCCGCGTCGAGCATCGCGTCGCGGTCGTACACCTGTGGCCGGGGCATGGGAGCCAAAGTAACAGAGCGCTTGCTCTGTTATCAAATGGGTGCATGACACGCCGAGGCAATGCGGGCTGTAGCAACCATCGAGGCGGAAAGTTGGTGCTATGGCACACCGGCTTGTCACTGCATACCGCGAAGGGCGAAAGGCGTTCGGGCATACGCTTCTCAACCCGTACGCGGGGATGGGCGACCGTGCCGTCGCTCGCATGTGGCGGCTGGGCTGGCAACGGGCCGCCGAGGAGAGCCGCTGCATCCCGCCCGAAGCCGAGCGCATCGAGCGACTGCGCGCGGAGATCGACGCGCTACTCGATTAGCTGTCCCCGCGAGAGACCGCGTCTGTACGGCGACGCGCCGCGTATGCACGTACAAAAGGGGCCGCTCGCGCGGAGATCAGCCGACTGCGCGGCCCGCGCCCTCCCAGAACTGCAAGCGCACGGCCTTCTTGTCCGGCTTGCCCAGCGCGGTCACCGGCACCGAGTCGACGACGATCACCTGCTTGGGCGACTGCACCGAACCCTTGCGGTCCTTGACCGCGGCCTGGATCTCCGCGGTCATCCGCTCCACCGCCGCATCGTCAGACGGTGCGTCCGGCCGCAGCACCACGACGG
>Ga0068863_100007693_pt1 | contig 10537 bp, 17 predicted proteins | sample KBSSwiS62_FD_66596 | JGI IMG/M metagenome (GOLD analysis project Ga0068863, IMG submission 66596) | Switchgrass rhizosphere microbial communities from Kellogg Biological Station, Michigan, USA - KBS Switchgrass S6-2 | ecosystem: Host-associated > Plants > Roots > Rhizosphere > Soil ...
TTCGGTAGGTAGCAGCTATGGAGCCTCGTCGCTTGTGACAGCGGCTGGAAATATATGGCTCATCATCTGGTACACCGTGCGAGGCTTCTCGATCATCCATGATCCGATCGCCGTATTCGTCCTCGTGTTGATAATGGGTGTTACGGCAACGGTACTGTGCCTTTTTATGGCAATCGAGGTTATGGTTTCCTGGGTTGTGACCTACGCTGCGATTTACGGCGGCATCTTCTTCATGGCCTTCTCTGGAGCGGGATTCACCAGGGAATACGCGATGGGGTATTGGAAGGTGGTTGTTTCAAGGGGCGGTCACCTGATGGGGAATATCCTGTCTGTTGGCCTGTTCCTGAGCACCTCAGTGACGACGCTGAATCAGCTTCAGGCGATGAAAAGCAGCACGGATTTCTTCTCGCAGGATGGAACCCAGAACATGATGGTGGGGTACCTGCTGTTGTTCGTCATCAAAGGCGCGCTGTGTTATCTCGTAATGAAGCGTTTGCCTGGGATTTTGGCGGCGATCCCGGTTGGTGGAGCCTCCCCTGAGACGACCGATCACTCCCGCCTCGTCGCCGGAGGGCTTGCGGCTGCCGGGGCAGGAGCCGCGGCTGGGGCGGCGGCAGGGGCTGCGACCGGCGGAGCGGGCGCCGCTGGGAAAACGGCTGGCGCTGAAGCCGCTGGTGGCGCCGGTACAGGTGGGTTTGGAGGGGGGTTCGGAGGGCTATCCGGCGGAATGCCCATGGTCTCTGACGGCCCTGATGGTGGCCAGGGCGGCGGCGGTGTTGCCGCTGCTGGCTTTGATGGAGGCGGGGGCGGTAGCCCTCGTGGCGGAGCTGCTGTGGCAGGTAAGGGCGGCAGCGCCCCAGCAGGCGGCGGCGGTTCGGCCGCCGCGCGTAGTGCTTTGCGAGCTGCAGATATCAAGCTCGCGGGCCGCGTGATAGCGGCAGGACTCATGGCTCCGATTCACCTGGCCAACAGAATGGACGGGAGCAGCCGGGGTGGAAACGTGACCTCCATGCGTACGCTGTGGCAACAGCGGCAGGCCGCGGCGGCAGCGGTAGCGGCGGCGGAGGGAGGTGATTCCTCTGCTGAACCGTCTGGGCCCGCTTCAGGCGGCAAGACTGGAGATGGCATGGAAACGGCCCGGCAGATGTTCGGTGAAATGGACTCTGTGGGAGGTGTCGATGCTAACAGCAGCGCGACCCCTCGGCTCTCAGGGCCGTCCGGCAGTGGCGACACTGGAGCCTCATCGTGACGCATGCAGGCATCGTCTGTGCCATCGTTGCTTCGATGCACTACCAAGTCCCGGCAGACGGTCTTTTGGCCGTCTACCAAGCTGAGAATGGTTCGAATGGGCAGTGGGTGCGCAATATGAACGGCACCTATGATGTCGGGCCGATGCAGTTCAACACGACCTACCTGGCGCAGTTGCAGCGGCAATACGGCATTCGGCCTGAAGATGTTGAATCGACTGGAAAATGCTATCCTTTCGAGCTGGCAGCGTGGCGCATCGAGACTCACATCCGGAAGGGGCGTGGCGATCTATGGGAACGCATTGCGCACTTCCACAGTTCGTCTCCGGCAGAGGTCGCCAGGTACAGGGCGAGGCTAATTCTCTATGCGGGACGCTGGAGAAAATGGCTTGAAGAAAACTTCCAAGTTGCGGTTGTCCGCGAAAAAAAAACTACCCGCTAATCGTAAGCGACGACATATGGACGGCTTTGCAGCGCTGCATGAATACTTCTATGGCCTAACGTCTCGCAAGCGGGAGCGGTTTGTCAAAGAGTGCGATTCCAGCCTGAACTCCATCCAGCAGGTAATTTCGAGGAAGGTCGTAGGCCCTGGTTTGGCGAAGAAAATCGAGCTGGCCTCGAAGCGCAGAATCACCCAGGACATGCTGTGTAACAAGCCGAAGGCGACTCCTCGTGACTGGACATCCGATAAGCGGCGTGTGAAGCCTGGGCGGGATACGCCTGGCTTCGCGGCGTTTAGGGCGTTCATCAATGCCAAGACGCCGGCGGAGCGCGAGGAGTTTGCAAAAGCCTGTGACGTGACGGTTCACCACCTGCAAAAAATGCTGGTGAGAAGGAAGAGCACGTACGAGACAGCAGTGAAGATCGAGAAGGGTTCCGAAGGGGAAATCACACGCGACATGCTGTGTCCGAACTGGCAGGAGAAGTTCCAGATTGGGCCCAAGATGTCGTTTGCCTTCCCACCAGGGCAGGACAAAAAGAAGGGCGGTGGGCGCAAGTACGCGGATTCGCGTGTGGATGCAGACCGGGATACACCGGGCTATGCCGCGTTCCGGGCATACTTCAACGCGCTTGAGCCGATTGCTCGCAGGAAGTTTGCAGACGAGTGCGAAACCACAGTGGACTACCTGCGCCTTGTGTTGAATCGTGGGAGGATGAGTGCTGAGCTTGCCTTGAAGATTGAGCGTGCCTCTGTCGGAGAGATCACCAGAGATATGCTGTATCCAGACTGGAAATCGATCTGGCCTGAATGGAAGCCACCCCAGCGCTGATTCCACAATCGCTTGGGCCGGGGTTCACCCAGCCAAACACATAAGTGGGGGGCTGTAACTGGCCCGACTTAGAGGCGGCCCTGTTCCCGGTGATAACTTGCTAACAGCTCCTCGACGTTGAAACTGCGAAGTGCGTTTTCCCACGCGACATTCACATGGACATACGCCTCAAGATGCTGACGTGAGCGCGCGAGCCATTCGATAGCTTTTTGCCTCAATGCGATTTCCCGATCACAGGGGAGGGATTGGCACGCAGCTCCGTGAAGAGCAGGGCGGGCTCCGAAATTGAGGGCGACTATGGGGGCGCGGCCGGCTGAAGTCCAAAGGGTAATGCTTGCAAATACAAAAACGAAAGAGTAGTCTATAGTAAGGACCGGAAATCCGGCAGTCCGGTAGCGAAAGGGACACAGCTTATGAACCTCACCAACATCATCATCGGAGCGATCATTTCTTTCGCGGCATTCAAGGCTTTGCAGCACAAGTTCCCTCGCAATCCGGTACTGAAGTTCGTAGCTACGGTCATCGACTTCGTAGTCGCGCTGGTTGCAGCTATTCTCGGTGGAGCAATTAGCGGCACTGTGGGTGGCTCAAACTCCCGCGGTACTCAGTCTCGTGTGCTTCGCCATCATCGCTACCTCGACCGCTGGGAGGTCCCAGGTCAGAATGCGAACCTGGCCGACTACGATCGTTGATTGTGACGTACAGGGCCACTAAAGCAATTTCACTGAGCATAAACAATGAGTAAGCTAGGCGAATATCTGCGCAACCGCCGGGTCCGAAGCCGAGTACAGACACTTGGGAGCATTGGTTTCACGTCTCAGGAGGCCTGGCAGATCGCAGAAAGCGTCGAATGGATCAGGGAAGATGCCGCCTCTTTGTCAGACGCGATTCAAGCGGCCGACGCATCGAGTATCCGCCTGTCAGTCAACAACCACTTAGCTCGAACCGATCTTCTGCGGGACTTTGTCCCGCCTCGTCCGCCGGCGAGCAAATGAGATTGCCCCCGCATTGCCGTGGTGGAATTGGGCGCTCCAGGTTTTAGGAAGCCGACATGACCATTTCAACCCTGAAGCGTTCCATCCTAGCTTCCGCCATGTTCTACTCAATTCTGACTACCGGCGCGTGTTTGGCTCAGTCTCCCGCCTCAACAAGAATCCATAGTGGTGAGGTTGTTGGAGTTTGCCTGACCGCTCCAGGGCACGCTTTCGCCGTCTTGATCGCGGTCAAGAACGGGTACATGAGCGCTAACAAGACCGATCCTTGCGGAGTTGGTGGGGTCAATCGCTTCCAGCGACTCGTGAAGCGCGTTGTCGCCGTCCCAGGAGATGATGTTCTTGTTGTAGTTCGGTCCACGTCACAGGCGGCGGGGAAGCCACCTGGCGTCTACGTGAACGGAAAGCTCGAACCGGAAAGCGCCCCTTTGGACAAGGACAACAACGGCCGCGACTACCCGCAAAATCCGTTTCACAAAAAGCTATCAGCCGATGAATACATGGTCCTTGGTAGAAACGCGGAGTCGTTTGACTCGCGCTACTTCGGAACCGTGTCCAACGCTGAACTGACTCCAGTTAAGTAAATCCCAGCTCCTTCGACTTGCCGCCCTCCACGTCACTGATGACTCCCTGTTTCGTGTACCGACTGTGAGCCGGGCACCGGCTGGCGGGCGGCAGAGCCCACGCGCGTTTGCTGTTGAGAGCTTGACGTTCCGGTGTGTAGATATTTAGAATGCATAGGAGTAGTTGCCCACAACTTCAGTCTGAGTAGGATCGATGAACATGAATAGCCCCCCGTCACACCGAAAGTATAAAAGTCTCATCAGGTCACAAATCGATCTGATGGAAGTCGGTGAATCTCTCACGTTCACTGCGCCATTGAAAATCCCCCCCGATGGCCTGGCCCACCCCGCGACATTGAGTGGCTTTTGCCGCGCTATCGGCACCTATGCTTATCGGACCCGCCTTGAGGGGCGGTGGACATTTGAGTCCTTTTACGCAGTGACGCTCAGGGGGCGGCCCATTGTTGGTGCCATTCTGACCCGCAGTGCCCCGAGAGGATCAAAGCGGAGGAAGGACGATGGCGGTCGCGGGCGCCGGGGGACACCCGGCAAGTCCAGGTTGCCGGCGCAGCCCTCCTCCTCTCCTTACATCAGTCCCACGGTTGAGGTTTCGCATCAACGACAGCTTGAAGATGACAAACAGGGGTGACTGCCATGGCAAATCAGGTGCCGGTTAAGATTCCGGCTATGTTCTATCTCGATCGCGTGGATCGCGTTCTCCCGACGCCGGCCGAGATCAAGTCCACAAAGCGTAACGTGTGGATCGACCTTAACGACCAGCGCACAGCCGAGCTGTTGGCAGATGCGGAGCATCGTGTGGAGGCCGGGAGCTATCCGAACATGCCTCCTGGCCTAATCGCATCTGCTCGTGCCACCGTTAAAGCGATCAAGGCCGCTCAGGCGGCTGTCTCGGCAACCTCGGGCAACCCCAGGACTTGACTTGAACCGTACCCAGGTCAGGCCGGTCATTGCGTGCCAAGCGGCTCCGGTATGATCCGGCAGAACCGAAGGGGCTAGATGTTTAAGCTGAACTATCCGAGTTTTATCGATCCGCGTTGGTTCAATGACCTGCGACAGAAGCCGGAGCATCGGGGGACTGTTCTCGCGGACGAAATGGTAGAAGTGAACGGAGAGCGCTTGCGCCTCAAGTCAGGTGAGCTGCCGGACGTTGGTACGGCTGTCATGGTTTCATGGGGAAGCCACGACATGACGGGAGAGCTGGTGACAGAGTTCGAGGCCAGGAAGGCGGCCGATGCCGCGGATTTGGAGATCAAGCGGAAAACAGAGGAGGCTGCCGATAGCGCACGGAGGGAGGCCGTACAACGACAGGCAGAGGAACGCAACGCGAAGCTGCGCATCCCTGTGCGGTGGACATCCGGATTCAAAGCGGTGCTCTCCGGGCTGCAAGAAGGGAGTTGGGGCGATGGCCATAATCGCCGGACCGTTGCCCACATCCTCCTCTTGGAGGCCATCGAGGAGGGCCGCTTCAGTAGGCCGGCTAATGGTTTCCTATGCACTACCGAAAGCCGAGACGACGGCATGAAGTACACGAGTTTGGATGATTACTCGGTTGGGGCCCACGGCCCCTACGTGAGTGAGATTACCTGTCGCCAGTGTTTGAAGGTTGCGGCACGGTGGCGGAACGCTACTACCTGGCAGAAGCCGGAACTGCCGCTGAAGGAACTGGCTGGCGGAGGGGCTGACGCGCAATTAAAGGCTTGACGTTCCGGCGTTAGGATATATAAAATGCCGGTCACGAAAGGTGGATGATGGCACAAGCTGGCAAGAACAAACCGGATATTGCGGCGCGAATCCGCACATACCTACAGGGGCTTACCGTCAAGCAGCGCAAGGAGTGTGCTGATAAATGCGGGATATCACTTTATACGTTGAGTGACATGATGCGAAAGCAGCCGCGTAACATGACGCGCATTTCCGCATCGGTGGCGAAGGGGTTGCACGAGTACAGCGGCGGGATTCTCGACAAGGCCGAGATCAGTCCTGAACTTTGGGAGAAGCGGTGAAACTGGATATCGACACGTCGATGGCAAGCAACCTCTCGGTATTTACCGGCGAGGTAAGGCGCGAGCCGACCCTGACGGAAGCCAACGTTGATGGACAGGTCACCAGCGTCCTGAATTTTGACCTGGTACTCAAATATCTGATGCGGGTGACAGAGGGGCAAGAGATCACTAACTACGTCAAATGCTCCGCGTGGGGCGATGACCAAATCGCTGTGGCCGGCCAAGTTGTAGCTCGGGCGTTCCAGCACCAGACAAAGATAGTGGTCATAGGTGCGGTAGTGCCGAGTACCTACACCTTCAAGGTCGGGAAGGGCAGCACTATCGGCATCCTCAAGGTGAGCACACTCAACGTCATCGAGGTTCCGAGCGGTGGCAAGGCGTCGGTCAAGCCGAGTGCTGGCCTCAAAGCGAAAGTAGCTGCGCCAAAGACGGAGCCTATAAAGCGCAAGGGCTCCACCAACCCGAAGAAGACGAAGACGAAGAAGACGAAGAAGCCGAGCAATCACAAATGACTCATCAAGCCACTGTACTGCGTTTCCCAATGGCACGCCGCCTTATGGATTGCCGTGAGCGTGTGTTCGACGGCAATGTGCGGTTCCCGGTGCATGCTGACACCTCGGATGACCAGTTGAACGCTATGGCGGAGACGATCGTTGCCGCATCAGAGGGCCTGGTCGATCTTGCGGAATACGCTGGAGTTCGTGTCGGTTTGGGGAAATCCAGGGACCGGGCCCGCGCCAGGAAAGCCGGCATTGTGATTGATGAGGCATTCTTTGACTCGATTGATGAGGACATGATGCGGGTAGCGGCGGAGCTGTACGAGCTTCGGCATGGGTAGGGTATTTTCCAGAGCCGTTCGTGTCGATAACACGCAGCCTGGGATCACCAGGGAGTTGCGAGCCGGAGGTGCATTTGTTCAAGTGATCCATGATCCCGTGGACCTGGTGGTCAGCAAGTACAAGCTGCTAGTGTACGCTGACTGCAAGACATTTGATTCGAAGCTTGGGGGAATAAAAATTCCGCACAAGCAACATGACGTTCTGAAGAAGATCCATGAGCATAGGGCGCCTTTCGTGTTCCTGTGCGATGAGGGCGATGCACGAGAGTTGGTCAAGTCGAAGCAGAGTTGGCTGGAGATGTGCAAGCTCGGGCAACGGCATCTCGCGGAGGTGCTGAGGATCATCGCGGAAAGCAAGAAAGTGGAACCGAAATGGTGGTTTGTTAAGGCCAAGCGTGTTGGTGGAGTGGTGAGGTTTGGCGATGCCGGAGCCGTGGGAAAAACGTGAAATTGCCTACCTGAAGGCGAACAGGAACAAGAAACCGTATGCTGAGATCGCTGCTCATCTTGGACGCTCGGAGCAGGCTGTTAAGGCGAAATATTGCATGCTGGCGATGGATACGGTCAAAGTCCCTCAGTGGGCCGACAATGATGTTGAGACACTAAAGGCTGGCTTCGCCGCTGGCGATTCGGATGAGGTGATTGCGACGAGGATAGGGCGTTCTCCGAACGCTGTTCGCCAGAAGCGTCTTCTTCTTGGTTTGAAGGTCAAGAAGGCGTAACTCGTGCAAGCGATACATCAGCTTACGGTCTGCGTTCGCCAGGACAAGAGGCATTATCACAACCGCTCGCACAGCGAGGAGTTTCGTTGTCCCATTTGTGGCCGCACGGGACGCCAGAATCTCAACTGGCTGGGCAATCGTCGTGGTGTGTACTGCGATGGTGTAAAATTCACGAAACGCGAGCGCCAGCCTGGTGATTATGAGAAAGAGCATCGCGTGCCGACATAACCCCCGCAAGATATCACGCCGAAAGTCAGGTGGCATTATAGGTGTGATCAGAGAGTGGGCCATGGGCCGGGAAGAACGATCTGGCCCAATGGGGATAGCGGCGCCGAGATCCTGGTGGGTGTGTCGGACGGGTGAGGAGTTCGGAATACTGCGCAATGGGGCGGCGATTGCGCGGCAGAGGGCACAAGTGCTCTCAGGCCATGTCTGACAGACTGCAGCATGGATTCCGCAATCAGTCAGCAAAGAGCCAGCCGCTTTTAATCGAAGGGATGGCCCGCCCATCCCCTGGTTGGCCCACCACGAGGACTGTCAGAAATACGTGGGAAGAACGCCACGGCAATATTGGCCCGATCGGGCAACCGCGGATCTCGATGCTACCGCAACACCCAGACTCCACTGATGGCCTTCACCCCCTACCCATCGCCCGCTCGATCTTCCCCCATACGTTAGCGCCATTCTTTAATCGAATGGGGCCGCGTTAGTTTACGAAATTCGTCGCTGGCACGTCTTTAGGCGTCTCCAACACCGACTCAAGTCGCCCGCTTCGCGTGCGATGGATGCCTCTCCACCGTAAATCTCCAGGCGGCCAAGAATCAACAGGAAGCTTCCCTTTGCCACGTCGAGGGTGAACAAAGACCTCCTACCAAAGGATGCTGTTCTAAGCACGAGACGACAATCAAACACGCACAGGTTATTTTTTGGGAAATACAGCTTGACGTTCCGGTCTGATGATATATAGTAGACTCATCATGATGAATTATTCGACGAAACTGTTCTATATCCTCAAAACGGTCATACCGGATCTTGACTCGTTTCCTCTCAACCTGGAGGAGAAACGGATAGCGTCAGCCGCAAATAGCTCGCTCGTCTGTGAAGTCTGCCATTTAAAGTTGGATTATCCTCGGGAGTTTACGCTCGCGCTGACGCAAGGCATTTCTGGAAATGATCAGCGGCAATCGGACACGGTGTACTCGGCGATTAAGATAGAGTGCGATACACAGCGGGCCGCCCCGGTGTATTGGGAAAATCGGAGTCAGTTCCTTCACTCAGAGGTGGGGGAGCCGCTAAGCGAGATGGAGGAGATGCTCGATACACTTGTAGTGATGTGGCTGACGTCATTACGCGATGAAGGTTTGCTCCTACTTCCAAAAGTCTCGGGCGTTAACCCGCCCTCGGGCCCGAGTGCACCTGGAGCTGCGCTAAAGACGGAGCCTATAAAGCGCAAGGACTCCACCAAGCCGAAGGCGAAGAAGCCGAGCAATCACAAATGATTCATCAAGCCTGCCGAATCTCTGTGACGAGACTCATGATGAAGTTGTACTGCGCGTAAACACCATGAAATTAGCAAACGCGACACAAGAAGCCCGCACAGCGACCCCCAACCCACCGCAGACCGCCTACACCGAGACCGAGTTCCGGACATTCGGCTCAGCGTTCACAGACACCCTGCTAGGCGTCTCCCTCCGCGGACTCGACGACACTCAGGTGCTCGGAAAGCGGCTCGTAGCCGAACTCCTGCGCCGCGGTCTGCAGATCGTTCCAACAGATGGGCGCGATGCTCAACCGGACGAGGCGTAAAAATGGGATCACTCACATTGGGACAGCCGATCAACTCTTGGCGCATTGCACCAGCGGGTATAACTCAGGATCGCGCGAATGCGCACTGGCATAAACACCAAAAGTGGTGTCGGCAATACGGTTGGACCGGCTGGAAGACTCGGCAAGAGCGTCTTTCGGAGGATGGCTTTGTGGATCAGGTTGAATGCAATGGCAGGATTATCGACGCCTTCAGGATTCCTCGCGGGTCATTGCATGCGCGACAAAGGCGCGCGTAGACTCGGTACTCAAAACAAAAATGTGAGGGGATGGATACCCAATGTCGTCGTCGTTTCTTTGGCGCCTGCAGGGCCACTTCGGATGCATCCCCCCGCCGGGGCGGCCTTTCCCCAGTAGCTCCGCGAGTATTCGCGCCTCCCCCAATATCATAGTTATTTTCGATTACATCCCCTCTACGATTACCGCCATCCAAGAGCCTGGGGCATTGCTCCGGCGGGGGCGCAAAACGGAGTCAGCGTTGCGGAGTGGCCGAATCCGCGGTTTGCCCGTGATCCCGAGCGCCGTTGCAAGGGCTTCGATGGGGGCCCGCCGTCGCGCCACTGCCGCCTTGTCAGTCAAGCAGCCACTATGAACAACCCCGAAACGGCCTTTAGAGCTTGGGCCCCCTCCAAGCTCGAAAAGCGGGGGCGGGGACGGCCGCTGCGGTCTGCACGGCCGTCTCCGATCTCGATGACAGGGAGGTTTAGGCCGGCACGCGCCCCTCTAAAATGAGTTGCCGGCCGCTGGGTTCCGGCTCCAGGTGGAGTCGGAACCCGTTCGTGTATGTCATTTCGAGCGTGGGGCTGAATGGCATTACACGCGCGCACGGGGGCGGCCCGGATCTGGGCCTACTTGCCGGCGACTTCCGCAGTCGGTCGCGCTCCGGCGGCGTAAAGGTCGGTCCTGGGCCCATGGTAGTCCCCTCGCTGTAGAGCCCGCCGCATCAGCCGTTGCCTGATCGGGCAAGCACCCAAACGGCCTTCGGTTACAAAACGCCCATGGGTCGTTGGTTGTGGAGGTCCGTCATCCAGTGCAGACACCTGTGTTGTTGTCTGC
>Ga0068863_100007696_pt1 | contig 10534 bp, 8 predicted proteins | sample KBSSwiS62_FD_66596 | JGI IMG/M metagenome (GOLD analysis project Ga0068863, IMG submission 66596) | Switchgrass rhizosphere microbial communities from Kellogg Biological Station, Michigan, USA - KBS Switchgrass S6-2 | ecosystem: Host-associated > Plants > Roots > Rhizosphere > Soil ...
CCGTGTACCTGGAAGAGTTGTGAACAAGAAGTCAGCGAGCACCAATCAGCCAAAGAGACGTAGTCGGTGAGGTGGACCGTCGCTCAGTTTCTGGGCCTGGCGATGATGATGAGCGGCGTATTACTGGTCTTCTCTGGGGTTCAGCATTTCTACGAGACTCGGCGCCTGTTCCTCCGCCCAGCCGAGCAGTTGGACGTCCCAGCGAGTGACCGCCGTGTCATTGATGCTGAACATCGATCTTGAGGCCGACGGGCAGCGAAGCCGGACACGATCCGCCGACAACTCCGCTCGAACTGGTCCAGGTCATCGTCGATCCGGAGACGGGTCCGGCCACGGTCGCCGTTCCAGTGCAGACGGTCCCGTCTAAGGCCGTTCCTGAGAACTTGAACTGACCATCGAAAGAAGCCCCCTTGACGGCGCCGCTGATTTGTCCCGCCCAGCTCACAGACGTCGAATCCCAGGTTCCGGTCACGTCCGCCCCGGATTGAGTGAGGACCATCCTGAGCTGTGCGGTCGCGTTGTTGGTCGATGCGATCGTCCCGTTCCACGTGCCAGCGATGTTCGTCGTCGTTCCCGCGGATGCGGCAGACGGTGCCGTGGAGTTCCCCGCGCACGCCGCCGTGCTCGCGGCGAGACAGACCATTAGGGCGAGACGCATGGTACCCTCCGTCAATGTCAATTCTGTGTCGCCGCTGACGGTCCTGTAGCGACCTCGTGCCGCCGGCAACTGCGAATAGCTCCTTCGGTCGTGAGACGCCTGCAGAATCGCAAGTTCCTTGCCATGGACACGGTGGCGCCGAACGGATGCGTCCGACGGCGGATGGATCCTGGCGCGACAGCGACACCGGACGCGTGCAGATCTGCGAGCTGCGCGACAACGCGCGAGCGAGCGCGAAGCGCGATTCGTCGCCGACGCTGCCAGAAAGGATCAATTACGAACTGGTTCGGTTGCAGTCGAGGAGGATACGAAAACAGGAGGCCTTGTTTTGCGACGACAAAAGCGGCCCGTTGACCTGACAACCTTCGGCACACCCCGCCACACGATCAAGCGATCGAGCATTTCGTTTGCCCTTGGTCGTGAACGCAAAGCTCGCCGCGAGTGTATGAGTGAAGCCGTGAAGCGAGCGCAAAGCGCCGCCGGATGTTAGACTGCGGCCGAATGCAGGAACCGTCCATGCGCGATTTACTCGGGCTTGCACTCATTTCCGCGACGCTCCTGATGACGGAACTTGCCCTGACCCGGATCTTCTCGGTTGTCATGTACTACCATTTCGCGTTTCTCGCCATCTCGATCGCGCTCTTTGGACTCAGCGCAAGCGGCGTATTCACGTATGTGTTCAGGGAGCGGGTCGGGCGGTTCGCCACGGCGCCGCTGCTGGCTGGAGCGTGCGTGCTGTACGCGGCGGCCACCGCCGTGGCACTGTTCTTCATCGTCCGAATCAACGCGGGTCTCACCTACTCCCCGAAGAACCTGCTGAAGCTGCTCCTGATCTATTCGTTTGCGACGCTGCCGTTCCTCACCGGAGGCCTCGTTCTCACTCTCGCGGTTTCGCGCTTTGCGAAACGCATCAACACGGTGTACGCGTGCGACCTGTGCGGCGCCGCGCTGGGCTGTCTGCTGCTCGTCCCGCTGCTCGATCGCATCGGCGCTCCGGGCGTCGTGCTCGCTTCCGCAGTGGCCGCCGCGGCCGGCGCGGTGCTGTTTGCCCCGGCAGCAACGCGTCTCAAGGTGGCCGTGACGGCAGCCGCCAGTTCGGCGATCGTGCTGGCCGGACACGCTCGCGGCACGGCCAGCTTCGACGTCGCCGTGACGAAGGGACACCTGGGCGACGTCGTGCTGTTCAGCAAGTGGAACTCGTTTTCGCGCGTCGGTGTCTACGAGCGCAACCATGCCGACTGGTCGCTCAGCCCTGCCTACAGCGGCGTCCGGCCCGATACACGGTACATGGACATCGACTCGGCGGCGTCGACGCCGATCCTGCACCTCACGCCGGATTTGTCCGACGCCGGCTACCTGAAGTACGAGCTTACCGCGATTGCCTATCACTTGAAGACGCCCGGCTTCACTGCTCTGGTGATCGGTCCGGGCGGCGGCCGCGACATCGTCTCGGCTCTGGTGTTCGGCGCGAGCCACGTGGACGGTGTCGAGATCAATCCGATTATCGCCGATGACATCATGCGCGACCGGTTTCGCGACTTTTCTGGCGGCATTTACACCAACACGAAGGTGCGGATCGCCGTCGACGACGGGCGCAGCTACGTGCGCCGATCACACGATCGGTATGGCGTGATTCAGGCGTCGCTCATCGACACGTGGGCCGCGACGGGCGCCGGCGCGTACACACTGACCGAGAATTCGCTGTACACCGTTGAGGCGTTCGACGACTACGTCGATCACCTGGATGACGATGGCGTGCTGACGATCACGCGTTGGGTCTCGGACGGGTTGCGGCTCGTCTCGCTGGCGCAGGCGGCGTGTGAGAAGCGCGGCTGGGATCCGCGCAGCCGCATAGCAGTCGTGCAGCAGGACGACGTCGCGACGGTAATGTTGAAACGATCGCCGCTCAACGACGGAGACCTCGCCAGGCTTCGGGGGGACGCGGACGCGCTGGGCTTCCGCGTGCTGTACGCGCCGGCCGCGCCGGGACAGCCTGTGAGCAGCGGACGGCGGCAAGCCAAACCGGTCGCCGCGCTCACCGACGCGTACGCCGACTTGGTGCTGGCGCCCGACCGTGAGCGGTTCTACGATGACTACCAGTTAAACGTCCGGCCGACGACCGACGACCGCCCATTCTATTTCCACACGACCAAGCTCAGAAATCAGCCGGGCCTCGTGTTCGGCCAGTCGATGCTGTTTGGCAACGGCCTCAGCGCGCTGCTGACGCTGATGGGGCTATCGACGCTGATGGTGGCGGTCTTCGTGGTCGGCCCGCTGGCGTTGACGCGAACACAAACCGCCGAGGCCTGGCCGGCGTGGCTCGTGTACTTCGGCGCTCTTGGCGCCGGCTTCATGCTGATCGAGGTATCGGTCCTGCAGCGATTCGTCCTGCTGCTCGGACACCCGGTCTACTCGCTGACGGTGACGCTCTTCTCGCTGCTCCTCGGTACCGGCGCGGGCGCCGCGATCAGCCGGCGCTTCGACGAAGCGGCGCTTCGACGGACGGCCACGATTGCGCTCGTGCTGATCGCCGCTACCGTGCTCGGCGTGATGTTGCTCAGCGCGCCGCTCATCTCTTGGGCCATCCCGTTCTCGCGTCCGGTACGGATCCTGATGGCGGTCGCCGCGCTCATGCCCATCGGGATCATGCTCGGCATTCCGATGCCCGCCGGCATCCGCCTTCTGAACACGCGCGCACCGGAGATGTTGACGTGGGCCTGGGGTATCAACGGCGCTTTGTCTGTCCTCGGCTCAACATTCGCCATCTTCATCGCGATGAACTGGGGGTTTCGAATCACGCTGCTGGCGGCCGCGACGACCTATACGCTCGCGCTCGGGGCGTTGCGTGTCGCCACGTCAAATCGCTTCCAGACTTGAGGCTGACACACTATCTGACACACCAACGGATGGCCGCAAGCGGAAACGGGCGGGCGAACTGGCAACAAAACCTGTGGTCTTGTGAGGTGAAAACATCGCGTGGACAGTGGTGGACGGCTGCCAGTCGTTCTCTTAATCTGCGGGTTGTGGGTTCGATTCCCACCGGCTCACCACTGTCGACAAAGTACTTAGCTGATTTCTTTCATTCACCGTCAGCGCCTCTGCTGCACAACCACGCGTTGTGTGCCTTTCGTCTTGCTTCTGGAGGACCAGGCAGGCGCCCTGGTAGACGTCGATCATGCGCGCCGCGGCATTGATGGCATTTGTGAAACGGGCGACGTCGCCCGGTTGTATCTGGCTGGGACGCAGACGTCCGAGCACGACGCGATGGCGCGTTTCGAAGCGCGGCAGACCGCTTTGCAACGGCTTGCAACAGACGTCACTACAGGGCAGCAAAAAGGCGATTCGCGTATCATGAAAGGCAGTCTCGGATCAGCGGTTCGAATCCGGCGATCCCGACCACCTTTTGCGCGCGTTGCGGCGCCGTAGGGTTCTTGCCCTGAGCAAATGCATCCAACGTCCAGTCAGTTGACCGGAGGGACGCGCTGATGCCGCACCAGGCGGCCAGCGGTGTCGCGACCCACGGTGAAGAATATGCAAACCGGCTGATCAGGCTTCAGACGGCCCGGTGGAAGCGGTGGCTCGATGTCCAGGCTCTGCACCGCTGGAGCCTGCGCCGACTCGTTCCCGGGTTCACGCTCGACGTCGGTTGCGGGATCGGCCGCAACCTGCTGCATCTCCGGGGACACAGCGTAGGAGTCGACATCAACGAACATTGCGTGCGCGCCGCCAGGGCACGCGGACTGATCGCGTTCACACCCAGCGAGTTTCTGCGTTCGGCGGATTACAACCGCGCTGGCCGCTTCGACACGATCCTGTTGGCGCATGTCGCCGAACACATGACCGAGGACCAGGTCGTCGCGCTCCTGCAGGAGTACGTCGCGCTGTTGCGGTCCGAGGGCAAACTGATCCTGATCGCGCCTCAAGAGGCGGGATTCAGGAGCGATCCGACCCACGTCGAGCTGATGGACTTTGCCCGTCTGGCCCGAATCTCCGACCGCCTGGGATTTCACTCGGAACGAGCCTTCTCGTTTCCGTTTCCCCGCTGGGCCGGCAGCCTCTTCACCTACAACGAATTCGTCGTCGTCAGCCGCAAACCGGCCGTGTCCGCGACAACTACGGCTGGCGCGTGAGCACGCCACTCATCAGCGCCATCGTCGTCAACTGGAATGGTGGCGCGATGCTTCAGAACGCGCTCGCCTCGCTCTTCGCCCAAACGTGGCCGGCGCTGGAAGTGATCCTGGTGGACAACGGCTCCACTGACGGCTCGATGGAACAGGCCAAACAGCGCTTCGGCAGCAAGCTCGTGATCATCAGAAACGCGAAGAACGAAGGGTTCGCGCGCGGCAACAACGCCGGTATCGCCACGGCGAAAGGCGAGTGGGTCTTCCTGCTGAATTCAGACGCGGTGTGCGATCCGGAGGTCATTGCGACGCTCATGCAGTTCGCTGCGGACAAGCCTGATGTTGGCCAACTGGCCTGTCGTGTCGTGCGTGCCGACGAGCCGAACTTCTTCGACTCCACGGGCCTCCTCCTGTATCCGGACGGGGTGTGCCGTTCGCGAGGCTGGCAGGAAAAGGACATGGGGCAATACGATCGCGCCGAGGAAGTCCTCGCACCGCACGGCTGCGCCTGCGCGCTGCGCAAGGCGATGCTCGATCAGATCGGCGGCTTCGACGAGGACTTCTTCTGCTACCTCGAAGACCTGGATCTCGGCGTGCGAGGACAACTCACCGGATGGAAATGCTGGTACGTGCCCTCCACGCTCGTCTTCCACAAGAAGTCGGCGACGGCCGGCAACTACTCCACGTTCAAGGCGTTTCACGTCGAGCGCAACCGTCTCTATTGCCTGTGGAAGTGGATGCCTCGCTTTCTCGTGTTCGTCTCGCCGCTCTTCACGCTGAACCGCTACGCCATGCAAGCCTATGCGGTCCACACTCACCAGGGGTTGTCGGCGGAATTCGTGAAAGAGTATTCGGTCGCGCGGCTCTTCCTTCTGCTGATCCAGGCCCGGCTGGCCGCCTTGTACCGGTTGCCGCGCATGCTCGCCAAACGGCGGCGGATCCGGAATATGCGCACCATCAGCGTCAGCGAGTGGTACGGGCTGATCTCGCGCTTCAAGCTCGACGCGATTGAGCTCGCGCTGAAGTTCTGAATGGTCAGCGAATGGCGTTGGCGATCGGCTTGAGCAGCGAGTACACGCGTCCCGCACCTTCGACGTGTTCGAGGCGCAGCCGCGACGAGAACTCCTGAAGGCGTTTCTCGACCCGGCCCCATTCCATCGGCGAATACGAGTCCGTGTGCACCACGATGTACGTCACGCCGAGACCGGAGAGACTCGCGACGCTTGTTTCATCAGGAAAGGTCTGCATCTCCGAGTACAGCTGAATGTGAAGGGCGGTCCGCCACCCGCTGTAGCCGTGAACCGTTTTCTGCCAGTGGACGGTGGAGTGGATCATGTACGCGGTTTCCTGACGTTCGAAGGCTTGGGAGTTTTCGAGGTTTAGCACCGGCACTTCGGCCACCACGAATGGCTTCGGCCGGCTATCGAGCCAGCGATCGATGGCCGGGACCTCCACGCGTCCCGGCTCGACGCCCATCGGCATCGCGGCATACTCCGCGACGAGCAGGACGCCGACCACCGTGGCCAGAACGACGCGTCGCCGGCGCGCCAGTCGGCCGCTGATCTTGTCAAAACCAATCCCGGCCAGCACCGCAATTCCCAGAAGGCCGACGATCATGAAACGGGATGACGCGCGGATCAAGTTGAAGCCTGGAAGCCAATAGACGAACCGCCAAAGGCCGTATGGAGGCCCGAGAGCGAGACCCACGAAGGCGACTGTGAGCAGTAAGTAAAATATCGTCGGATTGCGGCGGTACGGCGCAAGCGATTCGATCCAGATCTCGTGCCGGTTGACCGGCCAGGCGAGCAGACACCAGATGAACGCGATCACGACCAGGATCGCGGAGGCGCCGCGAAGCGCCTCAACGATTCTGGCGGCGATCACGGTCGCAGAGATCACGGGACGTTGCGACAGGGCCCAGCGCGGCACGACCCTGTACGCGCTGTCGCCGTCGAACGCCCATTCCCATTTCAGGGCGGGATCTCCAGCGCTGTGGACGTATTGCAGGGTCACGTGGTGCGGTCCGCGGTCTAGACGAATGCTTCCAGCTTGCGCAGTGGCCTGAGCGCCCGCCTGGTCGACGACCAGTTCATTGTCGATGTACAACTGCGAGCGATCGTCGGAAGTCGTCGCGAAGGAGTACCGTCCCGGCCGGATGATGCTGAGATAACCGTTCCAGGCGACGCTGAACGTCTGCGGCAGTTCGCTGCCCCAGCGCTCCAGCAGTTGCGCCGTCGACGGCTCTCGGTCGACCTCCGACATCACCAGCCTGCCGTCCCATTTTGCGTTGGAGTAGTACTGCCCCCTGATTCCGGTGCCCGCGGGCAGCGCTTGCTGCACTGCGCCCAGAACGGTCCACGAGACCGCCCCCGACATTAGCCACAGCGCCGGACGCACGTACGCCCTGCTGAACGCAGCCGTTGGCTTCCACCGGGACGGCCGCAGTAGCGTCATGCCTCGCGCCAGCGCCGAGCCGCCGACACCGATCGCCACTGCCGCGAGCACGATCGCCAGATATCCCGGGAACAAGAGCGCCGTGGCCGTGGCATTCACGTCCGTCGTCGTGACGAGCGAAAGCAGGAACCGGTGCACGTGCGACGGCGACGCGAGGAACGCGCTGTAGTTCGATTCCCAACTCCCGAGACCGCGTCTCAGCCCGACGTCGTGCTGGACGGCACGATAGGGCAGGAACACCAGGATCGTCAGGACGAGCGGCACCGCCCCGACCACTCCCAGGTCCTGGACGCGCCTCATCACGCGCAGGGGTTCGCCGAGCAGCAGGCGATAAACGATGAACAGCAGCATCGCCACGCCCATGAAGACCGCGCCGTGCCCGCTCGAGAGCGCCTGCAGGGATACGAAGCCTGCGGCTAGACGCAAGTCGCGTTTCCGCCCACCGTCGAGATAGGCGTGCAGCGCTGCGAGTCCGAACGGGATCCACTGCACGTTAGAGAGGTTGATCTGTTCGATGCGAAAGAACCGCGGAGGGGCGCACTCGAAAACGATGCCGCAGATGACCGCAGCGGCCACGCTGAGACCGACACGCCGCGCCAGGACGTAGGCCCCGACGCCGCAGAGCACACACGACAGCATGGCCGCGAAGTTCGCCGCGAGTAGTAGGCTGCCATTCAACCAGATGACCGGCGCTGCGAACAGCGCAATGCCGATCACGTTCTCGCCGTACGCGAGTGTCAGATGCTGTGGATAGTAGATATTGGCTTCGAAGATCGCCCACGGCTTATGGAGAAAGGCGTGCGTATCCCATCCCAAGAGATACCATCCGATCTCGCCGTCCGGGCCAGTCGGAAACCGGAGGCTGGAGGGGTGCAGCGAAAGGGGATAGGCCAGCAACACCGTAAGCGCGGCGAAGAGGAGCACGGCGCGCCACGTTTCACGGCTGGGCCAGCTGATTCGAGATGGCCCATCGCCATAAATCACGGGGCGGATTCTAGCATCGCGGCGCAAAGCACTCGGACGATGCCGGGGCGCCGGCTTCAGGGAAGCCGGCCGTACTTCTTCATTGCACGGAGCATGCGGCCCACGGGCGCGCGTAGATCCGCAGGTCCTCCGCACACCCGTTGTCGTCTCGGCCGCCAGCAGCGCGTTGGTGATCGCCGCCTCGGTGCCGCTCCCTCAATTCGAGAGCAGGGCCAACAGCTCGCGCCACTGCCGGCGACTTTCTCGGAGAATGCCTAGGTTTCCTGGGAATACGGACCAATCGACGAGCCGATCAGGAGTCCGGGGTGCGGCGCCGATGAGAAAGACAACGCAGCGCGCGCTCAGCCTCCCCTTGCGTGCCGCTAATCCGTGTGTTATATACTGAACCATATGGTTCAGTATGTCCGGACCGGCTTCGATGCTTCGTTCGCCGCGCTCTCGGACGCCACCCGACGCGGCGTTCTGGAGCAGCTCGGGCGTGCAGACGCTTCGATCACGGACCTTGCCGAGAAGTTCCACATGACCCTCACGGGCATGAAGAAGCATGTCGGCATCTTGGAGCAGGCAGGGCTCGTCACCACGGAGAAGGTCGGGCGCGTGCGGACCTGCACGCTCGGCCTGCGCCGACTGGAGGAAGAGGCGGCATGGATCGAGAGGCACCGCCAGCTCTGGGACGCACGCTTCGACGAGCTGGACGAGGTTGTTGAGGCACTGAAACGGAGGGAGAAGGTCGATGGACGCAAGAAGAGAGAGTGAGCTTACCCCCATGAAGAACCGCACGACGGTGGAACGGAAGTCCGAGCGTGAGCTAGTCGTGACGCGAACCTTCAACGGCCCGGCGCGCATCGTGTTCGAGGCGTGGACCAAGCCCGAGCTGCTCAAGCGGTGGTGGGCTCCGAAGTCGTTTGGCCTGACCCTGCTTTCCTGCGAGGCCGATGTTCGTGTCGGGGGCAGCTATCGTCTCGTGTTCAGCCACCCTGCTGCCCCGAAGCCCATGGAGTTCTTCGGTAGATACCTCGAAGTGACACCGCACCTGCGCCTCGTCTGGACCAATGAAGAAGGTGGTGAGAGTGGACAAGTCACTACGGTAACGTTCGAGGAAACAGGCGGCAAGACGCTGCTGGTCATGCACGACCTCTATCCCTCGAAGGAAGCTCTCGACGATGCCATTGCCTCCGGGAGTACTGGTGGGACGGGCGAGACGTTCGACCAACTCGACGAGCTACTCCTCACCCTAAGAGCGAGCGTGGGCGGGTCATGAAGTCGTCGATCTCGCGGACGGCCGTCTGGCTCATCACTACGCGGAAGACGCTGCGGTCAGTCTCTTGTTGAAGCAATAACACGTCTTTGGAGACGGCTGCCCAGGTTTGTGGAATCGCCGCCGCGTACACCGAGTGGGCATCCGCATCGGTGACGGGTCCAGTTGTTGCCGGGTGGCACTCGGCAACTGTGCAAGGGCAGCTGTGACGATTGCGATTACAGAAGTGTTTACGAAGCGCAGACCCATACCGAACTTAGACGTTGTGATGCGAAGCGTTTGGGGCGTCTCGCGCGTCACCGGGCAGACCTGCGGCACTCGGCATACCCTCTACGGCACGCAACCGCTCAAGAGGGCAGCGCGAACAGCTCCCGCCATTGGCGGCGACTCTCTCTGAGGACTTTTAGACGTCGAGACTCCTCATTTTGCAGACTTGACGGTCGCATATACGTGATCGATCAGCACCGCGTGGCAGGCGTGGGATGCAACGACGTATCCGACTGCGTGTATCACGCCCACCAACTGCTGACTATTTCTCCATCGCGCGACCCGACAACTACAGTGTCCCGTCACGGTGTTTCGCGACATAATTCGCGGCGGCGCCGGGTATCAGAGCGGGCTCCGTCGTTCCCGCCAGGATGTTGCGCGACGGCGAACGCTGACGTCCCATAACCGGACAGTTTGACGGATAGACGTTATACGTCGGCGGATTTATTCAGCACTTTGAGCGATCACGTTCCACCGTTGGCATAAGGCTCGCCTGTTCGCGACGCATGTCCATGCACAGCGTTTTCAACGCGGTCACCGAACTGGCCCGCGACATGCGATTCGCAGTGCGTTCGTTGTTGCGCGTCAAAGGCCTGGCGGTGACCGTCATCGTTACCCTTGGCCTCGGCATCGGCGCGAATGCCGCCGTGTTCAGTGTCGTGCGTGGTGTGTTGCTGCGCCCGCTCGTCAATCGCGACGAAGACCGTCTGATTTATATCCGCCAGATCGCGCCGGGCATCGGCATCGAGAACTACACGTTCTCGATGCCGGAAATCGGCGACCTCAAGTCGC
>Ga0068863_100007699_pt1 | contig 10531 bp, 8 predicted proteins | sample KBSSwiS62_FD_66596 | JGI IMG/M metagenome (GOLD analysis project Ga0068863, IMG submission 66596) | Switchgrass rhizosphere microbial communities from Kellogg Biological Station, Michigan, USA - KBS Switchgrass S6-2 | ecosystem: Host-associated > Plants > Roots > Rhizosphere > Soil ...
GCCGCCACCAGCTGGTAGATCGTGTTGAACGGCAGGACCTGCACGCCGGTGGTGGCGGAGAAGTCCGGCACGCGGTCGGCGACGCCGTCGGTGCGGGAGTCGCGGTAGTGCACCGGGTTGCCGAGCAATGCGCCGGTGGCGTCGAGCAGGCCGTAGTCCACGGCCCACGAGTCGATGCCGACCGCGTCGACCGGCCCGGCTTTCGCCAGCCCGGCGAGCACGCCCTGGTAGAGCCCCAGGACGTCCCAGTGCAGCGAGCCCCGCAGGGACACCGGCCCGTTGGGGAAGCGGTGCACCTCCTCGAGGGCGATCCCGGAGCCGTCCACCGCGCAGGCCATGACCCGCCCGCTGGACGCCCCGAGGTCGACCGCCGCGACCCTCATCGCAGGAACGCCGCGGCCACACCCGAGTCGACGGGCACGTGCAGGCCGGTGGTGCGGGTCAGGTCGCCGCCGGTCAGGGCGAAGACCGCGGCGGCGACGTGCTCGGGCAGCACCTCGCGCTTGAGTAGGGTGCGCTGGGCGTAGAACTCGCCGAGCTTCTCCTCCTCCACGCCGTACACCGCGGCCCGCTTCGCACCCCAGCCACCCGCGAAGATCCCGGAGCCGCGCACGACGCCGTCGGGGTTGATCCCGTTGACCCGGATCCGGTGCTCGCCGAGCTCGGCGGCCAGCAGCCGCACCTGGTGGGCCTGGTCGGCCTTCGTGGCGGAGTAAGCGATGTTGTTCGGGCCCGCGAACACCGAGTTCTTGCTGGAGATGTAGACGATGTCGCCGCCGATCCCCTGCTCGATCATGATCCGGGCGGCCTCGCGGGAGACGAGGAAGCTGCCCTTGGCCATCACGTCGTGCTGGAGGTCCCAGTCGGACTCCGTGGTCTCCAGCAGCGGCTTGGAGATCGACAGCCCGGCGTTGTTGACCACCAGGTCCACGCCCCCGAAGGCGAGCGCGGCGGCGCGGAAGGCCGCGGCCACGGCCTCGCCGTCGGACACGTCCACGGCGACGCCGATCGCCCGGTCCGAGTCGCCGATCTCGGCGGCGGCCTGCTCGGCCTTCGCCGGGTCGAGGTCGGCGACGACGACGCAGGCGCCCTCGGCCGCGAGCCGCTGCGCGACGGCCTTGCCGATGCCCGACGCCGCGCCGGTCACGAACGCGACCCGGGTGGCCAGCGGCTTCGGCTTCGGCATCCGCGCGAGCTTGGCCTCCTCCAGCGCCCAGTACTCGATGCGGAACTTCTCGGCCTCGTCGATCGGGGCGTAGCTGGAGACCGCCTCGGCGCCGCGCATCACGTTGATCGCGTTGACGTAGAACTCCCCCGCGACCCGCGCGGTCTGCTCGTCCTTGCCGAAGGAGAACATGCCCACGCCCGGGACCAGCACGATCGCCGGGTCGGCGCCGCGCATCGGGGGGCTGTCCGGGGTGGCGTGGCGCTGGTAGTAGGCGGCGTAGTCGGCGCGGTACTCGGCGTGCAGCTCCTTGAGCCGCGCCACGGTCTCCGCCACCGACGCGGTCGCGGGCAGGTCGACGACGAGCGGGCGGACCTTGGTGCGCAGGAAGTGGTCCGGGCACGAGGTGCCGAGCGCGGCGAGCCGCGGGTGCTCGGCCGCGGCGAGGAAGTCGAGGACGACCGCGGTGTCGGTGAAGTGTCCGACCTGCGGCTTGTCCTGCGAGGCGATCCCCCGGATCACCGGCGCGAGCGCGGCGGCCTTGGCCCGGCGCTCGGCCTCGGGCAGGGCCCCGTAGCCCTCGAGCGCGGGGCCGAAGGGCTGCGGCCCGCCCTTGGCGGCCAGGAACTCCTCGGCCGTGCGGATGATCTCCAGCGAGTTCGCCTCGCACCGCTCGGCGGTGTCGCCCCAGGCGGTGATCCCGTGCCCGCCGAGGATGCAGCCGATGGCCTGCGGGTTCTTCTCCGCGATCGCCGAGATGTCGAGGCCGAGCTGGAAGCCGGGGCGGCGCCACGGGACCCACACCACGCGGTCGCCGAAGCACTCCCTGGTCAGCGCCTCGCCGTCGGCCGCGGTGGCCAGCGCGATCCCGGAGTCGGGGTGCAGGTGGTCGACGTGCGGGGCCGCGACGAGCCCGTGCATGGCGGTGTCGATCGACGGGGCCGCCCCGCCGCGGCCGTGCAGGCAGAAGTCGAACGCCGCGACCATCTCGTCCTCGCGCTCGACGCCCGGGTACACGTCCACCAGCGAACGCAGCCGGTCCAGCCGCAGCACCGCCAGCCCGGACTCCGTCAGCGTGCCCAGGTCGCCGCCGGAGCCCTTGACCCACATGAGCTCCACCGGGCGCCCGGTGACCGGGTCGGTCTCGGTGCCCTTGGCGGAGGTGTTGCCGCCCGCGTAGTTGGTGTTGCGCGGGTCGGCGCCGAGCCGGTTGCTGCGGGCGATCAGGTCCTGCACGGGGTTCACGAGCTGTCCTTCGGGTGCGGTCGGCGAGAGGGGTGCGGGCTGGGGCACGGGATCAGGCGCCCCAGCTCGCCTGGACGCCGCCGACCCGCTCGGCGGCGATCTTCTCGGCGTGTCCGGAGGCGCGGTAGGCGGCGAACGGGTCGGCGGGCAGCCCGCGGGACTCGCGGAACTCGGCCAGCAGCGGACGGACGTCGGCGTGGTAGGCGTCCATCAGGATCGCGTTGGCGCCGAGCACGTCACCGGCGTGCTGCGCGGCGCGCAGCGCGTCCCGGTCGACGAGCAGGGCCTTGGCGGTGGCCTCCTGCACGTTGAGCACAGAGCGGATCTGGCCGGGGATCTTGGGCTCGATGTTGTGGCACTGGTCCAGCATGAAGTTCACGCCGGACTCGGGCCGCAGCGCGTCGTTGCCGACGATCTCGTTCATGATCCGGAACAGCTGGAACGGGTCCGCGGCACCGACGATCAGGTCGTCGTCGGCGTAGTTGCGGGAGTTGAAGTCGAAGGCGCCGAGGCGCCCCGCGCGCAGCAGCTGCACCACGATGAACTCGATGTTGGTGTTCGGCGCGTGGTGGCCGGTGTCCAGCACGACGTGCGCCTGCGGGCCGAGGGCCAGGCAGTGCAGCAGCGAGGTGCCCCAGTCCGGGATGTCGGTCGTGTAGAAGTACGGCTCGAAGAACTTGTACTCGATCAGCAGCCGATGGTTCGGGTCGAGCAGCGCGTAGATCTCCTGCAGCGACTCGGCCAGGCGGTCCTGGCGGGCCCGGATGTCGTCCTGCCCGGCGTAGTTGGTGCCGTCCGGCAGCCACAGCTTGAGGTCGGTGGACCCGGTGGCACGCATGACGTCGACGCACTCGGCGTGGTGCGCGACGGCCTTCTTGCGCACGGCCCGGTCCGGGTGGGTCAGGGAGCCCAGGCGGTAGTCGTCGTCCTGGAAGAGGTTGGAGTTGATCGCCCCGATCGAGACCCCGAGGTCGGCGGCGTGCCGCCCGAGGACGGCGAAGTCGTCGACGTGGTCCCACGGGATGTGCAGCGAGACCCGCGGCGCGAGCCCGGTGTGGGAGTGCACCACCGCTGCGTCCGCGATCTTCTCGAACGGGTCGCGGGCGGTGCCGGGCCGGCCGAACACCTTGAACCGGGTGCCCGAGTTGCCGAAGGCCCAGCTCGGCAGCTCGATCGTCTGCCCGGCGAGCGCGTCCGCGACAGCGGTCGACGTCATCGGCCATCTCCTCGTTGCAACGTTTCAATTAGTCCCCGGAACGATAGGCCTTCAGACTGCCCGCCGTCAACGACACCTCTTGCGCTTCGTCGGCACGCGTGCGACAGTCCCCGCCTGACAGAATGAAACGATTCATACCCCGGGCGGGGAGGTCGCCGATGAGCGGGGGCGTCCGTTTCCTGACGCACCTGCGATGAGGACTCCCCCGGCCCGCCGTCGCGGACGGCCGGCCGGGGTGATCGCTACGGTGGGTCGGCACACGTTCGAGGAGGTCACCGATAGCCGGCATGAAGGACGTCGCGCGACTCGCGGGTGTGTCCCTCGGGACGGTCAGCAACGTCCTGAACTGGCCCGAGCGGGTCAGCCCGGAGCGGCGGGCCCGGGTCGAGCGGGCGATCGCCGAGCTGGGCTTCGTGCGCAACGAGTCCGCGCGCCAGCTGCGTGCCGGGGCGAGCCGCACCATCGCGATCGTGGTGCTCGACCTGAGCAACCCCTTCTTCGGCGCGATCATCGCCGGCGCCGAGGAGGTGGCGGACGGCCACGACGTGCAGGTCGTGGTGTGCAACAGCGGCGGCGACCCCGAGCGCGAGGCCCGCCACCTCGACCACCTGATCCAGCAGCAGGTGCTCGGCATCCTGCTCTCCCCCGTGCACGAGGCGGTCAGCGCGCAGCAGCTCGCGGCCCGCCGTCGGCATCCCCCTGTGGTGTTCGTCGACCGCGTCCCGCCCGCAACACCCGGGTTCGCCTCCGTCGCCGTCGACGACGTGCACGGCGGCGCCCTGGTCGGCGAGCTGCTGTCCAGCACGGGGCACGACCACGTCGCGTTCGCAGGCGGGCCCAGGGAGCTGCGCCAGGTCCTCGACCGGTTGCTCGGGCTGCGCTCGACCTTCCGCGGCTCCCGGATCGACGTCGTGGACAGCACGGAGCTGACCATCGGCGCAGGCGAGGCCGTGCTCGACGACCTGCTCGCCCGCCCCGCCGCCGAGCGCCCCACCGCGGTGTTCTGCGCCAACGACCTGCTCGCCATCGGTGTGCTCAACGCCTGCGCCCGCCGGGGCGTCGCGGTGCCGGACGAGCTGTCGATCGTCGGCTACGACGACATCGACCTCGCCGCGACCGCGGGCGTCCCGCTCACCACCGTGGCCCAGCCGGCCCGCGGCCTGGGCCGCGCGGCCACCCGGTTGCTGCTCGCCGACGCCACCGAGCAGGGGGACGCGAACCCCGTCTTCACCCCCGAGCTGGTGGTGCGGTCGTCCACCCGCGCGATCGCGGGGTAGTCTCCACCCGGGCCGTTACTGGCGCGTGAGGATGGACCACCATCGTGGAGCGGCCCCGTCGACCGGACGACCCGCCGTGCGCCTGGGCCCTTCGTACATCTGAACGGGAGGCCCCGTGTCCGAGCTGTCCGCCCCGTCCCTGTCCACCGCGTCCCAGGCGTTCCGCTCCGCCCTCGAGGTGGTCCGCTCCGTCGAGCCGCGCGTCGCCGACGCGATCGCCGCGGAGCTTCGGGACCAGCGCGAGTCGCTGAAGCTGATCGCCAGTGAGAACTACGCCTCGCCCGCCGTGCTGCTGGCCATGGGCAACTGGTTCTCCGACAAGTATGCGGAGGGGACGGTCGGGCGCCGCTTCTACGCAGGCTGCCAGAACGTCGACACCGTCGAGCAGCTCGCCGCCGAGCACGCGCAGGAGCTGTTCGGGGCGCCGCACGCCTACGTCCAGCCGCACTCCGGCATCGACGCCAACCTGGTGGCCTACTGGGCGGTCCTGGCCGACCGCGTCGAGTCGGCGCACCTCGAGCGGCTGGGCAAGCGGCAGGTCAACGACCTGACCCAGGCGGAGTGGGCCGCGCTGCGGGCGGCGTTGGGCGAGCAGCGGATGCTGGGCATGTCGCTCGACGCGGGCGGGCACCTCACGCACGGCTTCCGCCCCAACATCTCGGGCAAGATGTTCGACCAGCGCAGCTACGGCGTCGACCCGGCGACCGGGCGCATCGACCTCGCGGCGCTGCGCGCCACGGCCAAGGAGTTCAAGCCGCTGATCATCGTCGGCGGCTACTCGGCGTACCCCCGCCGAGTCGACTTCGCGGCGATGCGCGAGATCGCCGACGAGGTGGGCGCCACGCTCATGGTCGACATGGCGCACTTCGCGGGCCTGGTCGCGGGCCGCGTGTTCACCGGCGACCACGACCCGGTGGCGCACGCCCACATCGTCACCACCACCACGCACAAGAGCCTGCGCGGACCCCGCGGCGGCGCGGTGCTCTGCGGGCCCGAGCTGGCCGCCCAGGTGGACCGCGGCTGCCCGATGGTGCTCGGCGGGCCGCTCTCGCACGTGATGGCGGCGAAGGCCGTCGCGTTCGCCGAGGCGCGGCGACCCGAGTTCGCGGACTACGCCCAGCGGATCGTCGACAACAGCCGGGCGCTGGCCGAGGGTCTGCTCCGGCGAGGCGTGCAGCTGGTCAGCGGCGGCACCGACAACCACCTCGTCCTGCTCGAGGTGCACCACTTCGGACTGACCGGGCGCCAGGCCGAGCAGGCGCTGGTCGACTCCGGTGTCGTCGGCAACCGCAACGCGATCCCGAACGACCCCAACGGGGCGTGGTACACCTCCGGCATCCGGCTCGGCACCCCGGCGCTGACCTCGCGGGGCCTCGGCGTCGCGGAGATGGACGAGATCGCCGAGCTCATCCACACCGTGCTCACGAACACCACGCCCGCCTCGGGCTCGAAGGCGCGGTTCGACCTCGACCCTGCGATCGCCGACCGTGTGAGCCGGCGGGCCACGGAGCTGCTTGCGCCCTTCCCGCTCTACTCCGGCGTCGATCTGGGCTGAGGCACCCGTCCCTACTCCCCCACCGAGCGGCGGAGGATCTCCCGGGCGTCCGCGCGGCCGTCGAGCAGGCGGGTGAAGCGGCGGCGGATCCGCCAGCCGTCGGGGGTGCGGTCGAGGTCCCAGCGGTTGGCGGCGACGCGCCAGATGAAGAAGCCGCCGTCGCCGTCGCCGCGGAAGAGCTGGGAGTAGGTGATCGCGGCCGCGGTGTCGCCGGTGATCTCCACCAACGCGGGACCGATGTTGTGGGCGGAGCCGCCGAGGATGATCTCCTGGTGGCCCGCACCGACGACCATCTCGGCGATGCCCTCGGCCCCGTCGAGCGTGCCGACGTCCATGTCGTAGACGGCGTCCTTCGTCCACAGCGCCGCGGCGGCGACCGCGTCACCACTGTCGACCGCGGGGCCGTAGGCCGCGATCACCCGCCGGATCGCGAGCTCGTCCTCCAACGCCCGGACGCGTTCCGCCAGCTCCGCCACCAGCGCCGTCACGTCGTCCACTGCCGTCTCCCTCCACTCGAGCAAGCGCCTGCCCGGGCCCCCTGCGCTACCTCGACGGTGACCCCGCGGAGGTGACCGCGAGATCCGGCTGCGTGAGAAGGTCTGGGCGGACGCGGGTCGCGGCTTCCGAGCACGCGGCCGCCGAGGAGGTCCTGTTCTCCGCTCCGACCCGCACGATCGTCCCGTACCAGGACTGGTGAGCGCCGCGGCAGGCCCGTCCCTCAGCGGGACGGGTCCGCCGCCGTGCTGATCGTCTCCCGGCTGGCGTCGATCGCCCGCAGCCGCCGCTCCAGCATCGCCACGGCCGCCGCGTCGTCGCCCACCCGGGCCAGCTCGGCGCGGGTCTCCGTCTCGAGCGCGGCGAGCCGGTCCGTGGCGAGGTCGCGGGTGAGCAGGTCCTGCTCCGCCCAGTCGTCCGCCGCGATGTCGACCCCCTCGTCACGGCCCGCCGCCGTCATGCCGGCAGGTTGAACAGCCGCCGCGCATTCGTGTCGACGATCTTCTGCACCTCGTCGTCCGGCACGTCCGCGAGGACCTCGGCCGCGTACTTGCGGCTGTGCGGCCAGTAGGAGTCCGAGTGGGGGTAGTCGCACTCCCAGGTGATGTTGTCCAGGCCGATGGCGTGCCGGTTCGCGATGCCGAACGTGTCGTCGATGAAACACCCGTAGATGTGCTTGCGGAACAGGTCCGACGGACGGACGTCCTTGACGATGTTCTGGTACCAGCGGTGCCGCTCCCAGGTGCCGTCGATCCGCTCCAGCAGGTACGGGACCCAGCCGATGCCGCCCTCCGCCAGCGCCACCTTCAGCTCCGGGTGCTTGTAGAACACCGGCGAGAAGAGCAGGTGGGCCGTCGAGGACATCAGGTTGGTGCCGTACATCGAGATCGTGACGGCGTAGGGGGCCTCGGGCGCGGTGGCGGGCGGCTGGCCGGACGAGCCGAAGTGCAGGCTGAGCGGCACCTTCGCCTCCTCGGCCAGCGAGAGCAGCGGGTCCCAGTGGTCGGTGTAGAGCGACGGCAGGCCCAGCGGGGCCATGTTCTCCGGGAAGGAGATGCCCTTCGCGCCCTTGGCGATCGTCCGGCTCAGCTCGGCCACGCAGAGCTCGACGTCCCACCACGGCAGGATCACCAGCGGGATGAAGCGGTTCGGGTCGGTGGCACACCACTCGTCGATGACGAAGTCGTTGTAGGCGCGCACGCAGTTCGCGGCGAGCTCCATGTCGCCGCCCTCGGCGGTGAACAGGGTACCGGCGAAGCGCGGGAAGGACGGGAAGTTCGCCGCCGCCCACACGCCGTCGAGGTCCATGTCGACGAGCCGGGCCTTGGGGTCGTAGCAGCCCGGGATCATGTCGGCATAGCGGACCGGCTCCACGCCGTACTCCTCGGGCCGCTTGCCCGCGACGGCGTTGAGCCCGATCGCGGGGAAGCGCTTGCCCTGGTAGTACCAGACCTGGATCGGCGCGCCGCCCGACGGCGACGGCTCGTCGACGATCCGCGGGCCCGCCTCGCGTTGCGCCGCGGGCAGGCGGTCCGTCCACACCTTCGGGTGCTCGATGAGGTGGTCGTCCACCGAGATCATCGTCATCCAGGGTTGCAACGGCATACCGGCCTCCTCGCTGAGCTTCCTCGCGCTCGACGATAGTGCTGCTCGTAGGCCCTGCCAAGCGCTTGCTCGGATTCAGACCGCCGATCCCACGCTCTCCGCCTCGTCAGGTGCCTGCTCCCGCAGACCCCCGGTGGCCGGACGCCTGCCGTGGCGCATCGCCAGTGCCACGCCCAGACCCACCAGGCTCGAGCCTGCCAACACCAGGAACGCGATCCGGAACCCGGACTCGGCGACCAGGAGCTCCGCGGACCCGTTGGGGGCCGGTATCGCGTGCGCCGCGATGATGGTCCCCACGACGGCCGTGCCGACCGCGTTCATCACGCCGAGCGCCGTGTACAGCAACGAGGTCGAGATGCCCTGCTCCGCGGCGGGCACACCCTTGATCAGCAGGGTGTTCGCAGCGGCGTAGAGGAACCCGACCCCCGCACCCTGCAAGGCAGCGGCCGTCGCCGCGACGAGCACGTTCCCGGTGACCAGGAGCAGCAGCACCACGCTGACGAGGATCACCAGCCCGGCGAGCAGCAGGGCGGTGCGCGGCGCGAACCGGCGGCACACCCAGCCCGCGAGCAGCCCTGCCGCCGCGCTGACCAGACCGAACGGGAGGCCGATGACCACGCCGTACGTCAGCGCCGACATGCCCAGCCCGTACTCGGCGATCCCCGGGACGAACGGGATCCGGGCGATCTCCGAGAGCAGCACCGGGGCCGCAGTGATCGCGGCGATGATGAAGCCGCCTGCCACCAGCGTCATCCACACGACAGGCCTGCCGAGCAGAGCCGTGCTGACGATGGGCTCGGCGCTGCGCCGCTGCAGGAGCGCGAAGGAGACCAGCAGCACCAGACCCAGCGGGAGCGCCCAGGCCAGCGCTGCGGGCTCGACGATGCCGTAGACCACGGCCGCCACCCCGACGCCGAGCAGCAGACCGCCCGTCACGTCGATGCGCCGCTTCACGCGGGTGGAGCTCTCCGGGATCGCGAACAGCACGAGCAGACCGGCGAAGATGTCGTAGGCCAGCTCGAACCAGAAGGCGCTGCGGTAGCCGTAGGAGTCGATCAGCCAACCACCCAGCAGCGGGCCGACCAGCACCGCGACCCCGGTCCCCGCGCCGATCACGCCGACACCCATGGCGACCAACCGGGCAGGCAGCAGATCCCGGACCAGGCCGTACCCGGCGACATACGCCACGACGAAGGTGGACTGGAGCACCCGGCCGGTCAGGAACAGCCAGTAGGTCGGCGCGAGCGCGCACAGGATCGAGCCCAGCGCGAACACTACGGCGACGGCGAGCAGGATCCGCTTCTTGCCGTAGACGTCGCACATCCGGCCCGCGATGGGCAGGAAGACCAGCGAGGCCACGAACACCACGGTGCTGACCAGGGCGACCTGGGTGGTCTGGAACTCCGCGGCGATGTCGGTGAAGGCCCCTCCGATGAGAGTGAACTCGAAGTTCGCGTTGCCGATCACCAGGGCGATGATCACGACGCGGAGCATGTGGGAGAGCGTCGAGCGCCCTTCGACTGCTGAGGTGTGCACGGCAGCCTTCTCTCGTGGCGACGATGGACGAGCGGATGCGGTGCCCGGAGTGCCGAGCAAGCGCTTGAATGTTCCACCGAACAATGGTTGACGTCAAGCACGAACTTCGTCTTAGCAAGCGCTTGGTAGGAGAGGCTCGACGTGACACGATGGGCTCCTCGACGTCGAGGAGGGACATGACCACCAGCACGGACGGCAGTGCCGCCTCCACCGACCCGTCCACGACCGATGTCATCGTCGTCGGCGCGGGGATCGCCGGCCTGTACGCGATCCATCGGCTCCGCGGGCAGGGCCTGTCGGTGCGGTGCTTCGAGGCCGGCGACGGGGTGGGCGGCACCTGGTACTGGAACCGCTACCCCGGAGCGCGGTGCGACGTGGAGAGCATCGACTACTCCTACTCGTTCGACCCGCAGCTCGAGCAGGAGTGGGACTGGACC
>Ga0068863_100007703_pt1 | contig 10529 bp, 5 predicted proteins | sample KBSSwiS62_FD_66596 | JGI IMG/M metagenome (GOLD analysis project Ga0068863, IMG submission 66596) | Switchgrass rhizosphere microbial communities from Kellogg Biological Station, Michigan, USA - KBS Switchgrass S6-2 | ecosystem: Host-associated > Plants > Roots > Rhizosphere > Soil ...
ATTTCCTCGATCACCGCCTCGAACGGCTCACGCAGAAAAGGAATTCGGGCCTCTTCGAGGATGGTGACCATCGTGGCGTGGTTGATGTGCTGATACATGTCGATGTCCGACCACCGCACATGCACCGGCGCTACAAACCCATTCACCCAGTCTGTCCCGTTCCACTCGTTCGTGTCATGCTGCGCAGCTGGCGTGCCGCCACCGAAAGCGTCGCCAGGTCGAGTTCGCCGCTTTCGTAGATCTCGGTCAGCGTGCGCTGCGCGCGGCTGACGCGGGAGCTGTTGGTCGCCTCCCACTCGACGATCTTCTCCTCACCGGTCTCCTCCGGCTCACCCACTGCCAGCACGTCGAAGCACAGTGCCCTGATCGACCCGTAGATGTCGTCGCGAATCGCCAAGCGTGCCAACGAATGCCAGCGATCGTCGCGCACGAGCCGCGACACCGCGGTCAGCAGGCCGTCGGTGCCGAGACGCTCCATCAGCGCGAAGTAGGTGTCGGCGACCTCTGCCGGATCGCGGTCGACGATGTCGGCGATGTCGATCACGTCGAGCAGGCTGTACTGGTACAGCCCCGTCGACACCATGTACGCCAGGTCGGCCGACACACCCTGTGCGGTGAACTCGCGGGCTTCCTTCTCGCAGATGATCTTGTCGTCGCCGCGCAGCCACTCCGACATCCGCGGTGTCAGCGCACGGACTTTCTCGGCGAACCGGTTGATCTCGGCGCCAACCGCCAGCGGTTGGGGACGGTAGTTGAGTAGCCAGCGGCCCGCGCGGTCGATGAGCCGACGCAGATCCAACGTCATCCGGTCGGTGACGGCGACCGACACTCCGCTTTCGCCTGCGGCGCGGATCTGGCGCCACACCTCGCCGACGCGGAAGATCGCATTCGTGGCGACATAGCACCGCACCGCGTCGACCGGTCCGACGCCGACGTCCTCGGAAACCCGGTAGGCGTAGCTGATTCCGCTGGTGTCGACGAGATCGTTGACCAGCATCGTGGTGACGATCTCCCGGCGCAGCTGATGTTGCCTGATTTCACTGGCGAACTTGTCGCGCAGGTTGGTCGGGAAGTACATCGGCAGCCGGGACGCGAACACCTCCTGATCCGGCAGCTCGCTCTTCAGGAGTTCGTCCTTCAGCGCCAGCTTGACGTGAGCCATCAGCGTCGCGAGTTCCGGTGAGGTCAGGCCGATTCCGGCTTCGGTGCGGCGGGCGATCTCCTTCTCCGACGGCAGCGCCTCCAGCTCGCGGTTGAGCCCGTGTTCGGCGACGAAGTCCTTGATCATCCGCGCGTGCACGGGCAGCAGGCTCGCAGCGTTGGCGCGGCTGGTGCCCATCAGATCGTTCTGGTCTTCGTTGTCGGCCAACACAAGCCGGCCCACTTCGTCGGTCATCGACACCAGCAACTGGGTGCGGTCCTCGGCGCGCACCTCGCCCGCAGTCACCAGCGAGTCGACGAGGATCTTGATGTTGACCTCATGGTCGGAGCAGTCGACGCCGGCCGAGTTGTCCAAGGCATCCGTGTTGCAGCGGCCGCCGGCCAGGCAGAACTCGATGCGGCCGCGCGAGGTCACACCCAAGTTGCCGCCCTCGCCAATCACCTTGGCGCGCACCTGGCTTCCGTTGACCCGCACCGGATCGTTGGCGCGGTCACCGACGTCGGCGTCGGACTCCGTCTCGGCCTTGATGTAGGTACCGATGCCGCCGTTGAACAGCAGGTCGGCCGGCGCCTTCAGGATCGTCTTCATCAGCGCGGGCGGTGTCAGTTCCTCGATGCCGTCACCGATACCCAGCGCGGCCCGGACCTGCGGGCTGATCGGGATGGACTTCTGCTCGCGGCTATAGACCCCGCCGCCCTCGCTGATCAGCGACGGGTTGTAGTCCTGCCACGACGACCTGGGCAGGTCGAAGAGTCGCTTGCGCTCATCCCACGACGACGCACTGTCGGGATTGGGGTCGAGAAAGATGTGCCGGTGATCGAACGCGGCCAGCAGCCGGATGTGCTTGGACAGCAGCATGCCGTTGCCGAACACATCGCCGCTCATGTCCCCGATGCCGACAACGGTGAAGTCCTCGGTTTGGGTGTCGACGCCCATCTCCCGGAAGTGCCGCTTGACCGCCTCCCACGCGCCCTTGGCGGTGATGCCCATCGCCTTGTGGTCGTAGCCGACCGAACCGCCGGAGGCGAACGCGTCGCCGAGCCAGAAGCCGTACGAGGCGGCGACCTCGTTGGCGATGTCGGAGAACGTGGCCGTGCCCTTGTCGGCGGCCACCACGAGGTAGGCGTCGTCGCCGTCGCGGCGCACCACATCAGCGGGGATGACGACATCGCCGGTGGCTTTGTCGACGTTGTCGGTCAGATCGAGCAGCCCGGCGATGAACAGCTTGTAGCAAGCCACGCCCTCATTGCGGAACGCGTCCCGATCGTCTGCAGGAGGCGGGTTCTTGACGACGAAGCCGCCCTTGGCTCCGACCGGCACGATGACGGCGTTCTTCACCGCCTGCGCCTTGACGAGGCCGAGGATCTCGGTCCGGAAGTCCTCTTTGCGGTCCGACCACCGCAGGCCGCCGCGGGCCACAAAGCCGAATCGCAGGTGGACGCCCTCCACCCGCGGTGAGTACACGAAGATCTCGAACCGCGGCCGTGGCAGCGGCAATTCGTCGATGAGGCCGGGGTTCAGCTTGACCGAGAGCACGTTCTGCTGCCTGGCCGAATCCGGCCTGCTGACAAAGTAATTCGTGCGCAGGGTGGCCTGAATCATCGATGCGAATGCGCGCAGCACGCGGTCGGTGTCGAGGCTGACCAGTGCATCGATGTCGGCCGCCACAGCGGCCGCGGCCGTCTGCGCGTCGCGGCGCCGTGTCTCGTCCGACGGCTTCGGGTCGAACAGCGCCTCGAACAGCTGGACCAGGGACTGCGCGGTGCCCGCGTTGCCGTTGATCACACCTTCGATGTGGGACTGGCTGTACGGAAAACCCGCCTGCCGCAGGTATTTCGCGTAGGTGCGCAGCACCACGACCTGCTGCCAGGTCAACCCCGCGCGCAGCACCAGCTCGTTGAAGCGGTCGATCTCGGCGCGGCCGTGCCAGATAGCGCTGACCGCATCGGCGAACCGGTCGGCCATCGCAGCCCGCTCCGGACCCTCCGGCGGCGTCGGGATGTCGGGGTGCGGTGAAATCTTGAACTGGTAGATCCATACGGGCAATCCGTCGGGCCGCGTCACCGTGAACGGGCGCTCCTCGAGCACGACGACGCCCATCGACTGCAGCATCGGCAGCAGTTGGCTCAGTGACGCCGACCGGCCGCCGAGGTACCAGGTGAGCTGCGCTACCCCGTCCTGACCGCGGTCGCCGAGCACGAGCCTGACCGAATTGTCCTGCAGCCGTTCGATGATCGCGATGTCCTTGATCGCGTCCAACGGCGCGATGGCCTGCTTGTAGACCTCGGGGAAGGCGGCCGAGTAGTGCTCGGCCATCGCCTGGGTGATCGAGCCGCTCTTCACCGCGCCCATCAACCGGTCTCCCCAGGTCCTGGCGGCCTCGGTGAGCAGGTCCTGGATTCGCGATTCGTTGTCGAGCGAGACGTCGATGTCCTGCGGGCGACGGCCTTCGGGCAGCCGAACGGTGAAATGCACGACGGCCCAAGGGGATTCACTGACACGGGCCCCGTAGTCGATGCTGACGCCGCCCAGCTCGCGGACCAGGATGTCCTGCATCGCCAGCCGAACGGCGGTGGTGTATCGGTCGCGTGGCAGATACACCAGGCACGACACGAAATGCGCGAGTTGATCCGCGCGCAGGAACAGCAGCGTGCGGCGCCGCGACCCGAGATCGACCACCGCCATCGCCATGTCGAGCAGTTCCCTGGCGGACAGCGCAAAGAGTTCCGAACGCGGGATGGTCTGGATGATGTCAAGCAGCAACTGGCCGGGATGGCTGGGGTCGCGGTGCGCCATCGCCAGCGCATCGTTGACGCGCCGTGAAATCAGCGGTATTTCAAGCACATTGGCGTTCATCGCGGCGACGGTGAACAAGCCGACGAACCGGTGCTCGATTGCGCCTGCGGCTGCGTTCTCGCGGACCACGACGATGTAGGGGTAGGCACCGTAGCGCAGGAAGCTCTGCATCGTGGCCTGCGCCAGCACCAGCAGATCGTCACTCGAACTGAGTTGCGGAAGCACGTCGGTGCGCAACCGAAGCACACCGAGACGACTGGACGGGTCGACCGCGGCCTGACCATTGCTGACTTGGCAGCGTTGGTAGCCAAGCAGCACGAAATGACCGTCGGCCAGCCACCGCAGCAGCGCCGCGACGTCCTTGCGGTCGGAGCCCGGGAATCGGCTCTGGTAATCGGAGTCCAGTTCGGCTGCCAGGCTGACCAGCATCGCCGCCATCGACGTCGAGTCCAACGCCACCTGACGAGCGTCTGCCAGCACGCTCGGCAGCAGCCGCTTGACCTCAGCGACCGCCTTGGGGTCACATGATTCGGCCAGCTGGACGTGGATCCACGTCTCGTCGATTCCGTCGCCGAACGGTGCACCCGACGCCGGCTCGAGGGCCAGCAGATCGCCGTTGGGCCCGCGACGCGCACGCAACACCGGATTCATGATGGCCTTGTAGGCCACCCCGAGCCGATGCAGCAGCACGGTGACGGAGTCCATCAGCATCGACGCGTTGTCCGTGACGATCTGCAGCGCGGGGCCGAACCCGCCCGGGTCGTCCTCGGTGTAGACCGCGACCCGGGTGTCGCCGAAAGCGCGGTGCGAACCGAGTCGGTAGTGGGCCTCGATCAGAGGCGGTGAAAGCAGCATCTTCACCGCGCTGCGGTCCACCGGCGCGGTGACCGCGGAATCGGCACCCGGTGCGTCACCGTGCGGCCCGCGGTAGGTAGCCATGTAGGCGCGTGCGAGCCGGGTGATGTTGTCCTGGCTCAGCGGCGGCGCGGTCGATCTGCCGACGCCTGTGCCAGTCCCCGGATTGACCGTCATCGTCGCTCCTACCTACGCCCGCATACCATCCAACGATGGCTGTCGCCGCCGGCCCGATGAACCAAGCGGCTCCGTGGTACGCAAAACGACACTAGTCGCGCGTAAGCCGGCGGTGGGTCACCCTGTGCGGACGGGCTGCATCGATACCAAGTCGTTCCACTTTGTTTTCCTCGTACGCGGCGAAGTTGCCCTCGAACCAGAACCACTTGGCCTCGTTGTCGTCGTCGCCCTCCCACGCCAGGATGTGCGTGCAGGTGCGGTCGAGGAACCACCGGTCGTGAGAAATCACGACCGCGCAGCCGGGGAAGTTCTCCAGCGCATTCTCCAACGAACTCAGCGTCTCGACGTCGAGGTCGTTGGTTGGCTCGTCGAGCAGGATCAGGTTGCCGCCCTCTTTGAGGGTGAGCGCCAGGTTCAGCCGGTTGCGTTCGCCACCGGACAGCACGCCGGCCGGCTTCTGCTGGTCGGGTCCCTTGAAGCCGAAGGCCGACACGTAGGCGCGCGACGGGATCTCGTTCTGGCCGACCTCGATGTAGTCGAGCTTGTCGGAGACGACCTCCCAGACGGTCTTCTTCGGGTCGATGCCGGCCCTGCTCTGGTCGACGTAGGACAGCTTGACAGTGTCGCCGATTCGTACGGTGCCGCTGTCTGGCTGCTCGAGGCCGACGATGGTCTTGAACAGCGTCGTCTTACCGACGCCGTTCGGGCCGATGACGCCGACGATGCCGTTGCGCGGCAGCGTGAAGGACAGGTCCTTGATCAGCTGCCTGCCCTCGAAGCCCTTATCGAGATGCTTGACCTCGACCACGACATTGCCCAGCCGCGGACCGGTCGGAATCTGGATCTCCTCGAAGTCCAACTTCCGGGTCTTCTCGGCCTCTGTGGCCATCTCCTCATACCTCGACAGGCGCGCCTTGCTCTTGGCCTGCCGTGCCTTGACGCCGGAGCGGACCCACGCCAGTTCGTCCTTCAGCCGCTTCTGCAGTTTGGCGTCCTTGCGCCCCTGCACCGCGATGCGCTCGGCCTTCTTCTCCAGATACGTCGAGTAGTTGCCCTCGTACGGGTAGGCGCGTCCCCGGTCGAGTTCGAGAATCCATTCGGCGACGTTGTCCAGGAAGTACCGGTCGTGTGTGACGGCCAGGATCGCGCCCTTGTACTCGGCCAGGTGCTGCTCGAGCCACTGCACACTCTCGGCGTCCAGGTGGTTGGTTGGCTCGTCGAGCAGCAGCAGGTCGGGCTTGGACAGCAGCAGCTTGCAGAGCGCGACGCGGCGGCGTTCGCCACCGGACAGATTCGTGACGGGCTCGTCGGGCGGCGGGCAGCGCAGGGCATCCATCGCCTGCTCAAGCTGGGAGTCGAGGTCCCACGCGTCAGCGTGATCCAGGTCCTCCTGCAGCCGACCCATCTCCTCCATCAGCTCGTCGGAGTAGTCGGTGGCCATCAGCTCGGCCACCTCGTTGAACCGGTCGAGCTTGACCTTGATGTCGCCGAGGCCCTCCTCGACGTTGCCGCGCACCGTCTTCTCCTCGTTGAGCGGCGGCTCCTGCTGCAGGATGCCGACTGTTGCGCCCGGCGCCAGCAGCGCGTCGCCGTTGTTGGGAGTGTCCAGCCCGGCCATGATCCGCAAGACGCTCGACTTGCCGGCCCCGTTCGGGCCGACGACACCGATCTTCGCCCCTGGAAGGAAGTTCAGACTGACGTCGTCAAGGATCACCTTGTCGCCGTGCGCCTTGCGGACCTTCCGCATCGAATAGATGAATTCGGCCATTGCCGTTGTGTTGCCTTTCGTAATTCGCGATTACCCGGGCCCATCCTAGGCGTGGCCGAACCTGCTAGGCCGACAGAGGCAGCGCCTTGCTCTCGTCTGCCTCGTTGGCGTCGGTCGCTTCGTCGGATTCGGCCTCGACCAGCGGTTCGTCTGCAGCCGGTACCGCGTCCCTGGCGGAGGCGGTCTTTTCGATGATGCGCACGATCGACCGCGACAGATCCGGCCCGACCGACGCGGCCCGCATCTCCAGGTTCGACCGGCGGTTGCCGTCGCGGTCCTCGTACTCGCTGGTGTAGACGTGCCCGACCACGATCACCGGGTCGCCCTTGCGCAGCGCCGCACCGACGCCGGTAACCAATTTGCCCCAGCAGTTGACCGTGACGAACAGCGAATTACCCGGCTCCCACTTGCCGTCGGCGGTGCGGCGGCGTGAGTTGCTGGCCACCCGGAACTTGATGACCTCCTGGTCGCCCACCCTGCGACCCTGTGGGTCGTTCACGATGTTGCCGACGACGGTGATGGGTGTCTCGAACATTGCTCTTCCTCTCATTCATCTGGCTGCGACGCGCGTCGCACATTCATTTCCCGCCGCGAGTCCGACAGCCGGGGGTCCGACCGAGTCCCTGGGTCGGTGGCCCTGTGGATGAGTTGCGCGCTGTGGATGAATCGGCCCTAGGTTGATCGGCATGACGGTGTGGATCACGCGTAGACCCGATACGGAGGTCGCGGCCGAGCTCGTACGAAGCCAGGGCCCGCTGGCTGGAGTACGGCTCGCAGTCAAGGACAACGTCGACGTCGCCGGGCTACCCACAACCGCGGCGTGCCCGGAGTTCGCGTATCAACCCGAATGCGATGCGGCTGCCGTCGCGGCGCTGCGAGCCGCGGGTGCGGTGGTCGTCGGTAAGACGAATCTCGACCAGTTCGCCACCGGTCTGGTCGGCACCCGTTCGCCGTATGGCGCGGTGCCCGACAGCCGGAGGCCCGACTACATCAGTGGCGGGTCGAGTTCGGGATCGGCCATCGCCGTCGCTACCGGCGAGGCCGACATCGCGATCGGCACCGACACCGCGGGCTCTGGCCGCGTGCCTGCCGGGCTGCAGGGCATCGTCGGCATCAAACCCACGCTGGGCGTGGTCTCGACCGACGGTGTCGTGCCGGCGTGCGAATCCTATGACTGCGTAACGATTTTCGCGGCAGATCTTGCTCTGGCGAACCGCGCGATGAGCGTGATGGCAGCCGCTGTCGACCGGCCGTGGCCCGCCGACGTGCGCTTGGCGGCGCCGCCGAATCCTGTCGTCGCGGTCCCCAGTGACTTGCCCGAGTTGGACGCCGAGTGGCGTGCCGCATTCGATGCGGCTGTCGGCAAGCTGTCGGACGCAGGCGCGCGCATCGTCACGGTGGACATCGCCCCGTTCCTGGCGGCGGCCAAGCTGCTGTACGACGGCGCGTTGGTCAGCGAAAGATACGCCGCCGTAGGCGAATTCATCGATACGCATCCCGAGGCCGCCTTGGATCCGACGGTGCGGCGCATCATCACGTCAGCGCGCGACATCCCGGCCCATCGACTGGTGCGCGACCGTCGCGAGGTCGACCGATTGCGCACGGTGGCGATGGCCGCACTGGAGGGTGTCGACGCGCTGATGGTGCCCACTGCGCCGATGCATCCACGCATCGACGAGGTGGCCGCTGACCCTGTCGGCGTCAACTCCTCGATGGGCACTTATACGAACTTCTGCAATCTGTTCGACATGTGTGCAGTGGCAGTGCCGGCAGGCACAGCGGGGCAGGCGCAGTTCGGTGTGACGGTGCTGGCGCGTGCTTTCGAGGACGCGGTGGCACTGGATATCGCTGCGCTGGCGTCGGAAGACCAAGCACCAGTGGATGTTTGGCCGCTGAGCGTTGCGGCCTCTGTCGAGTTGGTGGTGTTCGGCGCGCACCTTCGGGGCGGAGCGCTGGTGCACCAGCTCACTGATCTCGGTGCGCGGTGGGCCGGCGAGCTGACGACGGCCCCGCGATATCGGATGTCGGTGCTGCCGACTGTGCCTGCCAAGCCGGCGGTGACGCGGGTGCCCGACGGCGCATCAGGCGCTGCGCTGCTCGGGCATCGCTGGCTGTTGTCGCCCGCGGCATTGGGCCGGTTCCTGGCGGCGTTGCCTGCGCCCATGCAGCTGGGGAAGGTCGAATTCGACGACGGCACATGGCGAACCGCATTCGGCTGCGACGGCGCCGCGGCGACCGGCCCGGACATCAGTGACTACGGCAGCTGGCCGGCGGCGATCGCGGCGGGCGCGGTCTAGCCCTTCCGCCACACGGAGACATGCCGCGTGCTCTCGTGTGTGAACGGTCTGTGGTCCCAGTCCTCCCAGCGATCGACGAGCGACAACCCGGCGATGCGCGCCATCAGGTCCAGTTCGGCGGGCCACACGTAGCGAAATGAGATCGACCGCAGCCGCGCCCTGCCGTCGATGTCGTCGACGTAGTTGGAGCTCATCTCCTGTGTGGCGCAGTCGTATAGGTCATAAGCCCAACATTCCTCGCCGACGTCGAACGGTACGGCGCGTTGACCTGGCGGCAGTAGCCGCAGCGCAGGGACGCCGACCTCGATGACGAAACTCCCGCCGGGCTGCAGGTGTTCGGCGGCGTTGATGAAACACGCGACCTGTGCGTCTTGAGTCGTCAGGTTGGCGATCGTGTTGAACACCAGATAGGTGAGCGTGAACGCGCCGGGCACGCGCGTATCGGCGAAGTCGCCGATTGTCACGCCGATCTCCGCTCCGCCCGGCTTCTCACGCAGTCGAGCGACCATTGCTTTCGACATGTCGATGCCGTGCACCTCGACGCCTCGCTGAGCCAGCGGAATGGCGATGCGTCCGGTACCGATACCGAACTCCAGCGCTCGGCCGTCACCGGCGAGGTCGGCGAGAACGTCAGCAACGCAATCGATCACGCTCTGGTCATGCATGCCAGACGTCGCGGCGTCGTACGTCGCGGCGACCTCCTCGCCGAAGAATCCGTCGTCGGCGGTCACGACGGATGTGCGTCCCGCTTGGCCAACTCGGCCAGCATCGCGTTGTACGCGTTCAGATCCGCGTCGTCGTCGCGGTCGGCGGCCCTGTCGAGTCGTTTCGCATCCCGCTGATCGCTGCGCCGCCACTGGATCAGCAGCGCGATCATCACCACCACAAGCGGGACTTCGCCTGCTGCCCAAGCGATTCCACCGCCCAGCCGCTGGTCGCCGAGTAAGTCGGTGTGCCAGCTGAGCCCCAGCGAGCGGTAGAACGTCACCCCCAACACCGTCTGCATGCCCATCAGAACCACACCGAAGAACGCGTGCAGCGGCAGCGACGCGAACACCATCGCGACCTTGCCCAGTTGCGGTATCGGCCGAGGTGTCGGGTCGACGCCGATCACCACCCAGTAGAAGAGATAGCCGCTGAGCAGGAAGTGCACGTTCATCAGCAGGTGCGCGGCGTGGTTGCTCACCGCGGCATCGAAAAGCCCGCCGAAATACAGGCCGTAGAAGCCCGCGACAAACACCACGGTGGCCACGATCGGATGGGTGAGGAACCGCGACACCCGCGAATGCAGCGCCGCCAGCAGCCATTCCCGCGGCCCTGGCGGCTCGGCGCGCCCCGCAGTCGGCAAGGCCCGCAGCGCCAGCGTCACAGGCGCACCCAACACCAACAGGATCGGCACCAACATGGACAGCAACATGTGCGCCACCATGTGCATCGAGAACATCGCAGGCATATAGCGGCCCAGACCCGACGA
>Ga0068863_100007704_pt1 | contig 10528 bp, 10 predicted proteins | sample KBSSwiS62_FD_66596 | JGI IMG/M metagenome (GOLD analysis project Ga0068863, IMG submission 66596) | Switchgrass rhizosphere microbial communities from Kellogg Biological Station, Michigan, USA - KBS Switchgrass S6-2 | ecosystem: Host-associated > Plants > Roots > Rhizosphere > Soil ...
AGGACACCTTTTTTGTTTGTCCCAACGGACGATTGAAGCTTCGCGTCTTCCCTTCCGGAAACGGTGAATTGATCTTTTACCAACGCGAGGATGTGGCCGGGACAAAGTCCTCCCACTATTTGATCGTGAAAACAGAAGAGCCGGAAAAATTGAAGCGGTTGCTGACGGAAGCTCAGGGAACGCTGGGTACGGTAAAGAAGCGGAGGCACCTCTATCTCCATGGACAAACCCGCATCCATCTCGATGAAGTGGAGGGACTGGGCACCTTCCTGGAGCTGGAAGTGGTCATGCGGCCCGGCCAGGATATGGCGGAAGGAGAAAGGGAGGCGGGGAGGCTGATGGAGAAACTGGGCATCCAGCCCGGCGATCTGGTCGTCGGAGCTTATCTCGACCAGATCACGAGACGCTAAACGAAGCTTTCTTGCTTGGTCTGTTATTTGCCCCACTGGACCGTGATCAGCTCCGCTCCCTCGCCGAGAGGCTCGAAAGTATGGCTTTCCGCATTGGCGGGGACCAGCCAGCTGGCCCCACGCTTGAGGACCTGGTCCTCGATCTTCAGTTCGCCTTGGGCGACAAAGTGGTACTGGAAGCTGGTTTGGTCGCTGGTCCAGACACGATACTCACCGGGGTAGATGAAGGCGCGCTCGACAGAGAAATGAGGGCAGTAGATGACGCGTTCACCATGGGGCTGGGTGAACTGGGGCTCGAAATCGTTGAAGCGGATCGAGTCGAGCGCCTCCTCGCGATGAAGCGCGCGCGGGCGTCCTTGGTCGTCCACCCGGCCCCAGTCATCCACCCGGTAGGTCGTGTCGGAATTCTGTTGAATCTCGAGAATGACGTTGCCCGCGCCGATGGCGTGGACGCGCCCGCTGGGCAGGAACATGGCTTCACTTTGCTGCGGATGGAGCTGGCCCAGGAGCCCGGGGAGTTCCGGGGTCCCGATCGCCTTTTCGAATTGTTCGCGGGTGACGCCCTTTTTGAGGCCGGCATAAATCTTGGCTTCCGGCTTTGCTTCGAGGAAATACCACATTTCCGTCTTGGGCTCGCCCGGTTTTCCTGGGGGCGGATGGACTTGGACGCTCAAGTTCTCCTGGCAATCGAGGATTTTGATGAGGATGGGGAAACGGGCGAGATCAGGCGCGCGGGAGCCGAAAACTTCGAGGCGCTTTTCCTGCCAGAGGGTATGGAGGGTCTGGCGTGTGTCAGGCTTGAGCCCGGGGCCCGACTCGATTTCGCTGCACGCCTCGGGGCGGTCGACGAGTTCCCAGCTTTCGCCGATTTTTTTTCCTTCGGGCAGGGAGCGTCCGAACAGGCTGTTGATATTATGGCCGCCCCAGATGCGTTCCTGGTAAATGGGCTTGAAGAAGTAAGCGTTCATGGTTTGAGAAAGATGACGGTGCCGGGCTCGACTTTCATCTGCTTGGCGGCGGATCCGAGGTTCATGGCAATCTGGAGCAGCCCATTGGCGCCATACAGGAGGATGAGCCGGCCTTTTTCACCCTCGCCATAGGTCTTCACCAGCGGGCCGGAGTAACTTTCCTTGCCGATGGAAATTTTCACCAGGTTGCCATCTTTCAACTTTGCCGCGACCTCACTGTCGCGCTTGAGGTTGAGGACGACATTGCCGTAGTGGTCAATGTGGAGGACCTGCACGGAAATGATTCCACTGGCGAACGTCGGGTCCTTGATCGGAAGCATCATCAGGGTCTTGACCGGAGTTCCGAGCTTCTCGGGATCGATGCCGGCGGCGACCCGGGCCGCAATGGGGGCGAAAATGTCCCGGCCTTGGAAGGCGGCGCCGACGGGTGCTCCCGGAAGATAGAATTCGGGTTTGTCGAGTTTCCAGGCGCGGGAGAAGCCCTCGCTGTCAATGACCTCGGTGAAGAGGCCGTTGTCGGGGCCGACGAAATACTTTCCGGTCTTGGTCTGGATGAGGACGGGATCGCGCGATGCGCCGACCTGGGGATTGACCACCGCCACGAAAATGGTCCCGGCGGGAAACTGCTCGGCCGATTGGTCGAGAAGATAAGCGCCTTCCGGCACGTTAAAGGGGGGAACCGTATGAGTGAGATCCAGAATCCGGGCGGCGGGATGAATGGTCAGGATGACGCCCTTGAGTTGGGCCACATAAGGGTCTTCCAGGCCGTAATCGGAGAAGAGGGCGATGACGGGCGCAGGTGCCGCCTCCAGCATGCTGGCAGAGGCAAGTATGGCGAAAATGACGGCAAAGCCGGGCTGAGCTAAAGGGCGTAAAATCGACATGTCTCTCAAGCGGAACCTATTTCCGGCCAATGACCAAGCGAAAAATGAAGCGATTTTCCGGCCCCAACCTGCTTTTGGCTCCGGCAAAATCTTCACCCCCCTTTTTCTCTCGCCGTCGCTGTCATCAACAGGCTTAGATCATGCGAGGAATTGGCCCCGGTGGTTTTGAGAACATTATGCGCCTGATCAGAGAAATACAACTGCCCAATGGACGCAAAACGGCCAATCTCGGCTTTGGCTGCGCGGGCCTCTTGAGGCTGCCCACTCTTCGTCAGCGCGAAAATCTTTTGCGCACGGCGGTTGAAGTGGGCCTTACCCATTTCGACGTGGCCCGCATGTACGGAATGGGCACGGCGGAAGGGATCGTCGGCTCGTCGCTGAAGCCTTTCAGGGGCCAGGTCACTCTTGCGAGCAAATTTGGCCAGCCTTATGCGACACCCTCGGGATGGAAGCTTCACGCCCAGTCGCTGGCGAGATGGGCCTTCAACTGGAGCCCCGCTCTCAAGGAAAAAATCAAGGGGCTTTCCCGTCGGCAAGTCCAACCGGAGACTCAGGTCGTGTCCCGGAACAATTACCATGTCGAGGAGATGGAAAGAAGCCTGGAACTCAGCCGCCAACAACTTCAGGTGGATCAGATCGATCTCTTTTTTCTGCATGAACCCGGCCGGAATGATGGGATTCCGCAGAACATGGCGGAGGCTCTGCAGGCAGGCAAAGCGGCGGGCAAAATTGGCGCGTTTGGCATTTCCACGAGCTGGGCCGAGATGGACTATTTCCTGCAATCTCGACCGGAACTTTGTGGCGAAGCCATTCAATATCAATATTCCATTTTGCAGTCAGGCATCGAAAGCCCGATTCCGTCCTGCAAGTTTACGGGAATGTTCGGGGTATTGGGTGAGGCCCACCGCCGGCTCTGCCTCTTTCTCTTCGCGAACCAGGACTTTGCCGAAACCTGGTCCCGTCAACTGGGCCTTGATTTGCAGGTCCGGGAAAATGTGGGAACCATCATCCTGGCCATTGCCCTTTCGTTGCATCCCCAGGGACTCGTCCTCTTCTTCACTTCCAAGCCGAAAAGATTGCGCCACATGGTCAGCCACTTGCAAGACAACAGCTTTTCCGGGGAAACTCTCCGGGAATTTCACCAGGCCGTGCTCCGGGAGCTTCATGCAAATTGACCTGGAAAAGGTTCCTCCGGGAAGCGAATTCAAGAGCGACATCTGTGTCATTGGCGCAGGCATCGCCGGGCTGGTGTTGTCCCAAAAACTGGCGGCTTGCGGATACGACGTCCATCTTTTGGAAGCCGGTGGCCAAAGCCTGGAGCAACGCAGCCAGGACCTCTATCGCGGCCAGATGAAGGGAGTGTTTCACCAGGGAACGACCGAGGGCCGCTTTCGGACCTATGGCGGGGCGTCGACCCGGTGGGGTGGTCAGCTTTTGTCCTATCCCGAAGAGGTTTTTCAGGAGCGCGCTCTCTTCGGCAACATGGGCTGGCCGATCACCGGTGCGGAGATCAAACCTCACTATGCGGAGATTTTCCGGATCATGGGGGTGAATGATCTTCCGTTTACGGATGACATCCTGAAGGGTTACGGGACGCCCCAGGCGTGGCAGTCGCCGGATGTTCGCGTCCGGCTCTCGAAATTCGCGCCCTTCGGCAAGCGCAACCTCGCCAGGACGTTGGGAAAGCAGTGTCTCGCCTCCAACCGCATCACGGTTTTCTTTCATGCCAATGCCACTTCAGTCGACCTGTCTCCTGCGCAGGATCGGATTGAGTCCGTGACCGTGAAAAATTATCAGGGTGGCCGCTTCAAGTTCACTGCGCGGGAATACGTCGTCTGCACCGGTACGATTGAAACGTCCCGGTTGTTGTTGAGTTCAAATGCGGTCCAGCCCGCGGGCGTGGGCAATTTGACCGACCAGGTTGGGCGCTATTTTCATGATCACCTGACCGTGAAGGCGATGACCCTTGGGCCCGGGTCCCTGCCGGCATTCACGCGCTATTTCGCGCCTTACTTTATCAGGGGCACGTTGCACTCTCCGAAATTGGAGGCGACCTTCGCGCTCCAAAAGAAACTGGGCCTGCCCGAAGTGATGGCCCATTTTTTCATTCACGAAGCGGACGATAATGAGTTCGCACTCCTCCGCCAGGTGCTCGTCGATTTGCAGCGGGGAAAGCTCGCCCTCAAGCGGATCGGTCAAGTCCCGCTGCTCCTCAGCGGTGTGGCCCAGATGGCGTATGCGCTGAAGGTGAGGGGGCGAAGGATTCTTTCCTCTCAGGTCAAAGTCACCCTGAACATCGAAACGGAACAGCGGCCGCGACCCGACAGCCGTATCCAGGTGTCCGACCGCTTGGACGCCCTCGGCATGCCCGAGACAATCGTGGACTGGAAGATCTCCCCCGAGGATGGAGAGTCCCTGCAACGCTATGCCGTGGTGATCGATCAATACCTGGAATCGCTGGGCATGAACGAGCGTCACTGGAAGGTCAGCCCGCACGACACCCCCCGGGCGTGGGCGCAGGCGGGAGAGGATATTTTCCATCCCATGGGAGGCACGCGAATGGGGGCCTCGCCGGAAAAGAGTGTCGTTGATCGGGACCTCCACGTGCATGGCGTCGCCAATCTCTCCATTGCCAGCTGCTCGGTTTTTCCGTTCGGGGGAAGTTCCAATCCCACTTTTACGATGATGGCCCTCGCCCTCCGCCTCGCCGAAGCTTTGCAAAAGCGCAACCGTGCCTAGTCACTTGACGGCGCGCGATGTTGGGGAACTGTATCCCTCATGCCTACCCTGCTCGACCCCATTCGTATCGGAGCCTGGAACCTGCGCAGCCGCGTCATCATGGCACCGCTGACCCGGTGCCGTTGCAGCGAGGGCCGGGTGCCGAATGCGTTGATGGCGGAGTATTACCGGCAGCGCGCCGGCGCAGGTCTGATTATTTCCGAGGCGACCTCGGTCGACCCAATGGGCGTGGGCTATCCCGACACACCCGGCATTTGGTCGGATGCGCAAGTGGAAGGCTGGAAGCTCGTGACCAAGGCGGTGCATGATGCCGGCGGATTGATCCTGCTCCAGCTTTGGCATGTGGGAAGGATGTCCGATCCGCTTTACCTCAATGGAGAATTGCCGGTGGCGCCGAGTGCAATTGCCCCCGGTGGCCACATCAGCCTCGTCCGTCCCCTGAAATCATTTGTGACCCCACGGGCCTTGGAGATCGGGGAGATTCCCGCAATCATCGAGGCCTATCGCAAAGGCGCGGAGAACGCAAAAGCCGCCGGCTTCGACGGCGTCGAGTTGCATGGAGCAAACGGCTATCTGCCCGATCAATTCCTGCAGGATGGCTCCAACCAACGGACAGACGCCTACGGTGGCCCGATCGAGAACCGGGCCCGCTTCATGTTCGAGGCGCTCGACGCCGCGATTTCAGTCTGGGGCCCGGACCGGGTCGGACTGCACCTGGCGCCGAAATCGGATATTCATAGCATCAGCGACTCCAATCCGGCGGCGACGTTCGGCTACGTGGCGCGGGAGGCCGGCCGGCGCAAGATCGCGTTCATCTGCGCCCGCGAGTCTCTCAATGAACCCCGGCACGGCCCGGCCATGAAGAAGGCATTCGGCGGCGCATTCATCGCGAACCAGCAATTGACCCGGGAGACAGGCAACCAGCTTCTCGCCAGGGGCGAGGCGGACGCGGTCGCCTACGGGCAGCTCTTCATCGCCAATCCCGACTTGCCTCTGCGCTTCGCCAGGGACGCCTCTCTCAATATGCCCAATCCCGAGACGTTCTATGCCACGGGCCCGGTCGGTTACACCGACTATCCTTTCCTCGGCAGCTAAACTCGGCTTGCATATTGCACGCAGCCTCGGCTGGGAATGGATTTTTTCTGGCCGAATTCGAAAGGATTTTTCCCACGCTGGTCTGAAAAGAGCTATGCTCCCGGCATGGCTGATAACCGGGCGGGGATCATATGGGCGACTGGGTGCGCACTTTTGCTGGCGGGCTGCGCCTCCATCAGCGTGCAGCCCGGCTCGGAAACTTCGACCATGTCGAAACCGAAGAAAATCTACGTCGAGTCCTTCAGCACGGCCAAGGGCGTCTTTAATGTCGACCGCGAAGGCAAGGAACTGGCCGACTTCAAGACCAATCTCCAGGCGATGATGGTGGCGGGAATCACCTACGATTTGACGAAGCGGCTCGTGCCTGCCGTGCCCGCCGCCAAGCACAAGATGGATGTCCGCGAGAGCGCCTGGCTCATCCGCGGCGAATTCGTCCAGGTCAACCAGGGCAGTCGGCTGCTGCGTGGCGTGGTCGGGTTTGGCGCGGGCGCAACAAAGCTCGTTTGCAAAGTGGAGGTCTACAATCTCGCGGATCAAAACTGGAAACCGTTCCTGACCTTTACCACCACCGGTGGCAGCAATGCCGAACCGGGAGCGGTGACCGCCATCGCCACCGATCCGTTGACGCTGGTCATCGAGGCCGCGGCCAGCGGAGCCGGCAACGTCGCGCACGGCATCACCGAGGACACTAACCGCACCGCGCGGGTCATCACCTCCGACCTCAGCGACTACATGTACCGGCGCCACTGGATCACCGAGGACCAGTGGGTCAAGCCGAAGGCCTACACGCCGGACATGGAGCCGCCTCCTTCGATGAAGTGAGGCGGCGACAAGTTCTTGTTGTTCCGGTTATTTAGCCGTCTTCGCGGGAGCCCGGAGCGCACGGAACTGCGTCGTGGAGCCTTCGACATAGATCACGACCCGGCCCTGCTCGAAGAGCGAGGCGAAGCCCGGTGTGATGTAGTAACCGTCCTTGACGTTGTTCCAGGTGAGATTGCCGTCTTCGAAGCGAATCGGGGCCAGATAGGTCTGCGTGCCGATGGTGACCTTGGCGGTCGTGTCATTGCCCTTGGCGACCAGGATCCGGACCGACTTGTCGGAGTCAGCCGAGGCCAGGGACGTGGCGGCGATGAGTGAACAGAGGGTGAGGTAGACGATGAGATGTAAGTTTTTCATAGGTGCTCTCTCATCGCAGGGCCCGAAAGGTTTCTTACAAGGAAATGAGACGAAGGCCTAAAATGGTGCCATGCCGCTTTAGACTTGACCCTTTTCTAAAAGCGAAGAGCTTGGGACATGACTAGGAAATTAAAGCGCATCGCTCCGGTGAAATTTGGCATCATCTTGGGTGTGTTTTACGGATTGATCTCGTTGATCTTTGTGCCATTTCTTCTCCTCGTGACCGTTGCCGCCAGCCTGGCTCCCAGTCATGACGATGAGGCGCAGAAGCACATGGCCGCCGGGATGAGCCTGGTCATGTGCGTCGTTCTTCCTGTCTTTTACACGGTTTTCGGAGGCCTTTTCGGCATGCTGGCCGCCTGGCTCTACAATGTCGTTGCGGGCTGGGTCGGCGGGATCGAATTCGAAGTTGAATAGCGGCCGCCGTCCGAAACCAAAAGCCCCGTCACTTGCTGGTGACGGCCCCGACGGCGAGGCCCAGCAATCGGTCGGTCAAGTGCGCAAGAAAAGCCGGTTCGTCTTTCCATCGCAAGGCGACGCGGGCCACACAATCCCCTGCGGGATCCGCGATCGTCATGCCCTCGTCGTTGATGCGGTAGCGAACGGTTTCGGTCTCGACCAGGTCCTCGGAATAAGCGAGGTATACGGCAACACAATCGAAGAGCACGGTCGAGCGGAGGGCAAAGTAAGGGCAGTGCATCCAGCTGACCCGGGGAGCGAAAAGACAATAGTTCTCGATCACCGCGCGCAGTACCGGATCGTCGGTGGCCGACCAGATCTTGTGATAAAGCGCCCCCTCGAGGACGGTCGTGCCGCAGGTATCCAGCGGCGTGATCAGGACATCGAGCCACGGCGCCGCCAACGCCACCCGCGCTGACGCCTGGGAGACGCGCACGTTCGTTTCCGCGCAGGGCTTCGGCTCACCGTTGTAGCCCAGGTTGAAACTTCCGAACATGCCCACCAGGCGGCAACGACCCGCGATGGCCGGTTCCCGCCGCAGCGCTTCCGCGAGGTTGAACGAGGGGGCAATCCCAATCACGGTCACCGGCTCCGGCGACTCCATGATCAGGCGGATCATGCGCCCAATCCCGTCCTCGACGATTTCCCCGGGGTACTGCGTGAGTTCGTAGCCTTTGATCCACGGCCCCTGGTTCCGGTCCTGTTCCGGGGTCTCGCCGGGGAAGCCCAGCCCGACCGGGATGTCGGCGCGCCCCGCCACCTCAAGAAACTTCGCCGTGATCCGCGCCCGGAACGGCATGTCGCCCGAGGCCGTCAGCACCAGCTTCAAGTCGAGCTCCGGACAACGCAAAAGATGGGCCAGCGCCCAGGTATCATCGATATCGGTGCCGATATCGGTATCGAGAATGACAGGGACGGGCTTCGTGAGGGTGCGATCAGGCATATTCGTTAAGGTGCCCACGGTTATATCTTCCCACTGAGCCAAAGCAAACGTCATTGCCTCGATGCCGATCAGAGTCTCAAGGGTGGCTTCGGCGGTTGGACATGGACCAAGGTCAAAGACGTGCAATTTGAAAGCGAGTTTGGCAGCATCATCCGCGAGCTAATCGCCACGGGCAAAGGAAGCCAAAACTACTTCACGCGATTGGCCTTGGCCGATGACATTTACTTCAAGCGTCTGACCGAAAATTAATCTGAAAGACCTAACACAACCCCATGCCGCTGATAAAAACCATCAAAGGAAAAATATTGTTAGCAGTCGCGATCGGGTTCGTAACGCTGCTGATATTGTGCATATACACGCCCTTCTATGGGCTTGGCTCAAAAACTGAACAGGAGATACACGATTGGGCCCTCTCAAGAGCTCCGGTCGGATCGTCGGTAGAAGAAGTACAGACGTTTATCCAAAGCCAAGGTTGGGAGCAAAACTACAATTGGAAGGGCACCCCAGATCATAGCTCTGAAACATTTTATCCGGGCGTAAAAGGGGGGCATATTATCGGTGCGAATCTTGGACAATTTCGCGGATTATTCTTCACCTGTAACATTGATGCGTATTGGGGCTTCGATGCCAACGGCAAGCTAATCGAGTTGAGAGTTCGAAAAATGTACGACGGTTTGTGATCCCAGAATACCGGAGCATGAGGGTGGAACCCTCATAACGGTAAAGATCAGGGCCATGTCTCTCGCCCTTTGATTTCAAGAGAACAGGCAAAGTCCCGCCGTGCGGCCCAAGCCCGCCACCTTAAAAGTAATGCAGTTGCTTCCAGCATTTTCGCCAGAAGTTTTATCCACCGATTTTATCCACTCATACCCTAACAATGGGATCATTCAGGGAATCTCAGGAAAACATCACGTCATCAAAAACGCGACTTTTCAGAGGCAATGATGACTGCGGATAACTCGGGATAAATCAGGGAATCTGACCCGGTATCATTGCGAACGAGACGCTCAACCAACTGAGCTAATCCCCCAGAATCCGTGTGGGCAAATTCCTGGCGTTGGATTTTATGCAGTCGATGGCAGACGAGGAAAACAAAAAAGCCCCTTCACCGTGAGGTGAAGGGGCCTTCAGTGCACCGCCGCTCGGAACGGCGGCGATTACCTTTTTACGAGCAACCGAGGCTCGCTCCGCAATTCAGGCAGGTGGCGCAGGAGCCGGTGTGCTTGATCTTGCTGGAGCCGCATTCGGGGCAGGTCAGTCCGTCCTTGAACCGGATGACCAGCTCGCTCGAGTCGGTCTCGATCGTGGTGCGGCGATGGTGCGCCACGGCCACGGGCGAGGTCTCCTCGTTCACGGCGAGATCGGTCACCGGCTTGTTCAAGGTCTTCTTTTCCATTTCCCGCACTTCCTTCATGCCCAGTTCCGGCTGGTTGGCATTGGGATTGTTGGCCTCAAGATAACCGGCGATGAACTGGTTGCCCATCCAGCGGAAGATGTAGTCGGGAATCGACTTAGCGTTGCGGATGTCGGGGTTCTTGGTGAAGCCGCTCGGCTCGAAGCGCGTATGGGCGAACTTCTTCACCATGGCCTCGACCGGCACGCCGTACTGCAGCGCGAGCGAAACGAGCGTGCCGATGGTGTCCATGAGACCGCCGATCGTGCTGCCTTCCTTCGCCATCGTGATGAAGACTTCGCCCGGCGTGCCGTCTTCGTAAAGGCCGGCGGTGATGTAGCCTTCGTGGCCCGCGATGTCGAACTTGTGCGTCACGGCATGACGGGTGTCAGGCAGACGACGACGGAGTGGGCGCTCGACGATTCGCTCGACGATCTTTTCGATGACACGGGTGTGTGACG
>Ga0068863_100007709_pt1 | contig 10525 bp, 7 predicted proteins | sample KBSSwiS62_FD_66596 | JGI IMG/M metagenome (GOLD analysis project Ga0068863, IMG submission 66596) | Switchgrass rhizosphere microbial communities from Kellogg Biological Station, Michigan, USA - KBS Switchgrass S6-2 | ecosystem: Host-associated > Plants > Roots > Rhizosphere > Soil ...
GCTTACGTGACGCCGTCGCCAAGTAGGCTGTGCTTGCGCCAACCCGGACCGTTACGGCGCGTCGCACTCCGTGGCTCACGGTCCGCTGAGCGCATGTCGCGCCGGATGATCGCCGTCCGGACATGCCAGGATGGTTGACGATGCGTTTACCAACGTTGCGCCGCCCCCGGATTGCCGAGCCGGGAACGATCAGCGGCACCGTTCGGCTCGACCGGCGTACGAAACGTCTGGTGGGACGTCTGCGCCCGGGTGACATCGCGGTCATCGACCACGTCGACCTGGACCGGGTCGCTGCCGACTCGCTGGTCGCCGTCGGTGTCACCGCGGTCCTCAACGCCAAGCCGTCGATCTCCGGTCGCTATCCCAATCTCGGCCCGGAAGCGTTGATCAAGGCCGGCATCACGCTGGTTGACGATCTGGGTGAAGACCTGTTCCGCAATCTCCGCGAAGGCGATGCCGTGCGGATCGAGGGCGACGCCGTGTTCATCGGCGATGCCAAGATCGCCAGCGGTCGGCGGCAGGACGCGGACACCATCGACACCGCCATGGTCGACGCCCGCGAGGGCCTGTCGGTGCAGCTCGAGGCCTTCGCCGCGAACACCATGGAATACCTCAAGCAGGAGCGTGACCTCCTGCTCAACGGCATCGGCGTGCCGGATGTGGCCACCAAGATCGCGGGCAAGCACGCGCTGATCGTGGTGCGTGGCTATGACTACAGGGAGGACCTCGACGTTCTCCGCCCTTACATTCGCGAGTTCAAGCCGGTCCTGATCGGCGTCGATGGCGGCGCCGACGCACTGGTAGAGGCGGGCTACACGCCCGACATGATCATCGGAGACATGGACTCGGTCACCGATGACGTGCTGCGCTGCGGTGCCGAGATCGTGGTGCACGCCTATCCGGACGGCCGCGCGCCGGGCCTGACCCGGGTGCAGCAGCTGGGCGTCGCCGCGCTCACCTTCCCGGCGGCTGCGACCAGCGAAGACATCGCCATGCTGCTGGCTGATGAGAAGGGCGCGACGATGATCGTCGCGGTTGGCACTCACGACACCCTGACCGAATTCCTGGACAAGGGTCGCGGCGGCATGGCATCGACGTTTCTGACCCGCTTGAAGATCGGCGGTAAGCTCGTCGACGCCAAGGGTGTCAGCCGCCTCTACCGACAGTCCATGTCGGGATCGGCGCTGCTCCTGCTGGTGCTCACCGCGATCGCTGCCATGGCTGCCGCCGTGGCCGTCTCCACCGTCGGTCGGACCTATCTGACCCTGCTCGGCGAGTGGTGGGACGGGTTGATCTTCTCCATTCAAAGGCTGTTCTAGTGATTAACTTCCGATATCACGTCGTCTCACTCGCGGCGGTGTTCCTGGCGCTCGCGATCGGCCTGGTGGTCGGCACCTCTGCACTCAACGGCGTCGCCTCCGACGAGCTGAACCGCAAGGTCAATCAGCTGACCAAGGAAAACTCGCAATACCGCGACCGGATCGACGGCCTGGAAAACGAGGCCGGGCAGCAGGAGGCGTTCGCCACCGCGGCGGCTCCCGGGCTGCTCGCGGGCAAGCTCGCCGGGCGGCGGGTGGTGCTGGTCTCGATGCAGCAGTCGTCGAGCTACGTCGATGACACCGAGAGCATGCTCAAGCTGGCCGGAGCGAAGATCACCGGCAAGGTCGAGATCGAAGACGGCTTCGTCAAGCCGGACAACAATGACGCGCTTCTGGATCTGGCCGCGACGACTCTGAACTCGGCCACCATCAACAACCTGCCGGCCAACAGCGACGGCGTCGAGACGTCCAGCGCGCTCCTGGCGGCGGTGCTGCTGGACCATGTGCCGGCGGTGCCCGGCGACACCATGCGATCGGTGCTGCGGGCGTACGAGGAAATGAAGTACATCGTCGTCGACGGCGACGTCAGCGGACCGGCCGAGGCCGTCGTCATCGTCGCCACGCCGCCCTACACCGACAAGGACGCGGCCGCGGAGAACACCAACACGGTCACCATGGTCGACCAGTTCGACAAGGCCGGCCCGGTGGTGGTGGGCGCGCCCGGTGACGCCGGTGCGGGCAACATCATCGGATCGGTGACCGGTGACGCGGCGCTCTCCAAGACCATCTCCACGGTCGACGACATCAACACGCCGCAGGGCCGGATCGCCGCCACGCTCGCGCTCAACGAGCAGCTCGGCGGGAAGACCGGACACTACGGCAACGCGTCCAGCGCCAGCGCGATGCTGCCGAAGCAGCCGTGATGCGAGTTTCGGCGATCCTCGGCCGCGCCGCCCTGATCGGGGCCGGCGCGGTCGCCGCACAGGCAGCGCTGTCGGCGGCTCGGCGAGCGCCACGGGCGGACGAGCTGAAGCGCACCAACTTCCACGGCCGGACGGTCACCCTCGCCGGTGGGCCGGCCCTGGCCGCGGCCGCGACCGTCACCTCGGCTGCCGGCGCCGGCAGCCCGGCGCTGGCCGGTGCGGCACTGCTGGCCGGCGGCGTCTCGGGCGCGGTGGGACTCTACGACGACATCGTCGGCACGCGGCCGGACCAGAAGGCGTCCAAGGGCTTCCGCGGGCACTTGTCGGCATTGAAGTCCGGCACGGTCACCAGCGGGATGGTGAAGATCGTCGGTGTCGGTGCGGCGGCATTCGGTGCGGCTGTCCTGGCTGAGGCGGACAAGCCCGCACGGAGCCGGTTCGGGCGGGCGCTGAATGTGCTTCTCGGCACCGGCGTCATCGCCGGCACCGCCAACCTGGTGAACCTGCTCGACCTGCGGCCCGGCCGGGCGCTCAAGGCCGGTGTGGTCGCGTCCGTGCCACTGCTCGCCGGACCATCCGGCGGCCTGATGGCCGGGCCGGTCGGCGCCGGCGCCGCGCTGCTGCCGGACGACCTGGGCGAGGAGATCATGCTCGGCGACACCGGCGCCAACTCTCTCGGCGCGCTGATCGGCCTCGCTGCGGTCCGGCGGACTGGCCCGTGGGGTCGGGTGGCGCTGCTGTCGGGGCTGGTCGCGCTGACCGCGGCGAGTGAGAAGGTGAGCTTCACCAAGGTGATCGAGTCGACGCCGGGTTTGCGTGAGCTGGACGCTCTTGGTAGACGTACCGATCATGTCGACGACTCGGCCAACCCGCCCGCACCCTTCCTTGGCTGAGCCGCCCGACCTGCAACAGGCTGCAGATTTTCCGCAGGCTGCGGAGCAGGTTCATGGTCCGCAGGTGGCCGAGGACGCCGCCACGCCGTCGCGGGCCGGTGTGGTCCGGTTCGCCGGTGCCGCGGCCCTGATCGCCGGGCTCACCATCGCCAGCCGGATCGTCGGTTTCGGGCGCACGCTGGTGCTGGGCTATGTCGCCGGCACCGGTCAGGACACGATCACCAATCCATACCTCACCGCCAACACCGTTCCGAACATCATCTTTGAGATCGTCGCGGGCGGCGCGCTGGCCGCGCTGGTGGTGCCGCTGGTGGCGGGTGCGATCAATCGCGGTGACACAGCCGCTGTGAGCCGCACCGGCTCGGCGTTGCTGACCTGGGTGCTGACGATCTTGACGCCGGTGGCGCTGGTGGTCGCCGTTGCCGCCGAGCCGATCGTCAAACTGGCCGGAACGTCGGGTGAGGCGGCCGATATCGCCGCCGGGATGCTGCGGGTGTTCGCCATCCAGATCCCGCTCTACGGTGTGTCGATCGTCCTTGGCGGCCTGCTGCAGGCGCATCGGCGTTTCGCCTGGCCGGTGCTGGCTCCGCTGGTCTCCAGTGTCGTGGTGGTCGCCACTTATCTGGTCTACGGCGCCGTGGTTCCGCGCGGCACCAAGCTCACCGATGTGAGTACGGCCGGCCGGGAGATCCTCGCCGTCGGCACCACTCTCGGCGTCGCGGCGCTGGCCCTGTGTCTGGTGATTCCGGTGTGGCGACTGGGGCTGCGGTTGCGGCCGGCGTACGCGTTCGATGCCGACGCCGGTGCCAAGGTGCGCGGCCTCGCCTGGGTCGGTGTGGTCACCGTGGCAGCCCAGCAGCTGTCGCTGTTCCTGGCGGTCAGCTTGATCAACCTGGCCGAGGGCAACCTCTACATCTTCACCCTTGCCCAAAGCGTCTACCTGGTCCCGTGGTCGGTGCTGGCGCTGCCAGTGGCGACCGCTTCCTACCCGACGATGGCCAGCGCGTACGCGGCCGGGAACGAGGACACCTACCGCCGCACGCTGGCGTCGGCGACGCGTACCGTGCTGCTGCTCTCGGCGCTGGCGGCGGCGTTGATGATCGGCGCCGCCCGGCCGATGGCCGAGGTCTTCGCCTGGCTGGCCGGCGGCACCCTGAATATCGGCGCGTTCACCGCGGCTCTGATCGCGTTCGCGCCGGGGTTGATCGGCTACGGCCTGTTCGCGCTCCACTCACGGGCGCTCTACGCCCGGCACCAGAACCGGTTCGCGGCACTCGCCACATTGATCGGCTGGGGAGCAGTCGCGATCGCGTCCGTAGTGCTGGCGCTGGTGCTCCCGGACCGGGACCGCGTCACCGCGGTGATCGTGGCCAATTCGGTGGGCATGACGGTTCTGGCGGGCGTACTCCTGGTGATCATCCGCCGCCGTGCCGGGCGGTCCGCTCTGGCCGGCGTGCCGCGCGCGGGCGCCGCGGCCGTTCTTGCAGGTACCGTTGCCGGCGCGGCGGGTGTCCTGATCCGTGCGCCACTGCCGGAGCACCCCGGCGTCGCGGGCCAGATCGGGTTGGGCATGCTGTCCGCAGTCGTAGTGTTGATCGTGTTCGGGTTGATCATGGCGATCGCCGACCCGCACGACATACGGCCGCTGACGACGCGGATGAGCCGAATGGTCCGTCTGCGCCGGTCACAGCGGTCCGGGCAGGGAGAATGAAGTCCCTGCATAAGACCGGTCGAGGAGGGGCGGGATGAGGCAACCGGGACCACGCGCGGCGCTCGTGTTGGCCTCCAGCACTGGCGGCATCGGCCGGCACGTGGCCTCGCTCGCCAGCGGTCTGATCGCCCGTGGCGCGACCGTCAGCGTGCACGGGCCGGACGCGACCGGACGCCAGTTCGACTTCGCCGGACTCGGCGCGACCTTCGTCCCGGTGGAGATCCCGGCCAGTCCGCAACCCGGCGACCTGCGCGCCATCCGGGGCCTGCGGCGCGACCTGCTGAGCGCCGGGGCCGAAGTGGTGCACGCCCACGGCCTGCGCGCCGGGCTGGTCGCCGGCTGGGCCGTGAGCGAAGGCATCCCGCTCGTGGTGACCTGGCACAACGCGGTGCTCGCACGAGGGCTTCGCGGGCGCGCGTACCACGTGCTGGAACGCCGCGTCGCGCGGATGGCCGACGTCACCCTGGGCGCCTCCACCGATCTGGTCGGTCGCGCCATTGACCTGGGCGCGCGCGATGTGCGGCTGGGCGCGGTGGCCGCGCCAACGCTGCCGCCGGCGACCCGCTCCGCGGCCGAGATCCGCAGGGAGATCGGCGTCGAGGACGCCGCTCCGCTGATCCTCAGCGTCGGGCGCCTGCACCCGCAGAAGGGGTACGAGACCCTGGTGGCGGCCTCGGCGCGGTGGACGAAGCGGATCCCGCCGCCGACCGTCGCGATCGCCGGCACCGGACCGTCCTACCTGGCACTGGCCGCGCAGATCTCGGACATCGGCGCGCCGGTGGTGCTGCTCGGTCATCGCCCGGACGTGGCCGACCTGCTGGGCGCCGCGGACCTCGCCGTCGTCAGCAGCGTCTGGGAAGCACGGCAGCTGTTTGCGCAGGAGGCGCTGCGTGCCGGCGTGCCGCTGGTGTCGACCGCGGTCGGCGGGCTGCCGGAACTGCTGGGTGACGGCGCCGTGCTGATCCCGCCGAACGATATCGACGCACTCGACACCGCGGTCGTTGACCTGCTCGATGACGAAGGCGCCCGGCGGCTGCTCGCCAAGGCCGGGTCCGACCAGGCCGATCGCTGGCCGACCGACGCCGACACGGTCAACCAGGTGCTCGGCGTCTACCGGGAACTCCTGGAAACGGAGCCCGAAACCGACGGCGGCCCTCGTTGACGCTGATCCGACGTCTCGCTCCCTACGCGGTGGCGGTCGTCGTCGCCATCGCCGCGGTCGCCGGTCTGATGTGGCACCCGCCCAAGTCTTCAGCGGCCTACCGGGCCAGCTACGTGGTGATGGCCGGCGCGGCGGGGCTGCGCTGGGACGACATCAACCCGGCCGACACCCCGACACTGTGGGCTCTGGCCCGCAAGGACGGAATCGCGGCGCTGAGCGTGCGATCGGCGCACAAGCCGACGTGCCCCGGTGATGGCTGGACCACGCTGGGCGCCGGCAACTACGCGGTGCGTACGCCCGACTCGGTGGTCGAGGGATGCCCCGATCTCAAGCCGCCGCTGCAGCTCAACTCCGGTGGCGGCGCCACGCTGAAGGATCAGCCCGGCCCGAACGGCGTGGTCGCGCGCAATGCCGCGAAGCCATACGGCGCCAAGCCCGGCACCCTGCCCGGGGCGGTCCGGTGCACGGTGGCCATCGGCCCGGGCGCGGCTCTGGCCGCGGCGCGACCGCTGGGCCGGATCGACACCTACAGCCCGACTCTCCCGGACGACCCGGGCGAGCTGCTGGGCAAGTGCACGCTGTCGATCGTCGACCTCGGCACCGTCGCCGCCAACGATCCGGTCAAGCGGGCTGCCCAGGTGCGTACCGTCGACGCCGCCCTGGCCAAGGTCGTCGCCGCCCGCCCGCCGGACTCGCTGCTGCTGGTCGCCGGCTTGTCCGACACTGACCCGGCGTCGCGGTTGCACGTCGCGATCGCCGACGGGCCGGGCTACGGCACCCGCTGGCTGACCTCCAGCGGCACCAGCCGCAGTGGCTACGTGCAGCTCATCGACATGGCACCGACGATTCTCGCGGCTCTCGGCCAGCCGATCCCGGTGAAGCTCGTCCGCGGTACGCAGATGCTGCAGGGCTCGGTCAGGCCGACCGACCCGGAACGGGCGGTGTCCCGGCTCGCCGACGTCGACCACGAGGCAAAGGTGCAGCGTGACGTCGCGATCTGGTTCTTCTGGGGCCTGGTCATCTTCGAGACCATCCTGCTGCTGATCTGCGTCCCGCTGCTGCGCCGCGCGCGTCGGTCGGCCGGCCCGCACGGGCCGCCGCCGGTGTCATCGAGACTCGTGCGCCTGGCCGAACTCGGCTTGGTCGCCGCGGCGCTCGCGATTCCGTCGGCGATGCTCATCGACGTCCTGCCATGGTGGCGGGCGGGCGTGGCGAGCCTGCTGTTCAGCGTCATGACAGTGGGCATCGCCGCCGCCGGTGCCGCGTTGGTGACGTTCGGGCCCTGGTGGCGGCACGGGACGCTGCGGCCGGTGCTGGCTGCGGCGACGTTCGTGACCCTGGTGATCGGCATTGACGTGGTGTCCGGCTCGCACCTGCAGCTCAACGGTGTGGCCGGTTACTCGGCCTCGGACGGCACCCGATACACCGGCATCGGCCCGGTCGCGCTCGGCGCGTTCATTGTCGGGATCCTGCTGGTCGCGGCGTGCGCCGCGCAGGCGCTCCCGGACCGGCGCTGGCGGGCCGCGCTGGTGGCCGCGCTCGGCGGCGTCGGCATCATCGTGGTCGGTTCGCCGTATCTGGGTTCCGACGCCGGTGGAGCGGTCGCTCTCACCGCCGGTGTCTGTGTCGCGGCGGCGATCGCCACCGGCGGCTGGCTGACATTTGCCCGACTGATCTGGGCCGCGGTGGCCGGCATGGTGGTGCTGATCGGCTTCGCCATGCTGGACGTGCGCCGGCCGGTGGACGAGCGCGGCTCGGTCGGGCTGTTCCTGAACCAGCTGCATCAGGGCACCGCAGGCGCCGCCGTCCACCAGACCGCCTCGTCGGACGTGGTGTCGACGCTGACGAACCCGCTGAACCTGCTGGTGATCATGGCGATCCTGGTCAACGTACTGGTCCTGATCCGGCCCTGGGGCGGCCTGATGCGGATGTTCGGCCTCTATCCGGCAGTCCGCGGGGTGATGACCGGGGTCGCCGTAGCCGCGACCCTCGCCGGGCTTCTGGACGGGGTCGGCCTGACCACCGCCGGTGCCGCCGCTGCGGTCGCGTTGCCGCTGGTCACGCTCGTCTGCCTGCGAGTCCTGGATCATGCTGACGACCGCACGGTGGCCCGCGTCGATCTTGAGGCGGTGACTCAGGCGGCGATCCCGGCAGCACCGGTGGCTGGTGCGACCTCGCCGGCCGGTGCCTCCTCGCCAGCTGCGGCGGCGGGCGATGCGGGTGCTGCGGCCGGCGCTGCAGGTGCTGCGGCCGGCGCCGCAGGCGCTGCGGCGGGCGATGCCGGCGCTCCAGCGGCGCCGGACGTCCCGGCGCCGGCGAGTTGATCACGCTCGCGCGCGGCCTTTCAGATCGCCTGCACTATTTGTCGTAAAAGCCCGAACGCAAGCGAATGCGATGAGTCACATGATGTCAGTGACGTGACACGCAAACGGGTGGGATTGAACGGGCGGTTTCGTACTGACGTGTTACTGTGAAATCCCGTGGATAGGTGATCGTTTTCCGGACAGCAAACGATAACGATCATGTTTTCGCAGCCAGGATCGCGGCCGGCGATCCGACCAGACGACCACGGGAGCATACGTTGGCGCCATCGGCTCGGACGACCAAGCACATCTTCGTCACGGGAGGCGTCGCCTCCTCACTCGGCAAGGGCCTGACGGCCTCCAGCCTCGGTAACCTTCTGACCGCGCGCGGGCTGCGCGTCGTGATGCAGAAGCTGGACCCCTACCTGAACGTCGACCCCGGGACGATGAACCCGTTCCAGCACGGCGAGGTCTTCGTCACCGACGATGGGGCCGAGACCGACCTGGACGTCGGTCATTACGAGCGATTCCTTGATCGCGACCTGTCCGGCAAGGCCAATGTCACGACCGGCCAGATCTACTCGGCGGTGATCGCCAAGGAGCGTCGCGGTGAATACCTCGGCGACACCGTCCAGGTGATCCCGCACATCACCAACGAGATCAAGGCCCGAATCCGGGCGATGGCCGAGCCGGACGACGACGGTCGCGCTCCCGATGTGGTCATCACCGAGGTCGGCGGCACCGTCGGCGATATCGAATCGCTGCCGTTCCTGGAAGCCATCCGCCAGGTTCGCCACGACATCGGCCGGGACAACTGCTTCTACCTGCACGTTTCGCTGGTGCCCTACCTGGCTCCGTCGGGCGAGCTGAAGACCAAGCCGACCCAGCACTCGGTGGCTGCGCTGCGCAACATCGGTATCCAGCCGGATGCGCTGGTCTGCCGCTCCGACCGGGAGATCCCGGACTCGCTCAAGCACAAGCTCTCGCTTTACTGCGACGTCGACCGCGAGGCCGTGGTGGCGGCTCCGGACGCGCCGAGCATCTACGACATCCCCAAGGTGCTGCACCGCGAAGGGCTGGACGCCTACGTCGTACGCCGTCTGGGCCTGTCGTTCCGGGACGTCGACTGGACCAGCTGGGATGACCTCCTCGACCGCGTCCACTATCCGAAGCACCAGGTCACCGTGGCGCTCGTCGGCAAGTACGTCGACCTCCCGGATGCGTACCTCTCAGTGTCTGAAGCAGTGCGCGCCGCGGGCTTCGCGCATCGCGCGAAGATCACCCTCAAGTGGGTGCCCAGCGACGAATGCATCAGCCCGTCCGGTGCGGCCGCCGCGCTGTCCGAAGTGGACGCGGTGGTCATCCCCGGCGGATTCGGCGTCCGCGGCATCGAAGGCAAGATCGGCGCTATCCGGTACGCCCGCGAGCACGGCATCCCGACCCTCGGCCTGTGCCTGGGTCTGCAGTGCATGACCATCGAAGTCGCCCGTCATCTGGCCGGGCTCGAGGGCGCCAACTCGACCGAGTTCGACGAGCAGGCCGCGCACCCGGTCATCGCTACCATGGCCGACCAGGCCGACATCGTCGCCGGCAAGGGCGACATGGGCGGCACCATGCGGCTCGGTTCCTATCCGGCGAAGCTCGCGGAAGGCTCGATCGTCGAGTCGGTCTACGGCACCACCGACGTGGATGAGCGGCACCGGCACCGGTTCGAGGTGAACAACTCCTACCGGGACGCGCTGACGAAGGCGGGCCTGGTCATCTCCGGCACCTCCCCGGACGGGCGGCTGGTCGAGTTCGTCGAGCTGGACCGGTCCTTGCATCCATACTTCGTGGCCACCCAGGCGCACCCGGAGCTGAAGAGCCGGCCGACCGAGGCGCACCCGCTGTTCTCCGGCCTGATCAGTGCTGCACTGGCGTACGCGGATCGCAACATGCTCCCGGTCGACATCGAGGAGGAGTCGGTCGCGTGACCGTGCCGCCCTCCACCTACGAGGTCGTGGATCGCAAGATCCGTTTCAAGGGTCACATGTTCGATGTCGTCACCGACGACGTGACGATGCCCGGTGGTGTCGTCGCGGCGCGCGACTTCATGCTGCATGTCGGCGCGGTTGGCGTGGTGGCGCTGGACTCGTCGGATCGAGTGGCGCTGGTCCACCAATATCGGCACCCGGTCGGTGCGTTCCTCTGGGAACTGCCGGCCGGTCTGATCGA
>Ga0068863_100007710_pt1 | contig 10525 bp, 6 predicted proteins | sample KBSSwiS62_FD_66596 | JGI IMG/M metagenome (GOLD analysis project Ga0068863, IMG submission 66596) | Switchgrass rhizosphere microbial communities from Kellogg Biological Station, Michigan, USA - KBS Switchgrass S6-2 | ecosystem: Host-associated > Plants > Roots > Rhizosphere > Soil ...
TGTGGCCCGACAAGACGCGCGAAGAGCTGCCGCGTATGCCCAAGGGCCGCTACAAGATCATGCTCAATTACATGCCCAAGGTCGGCAGCCTCGGGCTCGATATGATGCTTCGCACCTGTACCATTCAGGTGAATTTGGATTACTCGTCAGAAGCCGACATGGTGAAGAAATTCCGGGTCGGCCTCGCTCTCCAGCCCGTCGCGACGGCGCTCTTCGCAAACTCACCGTTCACTGAGGGGAAGCCCAACGGGTACAAGAGCTTCCGCAGCCATATCTGGGAAGACACAGACCCCGACCGAACCGGGATGCTCCCCTTCGTCTTCGAGGACGGCTTCGGCTACGAACGCTACTGCGACTATGCCCTCGATGTGCCGATGTACTTCGTCTACCGCGGCGGCCAGTACATCGACGTCGCCGGCGAGAGCTTCCGCGCCTTCATGGAGGGCAAGCTGCCGCAGCTTCCGGGCGAGAAGCCGACGCTCAACGACTGGACCGACCACCTCTCGACGGCCTTCCCCGAAGTCCGCCTCAAGAGCTTCCTCGAGATGCGCGGCGCCGACGGCGGGCGCTGGGGTCGGATCTGCGCGCTGCCCGCGCTCTGGGTTGGGTTGCTCTATGACGACCAGGCGCTCGACGAAGCGTGGGATCTGGTCAGGCACTGGCACATCGACGAACGCGAAAGGCTGCGCCACGAGGTTCCTAAGCTGGCGCTCGAAGCCATTACTCCAGACGGCCAGTCGATGCGCGACTTCGCGGGCCAAGTGCTGGAGATCGCGGCGGGCGGCCTCACGCGCCGTGCCCGCCTCAACAGCGCCGGCGACAATGAGGGCGGCTTCCTCGACCCGTTGCGCGATGTCGTCGGTAGCGGCATGACGCCTGCCGACCGCCTGTTGCACAAATATGAACATGAGTGGGGCCGTGACGTTTCCCACATCTACGAGGAGTTCAGCTTCTGATGGACGCGATGAGCCCCAAGCGCAGGACCTTATATCCTGCGATCGAACCCTATCAGACGGGGATGCTCGACGTCGGCGACGGCCACCGGCTCTACTGGGAGCTGTCCGGCAATCCCGACGGCAAGCCCGTCGTATTCCTTCACGGCGGCCCCGGCGGCGGCTCCAGCCCCGATCACCGCCGGCAGTTCAATCCGGACAAGTACAAGATCCTTGTGTTTGACCAGCGCGGCTGCGGCAAGTCGACGCCCTATGCGAGCCTCGAGAGCAATACGACCTGGGACCTGGTTGAGGATATCGAGAAGCTCCGCACCGAAGTCGCGAAGGTCGACAAGTGGCAGGTGTTCGGCGGCAGCTGGGGCTCGACGCTCGCGCTCGCCTATTCCGAGAAATATCCCGAGCGGACGACCGAGCTGGTGCTGCGCGGCATCTTCCTGTTCGATCAGTACGAAGTCGACTGGATGTACAAGGAAGGCGGCGCCTCCCAGGTCTATCCCGACAAGTTCGAAGATTTCCTTGCCCCGATCCCGGAGGACGAGCGCGGCGACCTGCTCGAAGCCTATCGCAAGCGCCTCACCGGCGACGACCGGGAGCAGCTGCTGATTGCCGCGAAGGCCTGGAGCAAATGGGAAGGCGACATCGTCACCCTGCTCCCCAGCCCCGAGACCGTCGACCATTTCACGTCACCGGAGATTGCCGTCGCGGTTGCCCGCATCGAGCATCATTACATGGCGGCGGGAGGCTGGCTCGAGGAAGGACAGCTGCTGCGTGATGCGGTCAAGCTGAAGGGCATTCCCGGAGTGATCGTCCAGGGCCGGCACGACACGTGCACGCCGCCGGTCGCGGCGTGGAAACTCAAGCAGGCATGGCCGGAGGTCGAGCTGAACATCATCCCCGACGGCGGGCACCTGTTCAGCGAGCCCGGCGTCCTCGACGGCCTCATTCGCGCCACGGACAAGTTCGCCGACCGTTAGTTCCCCGGGTGATAGACCCGCTCGGTGTGGCCTTTGAGCTGCTCGGGATAGAAATAGACCTCGCGCAAATCGCCTGACGCGTAGCGCTGCGCCTCATCGTTGAAGTGGGGCGATTCCGGGTGTCCGCTCTCGCCGCCCGCGGTCACGGCATGGGCACGCACGCGCTTCCCGAACTCGATCACCGCGACGAAGCTGTTGCCGTAATTGCCGTACCAGCGCCTGGTGCCCGGCTTCTGTTCGGACCGCAGCGAGGCGAGCGATCCGTAGCTACCTTCCGCAAATGGCACCGGCAGGCTCGGCTGAGCGTCGCTGTAGGGCGGGCTGATGGCGTTCGAGATGCGCTGGATGCGGTTGATCTCGCCCCACGGCACCTGCCAGCGCCCGAAGTCCTTGGTCAGCCTTGCGACCGCCGCTGAGAGAGCGCGCAGCTTTTGCTCAGGATTAGTGTCGCGCGCGAGCCGCATCATGACCTTGTTGCCGGGCTCGGACTTCGGCGGGTTGAGCTCCTTCTTCAGCGCCGCCCCCCAGACCATTCCGAGCGATTGAGCGACGGAGTCGGCTGACCAGCGATAGTTCCAGGAGCGAAGCACGCCCATCGGTCCCGCCAAGTCGGCCTTGCGCGCGCTAGCAGGAAGCGCGTCATAAGCCTGCACCAGCGCCGGGATCAGTTCGGCAAACCCTGGCTGGTAGCTGTCGTACGCCGCAGCCTGCAGCTTCTCGAGCGTCCAGCCTTTGCTTCCGGTCAGCAATTGCTGCGCGTGGAGGCCGCGGAAATTCTCGCCGTCGCTGTCCATGTACATGGGGAAACGCGACGGATCGGGGCTGCCGGGACCCGCAGCGCGATAGGGCCACGCATTGGTGTTCTGCACCCATCCGCTCGCCGGCCGAAGCATGCTCGGCAGCTCGCTCAATGCATGAAGGCCGTGCCAGTCAGTTGCAGGATCGCTGCCGTCGACGGGATTGGTATAATCGAAGCGGTCGTTGCGCCTCGGCACGAACTGCGGATGGAGGTAGGCGATCTCCCCCTTGTCGTCGGCGAACAGAGTGTCGTTCGAGCTGTTCGCCTTGAAGCGGTCCGCGACCGCAAGGAAGCTCGCAAGGTCCCTCGTCTTGATCCGCCCGAAGCTCTGCTGAAGCGCCTCGACCGGCTTGTCCATCATCGCGAACGCGATCCAGCGCCCGTCGGCAGAGCGCACAATCGGACCGTGGTGGGTGCGGTAGGTCGCGAAGTTGCGCGTTGCAAACGAGCCATCATCCTTGCGATAGCGGATCGGAATCGGCCGAACGCCCATGGGACGGCATGTCCTGCCGTACCAATAGCAGTAGCCCTTGCCCCGCCGCTCGACCTTCTCGGCGAACTCGTCGACCACGTCGATGCCGCTGGACGTGTGCATCCAGCCGGCATGGCTGTTGAAGCCCTGGTAGACGAAGAACTGCCCCCAGGTCGCGGCGCCATAGACGTTCAGCCCCTGGTCGCTCGTCATCTGCAGCTCGGAGCGGAAGAAGTGGCTGGTGTGTGGGTTGATCAGCAGCAGCGCATTCCCGTTGGCAGTGATCTTCGGCGCGATCGCGATACCGTTCGAGCCCTGGCGCTCGACCCAGGGGGTTAGCGCGGCCGCTATCGGCTTATTCGAATAAAACGATTTGAGCTGATCGAGATCGATACGCTCGATATCGCCGCCGATGCTCCCTTCGGTGAAACTTAGCGCCATCCACGGCTCGAACCGATTGAGCGCTCGCGGATGAACCGCCGGGTGCGTCGCCAGGAAATAGTTCAGTCCGTCAGCCCAGGCGTCCATGAGCCGCCGCATCGGCAGCGGGCTGCGCGCATAGTCGGCCTTCAACTCATTATCGCTAACGTAGAGCCGCGCGCGCAGGTCCTGCCATATCGCCTTCTCGCCGTCGGCCTCGGCCATGCGCCCGAGGTTGGTGAGATAGTTCGCCTCGATTCGCGGGAAGTCGTCCTCCGCCTGCGCGTAGATCATCCCGAACACGGCATCGGAGTCCGTCTTCCCGTGGACATGCGCGATGCCCCAATCGTCACGCGTGATGGTAACGCGGTTCGCTTCCGCCTTCCATCGAGCCATCTCAGGTGGCGAAGCGGCGGTCAGTGCGAAGGCGAGCGGAAGGAGCGCGGCGGCGAAGGTCCTATGCATCCGGCAATGCTTGCTTGGCCTTGCCCCAGCCTGCAAGCATCTTTGACGAAGCGCGCTCGATCAGCTCGTCCACGTCTCGGATGCTGAAGTGATTTCCGCCGCTGTACTTGTCGAGCTCTTCCCAGGCGATCGGCGCCGCAACCGGAGCACCTTCGCGGCCGCGCGCCGAGTAGGGCATGACCGCCGTCGCGCCCCGCTGGTTGCGCAGCCAGTCGAGGAAGATGCGGTCCTTGCGCTGGACCTTGCGGATGTTCGCCGTGAACAGCTTCGGCTCTGCCTCCGCGATCGCGCGGGTGAAGCGCTCGGCGAAGCTCTTCACCGTCGGCCAGTCCCGCGTCTGATCGAGCGGCGCGACGACGTGCAGCCCTTTGCCACCCGAAAGCAGGGGGAACGTCTTGAGCCCAAGGTCACCGAGCAGCGCTTTCAGCCGGACCGCCGCTTCCTTCACCATGCCGAAGTCCAGCCCGACGTCGGGATCAAGGTCGAACACCAGCCGGTCCGGATATTCGACCTTGTCGATCTTGCTGCCCCAGCCGTGGAACTCGATCGTCCCCATCTGCACGCAGGCGAGCAGACCGCGAATGTCGTCGAAGTAGAGATATTCCTCCGTCTCCCCATCGCTCTCCTCGATCGGGATATGCTTCACGTGCGGCCCGAAAGTCCCCTTGTCGTGCTTCTGAAAGAAGCTTTCGCCCGTCCGCCCTGAAGGAAAGCGGATCAAAGTCATCGGCCGCTTTGCCGCATCGACCATGATCAGCGGCGCGATGGTCGCGTAATAGTCGGCCACATCCTTCTTGGTCAGGCCCAGCTCGGGGAAGATGATGCGGTCGGGACTGCTGATCTCGATGCCGAAATCCTCGGCAGTCGCATGCGTGGCCTTCCCCTTCGCCCGCTTCGCCTTGGTCTCCTTCGCTGACAGATGCTTCGGCACTTCCCTCACCACGTCCTTCGCTGGCTTGTCCTCTCGCAGCCCAACGAAGCTCGGGTGCCTGAGGATGCCGTCGTCGGTGAACTCGGTGAAGTTGATCTCGGCGACCAGCTTCGGCTCGATCCAGTGCGCGCCCTTCCGGTCCGGCCGCGGAACCTCGACCGGCGCCTTGGCCACACTGAGCGGCTCCATCCGCTCCATCAGCTCCTGGATTAGCTCGCCGCTGAAGCCCGTACCTACCTTGCCGACATAGGTCAGCTTGCCGTCATCCTTCGCCGCCAGCAGCAGCGAGCGGAAGCCGCGGCGCTTGTCGCTTTCCGACCAGCCGACGATCACGAACTCCTGCCGCTGGATGCATTTGACCTTGAGCCAGTTGCGCGTGCGGATGCCCTTGTAGGGCGCGCTCGCGAGCTTCGAGACCACACCCTCGCCGCCCATCTTGCAGACCTCGGCGAACATCTCCTCCCCGCGGCCGATGACGTGGTCCCCATAGAGGATCGGCGGCGACACGCCCTTGAGCAACGCCGCGAGCCGCTCCTTGCGCTCGATGTTGGGCAGCTTCCTGATGTCCTCGCCGCGGTCAATCAGCAGGTCGAAGGCGAAGAAGGCGAGCGGCGCATCGCCACCCTTCAAGTTCGATTGCAGCAGCTGGAAGCTGGGCCTGCCCTTCTCGTCCAGCGCCACCGCCTCGCCATCGATCAGGCATCCCGCAGGAAGCTTTGCCGCGGCCTTCACGAGCGACTTGAACTTGTCGCTCCAGTCCTTCGCATTGCGCGTCCAGGCGGTCGCGACGCCATCCCCGATCGCGAGCAGCAGGCGATATCCGTCATATTTATACTCGTGGAGCCAGCCGGGGCCGGGCGGCACCTCATCGACCAGCGTGGCGAGCTGCGGCTCTGCGAACGGCGGCGGCGCCTTCGATGCCTTGCGCTTCGCCCGTCCGCCCTTCTGCCCGCCGCGATTGGATTTCCAGACGTCCTCGCCCGCGGCGATCTCGGCCATCGTCCGGCCGGTGGTCACGCTGGTCACGCAATTGTCTACCAGCGCATTGCCATCGTCCGGGTCGGCAAAGTCGTCTGTGACCTTCTTCAGCATCCACGGCTCCGCCTTCTCGCCGGGCTTAGGCTTCAGGCGGAACATCACCCACTCGCCCTTCATGCGGTCGCCTTCGAGGGTGAAGTGGAGGTGCCCCTCTTCGATGGTCTTGCTGGGGTCCTTGCGCGGATCCGGGATCCAGCGCCCCTGGTCCCACAGCATCACCGTGCCGCCGCCATATTCGCCCTTGGGGATCGTGCCTTCGAATCCGCCGTAGTCCAGGGGATGGTCCTCGGTGCGCATCGCCAGCCGGTTCTCGCCCGGGTCCAGGCTCGGGCCTTTCGGAACCGCCCAGCTCTTCAGGACGCCGTCGAGCTCCAGCCGGAAATCCCAGTGCAGTCGAGAGGCGTGATGCTTCTGGACGACGAAGCTGTCGCCTTTGCCCTTGAGCGTGCGCCCCCGCGGCTCCTTCGTCCTCGAGAAGTTGCGTTTCTTGTTGTAGGTCTCGATGTCGAGCGGGACCTTGGGCGGCATAACTACGCCCTTTTACGTGCGGGCGCCTTCTCCGGTTCCTTCTTGACCGAAGCCTTCTTGGCCGCCGATTTCTTGGACTTGGCCTCGGCCTTGCCCTTCTTTTCGTCCCCAAGACTTTTCTTCAGCGCCGCCATCAGGTCGATGACGTTCGAGCCCTTGGGCGGCGGAGCATCGGCATCCGGATCCTCGATGATCTTCTCGCCCTTCGCCTTCTGCTTCTCCTCGATCAGGCGATGGAGCGCATCGACGTAGCGGTTGTGAAATTCGTTCGGATCGAACTCGCCCGCTTTCCGCTCGATCAGCATCGAGGCCATGTCGAGCAGGTCCGGATCGGGCTTGGTATCGCCGATATCACGGAAGAACCCGGAGCTCTTGTGGATCTCGTCGGCGTAGCGGAGCGTCTCCAGCAGCAGGCCGCGGCCGCACGGCTTCAGCGCCACGACATATTCCTGGCCGCGCATGGCGAGCTGGCCGACGCCGACCTTCTTCGCCGCCTTCAGCGCATCGCGGAGGACGACATAGGCCTCTTCCGCGAGGTCGTCGGCCGGGACGACATAATAGGGCTTGTCGAAATAGGTCGCGTCGATCTCGTCCTCGTCGACGAACTGGACTAGCTCAAGCGTCTTGCGGCTCTCCAGCTTGACGCTGTCGATCTCCTCGGGGTCGAGCAGGACGTAATGGCCCTTCGAAACCTCGTAGCCCTTGACGATCTCGTCGCGGTCGACCGGTCCGATTCCGGGCACGACCTTCTCATATTTGATGCGCTTGCCCGATGGCTCGTGCACCTGGTGAAACTGGATCGCGGCACCGCTCTTGGTTGCCGGAAACAGCTCCACGGGAATCGATACCAGCGCCAGCCGGATCTGACCCCGCCAAATTGAACGTGCCGCCATGCGCACACACTCCTTCTCTCGGCGGAATCAATTCATTCCGCCGCCGAGTCGTTCCGTGTAACTGCTTTTAATGACTGCACAAAGCTTGCGACGTCTGCGCGTCTCGAAACGAGATCGACGATCGCGGACCCACAAATCACCCCTCGGGCGCCCGAATCCAGCGCCGCGCGGACATGCTCGGGGCGGGAGATTCCGAACCCGAAAACGGGCGGCGGAGCACCCGCCGCTTTGACCCGCTCAATCAGGCCCGCATCGAACTGGCCGCCGGCGTGTGTCCCCGTGATTCCGGCTCGGCTGACGCAATAAGTATAAGCTTTTGAGAGGCTTGCGATGCGCTTGAGAGTCGCGTCCGGCGTGTTCGCGGCAGCGATCAGCACCGGCTCGATCCCCGCCTGCTCCATGTCGCCGGTGAAGCGCTCGGCCTCGAGCGCAGGAACGTCCGCGATCAGCAGGCTGTCGGTGCCCGCTTCCGCCGCATCGCGCATGAATCCCATGCGCGCGGCGACGATATTCGCATAGGTCAGGATGCCGACGGGCACAGTTGGGTGGCGCCCCCGGAACCCCGCGAGGAGTTCAAAGCAGTCGCTAACCCTAACCCCGGAAGCGAGCGCACGGCACGCCGCCGCCTGGATCACCGGCCCGTCGGCCACGGGGTCGGAGAAGGGGATCCCGACCTCGATCATGTCGGCGCCGCCCTCGACCAGTTCATCGAGCAGCCGCGCGCTGGTCTTCAAATCCGGATCGCCGAGCATCAGGAAGGCGCCGAACGCGCCATGGCCGTTGAGGCGCTCGAACATGGTCGCGTAGCGGCTCATGCGAACAGCGCTTGCCGCTCTTGGGCTCTGCTGAGCAGACCCTGCGCCTGCCCAACGTCCTTGTCCCCACGCCCGGACAGGCCGACCAGGATTGCGCTGTCCGGCTCGCGGTCGACAAGCTTCAGCGCATGGGCAAGTGCATGGGCTGATTCGAAGGCGCAGATAATGCCCTCGCTCCCTGCCAGGGCCTTGAACGCAGCGAGCGCCTCGGCATCCGTCGCGCCGACATATTCGGCGCGCCCGCTGTCCTTCAGATGCGCATGCTCAGGCCCGACAGCGGGATAGTCGAGCCCGGCAGACACGGACCAGGTGTCCGTAATTTGACCATCGCCATCCTGCAAAACGTAGGTTTCGGCGCCGTGGAGGATGCCCGGCGTTCCACGCAGCAGCGTTGCGCCGTGCTCCTGGCTGTGCAGCCCCTTGCCGGCTGCCTCAACACCGACCAGCCGGACGTGCGGATCGTCGATGAAGTCGGCGAACAGGCCGATCGCGTTCGATCCTCCGCCCACGCAGGCCACGACCGCGTGGGGAAGCCGGCCCAGCTGTTCGATCATCTGCGCGCGCGCCTCGCGCCCGATCACGCGCTGGAACTCGCGCACCATCGTGGGGAACGGGTGCGGGCCGGCCGCAGTGCCGAGCAGATAATGGGTATTCTCGAAGCTCGCCGACCAGTCGCGAAGCGCTTCGTTGATTGCATCCTTGAGCGTTCGCCCGCCGCTGGTGACCGGCACGACTTTCGCGCCCATCAGCTCCATACGAAACACGTTGAGCTGCTGCCGCTCGACGTCCTTGGCACCCATGTAGACGACTGTCTCAAAGCCGAGCAGCGCACCGACGATCGCGGTCGCAACGCCATGCTGTCCGGCCCCGGTCTCTGCGATCAGCCGGGTCTTGCCCATACGCTTCGCCAGCAGTCCCTGCCCAAGCACCTGGTTGGTCTTGTGTGCGCCGCCGTGGAGCAGGTCCTCGCGCTTCAGATAGATATTGCCGGGCAGGTTGCGGCAGCGAGTGAGCGGCGTCGGCCGGCCCGCGTAGTTCGCAAGCAGGCTGTTGAGCTCTGCAGCGAATGCCGGGTCGGCCTCGGCGTCGAGGAACGCTATCTCGAGCTGCTCGAGCGCGGGAACGAGGATCTCGGGAACGTAACAGCCCCCGAACCTGCCGAAGCGGCCGTCTAGGCGCATTCCCGCAGCCTTTCCTTGGCTGCGGGGCGCAAGGCCTCGAAAAGCTCCGAGATCTTCTCGGGGGACTTCCTTCCTGCGCTGGCGTCGAGCGCCGACCCGACGTCGATCGCATAGGCGCCGAGTTGCCGCGCTGCTCGGGCGTTGTGCGGCCCGATCCCGCCGGCGACGATCGATCGGGCAAGGTCGGGATGGCCGCGGATCAGCGACCAGTCGAAGCTTCGGCCGCTTCCGCCGTCCTTATTGTCGAACAGCAGCCGATCACCGCCTTGGCCGTTCAGCGAATCTCGTCCGACGCTCAGGGCGGTCCAGATCTCGCAAGCTTCGGGTAGCTCGCCGCGAAGAGTGCGGACGTAATCCGGATCCTCCTTTCCGTGGAGCTGCACTGCATGAAGATCGAGGCTCACCGCGTGATCGACGACCGTTCGCACCGGGACATTGCGGAACACACCGACAGGCTTGATTCCGGATGAGCGGGCGACACCGGCCAGCGGCACAGCCTCTGTGATCGTGACATTGCGGGGGCTGACAGTCACGAACACAAAGCCTGCGAACGCCGCTGGCCGGGCGGCGCTTACATCCGCGCCGCTATTCAATCCGCACAATTTGACCCGGCCGAAGACCAGCTCACGGGCGGCGTCGGCAGGGTCTTCCGCCTGCATCAGCGATGAGCCGACGAGGAAGCCGTCGACCAGTGGCGACAGGCGCTCGACGTCGGGCCGGCTCGAGATGCCGGACTCAGAGACGAGGATCCGATCGGGAGCGAAGCGCGCGAGCCGCTCGGTCGTCGACAGGTCGATGCTGAGGTCGCGAAGATCGCGATTGTTGATGCCGATCAGCGGCGTGCCAAGCGCCAAGGCGCGTCGCATCTCCGCTTCGTCATGGACTTCGACCAAGGCGTCCATGTCGAAGCGCCGCGCCTCGGCGATCATCTCGCGCGCCGCCGCGTCGTCCAGCAACGACAGCATCACCAGCACCGCGTCGGCGCCAGCAATCCGCGCCTCCACGACCTGGCGCGGATTGATGAAGAAGTCCTTGGCCAGGATCGGCCCGTCGAAA
>Ga0068863_100007713_pt1 | contig 10521 bp, 11 predicted proteins | sample KBSSwiS62_FD_66596 | JGI IMG/M metagenome (GOLD analysis project Ga0068863, IMG submission 66596) | Switchgrass rhizosphere microbial communities from Kellogg Biological Station, Michigan, USA - KBS Switchgrass S6-2 | ecosystem: Host-associated > Plants > Roots > Rhizosphere > Soil ...
AGTGAATGGACAACGACGAAAAAGAACGGCGCAAACCTCCCGCCTGGAAGGTGGACGACTTCGGCGATGATATCCGCGACAGGGTGAAGCGCGACGTGCACAGCCGTATTGACGACAGAATGCGGCGCAGAGGATGCGGCAAGGACAGCTGGCGTGGTTTAATCCCTGGCGCAATCATCCTCGCGGTCGGCATTATTTTTCTCCTGGACAGCCTGGGCTACGTTCGCGCCCGGCACTTCTTGCAATTCTGGCCGATGATTTTGATTTTTGTGGGCATCTCCAAGATTACGCGCCGCGATTCGCGCATCTGGGGTGCCCTGGTGCTCCTATTCGGCATTTTCCTGCAACTGAGTGAACTGGGAATCGGCCACTTTAGCTGGGGCCAGTTCTGGCCCTTGCTACTGATCGCGGGCGGCGCCATGGCCATGTGGAGCGCGATCCAGGCGCGCAGACTCATGCCAACGGCCTCCAGTGATACCACCGACCCGCGCGACACTTTGGACGAGAGTGCCATTTTTGGCGGCATTGAGAAGCGCCTGAATAGCCGAGAATTCCGCGGTGGCCGCCTGCAAGCCATCTTCGGCGGCATCGAACTCGATTTGCGCGATGCCGACATGGTGGAAAATGAAGCGGTGATTCATGCGAACGCCATCTTCGGCGGAATTGAAATGCGCGTGCCGGAAACCTGGTTCGTGGCCACGCGAGGCCAGGGCGTCTTCGGGGGATTCTCCGATTCCACTCGCTTCTCGCCTCCAGCCGATCCCGAAAAGCCCAAAAAGACTTTGATCGTCCTCGGTACTTCGTTGTTTGGAGGCGTGGAGATCCGCAACTGAGACAGCCATGGCGGACTCTGTAAAATCGCGGCGCTCATTCCCCGGCCGCATTAACCAATTCGAGTGGATGGGCGTTGCGGTAGTTCTGATTCCGGCGCTGGCCACGCTCGGAAACCTTTCGTGGATCAACAGCACGGCAATGGGCGTGCCGATGGCCCTCTTCTCGCTGTTTATTCCACTCGCGGCAGGTTACATCTGCAAGTTTACGCCGCTGGACCGGTCGGTCTTGTGGCGGACGGTATTGACGCATCTGATGGCCGCGCAAGTCCTGAGCTTTTTGTGGACGCTGATCGCTGGTCCTTTCGCCAGAGCATTGAGTTACATTCCACAGTTCCGCGGACTCGACAAACAGTTTTCGCCCGATCTCTGGATCGTTTATGTCACCGGATCGCTGGTCTACTTGATGTCCATCGCGTTTCAGTATGTGGTAATTGCGCAGGAGGCGGCGCGGGCGGTGGAGCTGCGCGCGGTGGAAACCAGCATGCTGGCGCGTGACGCGGAGCTGCGGGCTCTGCGCGCGCAGATTAATCCGCATTTTCTGTTCAATAGTTTGAACTCGATCAGCGCACTGACCAGCATCGATCCCGCCCGAGCGCGGGAAATGTGCCTGCTTCTGGCGGACTTTTTGCGATTGACGCTGGGCATGGGCGAGAAACACGTCATTCGCTTCTCCGAAGAACTTGATCTCCTAGAAAAATTCATGGCCATTGAAAAAGTACGATTCGGCGAGCGCTTACACATGGAAGAAAACATTCAGGAAGAAGCAAAACGCTGTCAGATTCCCGCGTTGCTGCTGCAGCCGCTGCTGGAAAATGCCGTGAGCCACGGCATTGCTTCGATGGCCGAGGGCGGGCAGATCCGGCTGCAGGCGCAGGTGCAAGATGGCCGGCTCGGCATCGTAGTGGAAAACGACCGTGACGATGAAGCTCCGCCACGGCAGAAAAGCGGAGTCGGGCTTAAAAACGTCCGCAGCAGGCTGGAAGCGCGTTATGGCAAAGACGCTAATTTCCGCATTGAACCGAGCGAAGACCGCTTTCGTGTGAGTATGACGCTACCCGCCGAATACGGAGAGCCCAGGTGAGTAAAGCGAGCAAACAATTGCGCACGCTGATTGTGGACGATGAGGAACTCGCGCGCAAAGTACTGCGTGAACTGTTGAGTGTGCACGACGAAATTGAAATTGTCGCTGAATGCAAAAACGGTCTGGAGGCCGTCAAGTCAGTCGCGGAGCACAAACCGGATTTGCTTTTTCTCGACGTGCAGATGCCCAAGCTGACCGGTTTCGATGTTCTGGAACTCATCGGTACGGAACTTTCCGTTATTTTTGTGACGGCCTACGACGAATACGCCATGAAGGCATTTGAGGTGCATGCGGTTGACTATTTATTGAAACCGGTTGGGAAAGACCGACTCGCGTCGGCTCTGCAGCGGGTAAGCGCGCGCTCGAAAGAAAAACTTCCCCCTCCCGCGGAATTAACGGCAGCCTCGCGTCCGGTTGGACAGTTTGCCGAGCGCCTCGTCGTGAAAGACGGAACCCGCGTGACACTGATACCGGTGACGAAACTCGACTACGCCGAAGCGCAAGACGACTATGTTGCACTGGCCAGCGGAGGCCATAAGCATCTCAAGCAGCAAACCATCGCCAGCCTCGAAGCAGCGCTCGATCCCAAACAATTTGTACGCGTCCACCGCTCTTACGTGGTGAATCTGGAACGTGTGACCCGCATCGAGCCTTACGGCAAGGACAGCCGCGTGGCCGTGCTGTCCAGCGGCATACGGCTGCCGGTCAGCCGCGCGGGCTATAGCCGCCTGCAAGCACTACTGGACGAACGACACTAGATGGATTTTGGGGGGAGTTCTCAGGTGGTGCCAGTGGGTGTCTTCAGGCCGATGCGCGTAATCTCAAGCACCACCCAGTCCTTTCTCTCTACACTCTTCCGGTGCCTGATAAATCCGCGTGCCTTCACTTCCTGATTCGCAAGCTTGGCCAGATTTTTCGCGGGTCCGGCAACTTCAATCGAACGAAATGTTTGTCCCTCAAAAGTCAGATCGGACTTCAGCTCCAGTGACCAACCGGTGGTCTCGGCGCCGATACCCATCACGTGCGTTAACCTTCCAATGAGGATCACTTCGCCCGGCCGCAGCGGTTTGTTCTGAGCAACGACTGGAGCGCTGGCGAGAAATGCGAGGATAAAAACGAAGGCAATCGAACTCAGAAAGCGAGTGATCTTCATGACGCCGTTCCTTTCACGGTCATCGATAGCAACGCCGGCGGCACCGGCGTCCCATGCGAACGCCGGAATTGTAGCCCAAAATCAGGGATTAGCGCGGCGCCTGGCGACGATGAGCGTGATGTCGTCGTGTTGTTCATGCGGGCTGAAGGCGCGCACTTCTTCCACAATGGCCGTCATCAGCGAAGGCGGAGCAAGTCCGCGATGGCGCAGCACTGATTCGATCAAGCGCTCTTCGCCAAACTCTTCGTAATCATGGTTGAGCGATTCCGTCACCCCATCCGTGTAGATCACCAACAGGTCGTCGGCCTGCAACACGACGCGCTGCGTAGCGCAATCCCATCTCTGGAACAAGCCGATGACTGTCGACGTTGACGCCAGGCGCTCCAGCGAGCCGTCGGCGCGGAACACCAACGCTGCGTTGTGTCCGCAATTTGCGTATTCCAGTTCGCCTGTCCGGTCGTCGTAAACACCGAAGAACATTGTAGCGTAACGGTCCTCCGGCGAATTTTCGTAAAAGAGCTGATTTACTGATTTCAGCAAACGCGGAAGATCATCCAACGCCAACGCGTAGCGGCTGCGTAAATTGGCCTGTAAGTTGGCCATCAGCAGCGCGCCGGCGATTCCCTTTCCGCAAACGTCGGCCAGCACAAACGCCAGATGCCACGCTGCCGCGTCCAGCGCCCTCGTCGCGCCCCGATCCAGTCGCAGGGGCGAGCCAAGGTCTAGAAAGTCGTAGTAGTCTCCGCCCACTTGCCGCGCTTGAATGCAGCTGCCGGCGTAATCAAGCGTCGAAAGCGGCGGCAGGCATTGCGGAAACAAACGCGACTGCACCTGCTTGGCGATTTCCAGTTCGCGCGCGACGTAACGTTCGGCCTCCAATTTTTCCGCAGCAGCGCGGCGTTCGGTTTCCACCGCGTGCGTTAACTCGTCAAAGCTCACCAGTGAAAAAACATTTCCGTCGATGTCGCTGAAGCGTGCGGAAGCCGTGCCCCACACCGGCGCACCACCGCCAAGTAAGCGCGAATGAGCTTCGCCACCAGTTCCCGCCCCCGCGTGGTCGTACTTGATGCGCCGCAGCCGAGGCATGCTCAGGAAGCGCACGCCACGACGCGACCACTCCTGAAATTTCGCAGTGACCTCCGAAGTCACCAGCACGACTTGCGTAGCGCGCCCGATCAGCTTATGCTCCGCCGTCTTCGGCTTGGGCGCGACTAGCGCCAGAATCGTAGTTCCATCGGGCGGCGAAACCGCGACCCATCGTTCGCCCGACTGCAGCTTGGTATCAATGACCAGCCGAAAGCCCAGTTTCTCCACGTAAAACTGCAAACTGCGATCTACGTTGCGCACATATATGCGCACCGCGTGGATGCTCAGAAATGGATCACCGGGCAGCAGCGGAGGCGGACGGACACCCATGCACCGAATTATAAGCAGTTAGCGGTTATAAGTTTTAATGTTTCCATCAGGCGGGAAGTTGCCGCACCCAGATGCGCGACGTCGCGGGCTTGCCCAGGTGCAGCGTTTTCCCGGCGACTTGCAACGTCAAGGTCTCATCATACTCGCGGCGCGCTACCGCCAACTGGGCCCCTGGGTGCAGCTTCAGCGCGTCGAGAAATTCCAGAAAACGTGGATCCTTCTCATAAACACAAATCACTTCTGCGCGATCCTTCGCACTCAAATCGGACAGTAGCACCGCTCCCTGCTTGCGTAGCTGCGTCGAGCCGCCCCGCAGCGGCAATCCATGTGGGCAGGCTTTCTTGCCTGCGAATCTCTTCAGCAGCAGCGCTTCCACTTCAGGAGAAATCGCGTGTTCCAGGCGCTCTGCTTCATCATGAGCCTTGGACCACGGCAGGCCAATCACATCGGTCAACAAAAGTTCCGCTAGTTGATGCCGCAAGGCCATCCGCTCCGCTACGGCTCGCCCTTTGCGCGTCAGATCGATTCGCCCGTCGCGCGCCACGCTCACCAGATCGGCGCGGCGCATGCGCTTCAGCGCAGCGGTTACCGCCGGCGGAGTCACGCTCAATTCCTCAGCAAGACGCGCGCTGATCGGCGGCTGGCCGTCTTCCAAAAGTTCCCAGATCGCCTTCAGGTAGTCTTCTTGCGAAACGCTGGTCCTGGCTCGCTGCAATGGCTCTCCGTTAACTGCGTGATCGTCTGGGTCGCTCGCGTTCGCGCAATCGCGCGGCAAGCGTTTCTATTCTAGTCCGAATGTCCTCAAAGATGCGCTGATACACTTGGGGATCGGAGCCGTAGGGATCTTCCACATCCCAGTCTTCGACTTTGTGCCAATCGCATCGCGCAAACGCTCTCGCGCGCGGATAGCCGCTCATATTGATCACCAGGTCGGCGTCCGCCCACGCATCGTTCAGTATCGGCTTGGAATACAACCCGTCGGTAGGGTATCCATTGGTTTCGAGGGTCTGTAAGGTTTGCTTCTGCACGACGCCTAACGCATTCAATCCCGCGCTCGCGCACTCAAACAAGTCCGCCGCGTCCCGCAACGCAATCGACTCCGCCATCGGACTTCGGCAGGAATTCCCAATGCATACAAACAAAATACGCAGCCGTCGTGGAGGAGATGCACCTTGTCCGGCGCTCATTGCTGCGCGCTAACCGCCTCTCGTTCAGCCGCGTTCGCTTTAAGCATGTCCAAAAAGTGGCGATGCACAGTCGCATCCGACGTCAATTCCGGGTGAAAAGTCGCGGCCAGCAAGTTCCCTTTTTGGACCAGCACAGGCTTGCCGCCATATTCGGCCAGCACCTCAACCCCGGGACCAATCTTTTCAATGACCGGCGCACGGATGAAAACCATCTCCATCGGCGTCGGTTGCAGTTTCGATTTACCAAAAAACACGTCACTGGCCAGCTGACGTCCGTACCCATTGCGCAGGACCGTCATGTCCATCAGTCCCAGCGACTCCTGCGCCGGATGTTGCACGTCGTTCGCCAGCAGGATCGCACCGGCGCACGTGCCAAACACCACGTTCTGCTTAGCGACGAACTTCTTAATCGCTTCAAACAATCCCTCTTCCTGCAAGAATTGCAGCTGGGTTGTGGACTCCCCGCCAGGCAGCACCAGGGCCTCGCAGCTTTCAAGATCGGCCACGGTGCGCACTTCGACCGTTTCCGCGCCCAGTGATTGCAGCATCTCCGCATGCGCCGCAAAGTCGCCCTGCACCGCCAGTATCCCAACTTTAGGCAGCGAAGAATGTGGGGTCATCGTTTCGTAGCGTCCAGCTTCTGTGTATCGAACACTCTGCGCCTCTGAAGGAAGGCGATTTTCGATTTTCCTACCACCCGCGCGTGGAAAGCAGGTCCTTTTCTTCCAGCTGCCTTACGTCGATGCCCTTCATCGCTTCGCCCAGTTCTTCGTGCGCTTCGAGCACTGCCTTCGGATCCTCAAAGTGCGTCGTCGCCTTCACGACGGCCTTGGCCCGCGCTTCCGGATCGCTAGACTTGAAAATTCCCGACCCCACAAACACGGCCTCCGCACCGAGATGCCGCACCAGCGCCGCATCCGCTGGCGTCGCAATCCCGCCTGCTGAAAAATTGGGCACCGGCAGTTTCCCTGTCTTGGCAATCTGGCGAATCAAATCCAGCGGCGCTCCGATCTCTTTCGCCGCGCGCATGATTTCATCGTCGCGCAACATCGTCAGCTTCTTCATTTCGCTCACGATCGTGCGCATGTGCCGGACCGCTTCCACCACGTTGCCCGACCCGGCTTCGCCCTTGGTGCGAATCATCGCCGCGCCTTCCGCGATGCGCCGCACCGCTTCGCCCAAATTACGCGCGCCGCACACGAACGGCACGCGATAATCATGCTTCCAGATATGGTTCTCTTCGTCCGCAGGCGTCAGCACTTCACTTTCGTCGATAAAGTCCACTTCCAGTGCCTGCAGCACTTCCGCTTCGGCAAAGTGTCCGATGCGCACCTTGGCCATCACGGGAATTGTCACCGTCTCCATAATTTCGCGAATCACTTTGATTGAAGCCATCCGCGCCACGCCGCCTTCTTTGCGAATGTCCGAAGGCACGCGCTCCAGCGCCATTACCGCGCAAGCGCCGGCTTGTTCCGCAATTTTCGCTTGCTCGGCGTTGGTCACGTCCATGATCACGCCGCCCTTGAGCATCTCGGCCAGACCGACCTTCACACGCCAAGCATTTCCGGGATTGGCCGCCGCGCCATTTCCGCTTCCGTTCACTTTCTTCGTGTCCATGTTGCTCTCCTCAAAAGCCAGAATCTTTTGTTAAGCCGCAGCCACCGGTTGCCCCACCACCACAAACCGCCCGCGTCCCCGCGCCAGTAAATTCCCTTGCGCATCGTGAATCTCGCCCACGCGAAACCGGTTGCGGCCTTTTTCTTCTTCCTGCCAGCCGCTTATCACGATCTCCGCTTCCGTCGGTACCGGTTTGCGGTATTCGATGTTTAGTTCTGCCGTCACTGCCCGCTCTTCCGACAATTTCGAAATCTTGCCCATCACTTCGTCCAGCAGCACTGCAATCACTCCGCCATGCACAAATCCCGCCCCGCCCGCGTACCGCGATCCCAAAACAAACTTACCGGTCGCTCGCCCCGTCTGCTGATCCAACTCAAACGTCAATTTCATCCCGAAATCATTCGCGCCACCACAGCCAAAGCAGTTGTTCGCGGGGTTCGGCGCCAGGATGAGTTTTTCAGTCATTTTCGCTTCGTTTTCTGTCTTCAGACCAGCGCCACCCGGCTGCGCTCCGCGCGTCGCACACCGCGCTGCCGCTTCTTCATTTCCACGCGCAACAAATCCGCCAGCGTTACCACGCCACGGGTCAGTTCTTTTTCGTCCAGATTCGCAAACCCCAGCCGCAACGTATTCGGCAAATGGGACTGCACGTAGAAATAACGACCCGGAGCGAACAGCAACCCGCGTTCCTTCGCGTGAATCAGCAATTCGTTGGCGTCAAAGCCCGGCGGCAGTTCGACCCATAAGCACATTCCGCCTTCCGGACGGGTCCACCGTGTCTCCTCCGGCATGTTTTTGCGCAGCGCTTCGTCCAGCGCGCTCAAGCGCAACGCATAGACCTTGCGCATCTTCGCCAAATGCTTGGAGAAATAGCCGCGCCGCAAAAATTCCGCCAGCGTCGCTTGCGCCAATTGGTCCGTGTGCAGGTCGGTCGTTTGCTTCACCTGGCGCAACCGCTCGATCGCTGCCGGCGCCGCTACGATCCAGCCCACTCGTAGTCCTGGGAAAGCCACTTTCGCAAAACTGTCGATGTGGATCACCAGGTTCGAGCGGTCCAATTGCTTCAGCGAAGGCACTCGCTCGTCTCGCGCATGCAGCCGCGCGTAAATGTGATCCTCCACCACCGGTACCTGATGCCGTGTGGCCAGTTCCAGCAATTTCCTCCGCGAAGCCAGGGGCATCGAAGTGCCGGTCGGATTGTGAAAATCCGGCGTCAACACAATCAGCTTGACGCGATTCGCCGCCAGCGTGGCTTCCATCGCTTCCAGGTCCACGCCCATGGGCTTTCCGGGCTCAGGATGCGTATTCACCGGAACGCCGATGCAGCGCGCTCGCGCGCCGTTGAAGATTGCTACCGCGCCGGGATACGTCGGGTTTTCCATCACCACACAATCGCCCGGACGCACAAACGCCTTGCTGATCAAATCCAGCGCCTGCTGGCAACCATCGGTCACCAGCAAATTCTCATCTTTCGCCGCAATTCCGTCCTGGTGCAACAGCTCCAGCAACGCTTCCTTCAGCGGAGCATACCCGTCTGAAGCGCCGAGGTTCAGCACATCAGTCGCCTCACGCCGCAGCACCGCGTTCACACAAATCTGCAGCTCTTCCACCGGAAAAAAATCCGCTGCCGGACGCGCCATCACAAAAGAAAGCGAATCTTCCGGCGCGCTGGCTGTCAGACGGCTCAGGATTTCGTCGCCGCGCTCGTCAGCGAAAAGTAGTTCCCAGCGCAGGCCGCCATCTCCATTGCCGCCAAGAGTTGGCGGAGGAGGCGTAAAGCGCAGCGCGTGGCCATTGCCATTGCCTTGAATAAACGTACCGCGCCCCACGTGCCCTTGGATCAGCCCTTCGGCTTCGAGTTCCGCATAGGCGTTGGCCACAGTGGTCCTGTGCACGCCCAGAATAGTCGCAAGTTCGCGGCTGGCCGGAATGCGATCACCGGGGCGCAAATCGCCGGCATGAACCAGCGCGCGAAGCTGGTCACGCAACTGGATATACAGCGGAACGTGGCTTTCAGGCTGAAGGTGTACAGGAAGCATTGTCTCTCACCAGGTGCCAATTCTAACAGACATTGGACTGATGCAAGAGCCATTTTGTCTTTTTATAAAAATCCTTCGTTTCATTGGGAAAGATGCTGCCTATATCCGTCAGTTTTCGTCTTCAGAATCCGCATCGGGAGTGGCATTGAGCACCGGTTCGGACTCTGGGTCTTCGGTCTTCTGCCCTTCCCGCAGCGGCAGGGCACACAGCTTGGTAAAGTCGGCGTCGTCGCACTGATAGATTGAAACGAGCGGCAGGTCCCGTTTGCGCACGCGGTAGTCGCCGCTCGACATGTCATCGGATTGGTCCACCGACGTGGTCACCACCGAATTTTCCGGCTGCGCGCGCACGCGAAACTGTAACGACGACGCCTCATAGTTGGCGAAACTGAAACAGTGCCCGATGCAGGCGCGGTCAACCGAGTGATAGATGAACGGCACGCGCCAATCTTCAGGCGCGTTCGCAACGGCTACGATTCGTGTTCCGGGCGCCAGCGATTGCGTGAGCGTGCGCGCGTTCGCCTCCAGCCGGTCAAGCTTTCCCGTGTCCTGCCATAAAAAGCCGGAGTAGATCGCGGCGATTACCGCCGCGCCGCACCATGACCATCGTGGCAGGCGAAGCGACGTCAGCACCAACAAGCCAAACACGCCGGTCACCAAAGTCAGCCGGGAGACAAGTAGTCCCACCCAGCCGGCATAGAGTCCCGTGCGAAAGTTTTCCGGCAGGCAAACTGTAGCGGCCACCGCCACCACATAGAACTCCGTCGCGAGCCAAAGCGCGCGAGAGGGCGCGCCCCCACGAAAAATCCAGTCGTACGCAGCGCCGATAGCGCTGACCACTCCCCACGCCAGGCCAACCCATGACAACAGTAGATAACGCCGGCCATACACATTCATCTGGTCCTGTCCGAGTAGCTGCAAGAAACCTTCGGCGCGCCAACTCGGTAGCAAATTCTGATGTGCGTGAAAGTAGGCACGGAGCAGCACGAATGAGCCAACTGCGAGCAGAGGGAGCGTCAAGCGCGGCCAGCGCGGTACTCTCTGCCAAACGGAGACATAGACCGCAAGCGAGAGGAACAATACGAAACCGAGGGGATGCGCAACCAGCGCGAGCGCAGCGACCATCACCGCGACTAGCCAGTTCGCTGCCCTTCCACTCAACCCGACCGCCAGCGCAAAGAGTGCCAGCCCAATG
>Ga0068863_100007714_pt1 | contig 10521 bp, 5 predicted proteins | sample KBSSwiS62_FD_66596 | JGI IMG/M metagenome (GOLD analysis project Ga0068863, IMG submission 66596) | Switchgrass rhizosphere microbial communities from Kellogg Biological Station, Michigan, USA - KBS Switchgrass S6-2 | ecosystem: Host-associated > Plants > Roots > Rhizosphere > Soil ...
GCCCGTCGTCTTCGAGACGCAGGAGGCGACCAACAAGGCCTATTTCTCCGGGCGCTGTCAGGCCTACACGACGGACGCTTCGGGACTTGCATCCGTGCGCAACAAGGAAGCCGGCAACCCGGAAGATCACGTGATCCTCCCCGAGCTCATCTCCAAGGAGCCGCTGGGGCCGTCCGTTCGCCGCGGCGACGACGACTTCTTCACGATCGTCAAGTGGGTGGTCTTCGCGCTCATCGAGGCCGAGGAGTACGGCATCGGCCAGGGCAACGTCGACGGGCTGCGCGCGTCGAGCACCGACCCTGTGGTGCAGCGCATTCTCGGCACGTCGGAGGATACCGGCAAGCTCCTGGGGCTGGACAAGGACTGGGCGTACCGCGCAATCAAGTCGGTCGGCAACTATGGCGAGATCTTCGAGCGCAACGTCGGTCCGAGCTCGGCGCTGAAGCTCCCACGAGGCGCGAACAATCTATGGAACAAGGGCGGCTTCATGTACGCGCCGCCGGTGCGCTAGCGGACCTGCCGGCGTAGTTCGCGCGGTGCGACCGCACCGCGCGAATTGCGTCCTCAGGGGGTAGGCTCCCCCGAATCGACTTCAACCGCGAACGGTTTGGTGATGGCGGCTCCGCAGAAACGCTTTCGATGGTCGTGGCGAAGCGCGGCGTTTCGAGGCGTGATCTATCAGATCGTCGCGGTCCTGCTGGTGGTGGCCGCGGGGTGGTACCTCGTGCACAACACGCTCTTCAACATGCGTGCGCGGGGGATCCAGAGCGGCTTCGATTTCCTGACACAGCCCGCCGGGTTCGCGATCAGCGAGAGCCTCTGGGAGTTCGACTCGTCCGATTCGTACGCCAAGGCCTACCTGACGGGCCTGTCGAATACGCTGCGCGTTGCCCTTCTCGGCATCGTGCTGGCGACGATCACCGGCACGCTCGTCGGCATCGGCCGGCTGTCCAGGAACTTCCTCATCCGGTCGCTTTGCACCGCGTACGTCGAGCTGTTCCGCAACGTTCCGCTGCTGCTGCAGCTTTTCATCTGGTACTTCATCTTCACCGAATTCCTGCCGCCGATCGACGAGGCCCTGCAGCCGCTGCCGGGCCTTTTCTTCAGCAAGAACGGCTTGCAATATCCGATCCCGATCTGGGCTACGGGCCATCTTTTCATGGTGGCCGGGATACTCGTCGGCATCGTGGCGTCCTGGTATTGGGCGAAACGCGAGCGGCGCCGGTTCGAGGCCACGGGGCGGCCGCCGCGCGTCGTCCTGCCTGCGTTGGGCCTCATCGTCGGCATGGCTTTCCTGGGCTGGCTCGCAGGCGGCGCGCCCACGGCCCTCGACATTCCGGAGAAGACTGAAATCACCGTGGGGGGCGGCGGCGCGGTCACGCCGGAATTCCTCACCGTGTTGATTGGCTTGACGCTCTACACGGCGAGCTACATCGCCGAGATCGTCCGTGGCGGCATCCAGGCGGTGGCCTACGGGCAGCACGAGGCCGCTGCCGCGCTCGGCCTCAACGGCATGCAGGAAACGCGGCTGATCCTTCTGCCCCAGGCGTTGCGCGTGATCATTCCGCCGATCACGAGCCAGTACCTCAACCTCACCAAGAACTCGTCGCTCGCCGTGGCCGTCGGCTACCCCGACCTCGTGTCGATCTCGACGACGACGTTGAACCAGACGGGCCGCGCGATCGAGGCGATCTCGCTCGTAATGCTTGCCTACCTCACGATGTCGCTGCTGACGGCGTTGATCATGAATCTGTACAACCGGCGTTCCCTGATTCGCGAACGATGAGCACCGCAGCCGTCGCCCTCCAGCTCATTCCGAGCCGTCCGCCGCCGGTGGCCACCGAAGGCGTGCTGCCGTGGCTCAAGCGCAACCTCTTTTCCGACTGGAAGAACACGCTCGGCACCCTGATCGTGCTGGCCGTACTCGTGCGCTACCTGCCGCCGTTGCTGAACTGGGCCGTTTTCAATGCGGTGGCCCGGCCGGACAACGCAGCGTGTCGGGCCATAGGCCATGAGGGCGCCTGCTGGGGCGTCATCGCCGAGAAGTACCGGCTGATCCTGTTCGGACGCTATCCGTACGAGCAGCAGTGGCGGCCGTTGGTCGCTACAACGCTGATGGTCGTCCTGATCGCCGCGAGTTGCTACCGCGCGTTCTGGAAACCGTGGCTGATCGGTGCCTGGGTCGTGGTGCTCACGGCGTTCTTCGTGTTGATGCACGGCGGCGTGCTCGGCCTCACTCCCGTCGAGACCGCCCGCTGGGGTGGGTTTCCGCTGACGATCATGTTGTCCACGATCGGCCTGGCCGTCGCCTTCCCGCTGTCGGTGCTGGTCGCCCTCGGACGACGGTCGCGGCTACCGGGAATCCGAACGCTCTGCGTGCTCTACGTCGAGCTCATCCGCGGCGTGCCGCTTATCTCGGTGCTATTCATGGCGTCGTTCATGTTTCCGCTCTTCATGCCGGCAGGATGGTCGATCGACGTGCTCGTTCGCGTGCAGGTGGGCATCATCCTGTTCTCGGCCGCCTACCTGGCGGAAGTCGTGCGCGGAGGCCTGCAGGCGCTGCCGCGCGGACAGGTCGAGGCCGCGGCCTCGCTCGGCCTGTCCTATTGGCAGACGGCGCGCAAGGTCGTGTTGCCGCAATCGCTGCGGCTCGTCGTGCCGGCGATCATGAACACTTTCATCGGGACGTTCAAGGACACCTCGCTCGTCACGATCGTCAGCCTCTACGATCTCACCGGCGCGCTGCAGCTCGCGCTGGGCGACTCCGACTGGCGCAAGTTCTTCCTCGAAGGACAGCTCTTCGTCGCCGCCATTTATTTCGTCTGCTGCTTCGCAATGTCCCGCTACAGCCAGTGGATCGAGCGCCATCTCAATACCGGCACCCGCCGCAAATAGAAGAACGACCGAGGGCTAAGCATGCCTGCGACCGAACCGATCATCGAGTTTGCGAAGGTCAACAAGTGGTACGGGCAGTTTCACGTGCTGCGCGACGTCGACCTCAATGTCGCCAAGGGAGAGCGGATCGTCATCTGCGGGCCGTCGGGCTCCGGCAAATCGACCCTTATCCGCTGCATCAACCGGCTCGAGGAGCATCAGCAGGGCACGCTCAAGGTCGACGGCGTCGAGCTCACCGACGACGTGAAGGCCATCGAGGCGATCAGGAAAGAGGTCGGGATGGTGTTCCAGCAGTTCAACCTGTTCCCGCACTTGACCGTGCTGCAGAATCTGACGCTCGCGCCGATGTGGGTCGGCAAGATTCCCAAGAAGGAGGCGGACGAGCGGGCGATGGTGCAGCTGAAGCGCGTCAAGATCGCCGAGCAGGCGGCGAAGTATCCGCTGCAGCTCTCAGGCGGGCAGCAGCAGCGCGTCGCGATCGCCCGCGCGTTGTGCCTCACGCCGAAGATCATGCTGTTCGACGAGCCGACGTCCGCGCTCGACCCCGAGATGATCAAGGAGGTGCTGGACGTCATGATCGAGCTCGCGAACATGGGTATCACGATGTTGTGCGTGACGCACGAGATGGGCTTTGCCAAATCGGTTGCCGATCGCGTGATCTTCATGGACCAGGGGCAGATCATCGAGCAGAACTCGCCGGTGGAATTCTTCAACAATCCCAAGAGCGAGCGCACGCGCGACTTCCTGTCGAAAATCCTGGCGCATTGACGATCGCCGTTATCGATCATGCTGTGCTGTACAGGGCGGGCGATTGCCTCGCGCGACCGCACGCCAACTGCTACTGGCTCATTCCCGGGCGGGTCCTCGCCGGCGAGCATCCGGGCGCCATCGGCGCGGCCGAGGTGCCGGCAAGGGTCGACGCGCTGCTCGACGCCGGCATCCGCAAGTTCGTCGATCTCACCGAAGAAGGCGAACGCCCCGCGCCCTACGCCGAAACGTTGCGCGGGCGCGCCGACGCGTTAGGACTTCGCGTCGATCATCGACGGTTCGCGATTCGCGATCTCGGCGTTCCGTCTCCAGCTTTGATGCGCATGATCCTGGATGCGATTCACGACGCGATCGCAGCGAACGAGCCGGTCTACGTGCACTGCTGGGCGGGGGTCGGCCGAACCGGAACCGTCGTCGGGTGCTTGCTGCGCGAGCACAGCCTCACGGCGGAGGATGCGCTTGCAGTCATCGCCCACAAATGGCTATCGATGGAAAAGAGGGTCGTGCATCCGAGATCGCCGGAGCACCCGGGGCAGTTCGTGTTCATCGAGCGGTGGCGAGATGATCGGCCGAGGGGGCCAACGCAACGGAAATGAAACCATGACCGTGCGGCTCGCGCCGCGGTAGGTTCGCGTTCCTCGTGGTCATTGGCCGCGCCGCCGGATTGCACTGTACTCCACAGGCGGAGTGGATTCTCGCAATCCACGTCGCGCCTAATGCCCAGTGATGAATGAGGGTCTTGACAAAAACAATGACGAGAGTACAAACGAAACAAAAGTCGCGGTGATTGAATAAGTTAATTACCAATAAGTTGCCTCGCCGAGACATGAAGGATCCTGATCGGGCGCGCGCTGTGCCGGAATCGGATCGGGGGAGGGCCAGTTGGAGCTGTCGTCGTCGAAATGGCTCGCGCGACGTCTATGTTTTTCGATCGAATCACGCTCGTCGGGGGATGCGCAATGAACCACGTCTTAAAGATCGTCCGCTTTTTCATCGCAGGGTTGATGCTCGCCGTATTGGCGTTGCCGGCGTCGGCAGCTCAGCCTCCCTCGAAGCAATACAGTTTCGTCACTTCGGGTCCAACCGCCGGCGGTCCAATCAGTGTGACCATCAAGAACGAGACGCCGAGTGGCGGAAACTCCGCAATTAACTCATTCATTCTCAAGAGGCCTTCTAATAACGTCACCTTCAGCGGCCCCTATTCGCCGGTCCCCGGTGCAACCTTCGATGCGTCTACCGGGGATCTCAAAGTTAGCGGCTTCACGGGATTGCTCCCGAAAGACCAGCAGGGTACGCATCAGATCACGGTCACGTTCTACTTGATAGCTGTTTGCTCGCCATCAGACCTCACAATCACCTGGCTATCCACCACTCCGAATCCGCAGATAACCAACGTGTCGGTGCATACCGGCACTTTCAGCAATACGACGTTCGCCTGGCTACCGCTCGGAACCGGCCCTGGACTCAACCCGATTACCACGACCCTGCCGGGAGGCGTCTGCAAGACCTTGGGCTACGACGGCAACGGTAGCGACGGCGGCACGCAGCCTGCGGGCGGCTCGTTCTACCCCGGTGCGTCGGTCACGGTGGCGGCCAATACCTTTACGAAGACCGGCTCTACCTTCACGGGCTGGAACACGGCAGCCGGTGGCGGCGGCACGTCGTATGCTCCTGGCGCGACACTGGTAATGCCCGCGAACGATGTCACATTGTTCGCGCAGTGGAGAAACACACTCTACCCGCTGACCTACTTCGGCAACGGTAACACCGGCGGTAGCGCACCATCGGGCGCCTCGTACACCTACGGCACGCAAGTAACGTTGGCAAACGGCAGTGGCCTGTCGAAAGCCGGATACACCTTCAACGGTTGGAACACTCAAGCCGACGGCTTAGGAACCTCTTATGCCGCCGACGGTACGTTGAGCATGCCCGCGAGCGCGGTAAACCTGTACGCGAAGTGGACCCAAAACACCATGGCGATTGTGGGGCCGGCTACCGCCCCCCACCTAAACGACCCGTTTACGGTGAAAGTCACGTTCGACCCGCCAGCCGGCACGGCAGTGACGCTGACCTCGACCAATTGCACCTTGTCCCCGGCGCCAGGTACTGCGTCTCCAGCCAACAACACCGATGGTTTCGTCAATTTCTCGGTGACCGTTACCTCGGCCCCCAGTAATGCATGCAACTTCGTTGCGACGGCGACGGACGGTTCATATGCCACCGCACAGCAGTCGATTGCGATTTCCAAAGCGTGGACTGGGGAACTTGGCACTTGCAACCAACCCCCCGGGAGCAGCGTTGCGGGCTACTTCGGGAGTTGGCTGACCCACGACCCGCCTTATGCCTTTGTTGGCACGCCGAATTGGGGCTTGCTGCGCGCGGACAAAGACGCGAAACCGCCAAACACGACTTGTACACCCGTGGTCCAGTACGTATTCCAGTTCGACCCGGATGCCACGCCTAAACAAAAGGCAGCCTTCATAATCACGGGCGCCCCCGAAGGGCAGAACCCGGCAGTTGAGTACGTCCTGCTCTGGAAACCGATCGACACGAACCACGCCGTGTCAGGTTATCCTGGCAAACCTTACGCCATTGCGGAGTTGGCGTGGCTCAAAGACACCAACCAAAATTTCATTTATGTCCCGGGCTTGCCATGCGCGGACGCCGATTTGGAACAAGTTGACGGCTCACCGCTGCCGATCATCCCAAATCTGCCACCCTTCAACGATGGGTGTAGTTCTACAGGAGGTTGTACTCAGCCGGCCGGCTACCAGCCTGGTGCAACAGCCCAAATGTGCATCGCGCAGGAGGGGTGGACGTCGGTCGGCAAGGACGTGAACGGCAACATCCTTCGCCAGTACTGGCACAGGGTCTATGACTTCAAAGATGGCGGCGCGCAGCTGAGCAATTAGCAGTTCCGCGAATTGCTTCAATCCGGAGCGGCCCTTGGGGGCCGCTTCGCATTTCCGGATCTACTGCCCCGGGAGCGGCAATGGCGGAATCACCCGGAGCTTGAGGCTGGCGAGGAGAGACTGGCTCTCCTCGACGATCTCCGCACGCGGCTCAACGCCTTCGAGGCGATCGAGCTCGATCAGCGAGAGCAGGGTCAGGGTTGCCTCGAAATGCTTGCGCCCCTTCCGGGCCGCGGCGAGACTCGTCTCGAGCGCGTCCCGCGCGCCCTGCATCTCGCCTTTTCGGAGCAGCGCGAGGCCCAGTACGCGTTCGAGCTGAGGCACCAGCTTCGCCACACTGTTAGACGTGCTCACCCTGGCGAGCATGCCGCGTACCAAGTCGAGGGCCGCGTCGGCATTCCCCATGGCAAGCCGGCACTCGGCGATCCAGGCGTCCACGGCCGGGACTTCGTGATCCGATCCAACCGCCAGAAAGGTCGCCTTGGACTCCTCGAGCCGGATGAGCGCTTCGTCGAGGCGACCGGTACGGACCAACGCCCGTCCGAGATACGAGAGACAAAGGGCCAGAAAGTACCGATACCGTGACGCCTTCCAGAAGGGGAGCGTTTCCAGAAGAAGCGCTTCGGCTTCCGCCCACTCGCCGAGGTCGATCAGGATCTCGGCGATGTTCATGCGCGCCAAGGGCAGCCCGGCGGTATTACCGATCTTCAAGTTCGCCTCGCCGGCCTGCTCGTAGTAGGACAGGGCCTCGTCCCAGCGTCCCTCCGACTGGCACACGACACCCGAGTTCATCAAGGCCGCTGCCTGCCCTACCAGGTAGCCGGCGCGCGCAAAGGCCTCCAGCGCACGCTGCATGGCGGGCACCGCGCCGTCGTTGCCGAGCTCCCCATACGCGAGCCCGATCGTGAGGCACGCATCCCCGAGCGCCTTGGGGTCGTTGGCGGCTTCGGACTCGGCCACTGCGCGCTCGGCCCATTTCAGCGCATCGTTGGTACGGCCACCGAACTGAAGCACCTGGGCGTACCAGGCAGCCGTCCGCGCGGCCTGTCGTACTGCCTCGTGGCTCTCCAGGCCTTTAAGTACGGCGCGAGCCCGCCTGATCCAGCCGAGCGCCTTCTCGGGTCGGCCAAGCCTCGTCTCCACATTCGAGCGCTTGAGCAGCAGGTCGGAATTGGCGAGAGGGTCGCTCGCGACCAATTTGCGGGCCGCTGCATACGCATCCGCCGCCTTCGTGAACTCGGCTGTCTGATACCACGCATCTCCGACGGCGCGGTGCACGTCAGCGAGCTCATGCGCTCCTACATCGTCCAGGCGGCGCCCGGCTTCCAGCGCTCGCGCATACAGTCGTGCGGCTTCCACGTAGGCATAGACCCCGATGGCACGCTTGCCGGCGATCGTGGCATACCGCCACGCAGACCGATTATCCCCGGCGACAAAATAGTGCAGCGAAAGGATGCCTGCGGCTTCCTCCACATCGTCGGCCTCCTGCGCAATTCGCGCGGCGACCGCGCCGTGGAGCCGCCGGCGAAGCTTGTACGGCAATCCCTCGTAGGCCGCATCACGCAGCAACGAACGGCGGAATCGCAGATAGCCGTCGGACTCTTCTGCGAATAGATCCCGGAGCCGGGCCCACGTCTCAGGCCCTGGCAGCGCAGCGTCGCTACCATCGTCGAGCCAGGACAGCATCCGCGGATGGAATGTCTGCCCGAGGACCGCTGCGCGGCGGACGAGGGTGCGGTCTTCGGGGGTGAGGCCATCGATCCGCGCCATGGCGGCGGCTTCGGCCGAGTCGGGCAGACCGCCGACACCACCCGAGTTGATCGCGGAGTTCAAAAGGTCGCGCAGGAACTGAGGATTTCCGCCGGACCGCTGCGCGACCACCTCGATGACATGCATGTGCAGCGGGTGCTGCTCGGACGCGAGCTGCACCATGCGCAGCGCATTCTCCTGCGCGAGCGCCTCCAGAGCGATCCGCAACACCGCGGGCACATCGGATGCGGTAAATCCGGTGGCGGTCGGGCGGCGGGCGAGGCCGATCAGCCATGGCCGGGTGTCAACCCTTTCGGCGAGGTACGACAGGAGCGCGGCCGAGGCCTTGTCCATGTAGTGCGCGCTCTCGATCTCGATTAGTGCCGTTTCGGGCAACATCTTCTCGAGGAAGCGGTACACCGAGCTGTGCAATATTGCACGCCGGTTCGCCTCGGCCAGCTGTTCGACTTCCGGAGTTGGCGCGACGTCGACGTCGAGCGCGATCGCGATCAGCGGCAGCCACTGCGTCAAGTCGGGCGCCCGCGCCGCCACTTCAGACTTGAGGCGCTCGATGACGGCTTCTTCCGGATCGTCGCGCCCGAATCCCATCAGATCCCGCAAGAGTCCCCGCCACAGCGCATAGGGTGTGGACGCGGTATAGGCCTCGCAGGAGACGTGGAACTTGCGGAAATCCGCCGCGTCGTCCCGTAGCGTTTCGAGCAAGCGGGTCTTGCCGATGCCGGCTTCTCCGACGATCTCGATCAGTCGACCCGAGCCGGAACGCGCGCTGGCGAGAGCGTCATGAATAAGAGCGAGCTCCGCCTCGCGCCCGACCAGGGGGAGCCGCTTCAGCGCGATGTGCCGCTTCCGCGAACCCTGGGCGCTGCCGACCGACCACGCCTGTATCGGTTGCGCCTTGCCCTTGACCACGAATGGCGGCAGCTCGGTTGTCGCGAAAAGCGTATTCGACCGGTCGAGCACGTCGGCCGTCGCATAGATATGACCCGGCTCGGCCTTCGCCATCAAGCGTGCGGACAAATTGACGGCGTCGCCCATCACCGTATAGGTTCGGCGGTAGAAAGGCCCGATGTCGCCGGCGAAGACGGAACCTCGATGAACGCCGATGCGGATCGGAATCGAGACACCGGCATCGACGATGCTGCGCAGCGCGAGCAGCATGCGCTCCTCGTCGTCGCCGGTGGCGCTGGGAGCGCCCGCCGTCAGGATCAGCTTGCCGCCGTCGGCGTCGACGTCGGAGGCGAGCAACGACACCCCATGCTTGTCGGTTGCGGCTTCGATGGCGCTCACCAGCCGATGGAGCTCCTCCGCGATCGCGACGGGTCCGTCGCGATCGATCATCGCGTCTGTTCCTTCGAAATGGACGAATGCGATTGTGACGGGTCGGTGCTCCGACGTTCCGCCGCCGGCGAGCACGTGGGCACGCACCGCGACGGGCAGGCAACGCTCGACGGTAGCGGCGGGCATCTTCGGTCGCGGCACCAGCGGCCGCTTCTCCTTGTAGCCCTGGGGCTCCCGCCGCAGGATCGTTCCCGGCCCCTTGGGGCCGCCCAGGCACCGGGCGCGCAGGAGTGCGGCGGTTTCGGGACTGACGACGATCTCGCCGGGATCGGCCCCGTGCTCCATCGTGACCAGCCGGCTCCAGGCCGGTCCCACCGGCAGCAGCTCGAAATGAGAGCTGCCGACTGCGAAGAAGTGGAAGCGACCCGAATGCACACCCTGCGTCATTCGCAGCGTGACCTTCGCGCCGGGAACCTCGATCCGGCCGACGTCGCGCAGCGTCCGGCGCATGAAGACCGTGGCCCTGCACGCGCGCACGGCGTGGCCGTCCCCTTCGAACCACAGCAGCAGTGCGTCGCCGCCGAACTTGAGCAGGCTGCCGCCGTTTTCGTAGGCGACGAACAGTATCGACTCGAAGCTGCGTCCGATCGCATCGGTGATCTGTTCGGCGCCCTCGCGTCCCTTTCGGGCGAGCCGCTCGGACAGCTTCGTGAATCCGGAAATGTCGACGAAGACGGCGCTGCCTTCGCGGGTCCAGCAGCGAGTGGACGGATCGTCTACGAGATGCTGCTGGAGAATGCGCGCCACGTACGGAATGGCCCGCTCCGCGTGTGGGAGGGCCTCGGCCAAGACCGAGCCGGCCGGTCCCCCGTCGCCCTCCTCGGATGGCGCAGATTCC
>Ga0068863_100007718_pt1 | contig 10519 bp, 10 predicted proteins | sample KBSSwiS62_FD_66596 | JGI IMG/M metagenome (GOLD analysis project Ga0068863, IMG submission 66596) | Switchgrass rhizosphere microbial communities from Kellogg Biological Station, Michigan, USA - KBS Switchgrass S6-2 | ecosystem: Host-associated > Plants > Roots > Rhizosphere > Soil ...
CGGCCGGCGACGAAGTCCTTCAACAGCCGCGGCCACGATTCCTCGGCGTACCCGACGACGACGCTGTCGCCATGGTCGACGGCTTCCTCGGGGACCAGCGTCGGGTGCACGCCGCCGAGGACCACTGGAATGTTCCGTGTCCGGAACTTGCGCGCCAACTCGTAGGCGCGCGGCGCGGTCCCGGTGATGACCGTGATGCCGACCAGATCGGCGTCAATCGCGTCGGGATCGATGTCGTCCACGCCCTCGTCGAGCAGCGCGACGTCGGCCGGAATCTCGGGTGGGATCAACGATGCCAGCGTCGTCAACGTCAACGGCGCGTAGCGCATCGTCCTCTTCCAGATGCCGCCGCGATGGCGGTAGAGAGGCCCGCGCGGGCAGAGCAGCGCAATCCGTAGTGGCCGGCCGGCTGATGGCGTCAGCGGCGCAGGATTCGCAGCCGCACGGGATTGGGGTGCCAGACGATGGAATTCCATCGCGATTCTTCCGCTGGCGTCACACCGTACCTGAATCCCGGGGAGATGTACAGCGGTTTTGTCGTTCACCGCTGTGACGTCACGCATACCGTTCACTGCGAAAACCGCAGCTCAGGAAGCTTACGCGCTTTGGCGCATGTCCCCGGTTACGGCCGGTCGTTGAGTCGGTTACGAGATGTCGTGACTCTACGGGAGGCGAGTCTCCACGAAGAATTCGCCGATCCGAAAGTGGTTCGACCCTTTGCCTCCTGGCAACCCCGTTGCACCTCTAACCAGAAGGATCGAATGGAGGGCACATGAAGACGACTCTGATATGGATGCTCGTCGGTGCCTTGATCGGAGCCGTCGTAGCCTCGTTCATCGTTCCGCCGGCGCTAAGCTGGTACACGTCACCGGGCGGTCTGCCGCAGGGTGCGCAGATTCAATCGGTCGTGCAGATCCCGGAGATCATCCGCTACGCCACTTCTCATTTGATTCGCGGACAGCTGATCGGCGGCGTCATCGGCGCTGTTGTGGGCCTCGGGATCGGCATTTTCGCTCACGTCCCGTCGCGCCAGCGAACCGTCGCCTGAAGTCGCGCTCTGCCTCATCGTCGTCTTTCGCATCGCGACCGTACGGTCACGTCGCGCGATGCCGAACCGGTGTTGAAGGGATGCACGCCTCGTGACATCACAAGCACTCCGGCCGGAGGCGCCTGACATCGTGCTGCTGGTGGCCGAATGGCAGCCGCGAGCGCTGATCCGCGCGCAATTGATCGAAGAAGGATTCGACGTGGTGGCGACGAATACGTGGCCGATGACGCGCCGACACCTCAGGCCGGGATTGAAGCCACGACTCGCGATCGTCGATCTCAAGGGCCTGCCGAACCCGAAAGATGTCCTCGGCGATCTACGCCTGCTGCTTGAGCCGCATCAGGTTCTGGTGTTGACCGCCAGTGGAACGGTGCCGGTTGGAACCGTCGAGTCCGCGGGGTTTCGGAGACTTTCGCGTCCGTTCGCGATCAGAGACGTTGTCATGAAGGCCGTGGAAGCCGTCGCATCGACCAACGGCCTCGATCGCTGAGCTCATCCCGATCTCAGAACATGCCGAGCTGAAGCTTCGCGGCGTCGGACATACGGTCGCGGTCCCAGGGCGGGTCCCAGACGACGTCCACTTTGACATCCGTAACGCCCGAGATCGCGGAGACCCGCTTCTTCACCTCGAGTGGAAGGGACTGCGCGGCCGGACACGCCGGCGCCGTGAGCGTCATCCGGATACCGACGATGCCGGCCCGATCCACGATGATGTCGTAGATCAGTCCGAGCTCGTAGATGTTGACCTGAATCTCCGGGTCGAAGACTTTTGAGAGCGCGTCGATGATCCGCGGCCGGAGCACCGCGGTTTGGCCCGGGTCGCCGATCATCCCGGCAGTCTGAGGCTCACTCGCTGATGCCGGCACAGCCGACGGCGTGAGCGGCTGAACGATCGGAAGCTGCTTCATTCGGTCGACACCACGTCGGCTGAGGATGTTCGCGTCTCGGCCGCGGCACGAAGCGTGTGCCAGGCCAGACTGGCGCATTTGACGCGAATCGGAAACTGGCGAATACCCGCAAGCGCGGTCAGCTTGCCGAGGTCGTCGATCGGCTGTTCTGGGCTGCGCGTAATCATCTGATGAAACCGCTCGAACAGATCGCGCGCTTCTTCGAGGGTTTTTCCTTTCACGCTCTCCGTCATCAGCGACGCCGACGCTGTCGAGATGGCGCATCCTGATCCCAGAAAGCTCGCGTCCTCGATGCGGCCATTCTCGATCCGGAGGTAAACCGTGAGGCGATCGCCGCACAGCGGGTTGTAGCCTTCGGCCTTCCGCACGGTCTCGATCGCGCGGAAGTTTCGCGGCCGCCTGTTGTGATCGAGGATGACCTCCTGGTAGAGATCCTGAAGATCCGAGGTGAGGTTGACGCTCATGTGAACACCTCACGCACCTTGTCGAGCGCGCGCGCCAGCGCATCGACCTCTTCGCGTGTGTTGTAGAGCGCCAGCGACGCGCGCGCCGTCGCCGGGACGCCGAGGCGGTCCATCAACGGCTGGCAACAATGGTGACCCGTTCGAATCGCGACACCCTCACGGTCGAGAATCGTTCCGATGTCATGCGGATGGACCCCCTCCAACACGAATGCCAGGATGCCGGCCTTGTGGGCAGCGGTGCCCGTCAGGCGCAGACCTGGGACCTGCGACAGCGCGGCCGTTCCATACGCCAGCAGCTCGTGCTCGTGCGCCCTGACGTGATCGAGACCGATCGCCTCGACGTACTGCAGCGCCGCGGCCAGCCCGATCGCGCCGGCGATGTCCGGCGTGCCCGCTTCGAACTTGTACGGCGGCACGTTGTAAAGGGTCCGTTCGAACGTGACGGCGCTGATCATGTCGCCGCCCCCCTGGTACGGCGGCATGGCGTCGAGGAGCGATGCCCTCGCGTACAGCACGCCGATGCCGGTCGGGCCGAAAACCTTGTGCCCTGAAAAGGCATAGAAGTCGCAATCAAGGGCGCGGACATCGACCGGCATGTGCGCGACGGCCTGCGCCCCATCGACGAGCACCGGAATTCCGCCCGCGTGGGCGATCCGGACGATCTCCGCAATCGGATTGATCGTGCCGAGCGCGTTCGACACGTGCACGACGGCGACGATCTTCGTGCGCGCCGACAGCAAGGCTTCGTAGGCGTCGAGGTCGATATCCCCGTCATCCGTCATCGGCGCGACCCGCAACCGCGCGCCGGTCTGCTCGCAGACGATCTGCCACGGGACGATATTCGAGTGGTGCTCCATCGTCGTGATGACTATCTCGTCGCCCGATCCGACGTGGGTGCGCCCGTAGCTCTGCGCCACCAGGTTGATCGCCTCGGTCGTGCCGCGCACGAAGACGATCTCCTTCGGATCGGCGGCGTTCAGGAACCGGCACACCGTGCGTCGCGCATCCTCGTAGGCATCGGTTGCGCGCTCGCTGAGCAGGTGAACGCCGCGGTGCACGTTGGCATTTTCGCGCCGGTAAAACGCGTTCAGCCTGTCAATCACCCGCCGTGGCTTCTGCGTCGTAGCGGCGTTGTCGAGATACACCAGCGGTTTGTCGTGCACCCGTTCGCGAAGGATCGGAAAATCGCGGCGAATCGCCTGGACGTCGAAGGCGGCGGGGGCCAGCGAGACGGTCGGGCTCATGAGCGTCCTCCCGGCAGGCGCCTCGCCACCTCGTCGTCGATGCGCGCGCGCAGCGGTTCGAGCGGCATCCGATTCAACACCTCACCGGCGAACGCCCGAATCAGGAGATGGCGCGCCTGCGGCTCGCTCAAGCCGCGCGCCCGAAGGTAGAAGACCGCCTCCTCGTCCATCTGGCCGACGGCGGCGCCGTGCGTGCACTTGACGTCGTTGGCGAAGATCTCGAGTTGCGGCTTGGTGTTGATCTGCGCGTCCTCGGACAGAAGGAGCGCCTTGTTGGTCTGCTTCGCATCGGTCTGCTGCGCGTCCGGACGCACGATAATCCTGCCGTTGAAGACGGCGCGGGCATGGTCCCCGATGATGCCCTTGTAGACTTCACGGCTGCCGCAGTGAGGTTTCGCGTGATCGATGGTCGTGTGGTTGTCGACGAGCCGGGCGCCGTCGGCGAGATAGAGCCCGTTCAAGGTGCACGCGCCGCCTTCGCCGTCGAGGACGACATTCGTATCGTGACGAGCGAGCGCTCCACCGAGGCTGATCGAATGACAGAAGACGCGCGCGTCGCGGGCGGCGCGTACGTACAGCGCGCCAATGTGGAGGCTGTCGAGGCTCTCTCGCTGGATCTTATAGTGGTGGACGGTGGCGTTCTCGCCGGTGCTCAACTCGGTCACCGTGTTGGTGAAGTACGAAGCCGGCCCTGACGCGACATAACTTTCCACGACGGCTGCCTGACTGTTGGCGCCGGTCACGATCAGCACGCGCGGATGCGTCATCACCGGACGGTCGCCGGCCACCGATGCGAACAGCAGGTGAATGGGTGCGGCGACGATCGTGGAATCGGGAATGTGGATCGACGCGCCGTCGGAGAGAAACGCAGTGTTCAACGCCGTAAACGCGTGTCGATCGGCCGTGGCGACGTGCGTCAGTCGGGCGCGGACGACCTCCCGATCGCTGGCCGTGAGTGCGTGGGCGAGACTCTCGACGCGGACGCCGTCCGGGAGTCGGCCGACATCAGAGGCCCCGGCGACGAAGCGACCGTTGATGAATACGAGCGTGGCGGCGACTTCGCCGTGCCATTCGAACGGTGCCAGATCTTCGCGCACGAGCGACGGCACGCTGCCGTTCGCCAGCGCGAAATGACCGTCGGCGATCGGCGCGATGCTCGTAAACCGCCAGTCTTCATCATGCGTTGTCGGGAAGCCGAGTGTCTGGAACCACGCGAGCCCGTCGCCTCGGACGCGGGTCAGCCATTCAGGATCTGCGGGGCGCCGGCTGCTCCCGAAGCGCTCGGCTTCTGCCACGTACGAATCCAGGACCACGGGCATTTCAACTCCTGGGCGTGCCGGCGGGTTCGGCCTCGATCCAGCCGTATCCCTTGTCCTCGAGCTCGAACGCGAGCTCCTTGCCGCCCGATCGAACGATCCGGCCGTCGGTCAGCACGTGGACTACGTCCGGCACGATGTAGTTGAGGAGACGCTGATAGTGCGTCACGAGGAGCATCGCCCGATCGGGGCTGCGCATGGCGTTGACGCCGCGGGCGACGACCTTCAGCGCGTCGATGTCGAGGCCCGAGTCCGTTTCGTCGAGAATGGCGACGGTCGGCTCCAGCACCGCCATCTGGAAGATCTCGTTCCGCTTCTTTTCGCCTCCTGAGAATCCTTCGTTGACGGCGCGGTTCATCAGGCTTTCGTCCACGTCGAGCCACGTCATGCGCTCGCGGACCAGCGCCATGAACTCCATGGCGTCGACCTCTTCCTGTCCCCGGTGCTTGCGGACCGCGTTCAGACCCGCCTTGAGAAAGTACGCGTTGTTCACGCCCGGGATCTCGACTGGATACTGGAACGCCATGAAGATCCCTTCACGTGCCCGCGTCTCGGGGTCCATCGCGAGCAGATCCCGTCCCTTGTAGCGGACCTCACCGGCGATCACTTCGTAATCGGGATGCCCGGCCAGCACGCGGGCCAGCGTGCTCTTGCCGGAGCCGTTCGGTCCCATGATCGCGTGCACCTCGCCGACGTCGATCGACAGATCGATGCCGCGCAGGATTTCCCGGCCGCCGCCACGGACGCGCAGATGGTCGACAACCAGCAGCGGGTCAGCCAACGCTACCCTCCAGTGTGATGCCGAGGAGCTTCTGCGCTTCGACGGCGAATTCCATCGGCAATTGCCGGAAGACCTCCCGGCAGAAACCGCTCACGATCAGATTGACGGCGTCCTCGCTCGACAGCCCGCGCTGCCGGCAATAGAAGATCTGGTCGTCGCCGATTTTCGATGTCGATGCTTCGTGCTCGACGCGAGCCGTCGAGTTCTTGATGTCCAGATAGGGAAACGTGTGCGCGCCGCACTGGTCGCCGATGAGCAGGGAATCGCACTGCGAATAGTTGCGCGCGCCGGAGGCGCCCTTCGCGATCTTTACCATCCCGCGGTAGGTGTTCTGGCCGTGTCCGGCCGAAATCCCTTTCGACACGATCGTGCTCTTCGTGTCGCGGCCGAGGTGAATCATCTTCGTGCCGGTATCCGCCTGCTGCCAGTTGTTGGTCGTCGCCACGGAGTAGAACTCGCCCACCGAGCGATCGCCCTGGAGGATACATCCCGGGTACTTCCACGTAATCGCGGATCCCGTCTCAACCTGCGTCCAGGTAATCTTCGAGCTCACGCCGAGGCATGTGCCGCGCTTGGTGACGAAGTTGTAGATGCCGCCCTTGCCTTCCTTGTCGCCCGGATACCAGTTCTGGACCGTCGAGTACTTGATCGTGGCGTTGTCGAGCGCGATCAGCTCGACGACTGCCGCGTGCAGTTGGTGCTCGTCGCGCATCGGCGCCGTGCAGCCTTCGAGGTAGCTCACCGATGCGCCCTCCTCCGCCACGATCAACGTGCGTTCGAACTGACCGGTATTGCGCGCGTTGATCCGGAAGTACGTCGACAGCTCCATCGGGCAGCGGACGCCCTTCGGGATGTACGCGAAAGAGCCGTCGCTGAAGACGGCCGAGTTGAGCGTGGCGAAGAAGTTGTCGGTATACGGTACGACTGTGCCCAGATACCGGCGCACCAGATCCGGGTGCTGCTGCACCGCCTCTGAGAACGAACAGAAAATGATCCCGAGCGACGCGAGCTTCTCCTTGAACGTCGTGGCGACTGAGACGCTGTCGAAGACCGCATCGACCGCGACGCCCGAGAGCAATTTCTGCTCGTCCAGCGGGATGCCGAGCTTGTCGAAGGTCCGCCGGATCTCCGGATCGACGTCCTCCAGGCTTTGGAGCGCCGGCGAACGCTTCGGCGCGGCGTAGTAAACGATGTCCTGATAGTCGATCGGCCCGTACCTGATGTTGCCCCATGTCGGCTCTTTCATCGCGAGCCACGCTCGATACGCCTTCAGCCGCCACTCGAGCAGCCAGTCGGGCTCGACCTTCTTCGCCGAAATGAGGCGCACGATCTCTTCGTTGAGGCCGCGCGGCACCGCCTCCTGCTCGATGTCGGTGACGAACCCGTACTTGTACTCGCGGCTCGCCAGATCCTGAATCGCCTGCGTTGAGGTGCTCATCGTGCTGGATCCTTCGCGCTGAATGACGCCCCGCACCCGCACGTGCTGCCGGCATGCGGGTTCTGGAACACAAAGCCTTTGCTCAGTAGACTCGTGTCGTAGTCGAGCACACTCCCGTCGAGCAGCCGCAGGCTGCGCCGATCGACGAACACCTTCGCGCCGTCCGGCCCCTCGAAAACGGCATCGGTGTCCTTCGCCGCGCGCTCCCAACCGAAGATGTACTCGAAGCCGGAACAGCCGCCCGCCTTGACGCCGATACGGAGCCCCGCTTCGCCACTTCGGCGCTTGGCCAGCATCGTTCGAATGTGTGTCGCCGCAGTTCGGGTGATCTGAATCATGGCCGTGATGGTTTGCTTCGAGGTCGGACCCCGCGGTCAATATCCGACCTTTCTAGTCCTAGATTGGACTCGTGGAGATCGGTTTGCAAGCACAGCCACGGCTGCCGTCGCGAGACGTCCACGGCCGGACGACCGGCGCCCATCATCGAATCTGCGGCGGGACACCTGAGCAGCGGCCGAGCGCGACTCAGCCGTCCGCCGCTTCGGCTGCGAACGCACCGAAGCTCAAGGGGACATAATGACCGTCATGCGGCCACCACATGGCGCGAGCCGAGCCCTGATCGCCTTCTCATTGGCCGGTTTTCTGATCGCGGCACCCCTCGCGCAACCATCGCTGCCGAGTGGACCGCTCGTGATTCGCGCGTTCACGCTCAACTTCGATCCGGCGGGCACGTTCACGCTGTCAGGCGATGGCTGGCCATCGATGGCCGGTACGTGGACGACAAGCGGCCGCGAAGTGGCGCTGCAATTGGTAGACGGGCCCAAGGACTGCAGCGGCGCAGGACGCTACACGTTCTCGGTCGACGGCGCCCGCGTCACCTTCAACCTGATCGAGGACACCTGCCAACCCCGCCGGATGATTCTCGATCGCAGCCAATGGCTCCCTCGCGGCGTTCAACCGGCGATGGAGGCGCGCCGCATTGTGCGCGCCGGCGGCACGGCGACCAGCTCACTGCCGCCGCCGGCGACTGGCACGGGCCACTGGCCGTCGTTCCGCGGACCCGAAGCGGCCGGCATTGCCGAGAGACAAAACCTGCCGGACGACTGGAGCCCGGCCACCGGCACGAACATCTTGTGGCGCACGAAGATTCCTGGATTGGCACACTCCAGCCCGATCGTCTGGGGCGACGTGCTCTTCGTGACAAGCGCCATCAGCAGCCGCCCGGACGCCACGTTCAAGCCCGGCCTCTACGGCGACGGCGACGCTTCGGATGATCGATCGGCGCACCGCTGGACGCTGTATGCGATTGACAAGCGCACGGGACGGATCCGCTGGGAGCGAACAGCGGCCCAGGGAGAACCACGGAACAAGCGGCATATCAAGTCTACCTACGCGAGCAGCTCCCCCGCCACGAATGGCCGCATCGTCGTCGCATGGTTCGGCTCGGAGGGGATCCATGCCTACGACTTCGACGGCGGCTTGCGCTGGTCCGTCGACCTTGGCCGCGTCGACATGGGGGCCTACGATATTCCGTCGTACGAGTGGGGACCCGCCAGCTCGCCGATTATCTGGAATGGCCTGGTGATCGTGCAGTGCGACACCCAGACCGACTCTTTCCTGCTCGCGCTGAATGCCGAGACAGGAGCAACCGTCTGGAAAACGGATCGGCAGGAGTTGCCGTCGTGGGGGACACCAACGATCGTCGAGACGGCCGCTGGTCCGGAGCTGGTCACGAACGCGTCGAACTTCGTGCGTGGTTACGATCCGAAGTCTGGCCGCGAGTTGTGGCGTCTCGGTGGCAGCTCGAAGCTCACCGCGCCGACACCGATCTTCGCGAACGGTCTGCACATCGTGGCGAGCGGCCGCGCGCCGGAGCGGCCGGTGTTCGCGGTCCGTCCCGGGGCGCGGGGAGATGTGACGCCTGCCGCCGGCGCCACGGCAAACACCTACGTCGCCTGGAGCAAGACCGGCCGCGGATCGTATATGCCAACGCCGCTCGCGTACCGCGGCATCTTGTACGTGCTGGCCAACAACGGCGTGTTCGATACGTACGACATCACCACCGGGAAGGAGATCTATCGTCAGCGTCTGCCGCTCGTGGGCAGCGGATACAGTGCGTCACCTGTCGCGGCGGACGGAAAGATCTACTTGTCCAGTGAAGACGGCGAGATGCTCGTCATCGAGGCGGGCGCGTCTTTCAAACACCTCGCCACGAACTCGATGGGCGAAACGCTGATGTCCACGCCGGCCCTGTCGCAAGGCGTCATGTATGTCCGAGGCTCGCACACCCTGTTTGCCATCGGGAGGAAACACGAATAAGGAAGTTTCGCCCTGCAAAACACGAGACATCCGCATGCAAATCCTTGCTTAGTACGCATCGAGGCGCTTAGAGTTCCTCGCACCATCCCCGGAGGAGCCATGCGGCCATCGATGTTCTTGATCGCGCTCATCGGTCACTTGTTGCTCGCCACGCCGCCGGCCGGCGCCCAGGACTATCGCGGTCGCGTCCAGGGCTCGGTGCTCGACTCGACCCAGGGCGCGCTGCCCGGCGCCACCGTCACGATGAAGAACGACGCGACTGGCGTCACCGTAACGTTCGTGGCTGACAGGGACGGACACTACATCTTCGATTTCGTCGACCCGGGCGTCTACACGGTCACCGGCGAGCTCCAGGGATTCAAAACCGCGCAGCAGCGAAACGTCCGCGTTCCGCAGCGCGGGAGCGTTACCGCGGATCTCACGCTCGAAGTCGGCGGCCTCGAGGAGCGCGTCGTCGTCGAGGCGTCGTCGATGACGGTGCAGTTCAAGTCGAGCAACTCCGATCTCACCATCGAGCGGCAGCTCGTCGATCAGGTGCCGATCAACGGCCGCAATCCTTACAGCCTGGCCAACCTCGATCCCACAATCAACGTGACGCTCACCAACGAGAACCGTCCGTACCACCACGCGTACGCCAACGATTACGATGCGGGCGGCGGCACGCGCCGCGCCAACGACGTACTGCTCGATGGTGTCGCGCTGGGCGCCAGCTACAAGACGGCCTATACGCCGGCTGTCGACGCGGTGGACGAGATCACGATCTCGAAGAACAGCGTCGACGCGGAGAACGGCCACAGCCTCGGCGGCGTCATCAGCCTGAACATGAAGGCGGGCACCAACGCGTTCCGCGGGTCGGCCTATCTCTACTCGCGCGATCCAGCCCTGAACTCGATTGGCGATCCGACGATTCTGGTGACGCCCGGCCAGGACACCAGGGCCCTGCGCGGCAGCGAGCTGAAGATGGGCGGCGCGACGTTCGGCGGTCCGATCCGGAAGAACAA
>Ga0068863_100007720_pt1 | contig 10519 bp, 2 predicted proteins | sample KBSSwiS62_FD_66596 | JGI IMG/M metagenome (GOLD analysis project Ga0068863, IMG submission 66596) | Switchgrass rhizosphere microbial communities from Kellogg Biological Station, Michigan, USA - KBS Switchgrass S6-2 | ecosystem: Host-associated > Plants > Roots > Rhizosphere > Soil ...
CCGACGCCGCGCTGGTTGCGCGGCGGCTGCGCGAGGCGCTTGAAGTTGGCGGCGTCAGTGTGCTCGGATTGCGTGCGGCGAAGGCTCCCGCGCCAGCGTAGCCGGGCGAAGCATCGCCTATTCGGCGGACACGCGATGCGACCCCTGCACCCGCCAAGAGCCGGCCGGCTCGACCGGCCAGGAGATTTCCGTCTTTGCGCCGAGCAGGACCAGCGTCGGCTGTGCGGGCGTGCCCGCGATCCCGAGGGCCAGCAGCGCGTTCGGCGCGACGCGCGACCATGCGCTGGCATGCTCTCTGCCGCGCGCGTCGATGGCGACGGCGCGCAGCCAGGTTTTCGCGCCAGCGGCGATGCGTTCGACCCGGAACCCGGATTGATCGCCGGCACGCGCCTGCAGCAGCAGTTCGGGACTGCTCGACATGCCGCCGAACTGCTCCACCATGCGGAACGTCAAAGCCGATACGCCATCCCACTGTTGCAGAAGCGTGGGCGAAATCGCTTGCGCGCCATCACCGTACGGAACGTCGAAGGCGTCGTGAAAGACGACGAGCGTATCGGTATCGGTCTGCGTGACTGCAGCGGCAAACGACGGACTGTCAAGGCTGACGGCATAATCGACCGTCGTATCGGGCGCATCCTGTAGCAACGGCACCGTGACGATCCAGCTCACGCTGCCTTTGGCCCGAATGGCGACGGCGTTGTCGCTGAATGCACCCTGCCCCTGTGACTGGCATTGCGTGTTCGACCCAAAGCAGACCCAATGGCCCGAACCTGTGTCCAGGTCGGGAGACGTGCCGCCGCTGATCGTCAGGCCATCCACGTCCACGCCAGCACTGTTGCTTACGGTCACGACGTAGTCGAGCAGCATGCCATAACGCGCATAAACATGATTGTCCGTGACTTGAACACTCAGTACGGACGCAGCGGACACGAACGACGCAGCAACGGTGCAGTCGCCGGTGATCGGGCCGGTCGTGTACATGCCGTCGTCGAGGGACCCCGGCGGACAGGTGCCGCCGATGTCTGCCGTGTAGCCGCTGTTCGGGGTTACGCTAAAGGAAGCCGTGCTGCCATCGACGACGTATTGCGAAGCTGGCGAAATACTGCCGTTCGAACCGGCGCTTGACGTCACGGTGCGCGCAGGCGGAGTGACCGAAAGCGTGACGGCCGCGCTCGTGCTCTCGAGGAAATTGGCGTCGCCGTCGTAGTGGGCAGTCACGGATTTGCTGCCCGCCGTGAGCGGCGTCAAAGCACAACTGCCGGTACCGCCGGCGAGCGTGACCTGGCAGCTGGGACCGGTGCCGTCGCTGACCGTTGCCGTACCAGTCGGCGTACCGCTATTGGCAGCCACCGCGACGGACACCATAGTCGAACTGCCGGCCGATATCGGGCCCGGCGGCGCCAGGTTTGTGATCGTCGTCGTGGTCGGAGCGCCGGCGGCGAAGCTGGCGTCGATCGATGCGCAGAACAACGCAACGAGAACGGATGCGGCGCTCAATCTTGCAATGCGGGACACGTCCATCTCCTCCCTTGCGCTCTTCACTGGCCCTGCAGGGCCGCGTAGAACTGCCACGCCGCGGCTGGCGCAATCGGCACGTCGAGTTCCGCCTCGCCTCCGAACAGGACTAGCTCACGTTTCTCGTGCGCGCCGACCGTGCCCAGCCAAAGCGACGACAGCGGCGTAACCCGGGTCCACGCAGTCGCCTGTTCTTCTCCGGCCGATCCAACGGTGACTACTCGCAGCCAATGTTCGGCCGCAGAGAATTGTTCGACGTGAAACGCGGAGCGACCCGCGGTGCGTGCATCAAACACGGTCTGGATAGCTCCATGCGTGGCGGGGGGCAACGCCAGCGCGAGCGTTGATCCGTCCCAATTCTCTGTCGCCGTGACATCGGGTTGTACAGATTGCGCGCCGTCGCCATTCGGCACATCGAAACTGTCGCGGAAGATCACGAACATGTCCGTGTCGAACTGCATCAACGCGGGCGTGGTACCACCCACGGTGACCGCATAGCTCGCCAGCCCATCGGGAGGATCCGCACGCTTCGGAATTGAGACGATCCAGGTCACGCTGTCGTGCGCGCGGACGGTGACGTTGCCGTCAAAGAACGCACCGTTCCCCGACGCGCTGCATTCGGCAGCCGTGCCGAAGCACTGCCAGTGGCCGTTGGCGGTATCCAGGTCCGACGACGGCGAGGTTTCGCTGCCGCTGATGGTCAAACCCGTGGCATCGGTACTGGAGCTGTTGCTCAGCGTGACGATGTAATTGATGAACCCGCCGTAGTGCACGAACATTCGGTTGTCCGTCAGCAGCAGATTGAGCGTGGCCGAGGCGGAAGCAAAAGTCGCGGTCACGGCACAATCCACGGAGATCGCGCGCGTCGTGTAGACGTTGTTGTTCAACGTACCCAGACCTTCCGGACAGGTCGTGCCCATCATTGCGGTGAAACCGTTTGCCGGCGTCACCGTGAAGGTCGCTGTGTTGCCGGCGACGATATATTGCGTGCTCGGCGTGATCGAACCGTTTACTCCGGCACTCGCCGTGATCGTGCGCGTTGGCGGCGTCACCGAAAGCGTCGCCACAGCGCTCACGCTGCTCTTGAAATTGGCATCGCCAGCGTAGCTCGACGTGATCGAATGGCTGCCGACGGTCCAGGCCGACGTCGTAACGGCCGCAGTGCCGCCGCTCAGCGCAACGGTCCCGAGCGGGCTCGCGCCGTCGAGGAACGTGACGCTGCCGGTCGGGGTGCCCGCACCTGGCGCCGATGCTGTGACTGTCGCGGTGATCTGCACCGCGCCGCCGACCGTGATCGGGCCGGGCGGCGTGAGCAGCGTGACCGTGACCGTACCGGCCTTGCCGACTACCTGCGGATTCCCCGTCAGTGCGCCGCTACTGCCATTGAAATTCCCGTCTCCGGCGTAGCTCGTCGTGATCGTGTGATTGCCAATTGCCAGCGCCGAGGTCGTGAACGTCGCGACCCCCGACCCATTCAGCGCGCCGCTACCAATCGGATTCGCGCCGTCGAGGAACGTCACCGAGCCGGTCGGCGCGCCGCTGCCCGGCGCGACCGCTGCGAGTGTGGCCGTGAACGTCACGGCCTGCCCGAACACCGATGGATTCTGCGAAGAGCTTGCGCTTGACGTCGTATTCGCCTTGACGACAGCTTGCGGATTGCTGGCCAACGCCGCGCTCGAACCGTTGAAATTCGCATCGCCGCCGTAACTCACGGTGATCGTGTGATTGCCGACAATCAAGGTCGAGGTGGAGAATGTCGCCACGCCGCCGCTCAGCGGTCCGGTGCCGATCGTGCTGCCGCCATCGAGGAACGTCACGATTCCGGTTGGCGTGCCCGTTCCTGGCGCGTTGGCGGAAAGCGTGGCCGTGAACGTAATCGATTGTCCGAACGTCGACGGATTCGCGGACGACGTCATGGCCGCTGTCGTATCGGCCTTGTTTACGACTTGCGGATTGCCGGTCAGCGCGCCGCTGCTGTTGTTGAAATTGGCATCGCCGCCGTAGCTCGCGGTAATCGTGTGACTGCCTGCCGTCAGAGCCGACGTCGTGAGCGTGGCGATGCCGCCGGCATCAAGCGTTCCGGTGCCAATCGAACTTCCGCCGTCAAGGAACGAAACCGTACCCGTCGGCGTACCCGATCCCGGCGGAGTCACCGTCACGGTCGCGGTAAACATCACCGCTTGACCAAACGTCGAGGGATTCAGCGACGATGTCAGCGCGATCGCCGTACCCGGCTTGTTGACGACTTGTGGATTGCCGGTCAACGCGCCGGTATTGCTCTTGAAATTGCCGTCGCCCGAATAGTTCGCCGTGATCGTGTGATTGCCGAGTGTCAGCGTCGAGGTCGAGAATGTTGCTACGCCGCCGCTGAGTGCCCCTGAACCCAACGGCGTGACACCGTCGAGGAATTGTACTGTTCCGGTTGGCGTCCCGGCGCCGGGCAACGTTGGGCTGACCGTCGCCGTGAACATGACCGATTGACCGATGACCGAAGGATTCAGTGATGACGTCAAAGCCGTCGTGGTGTCGGCTTTGTTTACGACCTGCGGATTGCCCGTCAATGAGCCAGCGCTGCCGTTGAAGTCGCCGTCACCGGGGTAATCGGTCGTGATCGTATGGTTGCCAATCGCCAAGGCCGACGTCGTGAACGTCGCGATACCACCGCTCAGTGTTCCAGTGCCGATCGACGATCCGCCATCAAGGAATGTCACGGTACCGCTCGGCAGCCCGGCTCCCGGCGCGACTGCAGCGAGTGTCGCCGTAAGCGTCACCGACTGACCGAACACGGACGGATTCTGCGACGAGGCAACGGTCGTGGTCGTATTGGCCTTGTTCACTGCTTGCGGATTGCCGGTCAGCGAACCGGTACTGCCGTTGAAGTCGCCATCGCCGCCGTAGCTCGTCGTGATCGTATGATTGCCGACCAACAGTGCCGAGGTCGTGAATGTCGCAACGCCACCGCTCAGTATTCCAGTGCCAATCGGGCTGCCGCCATCGAGGAAAGTCACGCTGCCGGTCGCTGTTCCCGCGCCCGGCGCAACGGATGCAACCGTCGCAGTGAATGTCAGCGATTGGCCGAATAGCGAAGGGTTCTGTGACGATGTCACCGACGTCGTCGTATCGGCCTGGTTGACGACCTGCGGATTGCCGGTTAGAGATCCGAGACTCGGATCGAAATCACCGTCGCCAGCGTAGTCCGCGGTAATCGTGTGGTTGCCGACGGCCAGTGCCGAGGTCGCGAACGTGGCCACGCCCCCGCTCAACGGCCCTGTGCCGATGGGGCTTCCACCGTCGAGGAACGTCACCGTGCCGGTCGGCGTTCCTGATCCGGGCGGCGCAGCGGCAACCGTCGCCGTGAACGTCACGGATTGACCAAATACTGAAGGGTTCGCCGACGACGCCAGCGCGGTCATGCTCGCGTTCTTACTGACGACCTGCGGATCGCCGGTCAAGGAACCGGTACTGCCGTTGAAACTGCTGTCACCGTCATAGTTCGTCGTGATCGAGTGCGAACCGAGCGTCAAAGTCGAGGTTGTGAACGTCGCGACGCCGGAACCATCCAGCGCCCCGGTTCCGAGTGCATTGCCGCCGTCGAGGAACGTCACGCTGCCGCTCGGCGTGCCAGAGCCGGGCGATGTCGCGGTAATGGTGGCCGTGAACGCCACCGCTTGGCCGATCACCGATGGATTCTGCGATGACGCAACCGCCGTCGTCGTGTCAGCCTTGTCGACGACCTGCGGATTGCCGGTCAGCGAGCCGAGGCTGCCGTTGAAGTTGGTATCGCCTGGATAAGTCGCGGCAATCGTGTGATCGCCCACCGCCAGCGCCGTGGTCGTGAATGTCGCCACGCCACCGCTCAGTGCACCCGTACCGATCGGATTGATGCCGTCGAGGAATGTCACCGTGCCGGTCGCCGCGCCGCCACCGGGCGCCACGGCGGACACGGTCGCAGTGAATGTCACGGTCTGACCAAACACGGAGGGATTCTGCGAAGATATGACTCCCGTAGTCGTGTTGGCCTTGTTCACCACCTGCGGATTGCCGGTCAGCGAACCGGTACTGGTGTTGAAATTGCCATCGCCACCGTAGCTCGTCGTGATCGTATGATTGCCGAGTGCCAGCGTCGAGGTAGTAAACGTCGCAACGCCGCCACTCAGCACGCCGCTGCCGATCAGGCTGCCGCCGTCGAGGAACCCCACTGTTCCGCCAGGCGTCCCGGCGCCCGGTGCCGTCGCTGAAACAATCGCAGTGAACGTGACCGACTGGCCGAAAACGGAAGGATTCGCCGACGAGGTCGCCGCCGTGCTCGTATTCGCCTTGCTGATGACCTGCGGGTTACCGGTTAGCGAACCTGTGCTGACATCGAAGTTGGCATCGGCGCCATAGCTCGCCGTGATCGTGTGATTGCCCACGGCCAATGCCGATGTCGAGAACGTCGCTACTCCGGCACCGTTCAAGTTCCCCGTGCCAATCGAGCTGCCGCCGTCGAGGAAAGTCACGGTGCCGGTCGGCGTGCCCGTGTGCGGGGCATTCACGGCCACCGTCGCCGTGAATGTCACCGACTGACCGAACGCCGCCGGATTCTGTGAGGAGGTCAGCGTCGTCGTCGTCGGCTTCTTGTTGACGACTTGCGGATTGCCGGTCAGCGAACCGGTGCTGCCAAAGAAATTCCCATCGCCGATGTAGTTCGTCGTGATCGTGTGATTGCCGACGGCCAACGCCGAGGTCGCCAGCGTCGCCACGCCGCTGCCGTTCAGAGCTCCCGTGCCGATCGAACTGCCGCCGTCGAGGAACGTCACCGTCCCGCTCGGCGTGCCCGCGCCGGGCAACACTGCCGTCACCGTTGCCGTGAACGTCACCGATTGGCCGACGATCGACGGGTTTAGCGACGAGCTCACCGCGGTCGCGGTATTTGCCTTGTTGACGACCTGCGGATTGCCGGACATCGGCCCGCTGCTGCCGTTGTAGTTGCTACTCCCGCCATAGCTGGCGGTAATGGTGTGATTGCTGACGGCCAACGCCGAGGTCGAGAACGTTGCCACGCCGCCAGCGAGTGTGCCGGTGCCGATCGAACTGCCCCCATCGAGGAATGTCACGGTTCCATCAGGGTTACCGGCGCCGGGCGCTACGGAGGTCACGGCCGCCGTGAACGTCACCGATTGGCCGAATACCGACGGGTTGACTGTGCTCGCGACGGCCGTCGCCGTGTCGGCTTTCTGTACGTCCTGCACGACCTGCGCTGAGCTGCCGAGCCAGTCCGCGTTCTCGTCGTAAACCGCTTGGATGGTGTGCAGGCCTGCGTTGAGCCCGAGGCCCGACGGGGTGTAGGTCGCCTGGCCCGACCCGTTCAGCGCGACCGTTGCAAGCGTGGTCACGCCCTCGACAAAGCGTACGTTGGTGCCGGCGATCGAAAGATCGGCGTTGGCACCCGGCGTAACGGTCGCGGTGAACGTCACGGACTGGCCGTACTTCGACGGGTTAACGCTGCTGACGATGGTGGTCGTCGTCGGCACCTTCACACTGAAGCTGCGCGTGACCGCTGAGGCGAGATTGCCCGCAAGGTCGGTCTGCACGACCGAGATGTTGTGCGGACCCTGCTTGAAGCTCGACGCGCAGGTCCAGTTGCCGGTGCCGACGCCGAGCGAGTCGCCATTCGCGAGGAAGGCCGCACAGCCGCCGCCCTTTGGATGGTCGGTCGTGACAACCACGCTCGCGACGGCTTCGGAGGTGCCGTCGACTGTGGGGTTCGGCAACTGGTTGCTGCCCGCTGTCGGGTTGTTGATCACGACAGCTGGGTTGATCTCGGCATCGATCGTGACCGAAAGGCCGGCCGACGCTGCGCTGTCGCCGATCCCGCTCTGCGTCAGGGTCGTGAACGTATACACCGTGCGTGGGACGCCGCTAAGAGCCGGCGGTGTCAGCGAATAGGTGCCGCCGGCCGGGCAGATCTGGCGCGTGCGCGGCTGGGTATTGGCGCCATTGACGAGCAGATAAACGGTCTCGCCCTGGCTGCAGGTTCCCGTGAACGTCGGGGTGGTGTCGTTGGTAACGTTGTCGCTGGTGCTGCGACCGGTGTCGCTGGCTGCGGCGAGATCGGGCGCGCTCGCGCCGGCGATCGGCGCTGGATCGGCGAGATAACGGTTCATTGCGAAATCGCTCGCAATGATGAACGGCGTGAGGAGCGCGCGACCTTTCAGCGTCGCATTGCTCTGCGGATAAACGTAGGCCTGGTGAGCCTCGCTCGGATCGCTGCTGAAACTCGTGTAGGTGAAACCGTTCGTGCCGTAGGTCGTGTCGAGCGAGCCGTCCCAGTTCAGGCGCGCCACCGTAATTACGCGATTCAGAAAGAAGCCGGCATTCAGCGGATCCGGCGCCGAGCTTTCACCGACGATCACAAGCTTCTCGTCGTACTGCAGCGCGACGGAGTTTGCCGAACCGACGTACGCCGACGTTCCTGCGGGGAATGTCTTGTACCCGGTCGAGTTGAATGACGTGTCGAGCGATCCGTTCATGTTGAACCGCGCGGCAAGCCACATCGCCTGCGACGGACTCGACTGCACGTACTGGCCGGCGACGACGATCTTGTAATCGGTCGCACTTGGCGTATCGAGGTCGGGCAGCAATTGCAGCGAACGGATATCGAACGTGTCGTTGCCGCTCAGACTGCTGAGGAACACCTTGCCGGTGGTATTGAAACTCGTGTCGAGCGTGCCATTGCTGTTGAGCCGCGCGAGACACATCTTGAAGAAGCTGCTGCTGTTGACGCACGCCCCCCCGGCGACGATCTTGCCGCTCGGGTCGATCGCGATTGCCTTGAGTACGTCGGACCTGCCGGCCGAGATGTCAACCGTCGCAGTGCCGCTGCTGCCGAAGGTAGCGTCGATAGCGCCGTTGCTCGCCGCCAGTCGCGAGAACTTGAAGTCGCCATTGAGCGAGATGTCGCCGCCGACGATCACGTTATTGCTCGCATCGATCGCGACGACCTTGCCTTCGCTGTTCGTGCCCCAGTTGCCGAGAACGATGCCGTCGGTGTCGAAGCTCGTGTCGGGCGCGCCGCTGGTGGTGAAGCGCTCGGCAAAGTAGCCGTTGCTCGTCCCCACCACAATGGCCTTGCCGTTTCCGTCTATGGCGACGCCGCCCGGATACACCTGCTCGGCGCTGCCGGCCGTGAAACCGTGTGTATACCAACCGCCCGTCCCTGCCGCCCAGTTCGCGCTATCGCGCGTGCCATCGGTATTGACGCGTGTGACGGCCAGGTCGTAGTCGCCGCTGCTGTTGAACGTCGTGCCCGCGACGACTGCCTTGCCGTCGGATGATTGCACGGCAAACGCAACCGACTCATCGGCACTGCCGCCGGTGAGCTGCGCCTCGTACTTGCCATCACCGCTGAAGGCCGTATCGGGACCGCCGTTGGGCAGGTAGCGCGCAACGGTCATGCTATTGAGTCCGCCGGAGCCGCCGCCGACTGCGGTAACGCGCTCGTTGACGGCGTCGCCGCTGTTCGCAATCACTAGGTCCTGAGCGAAATCGCTGCCGCCGAAGTCGGTGGTCGCGGCCCAGGTCGTGCCGAGAGCGGGAGTCATTTTCACGACCCGGAAGTCGCCAGGGCTGGCGTTGATCGTTCCGCTCGCGTAGACGAGATCGTTTGCACCAACCTTGACGCGCCAGCCCACGTCATTTCCGCTGCTGCCGAGGTTACCTGTGACGTTCACGGCGCCCGTAGCCAGCGCATATCGGGCAACTATGAACCCAGGACTGGTGGCGCCTTGGCCCGTCACGACGATGTATTTCGTCGCGGTGCTTTGCTCGATGGCGACACCACGGAACTGTGTAAGCGAGCCGGGCGTGCCGGTGAACTTGCCCGTGGTGCCGGTCAATCCGTTCGAGGCCGTATCGAGCACACCGGCGGACGTGAAAATCGCGATGGCACCGGCATTGTTCTGGCTGCTGCCGACGACGACGATACGATCCTGCGCGTGCGTTGCGCCGTAAAGCATCGCAACGTCGAAGCAGCGATCGAAACCGCCCCAATCGAGAACGATCCAGCCGTCGCCGGTGGTACCGAAGTTCGTGTCGGGCGTGCCGTCGGTATTGTAGCGGCGGATCATCCAGTCGCGCGGAGCCGGATTGTTCGACCAGCCCACGACAATCAGTTTGTCATCGCGGTCGAACGTCATGCCCTCGATGCGACTGACCGTCACGCCGGTAGGGTTCGACTTGTCGATGCCGTCACCGCTGAAACTGGGATCCAGAATTCCGTTTGCGGTGTAGCAGGCAACGCCGAAGGCGGCGCTGGTGGTAGCCGTGGGGCCTGCTATGCCGCCGCCGCAGATGCGCGTACCGGTAGAGTTGACCGCCATCGCGTTGATCTGGTCGTCGGCGCCCATGTCGGTATGGGTGAATCCGCCGTCGGTGCCGAAGCTGCCGTCGAAATTGCCGCTCGCATCCAGCTTCTGGATGACATAGTCCTTGTACAGGCCGTTGCTGTTGGATCCGCCGCCGACGATGACGCCGCCACCGGGTAGCGCGACGACGGCGCGGCTGAACGAAGGCACCGTTACGGTGGCGACATTGAACTGTGGCAGGCCGCTCGGCCCGAAGCTCGTGTCGAGGTTGCCGGACGGATCGAGCGTCGACGCGTTCAATGGTGCTGCGGACGCAAGCAGAAGCAAGGCTCCAAGAACCTGCGCGCCGCAAGAATGAAAACGACCGATCATATCGCCCCCCCCGGGAGATGTTCCCTCGCGAATGAGGGCACGTTGACCTATGCGGCGATACTAGCACCCGCGCAGAATTCGGACACGCGAATTCTGCACGCAATGCTGAACGGAGTGGCCAGTCCTAGCCCGCCGGCCCTGGCGCCGGAATCATCAATTTGCCGTCGCTTTCGCCAACGAACACTTCGTTGGTGCTGGTGGACGAACCGTTTGCATCCTTCGTCTCGCTCTTGATCACGAGCTTCTTGACCGGCGTCAATGTGAACTTCATCGGCTTGCCATCCGGG
>Ga0068863_100007721_pt1 | contig 10518 bp, 12 predicted proteins | sample KBSSwiS62_FD_66596 | JGI IMG/M metagenome (GOLD analysis project Ga0068863, IMG submission 66596) | Switchgrass rhizosphere microbial communities from Kellogg Biological Station, Michigan, USA - KBS Switchgrass S6-2 | ecosystem: Host-associated > Plants > Roots > Rhizosphere > Soil ...
CCACCGACGCCTTCGAGACCGTGTGGTCGACGGTGTCGTTCTCGCGCGGCCTGTTCGGCAAGGCGCCCAATCCGGCGCACATCGAGAACTTGCTGAAGGACCTCTCGCTCTGGGACAAGAAGGACGCGCAGTGCCGCACCCTGTCGGGCGGCATGAAGCGCCGGGTGATGATCGCCAAGGCGCTGAGCCACGAGCCCCGCATCCTGTTCCTCGACGAGCCCACCGCCGGCGTCGACGTCGAGCTGCGCCGGGAGATGTGGGAGATGGTCCGGCTGCTGCGCGAGAGCGGCGTCACCATCATCCTCACCACCCACTACATCGAAGAAGCCGAGGATATGGCCGACCGCATCGGCGTCATCTCCAAGGGTGAGCTGGTGCTCGTCGAGGAGAAGGCGGCGCTGATGCGCAAGCTCGGCAAGAAGCAGCTGACCCTGCACCTGCAGGAGCCGCTTGCCGAGATCCCGGCCGGGCTGGAGGCCTACCAGCTGGCGCTGGCCGGAGACGGAACCCAGCTCGTCTTCACCTTCGACGCCCAGGCCGAGCACACCGGCATCGCCGAATTGCTGCGCGAGCTCTCCAAGCGCGGCGTCGACTTCAAGGACCTGCAGACCGAGCAGAGCTCGCTGGAGGAGATCTTCGTCAGCCTGGTGAGGAGCCGCGCATGAACCTCCACGCCGTCGCGGCCATCTACAAATTCGAGATGGCGCGGACGTTCCGCACCCTGATCCAGTCGATCGCCGCCCCGGTGCTGACCACCTCGCTCTATTTCATCGTCTTCGGCGCCGCGATCGGCGGCCGGATGCAGAGCATCGATGGGGTGAGCTACGGCGCCTTCATCGTGCCCGGGCTGATCATGCTGTCGATCCTGACCGAGAGCATCTCCAACGGCTCGTTTGGCATCTACATGCCGAAGTTCACAGGTACGATCTACGAGGTGCTGTCGGCGCCGATCTCGGTGGCCGAGATCCTGACCGGCTATGTCGGCGCCGCCGCCACCAAGTCTGTGATGCTGGGACTGATCATTTTGGCCACGGCGCGGCTGTTCGTGCCATTCGAGATCGCGCATCCGGTTTGGATGGCGGTGTTCCTGGTGCTGACCTCCGCGACCTTCAGCCTGTTCGGCTTCATCACAGGCATCTGGGCCGACGGCTTCGAGAAGCTATCGATCATCCCGATGCTCGTGATCACGCCGCTGACCTTCCTGGGCGGCAGCTTCTATTCGATCCGCATGCTGCCCGAGCTCTGGCAGACGGTCGCGCTGTTCAACCCGGTGGTCTACTTGGTCAGCGGCTTCCGCTGGGCCTTCTACGACGTCTCCGATGTGGGTGTCGGCGTCAGCCTCGCCGCCACCGCCGGCTTCATGCTGCTCTGCGTGGTGATCGTCGCGCGAATCTTCGCCACCGGCTGGCGGCTCCGGACATAGAGCGAGCGGTCAGACCTTCTCGGGGCGAAGCGTCGCTTCGGCGCCGCCGTCACAGTAGACGGTCTGTCCCACCGTGAAGCCGTTGTCCGGGCTGGCCAGGAAGGCGAGCAGGCGGGCAAGCTCCTCCGGACGACCGAGACGACCGATCCGCATCGGCGTCGAGCTGTAGATCATGGCGCGACCATCCGCGCTATCGAGCGTGGCCTGGATCATCGGCGTCGCGACGACTCCCGGCGCCACCGCGTTCAGCAGGATGCCGCTCATTCGGGCCTTGACCGCCGCGCCCATGCCCGAGGCCGCTCCGGTCACCACCGTCAGGCGCATTCCGATTCCCAGCGCGTCGCGATGTTCTCGTCGACGCCGCCTTCTGGAGCGCAGCTCGCGCACGCCGAGGCGAGAAGCGCCAGGGCCGAGCGATGCGTTCGCTCACGCCCCCCGAGGCTTGCGTTTCAACGCCACGTAAAGCGCGCCCGCTCCGCCATGGCGGCGGTGAGCCTCGGATATCCCGGCGACGATCGGCGCCAGCCCGGGCGCGGCGAGCCATTCCGGCGCATAGCGGCGCAGCACGCCGTCGCCCTGCACTCCCTTGCCGGTGATCACCAGGACGGAGCGATAGCCATCGTCCCAGGCCCGCTGGAGAAAAGATTCCAAGGCGGCCCGCGCGCGATCCTGATCATAGCCGTGCAGGTCGAGGCGCGCGCCGATGGGATCGCGTTCCTTGGCGATGCGGTGGCGACGATTGGGCTCGATCCCCTCCAGCCCCGTACGTTCGGTCGAGATCGCGTTCTTTTCGGTCTTCGGCGGCGGAAGCCGCAGCGCCGGGTCGCCGTTCACCGTCGGCGCGGCCGCCGCAGGCTCCAGCGCCGGAGCCGCCCGGCCTGGCAGCGGATGGACAGTGCCGGCGACAACGCTCCAGACCCGCAGCTCCTCCGGCCGCAGCGGGCGCTTCACGGCAGCGCGTCCTTCTTCGGCACGAGGCGATAGAGCTTCAGCGTGTGACGTACCCGGCCCGCCTCGGCGCCCGCCGCATAGCCCTGACCGAAGTAGAGATCAGCGCGGATGTTCCCCTGGATCGCCCCGCCTGTATCGAGCGCCACGACCAAGCGCTGATAGGCCGGGAAGGCGCCCTTCAGCAGTGGCGCCTCAGCGTCGACCCACAGGACCTCGCCCATGGCGTGGTGGCCACGGTCTACCGCTACGGCGCGGCCGGCCGGCAGCGGAATGTTGGCCGCGCCGACAGGCTCGCGACCGTCGTCCGGCGCGAGCGTGAAGAAGGCGTAGCGCGGATTGAGCTGCATCAACGCGTTGGCGTCAGGCCCGCGGTGATCGGCCAGCCAGCGATGGATCGACTCCGCCGAGGTGTCGTTCGCCTTCAGCAGGCCGCGGTCGCGCATGGTGTTGGCGATGCCGACGAACGGTCGGCCGTTGTTGGCGGCGTAGAGGACCTTCGACCGCGCCCCGTCCTCGAAGGTCAGTAGGCCCGAGCCCTGGATCTGCAGGAAGAAGAGGTCCTCCGGCCGCATCCACGCGAGCGGCGTCTCCACCGGCGGAGCGGTCTCGATGTTCGCGCGGTCAGGGTAGGGGAGCAGCGGCCCGAAGCCGGGGTCGATGGCGGCGCCCGGACGGCCGGCCTGGGCCGCGTCGAACAGGCCGGCGTCGACGACCTTGAGGTCCGCCGGCTTGGCGCGCACCGGGGCGCTGAAGATTTCGTCCGGAACGCGGCGGGCGTCGTACACTGGCGCGTAATAGCCGGTCAGCACGCCCTCGCCGTCCAGCCGTTCAGCCTCGAATTCGGTCTCGAAGAAGCTGCGCGCGCTGACCGGATCGAGGAGTCCGTCAGCCTCGGCCTCACGGCAGATGCGCGCCATCTCGGGGTCACGCGCGACACCGCAGGTGGCTCGGAACGCGGCGAAGGCGGCGGCGTGGTCGTCCGACGACCAGCCCGGCAAACTGGCCACGGGCACGATACGCGCCGGAGGCGGCGGCGCGGGCGTCGGCGGAAAGGGCGATGGGACGGGCGCAGGTCCAGGCGGCGTGGCGCAGGCGGCGAGGCTCAGAACGGCGAGCAGCGCCGCGACCCGACCGAACTTCACGGCAGGATCAGGCCTCTGCGGCGTCGACGTGGACCAGGGTCCAGTTCGGGTCTCGGCTGCGCAAGTTGCGCTCGAAGGTCCAGAGCTCGGCCGTGCGGCGATCCTCGACGGCTTCGCCCTCAGGTCCGTGCGAGCGGCTTCGGAACTCGGCGAGGAAGCGCACCGTCAGGCGGGCAAGATCGCCCGCCCCGACCATTTCCGCCTTCTCCAGGTCGGCCCGCGGCGCGTGAAGGAACTCCACCGTCTCGGTGACGCCGTCGGACTCACGCCCAGCGATCGCAGTGTCGAAGCTCGCCATCACATTGGGCGCGAGAAGATTGCGCAGCATGGTCCGATCGCCTGCGGCGAACGCCTTGACGATCATTTCGTAGGCGCCCTTCGCCCCGCCGAGGAAGCGGCCCACGTCGAAGGACGGGTCGCGCGCCCGGACGGCGGCGAGGCCGGTCAGGCTGATTCCCTCGTCGGGCGCCTCCAATGGACGGTCGGCCGGGCGCACGACGGGACCCGCCGGCTCCGGCGCGGCGTGCTCTTCCGGTTGCCGGCCGACCCTGCGGCCCAGCACCGAATAGAGCTGATAAAGCACGACGGCCGCCAGGCCGGCGAAAATGATGAGTTCAAGAACTTGCAAAGACGTCTCTTCAGGCCAGCGGTTAGGACCTCAGCAACCCTATATAGGACGGTGGAACGTTCCCGTCAGGGGCGACGTTGCATCGGCCATGGCGCCATGATAGCCCGCCCGCGCAACTGATGCGTAAACGTCGCGCATCGCCAGCAGGATCTGAACCTTCACAATGACCGATATCGACGCCGGCGCGGGCGCGCCTGAGCAGGCCGCCGAGCCCCCCGGCATCCGGATCCTCGCCCAATTCGTCCGCGACTTCTCGTTCGAGAATCCCCGTGCGCCCGACTCGCTGCGCGGCGACGCCGCCCAGCCGCAGATCGACCTTGGCGTCGAGATGAACGCCCGCGGGCGGGAAGACGGCCTGTTCGAAGTCGAACTAAAGCTTTCGGCGCGCGCCAGCCGCGACGACGGCCCGCTGTTCGTGGTCGAGCTGCTCTACGGCGGCGTCTTCCAGATCAGCGGCGTCGGCGCCGAAGACATCGAGCCCGTCCTGCTGATCGAATGCCCGCGCTACCTGTTCCCGTTCGCGCGCCGGATCATCGCCGATATCACCGCCGAGGGCGGCTATCCGCCCTTCCTGCTCGACCCGATCGACTTCGCCGGCGTTTACGCCGCGCGCAAGGAGCAGGCCCAGCAGGTCGTCGGCCACGCCTGAAGCCTCGCTAGTCTGCGCCGATGTGGGCGAGGTCGACCTTCGCCCGCTTCTGGCTGCGCAGCAGAAACGCCATCGGCACGCACGCCACCGTGAGCACGAACAGCACGCGGAAGTCGTCGAGGAAGCCGATCATGCTCGCCTGGCGTGAGATCTCGGCGTCGAAAGCCGCGAGCGCCGCGCCGTCTCCGCGGAAGAGGTGCGACGCCGTGGCGTGAACCACCGCGTCGCTCGGGGTCACTTGGCCGGCCATAGAGGCGTGAGCCAGCTGCGAATTGCGCACGGCCAGCGCCTGCATGAGTGAGATGCCGATGCTCATGCCCAGCATGCGCACCAGGTTGAACATTGCGGACGCTTCCGCCCGCATGCGCGGATCCACAGTGGCAAAGCCGAGAGTCGTGAGCGGCACGAAGAACAAACGCCTGCCCGAGCCCCTGGACGATGCCGGACACGATCAGTGGCTGCGGCCCCATCGACAGGTCGAAGTGCATCATCTGCCAATAGGCGCATCCGGTCGTCAGCAATCCCAGCAGCAGCATCGCCCGCATGCCCAACCGCGCGGCCAGGTGCGGCAGCAGCACCAGGCTCGCAAGGGTGCCGAGGCCTCGCGGCATGCTGATGATGCCGGCCGTCATCACCGGATAGCCCATCAACGACTGCATCATGATCGGCAGGATCGCCATCGAGCCGAACATCAGGGTTCCAGCGAAGAACCCGAACAGCGTGGCGCCCACGAGGTTGGAATCGCGCATCAGCGATCGATCGATGAAGGGATGCTCGGTTGTCAGGGTGTGGATGATGAACACCCAGACCGCCGCGAGGCCGATGATGGTCTCCGTCCAGATCTCGGCGGAAGAGTACCAGTCCTGGCCGGGCCCGCGGTCGACGACGAGTTGGACGCACGCGACCGCGATGATCAAGGCGGAGAAGCCGAGGCCGTCGAAGCGGCGCGGCTGGGCGCGGCCGTCCGAGCTCATGAACAGCCACGCCAACGCCAGCGTCAGGATCCCAAGCGGCACGTTGATGTAGAAGCACCAGCGCCAAGACGCCTGCTCGGTCAGATAGCCGCCGACCACCGGGCCGAATATCGGCCCCAGCACGGTCCCCGTGGCCCATAACGCCATGGCCTGGGCATGTCTCTCCGGCGGGTTGATGTTCAACAGGACCGACTGCGACAGCGGAATGGCGAAGGCCCCGAACGCGCCCTGCGCAATGCGCGCCAGCACGAGCTCTGGAAGACTTGAGGCCACGCCGCACAGCATCGAGGCCAGGGTGAAGCCGGCGACCGAGAGCAGAAGCGTCTTCTTCGCCCCGATCACGGTGGTGATCCAGCCCGAGACCGGCGTCATCATGGCGCCGGCCACGATGTAGGAGGTCAGCACCCAGCCGATCTCGTCCGGCGAGGCCGACAGCGAACCCTGGATGTGCGGCAGCGCCACGTTGGCGATCGTGCTGTCCAGCGTGTTCATCAGCGCCGCCAGCATGACGGCGGCCGTGACCAGGCCGCGGTTGGGATAGGGCTGATCGGTCAAACGCCGTCTCTCGCGCGCACGACGCCGCGGCGCCCGGCGGCCCCACCTTCGGTCGGTGCGAGCATCACGCTCCCCTCTACGGCCCAGCCATTCGCCCGGCGACAGCCTTCCTAGCTTCGACGGCTAGTCCGCTGCAACGTGCACGACGTCGGCGGCCTTGCGCCGGTTCTCCTGCAGCAGGAAGACCATGGGCACGCAGATGACGGTGAGCAGGAACAGCGCCCGGAAATCGTCGAGATAGGCGATCATGTTGGCTTGGCGCGAGATTTCCTGCTCGAGCGCCTGCAGCCCTGCCCCGCCGCCTGACCCTAGACCCCCCGACAAGGCCGCGTGCACCACAGGATCGCTCGGCGTGACGCCGGCGGTCAGCGAGGCGTGCGCCACCTGCGAATTGCGAACGATTAGCGCCTGCATGGTGGAGATCCCCACGCTGGTCCCGAGCGTGCGGATCACGTTGAACAGCGACGAAGCTTCCGCGCGCTGCTCGGGCGGCACGGTCGCGAAGGCCAGCGCCGTCATCGGCACGAAGAACAGACCCTGCCCCAGTCCCTGGAAGACGCCGGCCACGATCAACGGACCCGCCCCCACGGTCAGGTCGAACTGCATCGCCTGCCAGTAACTGACCCCGGTCAGAAAAAGCCCGGTCAGGAGGAGCGAGCGCATTCCGAACCGACTGGCCAAGTGCGGAAGCAGCGCCATGCTCACCAGCGACCCCAACCCCCGAGGAATGCTGATGACGCCGGCGGTGAGCACCGGAAAGCCCAACAGCGTCTGCATGAAGATCGGCATCAGCACCAGCGAACCGAAGATCAGCGCGCTCCCGAAGAAGCCGAACACGGTCGAGCCCACGAGATTGCGGTCGCGCAGCAGCGATGGGTCGATGAACGGGTTCCTGGTGGTCATCGTATGCACGACGAACACCCAGAACGCCGCGAGCCCGATCAGGGCCTCGGCCCAGATCTCCGACGAGGAAAACCAGTCCCGGCCTGGGCCGCGATCTATCACGAGTTGCACGCAGGCGACGGTGGTGATCAGGGTGGCGAAGCCAAGCGCATCGAACCGGCGCTTCTGGTGCTGGCGATCGGAGCCCATGAACAGCCAGATCAAGGCGATCGTCAGGGCGCCCAGCGGCAGGTTGATGTAGAAGCACCACCGCCAGGATGCCTGCTCCGTCAGATAGCCGCCGATCACCGGGCCGAAGATCGGCCCGATCAGGGTTCCCATCGCCCAGGTCGCCATCGCCTGCGCATGGCGCTCGGGCGGATTGACGTCGAGCAACACCGCCTGCGACAGCGGCACGCTGAAGGCGCCAAACGCGCCCTGCACCATCCGGAACATCACCAGTTCCGGCAGGTTCGAGGCGACGCCGCAGAGCATCGAGGCGACGGTGAAGCCGATCAGGCTGAACAGCAGCGTGTTCTTGTAGCCCAAGCGATTGGAGATCCACCCGGAGGCCGGCGTGACCATGGCGCCGGCCACGATGTAGGAGGTCAGCACCCATCCAATCTCGTCCGGCGCGGCGGAGAGCGAGCCCTGGATGTGCGGCAGCGCCACGTTGGCGATGGTGCTGTCCAGCGTGTTCATCAGCGTCGCCATCATGACCGCGAAGGTGACGACGCCGCGATGGCGATAGGGCTCGGTCACGTCGGAGCCCCCCACTCACGATGGATCCATGTCGAGCGACCCTCCGGGCTTATCGCTCCCCTGGACGGCGTGCAAGCCAGCCCCGCGCTTGCGCACAGCAGGGTCGCTCTCTAGCGTCCGGCCCGCAGTCTGGAGGAAGCAGTCATGGCGGGCCGGGTCGCTGGCAAGAAGGCGTTCGTCACCGGCGCCGCCCGGGGGCTGGGCGCAGCGATCGCACGCCGGCTGGCCGAGGAAGGCGCGGTCGTGACGCTCGCGGACATCAATGCGTCGGGCGCGGATGCCATGGCGGTCGAGATCGCGGCGGATTTTCCGGGCCAAGCTTTCGCCGTGCCTCTCGACGTGACCAAGGAGGATCAGTGGATCTACGCCCTGGAAGAGGCCGACGCGGCCATGGGCGGCATTTCAGTCCTGGTCAACAACGCCGGGGTGTTTCTGATCGGCGACGTCGAGCAGCTCAGCTTCGACGACTGGAAGCGGTCGATGAGCATCAACGTCGACTCCGTTTTCCTCGGCACCAAGCACGCCTTGAAATACATGCGGCGCAACGCCCCCGGCTCGATCGTCAACATCGCCTCGATCTCCGGGCTGGTCGCCGGGCACAACATGTCCGGCTACAACGCCTCAAAGGCGGCGGTCTGGCTGCTGAGCAAAAGCATCGCTCTGCACTGCGCCCGGGATGGTTCCGACGTTCGCTGTAACTCTGTCCACCCGGCCTTCATCGACACGCCGCTGCTCGACCCGCTGCGCGCCCGCCTCGGCAAGGAGGAGACCGACGCCAAGCTCGGCCGCCAGGTCCCGCTCGGCCGGATCGGCGAGCCGCGAGACGTGGCCGACGCGGTGCTCTACCTGGCTTCGGACGAGAGCCGCTTCGTCACCGGCGCCGAGCTGAAGATCGACGGCGGGATCAGTGCAGGCTGACCTCAGGCCTCGGCGCGGATGCGGACGATCGCTTCGCGCGCGGCCTGCCGATGGCGCGGTTTGAGGTTGCGCCCGACCAGGCTCAGCAACGCCGCGAACACCGCCGCGTCGTCGGTGTAGCCCAGCAACGGCAGGAAATCCGGCAGGGCGTCGGTCGGCAGCACGAAGTAGGCGAGGCCGGCCAGCATCATGCCCTTGGCGGCGGTCGGCGTCTCGTCGTCGCGGGCGCAGTACCAGACGGCGAGCGCATCGGCCGCGAACGGCACGTGCGCGGCGACGCGGCGGATCTTCGGCCAGAAGCCGCGAGCGACCCGGTGCTCATTGAGGCGGCGCACGGCCGGGATGAGCGAGCGCGACGGATCGATCGGCCTTCGAGGGTCGAAGGCGCCGACGGCGTCATCCAGGTCCGGGGCGGCGTTTTCGGCGGCGCTCATCTAGCTTAAGCATTGGTTTTCTTGAGCTATCATATCGGTGAGGCAGCCCTGGCGCCAGCGCCTTGGGCCGCCCCCCTCAGCGCCTTCGGCTTCCTGTCGCGCCGCCCATCAGGCCGCCGAGCACGCCGCGGATCAGCTGGCGGCCGACTTGGGACCCCAGCGTGCGCAGCATCGACTTTGCGAAGGCGTCGACCATCTGCGCGCTCTCCGACGGCCGCTCCCGAGCCGGCGCCCGAGCTGGCGGCTGAGGCGCGGCGGCAGCCGGCGGCGCTTCGGCTGCGGCGGCCTTCTGCTCGGCGCGCTCCTTGAGCATCTCGAAGGCCGACTCGCGATCTTGCACCTGGTCGTAGATCCCGCGCACCGGGCTGGAGGCCAGGAGCTGCTTGCGCTCGTCCAGGGTCGCCGGACCGATGCGCGAGTTCGGCGGCCGGATCGAGGTCTTCTCGACCATCGTCGGCGCGCCCTTCTCATCGAGCACGGAGACCAACGCCTCGCCCACGCCCAGCGCCTGGATCGCCTCGGCGGTGTCGAACTTCGGGTTGGTGCGGAAGCTCTGCGCCGCGGCGCGCAGGCCCTTCTGGTCGGCGGGCGTGTAGGCGCGCAGGCCGTGCTGCACCCGGTTGCCGAGCTGGCCCAGCACGGTGTCGGGCACGTCGGCCGGGTTCTGGGTGATGAAATAGATGCCGACCCCCTTCGAGCGGATCAGCCGCACCACCTGCTCTATCTTTTCCAGCAGCGCCTTGGGGGCGTCGTTGAACAGCAGGTGAGCCTCGTCGAAGAAGAACACCAGCTTGGGCTTTTCGGGGTCGCCGACCTCCGGAAGCTGCTCGAACAGCTCGCTCATCAGCCACAGCAGGAAGGTGGCGTAGAGCTGGGGCGAGCCGATCAGCTTGTCGGCTGCGAGCAAGCTCACCACGCCGCGCCCCTGGGCGTCCTTGCGCATCAGGTCGGAGAGGTCGAGCGCCGGCTCGCCGAACAGCTTGGCGGCGCCCTGGTTCTCCAGCACCAGCAGTTTGCGCTGCACCGAGGCCACCGTCGCCACGGCGATGTTGCCGTACTTGGCGCTCAGCGCCTTGGCGTTGTCCGAGGCGTAGGTCAGCGCCGCCTGCAGGTCCTTCAGGTCGAGCAGCAGCAGGCCTTCCTCGTCCGCCGCGCGGAAGACGACGTTCAGCACGCCCTCCTGCACGTCGTTCAGGTCCA
>Ga0068863_100007722_pt1 | contig 10518 bp, 9 predicted proteins | sample KBSSwiS62_FD_66596 | JGI IMG/M metagenome (GOLD analysis project Ga0068863, IMG submission 66596) | Switchgrass rhizosphere microbial communities from Kellogg Biological Station, Michigan, USA - KBS Switchgrass S6-2 | ecosystem: Host-associated > Plants > Roots > Rhizosphere > Soil ...
CCTCCGAGAGCGTCGCCATCGTGATTTCGAGGGCGCGGCGAAATGCCTGCAACGACGGCATGTCTGGGGGTTGCTTTTCGAGCGCTTCGACGGTGACGAGGTCCAGATCGTTGGCCATCAGCACCATTTCCTTGGACGGGAAATAGCGGAAGAAGGTGCTGGGTGACACCTCGGCGGCTTCTGCGATCTGCTCGACGGTGGTGTTCGCGTAACCGTTTTCCTCGATCAGTCGCATGGCCTCACGGCGTATGGTGTCGCGGGTCTTGATCTTCTTGCGGTCGCGCAAGCCCAGAATCTGATTAGTGACCCCCATTGGCCCATTGTGTCGATGTCAAAGTGTTAGGACAAGGCCAATGACGTTCCGAGTCCGATCATCATCGTCGCGATCAGGCCGTCGAGGATGCGCCATGTCATCGGTTTCGCGAACAGCCCGGCCAGTTGTCGGGCACCCAGTCCGAGGCTGACGAACCACACCGCGCTGGCCGTCACCGCGCCGACACCGAACAGCCAGCGTTCGTCGCTGTGCTCGTTGGCCAGCGCCCCGAGAAGCACCACAGTGTCCAGGTAGACGTGTGGATTGAGGAAAGTCATCGCGGCGCAGGTGAGCAGCACATCGAGCAGTCGAGCAGGCGCGGATTCCGAGGGACTGAGTGACGACGGACGCCATGCGCGGCGCGCGGCCAGCAGCCCGTAGCCGACGAGGAATGCGGCCCCGCCGAACTTGGCGATGTTCAGGGCGCTCGGGTGGGCGCTGATGAGCGCGCCGACGCCGGCGATGCCAGCCGAGATCAGCACGATGTCGGAGACGGTGCAGAGCGCGACGACGGGCAGCACGTGCTCACGGCGGATGCCTTGGCGCAGCACGAAGGCGTTCTGCGCGCCGATCGCGGCGATAAGCGTGAACGAGGCGATGAAGCCGACGATCAAGGGCGAGCTCATGGGATCGACGGTAGGAGAACCAGTTGAATCAGTACAGCTAAAGATTCTTCAGCTCCATTAGAATAACTAATGTGCAGGTGGACGGGCAGCAGCTTGCGGCATTTGCCGCAGTGATTGAGCTTGGCAGCTTCGATGCTGCAGCGGAGCGGTTACATGTGACGCCGTCGGCGATCAGTCAGCGGGTCAAGGCGCTGGAGCAGCGGGTGGGTCAGGTGCTGGTGGTGCGCGAAAAGCCTTGTACGGCAACGTCTGCCGGTGTACCGCTGCTGCGGTTGGCTGCGCAGACTGCGTTGTTGGAGGCCGAGGCGCTGGCCGAGATGGGCGGTGTCGAGGGGGTGGCGGCGCGAATCGCGTTGGCGGTCAACGCCGATTCGATGTCGACGTGGTTCACCGGCGTGTTCACCGAGTTGGACGGAGTCGTGCTCGATATCCGCATCGAGGATCAGGACCACTCGACTCGGCTGCTGCGCGAGGGTGTCGTGATGGGGGCGGTGACCACTGAGCGCCACGCGGTGCCCGGTTGTCGGGTGCAGTCGCTGGGGGTGATGCGGTACGTGCCGTTGGCCAGCCGCGAATACATCAAGCAGTATCTGCCGGATGGTTTCACCGTGCATGCGGTGGCGAACGCGCCTTCGCTGGCGTGGAATCGTGACGATGCGCTTCAGGACATGTTGGTGCGTAAGGTATTTCGCCGCGACATCAAGAGGCCGCAGCATTTTGTGCCGACGGCGGAGGGTTTCGGCGCGGCGGTGCGTCATGGTTTGGGTTGGGGGATGTTCCCTGACAGCCTCGCTGCACCGCACCTCGCCGACGGCTCTTTCGTCCGGGTTAGCGATGCGCACCTCGACGTGCCGCTGTACTGGCAGTGCTGGAAACTCGACAGCCCGATCCTCGAGAAAGTCACCGACGCAGTGCGATCGGCTGCATCGGGCGTGACCCGCCGCCAACGCTAACGATTGCCACTGTGCATTAGAACTTCTAATGCGCGGTTGGCGTAACGATATGCGGCCCTACGCGACGACGGGTGCGGCGTCGCCCTCTGATCCTTTCGGCGTGGCGGGTGCCTTGACCGCCTCTAAACACACGGTGACGTCGACGGTGTCTCCGAGCATCGGGCCGCCTCCGGCTAGCACGGGAGTGTCGGTCAGGACGCCGAAGTCGCCACGCTTCAGTTGGATCACGCCTTCGAACCCGGCCACTTCACCGTGACCCATGCCGGGGCTCACGCCGAGAAATGAGAACGCCAGTGGTAGGCGTTTGGTGATTCCGCGCAGGGTGAAGTCGATTATGAGCACCCAGTCGTTCTGCCCGGTGCCGTGCATGTCGACCGAGACGAGGGTCGCGGTGGGGAAATCGTCGGCGTCGAAGACGTCGGGCGCCCGCAAGTGCTCGTCGCGGGTCGGGTTGCCGGTGTCAACCGACCCGACCGCGATGGTGGCCGCAATGCTCGGAGTTCCGTTCTCGGGCAAGGTGATCGCCCCGGAGAAGTCGCCGAATCGCCCACGTACTCTGCCGACCATCAGGTGGCGAACCGAGAACGTGATGGAAGAGTGGACGGGGTCGATCGTCCACGTGCCGGGGGTGAGATCCCGCCCAACCGGCCACGTCACCTGAGTATTCTTCTCGAGTTCGGACGGCAGCTCGTAGAGTTCGCGTAAGACCAGGGCGTTGCGGGCTTGGATGAGCACGCCGCCCTCGTCGAGACGTCCGAGTTCGATTGGGGCGAAGCCGAGATCGGTGCACAGTTCGGCTACCGTCGCGCTTGCCGCGGAGTCGTTGCTGGACACGAAGACCACGCGTTTCCCAAATTCGGGCGGGCGATTCTCGGCGAGCTGCCTGGCGGCGGTTTGGTTGAACGACTTGACCACCGCGGCGCCCGGAAACGCCTCGGCGTTGTACTCGGTCGACAGGCGGCCGGCGAGGATTTGCTCGGAATTCGGCACCAGAAACGCGTTCGTTGCGTCGACGACGATCTTGCCCGACCAGTCTGGACGGCGCGCACCCAGCTCACGGACCTGGACGAACGGAATGGCCAAGATGATCACGTCCGCATCCAGGGCCGTATCGAGGGTGGCCGGTGTGATCGAGGCGGACAGTTCGGTGACGTCGATCGTCTCCGGACCTCGCGTGTTGGCCCAGAGTGCTGGGACGTGGTGGTCGGAGAACCGTTGCGCCAGAACCGTGCCAACGGTGCCGGTGCCCACGACGGCGTACTGCAGAGCGCTGCTCATCGCACGACCTCCGCGGTCCGAGCGGCCGCGACGAAGACCGCCGGCGTCAGGATCGGCGCGATGCCGGTGAACCACGGCAGGATCAAACCTGGAGTGCCGGCCACCTCGCCAGGCGTGGAGGGGTTCTCCGCTAGGCGCTCCTTGAACTTCAGCAGTTTCGTGCCACCGATAAAGAGATATGCGGCGGCGAGTAGTACGGACGCGATCCATACCGCGATGTTCACGAGGGCTCCTCGAAGACGTATGCGTGCGAACAAGGACGACCCGGCCGGGCGGCATCTGCGAATGTCGCATTCACGCGGGCCGGAGGGGCATTGGTTGATGCTTCAATTAAACTAGAGGCATTAACGTGATGCGTCAAGTAATGTTCTGCATCGCACCGATTGCCCGCGTGACTTCGACCGCGACGCCTCGACGACGACCAGGCGCCGTCACCGATGCTTGCAGGGTTGCCCCTGCGGAATCACCGGCGCCGAGGGTCTGCCTTGACGGAGCCGTCGCCGGTCGGCGGCTCACGTTCAATGGTTGATGGTGGAACTATCCTTCAGACGGGAGAGATTACGGATGACAACTGTGCGATGGGAAAGCATCGGGCCGTCGCGATGACGCGACCCAAGCGTGAGCCTGGCCGATCCGAAACGGTGTGGCTCGACGACGATCAGCAGCGTGCGTGGCGTCAGCTCCTGTCGATGATCATGGAGCTTCCGGCGGCCCTGGAAAGCGATCTGCAGCGCACCACCGGACTGACGACGTTCGAGTACCTGGTGTTGGCGAATCTGTCGGAAGCCGACGACAGGACGCTGCGGATGTCGGAGCTCGCCGCCCGTGCCAACTCCTCGTTGTCGCGGTTATCGCACGTGGTCAGGCGCCTCGAAGACGACGGGTTGGTGATCAAGCGTGTCTGCGCCGATGACGGCAGGGTGAGCGTGGTCGAGCTCACGAAGGCGGGAATGAGGCGGGTCGCCGCCGCGGCCCCGTGGCACGTCGCGAAGGTTCGCGAACTGGTGGTGGAACCGTTGACGAAGGCGGACCTGATCAAGCTCGGCAAAGCGGCCGAAGCCATTACTGACCGGATCGCCGAGTCTGGTTGACTACATCAGCCTCCTCGACCTGCTCGCGCTAATTGCATTGCCCTGCCGCCGATGGCATTTCGTCACATGACAGCGCACGCATCGCCTGGGCCTGATCCCGGTTACCCCGGACTGCTGTCAACGGCGATTCTGCTCTTAGCCTTCGTAATCGCAATTAGGTCGCCCGACTGGTCGATCGCCACCATCTGAACCGCAGCAACCCCTTCACTGAGCACACCAGAGGCGGCATAAACACGAGCCGAAACTGCCGTAGAATCGGGCGGAGTTAGATACCACCGAGTTCCAATGAAAGCGAGTAGCTTTGCGCTGCAACACTTTTCCGGCGAGGATAACGCTCCGGCTCAGTGATTCGCTGATTTGCTCGCTTGGGTGATTTCCAGCGTTACAGCCGTCATCATTCCATGGCCATCTTCCCGTTCCGGTGCAAAGCAGCAAGCCGGTTACATCGGCTACGCGGTCACTACTGCTTCGGCGCACGAGTCGTGAACTACCTGGGCCGCAGCTCAGGTGGGTCGACCCAGGGTTCTACAGGCTGCTGACTTCCGCGCGTTGGCTCATGAACCGAACTAGCTCAGCTCGCGAGCGGATGCCTAGCTTGCGGTAGATGCGAGTGATGTTGCTTTCGACTGTTTTCGGGCTGATGAGCATTGTTGCGGCAACTTCACGGGTGGTCATCCCAGACGCCGCGAGCTCGGCCACCCGCTGCTCAGCGGCGCTGAGGTCACCGCGGCTTTGTGGACCCACCTTCACGCGGGCCAGCTCCGCGCGAGCGCGCTGCGCCCACAGCGGTGTCCCGAGCTCCTCGAACGCCTGTGCCGCCGACCGCAACGTATCTGAGGCAACAGATTTCATCCGTCGACGACGTTGAAGCTGGCCAAACAACAGCTGTGTGCGCGCCCTGTCGAACGGCATTGGCAGGCGGTCGTGTTCGCCCATCGCCGCTTCCACGGACTCGGTTGCAGCCGTGAGGTCGCCGCGAGCCGCCAGCAACATGGCCCGGCACCGCGCCCCGACGGCCAACATCCAAGGCCGGTCCAACCGGCAGCCGTTGTTTTCCAGCGCCTCGATCAATGGTTCGGCCTCTGACAGGCGACCCAATTGGATAAGCGACTCAACCGCGTCGGGCACAAATCCGGCGACCCAGATCTCCGTGGCTTCGGGAGCTGCCATGACTCTGCTCACCAACGGTTCGAGCGCATTGATCGCTGCTTGATAGTTGCCCAGCGAAACCTCGAGGAAGCCTAAGACCGCGACGGTCAATGTGGTCAGACGCACAGAGCCACTGCCCGCGATTGGGCCGATCGCCTCGCTGATATCACGTCGCGCATCGTTGGCCCGTCCGGCGTATACGGCGACGATCGCCCTCGTCGTCAATGCCGCGGAGAGCTGCAGCGTTCCATCTAGTCGCTCCGCACGCTCCACAGCGTCCTCGGCGATCGACGCGGCCGTCGCAAAGTCGGCCCGCCAAATCTCGGTGAGAACGCTTTGGAACGAGACGAACACCAAATCGCTGTCGTCGCCGCGGTCGATGCAGCTCTGCCTGAGGTCGATAAAAGTGTCATGAGACTCATCGAGCCGACCCACCCAAGCCAACGCCATCGCACTCATGAAGCGAGGACTGGACTGCGTAGGCATCGCTGCTTGGCGGTCCTCCAATTCCAGTGCACGGCGCCGGTTCTGGTCATCGAAACCATCGCCGAGCACCATGCGTACTGCAACCCACGTGCCGAGGGCCTGGCTGAGCAGTTGCGGTTGGCCAAGCCGTTCCGCGTAATCGACGGCATCCTCGATGTTGCGGGCCGACGCGGCGTGCCACCCCAAGCGAATCTGAATCCACGACAACGACACCAGGATCTGTATACGTAATGCGACTTCGTCTGCGGCCTCGGCAAGCGCTCGTTGAAGGTATTCAGCGCCTTCGAGCAGACTGTTCTGCACCTGACTCATCGTCCCGAGCAGAGTCAATGCTTGGGCGCGCAGCGGCGCGGGCATCGGCTGTTCGATGGTCTTCTTCAGCGCGGCTCGGGCTCGTGAGGCGTCTCCGGCGTTGAAATGATGTGCGGCGGAGAGGATCCGACGTTCGGGAGTGTCGCCGCCGAGTTCGATTGCCAGGTCGACCAGTTCGGCAGCGGCGGCGGGCGCTCCGCGAATACGGGCCGTCTCTGCGGCGGTGTCCAATGATTCAAGAGTCGCTGGGTCACTGTCGGTGGCGCCAAGCGCCAAGTGGCGTGCATGCAGTTCGGGCTCAACGACGATCTCCGCCAAGCGACGATGCATGGCGCGACGGCGCGCGGGTTTCGCGCCGGTGTACACGCCGCTGGCCAGTAGCGGGTGGGAGAAGCGCACGCGATGCCGGTCGAGCAACAGAATTCCTGCCGCCTCGGCCTCTTCGAGTGAACGGCGAAGGTGGTTGGGATCGAGTCCTAGTGCGGTGGCCAACAGTTCGACGGTTGGCTCACCCACGCATGCCGCCGCGAGCACCAAGTCCTGGGCCTCGCTTTCTAGGCCGTCGAGTCGGGCGCGCACCAGCTCGGCCAGTGTGGGCGGCAATCGCAGGTCGGGATTTGGTGTTGCGTGCTCCACCGTACGGGCCAATTCGATTGCATAGAACGGGTTTCCGCCGGAGATTTCGTGTATCCGTACGATCATTGGTCGCGAGAAGGACCGCCCCAATCGCTGGGACACGACTCGATGCAACGCGCCTGGCCTCATCGGCTGGAGTTCCATCCGGCGTAAGGCCTCGGGCCTATGGAGCGCAAGCCACGCTCCGGGATTCTCAGTGTGTCCAGTGCGCACCGCCGCGACGAGGCCGACCGGTCCGGATAAGCGGCGTACAGCGAACGCGATGGCCGACGCGCTCGAGGGATCGACCCACTGCAGGTCGTCGATCGCCAGGACCACCTTCTGGCGACGGGCGAGCTCCTCGACGATGGCAAGAAATGCCGCGGCGACCGCGCGCGGGTCGGCAGGAGCGTCCTCGTCATCGCCTCGCAACATCACTCGGTCGATCGCGAGCCGTTGCGGATCTGGAAGATCGGCCCACTCCGCTGGGTCAACACGAGTGAGCAGGTCGGCCAACACGGCATAGGCCAGTACGGTTTCCGCCTGCGCGGGGCGCGCAGACAAGAGCTGGAATCCGTGCTCGCGCGCCTGTTCTTGTACGGTCAGCCAGAGGGTCGTCTTGCCGATGCCTGCCTCGCCCTCGATGACCAGAGCCCTCGGCTCATCCGACGCGCCGGTCAAAAACTCATCAACCGCACTCGCCTCGGCTTCACGGGTGACTTCCAGCCTTACAGCCGCCATCGATCCATGGCCACCTTCCCGCGCCCGGCGCAACCAGCAAACTGGTTATAGACGCTACGTGGTTGGTAGTGCGGCGCGCACGAGTAGCGAACTACTTGAATTGGCCAAAAACTATTGCGGACCGCGCCGCTGGGGTGGTGGATCGGCATTACGGCGTTCCTTAGCCGCAATATGTTGACCACCAACTCCGGTGATGGTGTGGTCCGCATCCTCGCCTTGTTTCTGGTCCTGGCGCCCGCAGGTGCGGTGCTGTCGGTGGATCGACTGCGCTAGGCGCCGGCCCGATTCTGGAGTTCCCGGCCCGCGCTCCGTGGGCGCTGCGGCTGATTCAGAGCCCGCGACCCAGTGTTCTGAGCTGTAGGGAATTCCCCAATTTCCCTGTAAAACGGCGGGGCCTACCGTCGAGTTATGGAATCGCCGTCATCAGCCGGGGCTTGTTTTCTCGCCGAATGGTATCGGTCGGAATCGGCTGAGCGGTCAGTCGAACCGACGATCGCAACGCTGGACGACGCGGCGGCCGAGGTTTCCGCGTCTGGCACACCGGTGCGGCTCATTGCGCTGTTTGCGATGCCCAATGACGATCTGCTCTTCGGCGTGTTCACCGCAGATTCGGCGCAGACTGTGGCCCACGCGTGCGACCGCGCGGGGATGTCTGCACAGCGGCTGACTAGCGCCTCGGAGGTCCATTTCCGCACCTAGGTCGTCCGCTACGCGTGCGCCTGCCAGCTGTCTCTGCGCGCTTACCGCCGACGTTAGCGAAGTGTTGACGCTCTTCATCATTGAATCCGGACATCGAAATCAACAGTCCGCGTGTGCTTTCCACACCAGTCACGCCACTAAGAGGCGAAAGGGGGCAGGAGTGACCGCGGGAAGCCGGCGCCTAACGCGTTTGCAATCACCTTCGGCGATCGTTTCCCGGCGGCCGAAACCTACTAGTGGAAACCTCCGGAAACACCGTTAACGCGATAGTCCCCTGGCCGTCTACGTCGCTTTCTTCGTGGACGTCGGTACCGCCTTCCGGAACTGCCTCAGGTGTTCCGGTCTGCGACCGAGCAGCTCGGTACACCTCGTGCTGTGAAACAGACTCGGCTGACGGCGGTGGTGCTTTCTTCGGCGCTTTTCGCATGAGGTGCAGGAGCGAGGTCGGTATCCGTTGGACTGTCTCGGCGGAGAGGAAGGCGAGGTACAGCACGAACATGGCGGGGGAGAAAAAGCCGACTGCGACGCTTATGGCGATGCCGGTGTGCATGATCACGCCCGCGGTCAGCACCCACGGTCGAAGTCGTCGGTTCCACACGAAGACACCGATGCAGAACTCGAGTGCCAGCACGAGCCATGTGGCGACGTTCATCAGCAGGCCGTTGTGGGTCACCCAGTTCGGGGCAGGCAATATCACCATGTCTTCCAGTCGAAGCGCGTAGGAGACGGCGGTGCCATTGGGCCAGGTTTCTCCGTTGATCTTGGTGCGCACCGTGCCCAGATAGATGATGGTGAGCTGGATCTGGATCAATCGCAGCGCCCAGGGGGCGCGTTCCTGTGCGGTCCAGAACCGACCGGTGCGGCGGCGCTGGTCGAGCGATAGTGCAGTTCCACTTGGGGAGATCGCGAGAAATAGGGCTTCGGCGCGTATTACTGCGTCTCCGGCATTGAACACGGAGGGGTTGCGGGTTTGGAAGGACATGACGAGTACGCATACGAGGACGGATGCCAGTCGACTTCGCCATCCCACCGTCATGGCGATGGAAGCGACGAAAAGTACTACCCAGCAGACTAATACGGTGCGGTCGGTGGAACTGAGGGCGAAAATTGTCAGCCGGTAGGGACCGTGGACGATCTGCGGCCGCAGTCCTTGTGGGCCAAAATAGTCGCGCAGGTCGGGCAGCAGGGACGCCGACCAGCACATCATCATTACGCCGAAGGCCATGCGAACGAGGCCGAGCGGATACATAGATTGCGGATGAAACCAAAATGACTGCCATTGCCGCATGAGCCGGTCCAAATGACCCTCGGGCCGATGGGTTGGATCGCTCATTGCTCAGCCCGAAACTGGCTTGTCGGCGATCACGCTGGTCGAGGGCTGGTCGGGTGTTGACTGTCCCGGTGGGGTCAGTGTCGATGTCTTGAGGACCGCCCTCACGTGGACCGGATGGACCAGGGGAGTCGTCTCGTGGCGCACGACCCACGACATGAGCCCAGCCAGGACGACCGGGTCGCGGATCGCTTGTTCTTTGACTTTCTGCCAGTGATACCAGGAAAACGGTCCTATCACTCGGCCGCCTCGCTGGAAGGACCACATTCGATCGCTGCCGTCGGCCGTCGTCACGTGGATTTCAAGGTCCTCAGTGCGACGTATCGGGTCTGGGGCGTACATGCTCCAGCTGGTGTCCAGCGTGGTGAGGCCGGCGAACGGACTTAGTACAGGTTGTGCAGCGCTGCGGATTTGAGAATCAGGCAGGTTGTACACGACACCGGCCGTGATGACGCCTACGGCAAACGCGCTGATGAGAATCTGCCCCACCGCAGAGCGATCGAACCGTTCCGACCATGGCATTCGACATTCGTCGGTGTTGCCTAACCGCCTGTCGGAACCGGTCAGAGCCGCCACCAACCGCCACCATTACGCAGTCCGAGAAGACCGAGGAAGGAGGTGAATAAACCTCCAAAGAACGCGACAGTCGAACTCCACAAACTTGAGATGAAGGAAGCAACTGCGCCGAGCACACCCTCGCCGCCCGAGGTCGCGGCGGTGCCGCTGCTCCCTGAACTTCCGGACGAACCGCTACTTGACGAAGTCGCGCTGGTCGCCGAACTTGCACTACTTGCCGAGGTACCTGAGGTGTCGCTGCTGCTGGTGGCGCCCGAGGAACCCGAACTGCCCGACGAGCCACTGGAACCCGAAGACCCACTGGAACCCGAGGAGCCGCTCGAGCCCGAGGTGTCGCTACTGCTTGTCG
>Ga0068863_100007723_pt1 | contig 10517 bp, 13 predicted proteins | sample KBSSwiS62_FD_66596 | JGI IMG/M metagenome (GOLD analysis project Ga0068863, IMG submission 66596) | Switchgrass rhizosphere microbial communities from Kellogg Biological Station, Michigan, USA - KBS Switchgrass S6-2 | ecosystem: Host-associated > Plants > Roots > Rhizosphere > Soil ...
GGGTTGTCGAGCGCGACCTTGAGCGCGTCCAGCGGTGAGTACACGAACCGCACGTCGGCGCCTCGGGCCTTTGCCTCGATCAGGTTGCCCTTCGACCCCGGCACGCGCATCATGTCGCCGAACGTGGTGAAGATGACGCCCGGCTGTTCGGCCAGCCACATCGCGTCGTCGACCCGGCCCATCGGTATTACGCACACCGGACAGCCGGGGCCGTGCACCAGCTCAACAGCTTCGGGCAGCAGGTGCTCGATGCCGTGCCGGTAGATCGTGTGCGTGTGACCGCCGCACACTTCCATGAATTTGAACTCGCCGTCACCAGCCAGCTCGGTGATGGACTTGACCAACGCGCGTGCGGCGGCGGGGTCGCGGAATTCGTCGACGAACTTCATGTCAAGCCTCTCAAGCGATTTCGGAGTCGATGAACGCGTCGATCTCCTGCTGATAGTTCTCGCCCATCTTCTGCACCTGGTCGAGCGTCACGGCCGCCTCGTGCTCGTCGATCTTCGCCATCGCGAAACCGACGTGGACCAGCACCCAGTCACCGACTTGCAGGTTGTCGTCGGCCAGCAGGCGCACACTGATGTTTCTGCGCACCCCGTTGACGTCGACCTTGGCCAGCGACTGTTCGGCGTCGACGATTTCGACCACTTGACCCGGTATCCCAAGACACATCGGCTTCTCCCTCTATGGTCCGATCAGCAGATCCGCGGCAGCGGGTCACCGACGAGCATGTCGACAATCCGGCTGCCGCCGAATGACGTTCGCAGCGCTACGATTCCGTGCGGTTCGGGAACGATCTCACCGACAACGGCTGCGTCGGCGCCTTGTGGATGCCCGTGCAAGGCCGCGACGGCCGCATCGGCTTCGTCGGCTGCGACGATGGCGACGAACTTGCCCTCGTTCGCCACATACAGCGGGTCGATGCCCAGCATGTCGCAGGCGCCGAGCACCTGCGGCTGCACCGGCAACCGCGCCTCGTCGAGGATCAGCGCGAACGGCGAGTCCTTCACGAGTTCGTTGGCGACGGTGCCGACGCCGCCGCGTGTCGCATCGCGCATCCAGCGCGTCGACGGCGCTGCGGCAAGCAGGATTTCGACCAGTTCATGCACGGGTGCCGTGTCCGACTCGATATCCGCGTCGATGGCCAGGTCGCCGCGGGCCAACATGACGGCCATGCCGTGCTCGCCGATCGTGCCGGACAACAGCACCTTGTCGCCGGGTTGGACGAGGTCGCGGGACAGCTTCCTGCCCTCGGGGATCACACCGACGCCTGCGGTCGAGATGTAGACGCCGTCGGCGGCGCCCTTGCCAACCACCTTCGTGTCTCCGGTGACGATCTGCACGCCCGCGTTGGCGGCGGCTTCGCTCATGTCGGCGACGATCTCGCGGAGTTCGGCGATACCGAACCCCTCTTCGATGACGAACGCCGCCGACAGCCACTGTGGGCGGGCGCCTGACACGGCAAGATCGTTGATGGTCCCGTGGACTGCGACGTGGCCGATCGATCCGCCCGGAAAGCGTCGCGGCGAAACGACATACGAGTCGGTCGAGAACGCGAGCCGTTCACCCGATGGGGTACGCAATACGGCGGCATCGCCGAGTTGCTCCAGTTCGTCGTTGCGGAACGCCTCGAGGAACACCGCGTCGACGAGCGCCGCCGAAGACTTGCCGCCCGCGCCGTGCGCGAGCGTCACCACGTCGTCGAGCAGTCGCGGCCTGCGCTGCCGGAACTTGTCGATGCGTTCCAGCACCCGGTCTTCGCGGTCAGCGGTGGTGCTCATGCGCGGGCCTGAGACATCGGCCGGGCCATGTGCTCCTGCGTCACCGACCACAATCGGTATCCGAGCATCGCGTGGCTCTCCTGGATGCGGTGGATGCTCTGCGAGTGCACGGTGAAGCAGAAGTCGAGATCCTCCGCGGCGGCCATCCTGCCTCCGTCATGCCCTGAGAAGCCAACGGTGAGCAGGCCCCGCTGCTTGGCTTCGGTGATCGCCGACATCAGGTCTTCGGAGTTGCCCGATGTCGACAACGCGATCGCGACGTCGCGATCCCTTGCGTGAGCGATGATCTGGCGTTTGAAGATCAGGTCGAACCCGACGTCGTTGCCGAGTGCGGTCACCACGGCTTCGTCGGCGGCAAGCGACCACGCCGCCACCGGCCTTCCCCGCGCGGGCCGACTGAACAGCGTCGCCAGTGTGGCGGCGTCGGTGGAGCTGCCGCCGTTGCCGAGCGTGTAGAGCCTGCCGCCGCGCAGGAACCGCTCGGCCATCTGGGTTCCCGCCGCGGTCACGCCGGGCGCGTACTCGTCGAGCGATTCCTGTTGCAGCCGTGCGCTTTCGGTAGCCTTACCGCGCGCCGAGGCGGCCAGATCGTCGAGCAGACTGGTGGCGTCGGTCTCCTCGGATTCGATGAACGGGTAGAGGAAGCCGGTGCTTTCGGGTTCGTGCCGGGTTGTCATGACATCGCCTCCAGACGTGTGATCGCCGCTCCGGCGTGCACCAGAACCAAGTCGTTGACGCCGACGTCGTCGAGGATTGTGGTGTCCACCCATTCCTCACCCCTAGCCGTTCGCACGAGCGCCTGACCGTCTGCCGGCTCGAGCACGACCTCAGCGAGGCGGCCCTCGTCGCTGCACGTCACGCACACGTCCTCGGCGCATTCCTCGGCGGGCGGCTTCAGCAGTCCAGGGTGTTCGAAGCAGACGTGGGTGAGTTCCCACAGCAGGTGGTACATCAGCACGAACGTTCCGGTGGCCGGCACCATCGGGTCGTCGGAGTCGATCCACAGGATGTGGTTGGCCGCCCCCGCAGGCGGCCGCGGCCCCGAACCGATCCACAGCGTCAGCACACCCCATGCGGGTGCGCGTCGCATAGCGTCGATGACGGCGGGCTCGTCGGCCGACGCGACCGCGATCAGCAGATCGCCGGGCTGACTGGCGACCCGGGCCTGCGCGACGGGATCCGGTTCGACGAGCGCCACCGAGGGCAGCGCGCGTTTCCCCATGATCACCGGATGCACGAACTCGACGGCGACGTGGTGGGCGTGCGGCTCCCACTGCGGTGAAATCACCCATAGCGTGGCGCCGTCGTGGAATCTGCGGGCCAAGTCCAGCGCGGCGGCAGCCAGATCGGCAGACAACTCCATACCGATGTAGGAGCCCCCGAGTTGCGCGGTCGTTGTCATTGTCGACCTCCCCTCGAGGTGTTGACTAGGTCGAGCGTTGCATGTGTGGCGGCTTCGAGCGCCACGTGTTGGTCGGCGTCCAGCGTTGCACACACCCAGTTCCAGTGCGCCGCAACGATGGAACCCGGGGTCGGGGCGGGTGCCAGCGAGAGTTCCCCCTTCTTCCACTGCACCCGCTCGGGCCGGGGGTCGCCGAGTATCAGCTCGCCACCGGCGAGCCCCAGTGGGGGTGACGTGATCACAGCGTGCTCGCCGTCGATCGATTCGACGGTGCCCCAGCGGATCCGGCAGTCCTGCATGACGCCCAGCGCCGTCGCCGCATCGCGGTCAAGGAAGCGGACCCAGGGGTAGACGACGAAGACGTGGAAACTGTGGTGCGCCAAGACGTCCGGGCTCGGCTCAACCGTGTCGAGCAGTCCGGTGACCTGGCCGGTGAAGGATGTGCGTAGTCGGGTCAGTAGCGCGGCCGGATCGACCTTGGCCAAGGCAGGCCCGCCCACCCAGTAGCTGCTGACGACCTCCTCGTCGAGCGGATCCGGGGCGCCGAGCGCCTCGGCGATGGCTGCCAGGTACGGCCATGCGCCGTCGAACTCCTTGGCGTGGGCGGCAAGCCCGAACGCGCCACCGCCATCCGTCGGCCCGCAATAGCCGAGTTCGTTCGGCGGATAGGCGTACTGATCGAACAGAGTCATCCGCAATTACCCACCATCAGCTGACCCAACGCGACACCGCCGTCGTTCGGCGGCACCGCGCGATGCGTGATCGCCTGGATTCCTTTGGCGCGCAGACCGTGCAATGTCAGGCGCAGCAGCAGGGCATTCTGGAAGACGCCGCCCGAGAGCGCGACGAGCTGGGATACGTCGCGATTCCGATCCGCAATGTCGACGATCAGATCGGCGACGGCCTGGTGGAACCGCGCGCCGATAGTGCCCGCGGGCACGCCGCCGCGCTGGTCTCGTACCACGCTGTCTATCACCGGAGTTGGATCGATCAGTCCGTCCTGCACCTCGAAGGCGTAGGCGATATCGTCACAGTCGGCGTCGCGCGACAGCCCCTCCAACTCGATGGCTGCCTGCGCCTCGTAAGCCACCACCTGCCGGACACCGGCGAGCGCGGACACCGCATCGAAAAGCCGGCCCATGCTGGACGTGGACACACAGCCGATCCCGGTTTCGAGTTGCCGCCGCAACACCCGTTGTTCGTCGACCGGGCACGCTGCCACGGGTGGCAGATCCGGATCCCATGCGATGCCGGCCGCCCACAGGTGCGCCAGCGCCATCCGGTAAGGCCGAAGCACACTGATGTCGCCGCCTGCGAGCGGGACATAGGACAATTGCGCGAGGCGTTGGTAGCCCTTGTAGTTCGCGAGCAGCACCTCGCCACCCCAGATCGCCTCGTCGGATCCGTAACCGGTCCCGTCGAACGCGAAACCCAGCACCTGCTGAGACCCGTCCAGGCCATGCTCGGCCATCACCGCAGCGATGTGTGCGTGGTGGTGCTGCACGGTCCGGACGGGCCGCCCACGGGCATTGCGATGCGCCCACGTTGTCGACCGATACAGCGGATGTGCGTCGGCCACCAGCACTTCGGGGACCACGGCAGTCAGCTCGCACAGGTGCTGCTGGGCGGCGTCGAAGGCCGACAGCGTTGCAAGGTCGTCCATGTCGCCGATGTGCTGGCTCAGCCAGGCGTACTTCCCGTCCGCCACCGCCATCGTGTTCTTCAGGTCGGCGCCGACCGCCATCGTCGGCGGCACCGAGACCGGCAGAGCGATCGGCAGCGGCGCGTAACCCCGTGACCGCCGGATCGGTAGTTCAATGTCGTCCACCACCCGCACAACCGAGTCGTCACACGGCACCAGAATCTCGCGATCATGCATCAGCCAGCCGTCGGCAAGGTGTGAAAGCCGTTCGAGCGCATCGTCATCGGTGAAGCAGATGGGCTCACCGCCAAGGTTGCCGGACGTCATCACCAGCACCGGCGGGCCCGCCGAATCATCCGGCAGGCCGAACAGCAGCGCATGCAACGGCGTGTACGCCAGCATGACGCCGAGATCGGGGTTGCGCGGCGCCACCGCGTCGGCGATCCGCGCATCGCGCGTGCGAGGCATCAGCACGATCGGCCGCTGCGGACCGGTCAGCAGCCGGGCCGACGCGTCGTCGACGTCTGCGATTGCGCACGCTGTCGGCAGGTCCGGCACCATGACCGCGAACGGCTTGTCGCCGCGCCGCTTTCGTTCTCGCAGTTCGGTGACGGCCCGCTGGTCGCCGGCGTCGCACGCCAGGTGGTAGCCGCCGATGCCCTTGACTGCGAGGATGCCGCCGTCGCGCAGCAACCGCCTGGCGCGGGACAGCGCATCCTCGCCGCCGGTCGCGCCGACGTCGTCATGATAACGAAGCGTCGGACCGCAATTCGGGCAGCACACGGGTTGTGCGTGGAAGCGCCGGTCTGCGGGGTCGGCGTATTCGCGGGCGCACTCGGCGCACATCGGGAACGCCGCCATCGTGGTCGAGGCGCGGTCGTAGGGAAGGCCGGAGATGATCGTGAACCGCGGCCCGCAGTTGGTGCAGTTGACGAACGCGTGGCGGTAACGTCTGTTCGACGGATCGCGTTGTTCTGCCGCGCATTCCGCGCACATTGCGACGTCGGGGGAGACCAGCGTGCGGCCGCCGTCGGACCGCGAAGTATCGGCGATGACGAAGCCGGTGCCACCGACAAGTGGGAGATCTTGCGTGTCAATCGATTCGATGACGGCAAGGGGCGGTGGCTGATCGCGCAACCGCGCCAGAAAGCAGTCGAGGTCCGACGGATCGCCCTCCACCTCGATGACGGCACCTGCACTGTCATTGCGTACTGCCCCGGACAGCCCGAACGCAGCCGCGCATGCGTAGACGAACGGGCGAAAGCCCACGCCCTGGACCACACCGTGTACGCAGACGCGCAACCTGCGCCGTGTCGTCATGGCGACGCCTCGGTGTCGCGTCCTCGGCCCATCAGCTCGAGGCCTTCCATCGCGGCGTCGGCGCCGGCCTTATCGGTCTTCTCCACGACGAAGCCCATGTGGATGATGACCCAGTCGCCCGGGGAAAAGGTTTCCTCGGGCAGCATCCCGACGTTCACCTTGCGCTGTTCGCCTGCGACGTCGACAAGCGCGAGCTGATCGCCATAGCCCTGCAGCATGTGGATGACTTGCCCGGGGATGCCAAGACACATGGTCAGCCCCCCTTCACCGGTTGGAGCAGCCGGGCGATGACGTCCTCGAGCGCGCGCACCGCCTCGGGTATCGCGGCGGCGACCGCAGGCGAGAGCCCCATGCCTTCGTCGACGTTCGCGGCCTCACAGCCGATGACCACCGTGTAGGGCGGGGTGCCGCCGAGGGCGTTCAGGCTGGCGAACACCGCTACCGGGTCCATCGCATGCGCATCCAGACCCGTTGCAGCGGTCAAGCTTTCATGGTCGGCCTCGAACACATGAACAGCGCCCGGTGACCCGCGGCTGGGGATGGCGTCGATCAGGACGAGCGCCTCACAGCCGTCCAGCAGGTCGTACGCCAGATGCATGCCGCGGATGCCATAGTCCACCAGTCGAACTCGCGGATCGGAGACTCGCTGCGGGGCATGGCGAATCAGCTCGGGGCCGAAGCCGTCGTCACCGAGGAAGATGTTGCCGATCCCGGCTACCAGGATTGTTGACGTGATCGCACCCGCTACATCCGTCGAATCTTCATGTACCGCATGGCATCAGGCACCGACCTGACTCCGAGCGCAACCGCCACGAGGGCGACCAGTGCTGCGATGACCACGGCAATCCATCCCACTATCTCCATCTTCTATCCCCTTTCGATGAGTGGTTCGACCTCGTCGGGTGCGAAATACAAGTAGCGGCCGTACCAGTCGTGCAGGTCGGCCGCCGGATCATCCTCGAGGACGACGCCGACGTGCTGGTCGCCGTCGACGTCTTCGTGCACCGACGTGACGCGCGCGACCTTGTCGGTGTAGAAGAGGTCCTGCGCGTCGGCCCTGCGCGACGGGTGCAGGCGGACCCGAGTGCCGCGCGCCACGCGGGTGCCGTTGACGAGGATCGCGTCGACATCTGGGCGCACCGCGCCGTCTGCGGTGGGATCCCACCAGTCCACGTCGGCGGGGACTTCCGGTATCAACTCTGGGCCGGCTGTCGGCGCATGCGGGTTGCGCAGCACACCGTGCAGATCGAGCATGGCCTCGGGTGACATCGTGTCGCAGCGGTCGATGATCTGGGCGGCCAACGGGTCGGTGGCGCGGGCCTGCGCCTTCTCCTCGTCGGTCATCGTCATGATCCGTAGCGTGAGGATCTCGTCGATCTCGGTGGAGTCGTAGAGCGCGCCCTTGCTCTGTTCGGCGATCTCGGGATGGTCGTAGAGGATGATCGGCGACACCAGCACCAGATCATTGGCGCCGGGCGGGCCGGCGAGCACCGGGAAGCAGCGGTGTTGGGAGCACCGGCCGACCGCTGCTGCGGCGGTGTCCGGCGGCTCCAGAAGCGAAACGAATTCGCCGTCGGTGACCTCGATCAACAAATGTGTACCGATCAGGGAGGTGGCAATCGCCTCGTCCTTGTCCGCGGCGGGCGGGGCGACATTGCGTACCTCGAATGACACCCGCAACTGGTCACCGTCCCGCTCGGCGGAGATGTCGAGTTGACCGTGCAGCGCGCGTCGCGTGCGTACCAGCCGACCGCCGTCCAGCATCTCGATGTCGCTACCCGCCGAAACCGAGATGTCAAGCGTGCGTGGCAAACTCGTGACGGCGAACCGATCTATCGCGATCTCGCACTCGATGGCCTCGTCCCAGGTGAGCCAGCTGGCGGTGCCGGTGGACAGCTCCTCGGTCGGCTGAAAACGACCGCCGACGTCCCGCTCGGCCGCGCGGTGTTGCAACTGCAGAAAACGCACCACACCCGACAGCGAGGGGATCGTGTTCGAGTGAACCAACACCTGCGCGGACAGCGTGTCCTCCTCGCCGATGCCCGCGTCGGCGGCGCCCCTCGGACCCAACACTCCGAACTGCCAGCGCGACTGGTTCTTTCGCGAGGTGGCGCGGTACGGGTAGAGCAGATAGCCCTCGTAGAGCACCGCATCGGCGACGGCGCGGGCATGGTCCCAGGCGGCGGTCATGAGCTCTCCCGCGTCGCCGAGTTCTCCGCCAGCAGTGCGGTGATCGCCTGGTCGAATCCGAGCAGGCCGCGGGCGGAGCGGTACGCCGCGAGGGCGTCGATGGTCTCGCGGTCGAGCCGCACCCAGCCGGTGTTCGGGAAGTGCTGCTGGATCAGGTCGCGCCACACCGATACGGGCATGTCGTAGCGCTCTTCGCGGTCCCACGGCACTTGTTGGACCGTGAAGCCGTTCGAACCGCGGCCGAAAACCGTTCCGCTGAACAGAAACTGCAGTGGTATGGCGCCGTCGCCGAGCGCGTGCAAGTACTTCGCGGCCGCGACCTCGAAGTCATAGGTGCACTCCAAGGGCATGTGCACCTGCGTGGTCCCGGTGAAGCCCGGCACCATCGCGGCCGCGTGCTGCCACAGGAACGAGTGTTGGGTCGCCGCCCACCGCTCCCGCGGCCCGAACAGATCGACGAGTGCGGCGGCTTCGTCATCGGAATACTGACGTCGCGACGGCTCGATACGCACCTGACAACGCAGTGCGACGGCGTGCACCGGCTCCTCGCTGACCGACGCGATGCCTACCCGCGCCATCAGAATCGGTGTCACCGCATACGGTTCCGGTGCGACATCGAGGACAGCGAACGTGATGTCGGTCATGCGCGGTCAACCAGTCTGCTGCGGTTGTCGAGCTGATCGAAGAAGCTCTCGATGTAGGTGCGGACGTCCTGACCACCGTCGAATCCGCGCCACATCATGCGCAACCGGCCGACGAACTCATAACAGGCGTCGATCGGTACCAAATATGCTCGGGTAGAAGCTGTTTCATCGTCAGGCACCCGAACCAGCAGCGCCTCGGTGTCCGCAGCGACGGTGTCAACGCGTGGATCGGCGGTGCGGATGTCGTTCCACGCCACGAGGTCCAGTTCGGACTCGGTGGCGCCCGCAGGCCCGGGATAAAAGGCCACGGTGCGGCCGAGGCTCGAGTTGTGGAAGAAGAACGCCAATCCGACCGGAATCTGCAGTGCCTCCCACGCACGGCGGTCCAACGCGAAGTCGCTGAAAGCGAGGTAGCGGTCGGGAACGGCGCGGTAGCGCAGCTCGGCATCGGTGTCGGTGAACAGCAGGTAGCACCCGCGGCAGACACACATCAGTTGTCGGCCTTCAAGATTCACCACATGCTGGTGTTCGTCGGCAATGGCCTCTGCACACATCTCGCAGCGCTCACCGGCCGGCTGTGGCGCGCCGCGATTCGCACGTATGCGCGCTAGTACGTCGAATGCCCCGTCCACTACGCCACCTCTTCGGGAACGGCCATCGACAGCACGCCGTCGCGCACCAGAACGGGTAACGGCTCCAGGTGGCTGTCGCCGCCCACGCCCGCACCGGCGTGCACGGCGTCGAAACCGGCGCCGCAGGCCGGACACTGCAGCACTGTGCCGCGCAACCCTGCACCCGCCAAGGTGCCAAGACAACTGGGACACCTGTCGCGGTATGCGTAAAGTTCGCCGCTTACCCGGCAGACCAGTGCGGTGACGCCTTCGACGCGGAAGCCGCCGACTTCACCGTCGGCCAATTCGGCGAGCTCCGGCACCGGCTGCCAGTGATGGCCGTTGGTGTGCACGCGGCGCATCAGCGACTCGGCGGGAATCATGCTCGGCGTGGAGACGTTTTCCGCCGCAACAACTTCGATCGATTCGATCTCCGGCGCCGCGGCCCGCACCGCATCCTCGACAGCCAACTCCAACGTCACCGACGACGACGGACAGCTCTTACAACTGCCCTGGAACTGCAGCCGGACCACACCGTCGACGACGCCGAGCAGCGACACATCTCCGCCATGCGAGCCAAGGTAGGGCCGCACGCTGTCCAGTGCGTCCGACACCCGTCGCTCGACGTCGTGCGGATGCAACCCGTGCACCAGAAGGAGGCTGGCGACGAGGTCGTCGGCCGCGAACCGGTTTGCGAGACCCGGGTCGGCGGCCAGCGCCATCTGCATCATCCGCATCAACGCCGCTCCGTAGAGGTCGGTCACCTCACGGACGAGTAGTTCCGCGCGTTCCCTCGCGACGGCACCACCCGATGACGACGCGTCGAGCAGGGTCTGTATTCGCTCGCCCGCCGTGCGCCACTGCGCGTCGTCCTGGGAATCGGAAAGGCCTGGCAGTGTCGGCGGGGCCATACGCTATTCCCCGGTG
>Ga0068863_100007724_pt1 | contig 10516 bp, 7 predicted proteins | sample KBSSwiS62_FD_66596 | JGI IMG/M metagenome (GOLD analysis project Ga0068863, IMG submission 66596) | Switchgrass rhizosphere microbial communities from Kellogg Biological Station, Michigan, USA - KBS Switchgrass S6-2 | ecosystem: Host-associated > Plants > Roots > Rhizosphere > Soil ...
GTATCTCACGCTGTCGTCTTATGTGCGCGCTGCGCGCCGGGCCGGCGCGGTGCTGCGCGAAAACGTAAAAGTTACCGGTCTCGTTCGCGACGGCGCGCGCGTGACGGGCGTCGAGACGGCGCAGGGTCGGATCGGCGCAGGCGTCGTGATCAGCGCGCAGAACATGTGGTCTCGCGAGCTCGCGCGGTGGCTCGGGATCGACGTGCCGCTCACGCTGTCGCGGCACCGCGTGATGACGCTCGAAAGCTCCAGCCCCTATCACAACCGCCTTCCGGTCGTGATGGATTGGACCGTGCCGAACGGCATCTACTTCCGCTGCTACGGCGGGCGGCAGGCGATGGTGGGCGACACGGCCGACGGCGAAGTCATCCCGGAGCCCGACAACGAGCAGGCCGACGTACCGCTCGAGCATGTGGCCGACATCGGCGAGAAGCTCGCCCGTCGCATGCCTGCCTTCGCCGACGCCGGGCTCGCCGCTTCGTGGACGGGCATCTACGACGTGACGCCCGACTGGAACCCCGTGCTCGGCGCTTTGCCCGGAATCGGCGGGCTGCACGTCGCGTTCGGGTTCTCCGGCCACGGCTTCAAGCTGTCGCCGATGATCGGCCGCATCGTCGCGCAAGCGGCGCTCGACCTTACGCCCGACCTTCCCCTTGCGCCGTACTCGATCGAGCGCTTCGCCCGCGGGAATCTGCTGCTCGGCGGCTACGGCGCATCGGTCGTTTCGTAGCTTTGCCCGCGCCGGTTCCTCGCGTTCTTTCATTCCGGTCGCATCGTCTTTGAAAAATTTACGCGGCGCACGGGCACGTTTCGCGTCGCGCGGTCCGATTTCCGCTGCCGCGCAAGGCGCGGGACAGGATACTATTTCACGCCGGAAAGATTTCACGCCGGAAAGCCGTCCTCGCCGTCATGCGACTCTCGCTGCGTTTCGTCATCCCGCTGTTGCTCGCGATCGCCGCGTTCGCGTACATCGCCGTGCTCGTCGCCGACACGCTGATGCTGCGCTGGTTCGTCCGCGACCTGGACATCCGCTCGAACCTGATCGCGACGACCGTCCAGGAACCGCTCTCCAACATCCTCGTCACAGGGTCCGTCCCGCGCATCACGCTTTACTTCAACCGGATGCTGCTCGACGAGCGCCTGTACGCCGTAGGGCTGTGCGCCGACGACCACGCGACGCCGATCGCCACGGCCCAGTTCCCGCCGGAGATCAAGTGCTCGTCGCTCGGCAAGTTCAGCGACGATGGCGACCACGTGCTGCGGTCGCCGCGCGGCGTGCTGCACGTCTCGGTCCGCCCGATCGAGACGGGCGCGACGCCCGATCCCCGGCTCGTGCTCGTCCACGACATGAGCTTCGTCGAAAGGCGCACGGAGGAAACGCGCCGCTACCTGTTCTACTTCTTCATCGCGCTCGGCGCATCCATCGCGCTCATCACCGTCGTCATTGCGCAGCTCTCGTGGCGCGGCTGGGTGCAGGGCCTGCGCGCCTTGCTGCGCGGGGAAGGCATCCTGCGGCCGGCGCGGTCGACGACGGCGCCGGAGCTGCAGCCGATCGCCCGCGATCTCAAGGACCTGATCCTCGACCTCGAGCGCCAATACCGGCCGCTCGATGGCAGCCAGCGCATCTGGGACCAGGAGGCGCTCCGCGCGACGCTGCGGAGCGAATTGCACGGCAACGACGTGATCGCCGTTTCCAATCGCGAGCCCTACATCCACGTGCGGACGCCGGAGGGCATCAAGCTCCAGCATCCGGCGAGCGGGCTCGTGACGGCGCTCGAGCCCGTGATGCGTGCGTGCTCCGGGATCTGGATCGCCCATGGCAGCGGCAGCGCCGACCGCGACACCGTCGACCGCCACGACCGGGTGGCCGTGCCCCCCGGCCACCCGCTCTATCAGGTGCGCCGGCTGTGGCTCACCGCGGAGGAAGAGCGGCGCTACTACGGCGGCTTCGCCAACGAGGGCCTGTGGCCGCTCTGCCACAACGCGCACGTGCGGCCGACATTCCGCAGCGCCGACTACGAGACGTACCGCGCTGTCAACGCGAAGTTCGCGGATGCCGTTGTCGAGGAGGCCAATACCAAGGACCCGGTCGTGCTGGTGCAGGATTACCACTTCGCGCTGCTGCCCCGGATGATCCGCGACCGGCTTCCCGACGCCACGATCATCACGTTCTGGCACATTCCCTGGCCGAACCCGGAGGCGTTCGCGATCTGCCCGTGGCGCATCGAGCTGCTCGATGGGATGCTCGGCAGCAGCATCCTCGGATTCCACACGCAGTTTCACTGCAACAATTTCGTCGACACGGTCGATCGCCTGATCGAAGCGCGCGTCGACCGCGAGTCGTTCAGCGTCGCGTACCGTGGCGGCACGACCGCGGTGCACCGCTATCCCATCTCGATCGAGTGGCCGCCCGCGCAGCTCGAAACAGCGAAGAGCGTGCCGGACGCGAAGCGTGCGGTGCGCGAGCGCCTCAACCTGCCGCTCGATCACCGGCTGGGCGTCGGCATCGACCGGCTCGACTACACGAAAGGCGTGCTCGAACGCATGAACGCGGTCGGACGGCTGATGGAGCTCGAGCCGCGGTGGATCGGCCGCTTCTCGTTCGTGCAGATTGCGGCGCCGACCCGGAGCACGATCGACGACTATCGCGATTACGCGGGCCGCGTGCGATCGCTCGCGGCCGAGATCAACGAGCGGTATCCGGACGCGAAATACCCGCCGATCATTCTGCTCAACGAGCACCACGAGCCCGACCTCGTCTACGAATACCTGCGCGGCTGCGACGTGTGCGTCGTCAGCAGCCTGCACGACGGGATGAACCTCGTCGCGAAGGAATTCGTCGCCGCTCGCGACGACGAGCAAGGCGTCCTGATCCTCTCGCAGTTCGCAGGCGCATCGCGCGAACTCCCCGAAGCGCTCGTGGTCAACCCGTACGACGCCGACCAGTGCGCAGCAGCGTTGCAGATCGCACTCACGATGCCGGAGAACGAACAACGCGATCGCATGCGCTTCATGCGCGGCGTCGTCCGCGAATTCAACGTGTATCGGTGGGCGGGGCGCATGCTGCTCGATGCCGCCGTGCTGCGGCAACGTGGGCGGTTTCGGGCCACCGAAAGCCTCGCGACCCATGGCTGATCGCGATCCACTCGCGACGCCCGAGCGCGGTCGCGCCAATGGTTCCGCTCCGCCGAAGCGACGCGGCCCGCCTCCGCCTCTGCACGACGGGTGCGCGCTCTTTCTGGACATCGACGGCACGCTGCTCGAGCTTGCGCCCACGCCCGAAAGCGTAAGCGTCGACGCGACCATCGCAGCACTCCTGCCTGCGCTGGCGGACCGGCTCGGCGGCGCGGTCGCGCTCATCACGGGCCGCTCGATGGCCGATGCGGACCGTCTGTTCCGCGGCCTCTCCTTGCCGATCGCGGGTCAGCACGGATTGGAGCGCCGCGCGGCCAACGGTTCGCTGCATCGTCATCTGCCGTCGTTGTTCGGGCTTAAGCGGCTGCGCCGGGACCTCGTGAAATTCGTCGCGCGCCACGACGGTCTCATGCTCGAGGACAAGGGCGCGACGCTCGCGGTCCACTACCGGCAGGCGCCGCGCCTTGCATCGCACGTCCATCGCACGCTCCGCTCTCACCTCGCGGCGGCGCTCGCCAACGAAACGGGGTGGAAGCTGCAGCCCGGCAAGGGCGTTCTCGAGATCAAGCCGGATGGGCGCGACAAGGGCACCGTCATCCTCGAGTACATGGAGGAAGCGCCGTTCGCATCCCGCTTGCCGGTGTTCGTCGGCGACGACAGGACCGACGAATACGGCTTCGTCGCCGTCACCATCGCCGGCGGATGGGCCGTCAAGGTGGGACGCGGCACGACGAGCGCGAACTATCGCTTGCCCAATGTCGCCGCCGTGCGCAAGTGGCTCTCCGCACTGGGAGCGGGCGCTGCGGGCAGAAAGCGAGAGCACCATGCCGCGTAATCTCGATCTCGCGCTCGTCGGCAACGGCGCCATCGGACTTCTCATCGATGCGGTCGGCGCCGTGGTGTGGGGCTGCTTCCCCCGCTTCGACAGCGACGCCACGTTCTGCGCGCTGCTGGACGAGGCCGCGGCCGGCGAGGAGCGCGGGATCTACGACGTCGAACTGGTCGATTTCACGCGCGCCGAGCAATCGTACGTCACGAACACCGCCGTTCTTGTCACGCGCTTGTACGACAACGCAGGCGGCGGCATCGAGATTACCGACTGCACACCGCGGTTCTTGCAGCACGGACGCGTGTTCCATCCGATGACTCACGTGCGGACGGTGAAAAGACTCGCCGGGAGCCCGCGCATCCGCGTTCGCCTTCGGCCGGCGATGAATTACGGCCGCTCGCATCCGACCATCACCGTGGGCAGCGCGCACATTCGCTACGTTCTGCCAAGTCTCACGCTGCGCCTCACCACCGACGGCTCGCTCACCTCGATCCTCGAGGAGCGGCCATTTTTCCTGAGCGACTCGCTGACGCTGCTGCTCGGGCCCGACGAGACGGTGCCGAGCGCCGTCGACGAGATCGGCCGCAGGTTCGTCGAGGAAACGACCAAGTACTGGCGCGACTGGGTCCGGCGCCTCGCGATCCCGTTCGAGTGGCAAAGCGCCGTGATCCGCGCGGCGATCACGCTGCAGCTCAACGCATTCGACGACACCGGCGCCATCGTCGCCGCGATGACCACTTCGGTGCCCGAGGCCGCGGGAACGCCCCGCAACTGGGACTATCGCTATTGCTGGCTTCGCGACGGGTATTTCGTCGTCGACGCGCTCAACCGCCTCGGGGCGACGGAGACGATGGAAGGCTATCTGCAGTACATCGTCGGCATCGCGGCGTCCGGCGGCGAAGCGCTGCAGCCGGTCTATCGAATCAACGGCGATCGCGCGCTCGGCGAGGAAATCGTGCAATCGCTGCCCGGCTACCGCGGCATGGGGCCGGTGCGCATCGGCAACGACGCATACCGGCAGATCCAGCACGACGTGTACGGATCGGCGGTGCTCGCATCGACGCACGTCTTCTTCGACGAGCGGCTGGTGAAGCGCGGCGACGCGGCACTGTTCGAGCGGCTCGAGGCGCTCGGTCGCCGGGCGATCGCCGTGTTCGACCAGCCGGACGCCGGACTCTGGGAGCTCCGCGGGAGCCTGCGCATCCATACGTTCTCGACCGTCATGTGCTGGGCCGCCTGCGACCGCCTGGCGCGCATCGCGACGCGCCTTGCGATCGACGATCGCGCGGCCGCGTGGCGCACCGAGGCCGACCGCATCCACCGCTTCATCAACGAGCAATGCTGGAGCGAGAAGCGCCAGAGCTTCGCCAGCACCGCCGGCGGCGACGAGATGGATGCGAGCCTGCTGCTGATCGCCGACCTCGGATTCATCGCGCCGAACGATCCGCGCTTCGACGGCACCGTCCGCGCGATCGAGTCGGAGCTCATGCGCGGCGACTACGTGTTCCGCTATGTCGAGCAGGACGATTTCGGGGTGCCCCAGAACGCGTTCATGGTCTGCACGTTCTGGTACGTCAACGCGCTAGCCGCGCTCGGACGGCGCGACGAGGCCCGCGCGCTGTTCGAGAAGCTGCTCGCATGCCGCAACAGGCACGGTCTTCTCGCCGAGCACGTCGACGTGCGCACGGGCGAGCACTGGGGAAACTTCGTCCAGACCTACAGCATGGTCGGGATCATCAGCTCGGCGATCCGCCTCTCGGTGCGGTGGGACATGGCGCGTTGACGGTGCATCGACCACGCGTTGGCGGCGCGTCGATGGAACGTTCGCAGCGCGGTTCGATCAGCCTGTGCGAGCCGCAGCGGCCTCGGTCATGGCGGCCACGAGCGCCGGCGCCTCGTGCGCGCCCGACACGGCTACGCGCCCGTCGAAGATGAAGAACGGCACGCCGGTCACGCCGAGTTCGCGCACGCGGCGGTCCATGGCGTCGATCGTGTCGGCGCCCGCGTCGGATTCGAGATACGCGCGAGCGTCATCAGCCGACAGGCCGGCCTCGCCTGCAATTTGCACCAGCACGTCGCGGTCGCCGACGAAGCGACCCTCGAGAAAGTACGCGCGAAAAAGACGTTCGACCAGGTTTTCCGCGCTGCCGAGCGACTGCGCCCAGGAGATGAGGCGATGCGCATCGCGCGTGTTGGGCTGGCGCTGGATGCGTTCGAACGCAAACTCGATGCCCACCGTCCGGCCCGCGGCCCCCACCCGTTCGTAGATCTGCGCGGCGCGCTCGGGCCCGCCGAACTTCCCTTCGAGATACGCGCGGCGGTCGATGCCTTCCGGAGGCAAGTCGGGATTGAGCTGGAACGGATGCCAGCTCACGAGCGGGCGAAAGCCCGGCTCCTTCGCCGTGTAAAGCGCGAGCGCCTCACCGAGGCGGCGACGTCCGATGAAGCACCACGGACAGACGACGTCCGAGATCACGTCGATCGTCATGCGGGCGCTGCTGGAGGTATCTGCATCCGACATGATCCGCATTATGCCGGCACTCGCGTGCCGCGGGCGATAATGACGGCGCGTCGCTTTGCAACGCGTCGCGGTCCAGCGCTTTCATTCGCCTTCATGCCGCAACCACAACGCAGGTGGGACGTCTTCGGCAAGATCGTCGACAACTTTGGCGACGCGGGCGTCGGCTGGCGCCTCGCACGCGAGCTCGTCGCCGAGCACAGCCTCGAGGTGACGCTATGGCAGGACGATATCGCCACGCTCGCGCGCATGGCACCGGGCATCGACCCAACGCTCGACCGGCAGTCCGTTGCGGGCGTGACGGTTCGCCGCTGGCGCGATCCGTTTCCGCAGGTCGACCCGGCGGACGTGGTCGTGGAGGCGTTCGGTTGCGGGCTGCCTCCCGGCTACGTCGCGTCGATGGCGCGAGCGGCGCCAGCTCCCGCGTGGTTCGTGCTCGAGTACCTGAGCGCCGAGCCGTGGGTCGGCGACGCGCACGGCTTGGCGTCACCGCATCCGCAGCTCGCGCTACCTCGGCGGTTCTGGTTTCCCGGGTTCACCGAGAAGACCGGCGGGCTCATCCGGGAGAAAGGTCTTCTCGCGGCCCGGGACGGATTCCAGCGCAACGAGGCGGCGCAGCGGTCGTTCTTGTCCACGATCGGCCTTCCTGCGCCGTCGGAAGACGAGATTCGCGTCACGCTTTTCTGCTATCCGAATGCGGCGCTCCCGGCGTTGCTCGAGGCGTGGGCCGGCGGGGACGAAACGATTGTGTGCGTCGTCCCGCACGGCGTTGCAACGAGTGCGCTCGACGCGTGGAACGGGGGACATGTGCCTTGCGCCGGCGATCCGGTCCACCGCGGGAATCTCTCCCTGCACGCGGTTCCGTTCGTGTCGCAGGACGATTACGACCGACTGCTTTGGACGTCGTCGCTCAACTTCGTTCGGGGAGAAGACAGCTTCGTGCGCGGGCAGTGGGCGGCCTCGCCGTTCGTCTGGCACATCTATCGCCAGGCCGAGGGCGCGCACTGGCCAAAGCTCGAAGCGTTCATGAACCGGTACACCGTGGGGCTTGATGACCACGCGGCCGCCATCGTCCGGCAGTTCTGGCGCGCTTGGAACGGCGCCGACGGCGCAGGCGCTATAGGCCCCGCCTGGCAGGAATTGGCGGCGGCGCGGCGCACGGTCGAGCGGCATTCGCGCACTTGGGCCGCGCACCTTGCCTCGCTGCCCGAGCTTGGCGCCGGACTCGTCAAGGCTGCAAGCTCGTGGTATGATTGAGGGTTACCCAAATCGCCCTGCAGTCCTCTGGCTGCAGGCTTTTACGCAAGGTGCAGTCATGAAAATCGCCCAGGAAGTGCGCGCCGGCAATGTGATCATGGTCGGCAAGGATCCGATGGTCGTGCAGAAGGCCGAATTCTCGAAGTCCGGCCGCAACGCGTCCGTCGTGAAGATGAAGCTCAAGAACCTTCTGACCGGCAACGGGACGGAGACCATTTATCGCGCGGACGAGAAGTTCGACGTGATCCAGCTCGAGCGAAAGGAAGTCACGTACTCGTATTTCGCCGATCCGCTGTATGTGTTCATGGACAACGAGTACAACCAGCACGAGGTCGAGCGCGACAACCTCGGCGACGCGATCGACTACCTCGAGGACGGTCTCGCGTGCGAGCTCACGTTCTACGACGGCAAGGCCATTTCGGTCGAGCTGCCCACCTCCGTCGTGCGTGAAGTGAAGTACACGGAACCCGCCGTCAAGGGCGACACCTCCGGCAAGGTGATGAAGCCGGCCAAGCTCGCGAACGGGGTGGAGATCCAGGTCCCGCTGTTCGTGACGACCGGCGACAGGATCGAGATCGACACGCGCAACGGCGAGTACCGACGCCGCGTCTAAAAGCAACACTTCGCGCGCCACACGGCGAGACGCCGGGCTTCCGCGAAGTCCGGCGTTTTTCTTTGGAGCGTCGGCGTTGGAAGCTACGTTGCGAAGAGCTTCATGTCGCGCAACCCGAGGAGTTGCTCCCTGCCTTTGCTGTCGCGGCGATCGGTCATCCAGCGCAGGAACGCCGCCCCTTCGAGCGGTTTGCTGACGGCGAAGCCCTGGATGCGGTCGCATCCGAGGCTCGCCAGCAGATGACACTCGGTGCGCGTCTCGACGCCTTCGGCGACGGTCTTGAGCCCCAGGTGATGCGCGACGGCGATCGTGTGCTCCACCATCAGGCGATATTTCGGGTCGGTGGCCGCCGCAGAGACGAACGAGCGGTCGATCTTGATCTCGGTGAACGGCATCCGCGACAACGCCTGCATCGATGAATAGCCGACGCCGTAGTCGTCGATCGCGAGACCGAAGCCGCGTATCCGCAGTCGCGTCAGGTTTTCGAGCGCCGAAGCGATGTTGAGGATCGCCTCCGTCTCGGTGAGCTCCAGTATCGTCTGTGCCGGCTCCAGGCCGTGGCCCGTTACGATCTGCGTCACGGCATCGGCGTAACCCGGGTCGGCCAGCGATGTCGCGGACACGTTCACCGATACGGTGACCTCGAGATCCGCCGAGCGCCAGATTCCGGCTTCCATCGCGGCAAGCGACAGCATGATCCAGGAGAGCTCGTCCAGGTAGCCGGCCCGCGCCAACGGCGGCAGGAACACGTCCGGCCCAAGCAAACCGCGAGCGGGATGCCGCCACCGCGCCAGCGCCTCGGCACCGACGACGTCGCCCGTTTCGAGCTCGACCACGCCCTGGAACGCGGGCTCGATCTGCCCTGCCGAGATGCCCGCGAGGACATCGTGTGCGCTCGGCGCGAAGTCCACGCCGGAGGACGTCGCTTTGGCGGGCGCCGGATTGCGAAACTGCTCGAGCACCGTGCAGAACTTCGCGCGCGTCGCCGGCTTGTCGATCGTGCCGATGACCCGCACGCCGTACGCTTGCGCCATCGTGGCGGCTGACGCGACCAGCACGCTGTCGAGAGCGCTGACGACGATGACGGCGACCGGCATCTTGCGCTCGCCCACGCGGCGAAGAAGCTCGAGCCCATCCATGCCGGGCATCTGCAAATCGGTGACGAGAATGTCGACGGCGCCCCCGGCTCGTTCGAGGATCTCCAGCGCATCGTGGCCCGACGGCGCTTCGACGACGCGAGCCGTGCCCATGCCCGCGAGCGTTTTAACGAGCAGATAGCGATGGTCGCGCTCGTCGTCGACCACGAGGAACCGCAGGCTGCGAAAATCGATCGCGGCGGTGCTGGCGGCGACGAGCTCGATCACGACGCGACCCCGTCCGCCAGCGGCCTCGATCGCGGCTCTCCTGCGTCGAAGAGGAGCGCGCGCCGCGCTGGCGCGTCACGTCGGGTCTTTCCGCTTTGCATCGTCATCTCGCTTCCAACGCCGCTTGTCCTCGAGGTGTAGTCGACAGTTCTGCGCCCGCCCCGTGCCCGATGTCCCAAATGCTCCTATTGCACGCGTGCGCCCTTGCCCACAATCGCATCCTTCGTGCCAGTGGAGCGACTGCAAGCGATACGTTCGAATTCGCCTGCAACATCCCGATTTCCCCGTAAATTCATAACGCTAGACCATCTTGCCGGCGCAAAACCCGGCACAACGTGCCGCAAAATGCCCGGGCGAGCGCGTGGCGTGAGCAGACAACGCGTTCCTTCGCTCGCCGCGCGCGCGGAGTGTGAGCGCCGGGGCTTTTGCTACACTCTGCGCCGCAAAGCGGGATCGAAACGCTGCACTCCTCCAAGCGGCGACGGAGGGCAACGGAATATTCCCGCATTCGTCCCTGTTCCATCAGCCATCGCCCGCGCCGCGGCCGACATCACAAACACGAGGGGTGTTCATGCGTAGCAAGCTAATCACGGGAGGCCTCGTCCTCGCCGTCGGGCTAGGAAGTGCCGCCGGGGCCTCAGCGCAGGCCAAGCCCGAGACGCTGGTCGATCAGCGTGTCGCCGCGATGCGCCTGCAGGGCAAGTACCTCTATCCATTGGTCGCCATGGCACAGGGACGGGCTCCCTACGACGGGACCATTGTCAGCCGAAACGCGGGCTATCTCGATGTGCTGATCAGAC
>Ga0068863_100007729_pt1 | contig 10513 bp, 9 predicted proteins | sample KBSSwiS62_FD_66596 | JGI IMG/M metagenome (GOLD analysis project Ga0068863, IMG submission 66596) | Switchgrass rhizosphere microbial communities from Kellogg Biological Station, Michigan, USA - KBS Switchgrass S6-2 | ecosystem: Host-associated > Plants > Roots > Rhizosphere > Soil ...
GCGGGCCGGGCCCGGATGCGATGGGGCGAACGCCTCGAGTTCACCGCCGAAGCCGGCCCAGGCGATTTCATCTACGTCCCGCCGTACGTACCGCACCAGGAGATCAACGCCAGCGCCGACGCACCTCTGTCGTGCGTCGTGGTCCGCAGCGACCAGGAGCCGGTTGTCGTCAACCTGGAGCTACCCGACTTGGAAGCCGATCCCGAACGCGTGCAGTGGGTCGATGACATTCACCCCGGCACCTAAGCCTTCTCGATAGCCTTCTCGATCGCCACCCGAACGCCGTCACCGATCTCCGCGCCGTTGACCGGCTCACCGAACTCAAACGCCGTCGCCAGGATCTCCCCGGCGATCAGGTCGGCGTGCGTTCGCGCCCACTGCTCCTTGTCCTCGGGCACCGCGATCGTCACCCGGATCCGGTCGGAGACGTCGAGACCCGTCGACTTGCGCAGATCCTGCAGCTCCCGAATCAGGTCGCGCGCCCAGCCCTCTGCTTCCAGTTCCGGCGTCACCGTGCCGTCGAGCACCACCAAGCCGGCGCCGTCGGACAGCGCTGTGGTGAACTCGGGGTCGGCGGCCACCAGCCGCGAGTTGTACTCCTCGGGCTGCAGCACAGCAGGACCGGCAGTCAACGTGCCGTCCGCGTTGAGGACCGCCTCCCCTGCCTTGACCGCCTTGATCGCTGCCTGCACGTCCTTGCCGAGCCGCGGACCGGCCACCTTGGCGTTGACCGTCAGGTCGAATCGACCGTAGGTGTCGATGTCGTCGGTGAGCTCGACGGCCTTCACGTTGAGCTCGTCGGCCAGCAGATCGGTGAACGGCGCAAGCCGCTGCGGATTCTCCACTGCCACAGTCATTTTCGGCAGCGGAAGCCGCACCCGCAGCTTCTTCGCCTTGCGCAATGACGACGCCGCCGAGGCGACCTCGCGCACCTGGTCCATGGCCGCGACGAGTTCCGGATCCGCCGGCACCACACCGGCTTCCGGCCAGTCGGTCAGATGCACCGACCGTTCGCCGGTCACGCCGCGCCAGATCACCTCGGTGACCAACGGAAGCAGCGGCGCCGCCAACCTGCCCGTCACCTCGAGCACCGTGTGCAGCGTGTCGATCGCGTCGGGATCCTCTTCCCAGAACCGCTGACGTGACCGCCGCACATACCAATTCGTCAGCGCCTCGGTGAACTGGCGCAGCTGATCACACGCGCCATAGATGTCACAGACGTCCAGCGACTCGGTCAGGTCGTCGCGCAGCTCGGCGAGCTTGGCCAGGATGTAGCGGTCGAGCACATGGCGCGAATCGGTGCGCCAGGTGCCCTTCTTCGGCGCGTAGAGCGCCAGGAACGTGTAGGCATTCCACAACGGCAACAGCACCTGCCGGACGCCTTCTCGGATGCCCTGCTCGGTGACGATCAGGTTGCCGCCGCGCAGGATCGGCGATGCCATCAAGAACCACCGCATCGCGTCGGAGCCGTCGCGGTCGAACACCTCGGTCACATCGGGATAGTTGCGCAGCGACTTGCTCATCTTCTGGCCGTCGTTGCCCAGCACAATGCCGTGTGCCACACAGGTTTTGAAGGCCGGGCGGTCGAATAGAGCGGTCGCCAGTACATGCATCGTGTAGAACCAGCCACGGGTCTGCCCGATGTATTCGACGATGAAGTCGCCGGGGAAATGCGTATCGAACCAATCCTGGTTCTCGAACGGGTAGTGCACCTGCGCGTACGGCATCGAGCCCGAGTCGAACCACACGTCGAACACGTCCTCGATGCGCCGCATCGTCGACTTACCGGTCGGGTCATCGGGGTTGGGCCGGGTCAGCTCGTCGATGTATGGCCGATGCAGATTGTCCGGTCGCACCCCGAAGTCGCGCTCGAGCTCGTCGAGGCTGCCGTACACATCGATCCTCGGATAGTCCGGGTCGTCGGACTTCCACACCGGAATCGGACTGCCCCAGTAGCGGTTTCGCGAGATCGACCAGTCGCGCGCATTGGACAGCCATTTGCCGAACTGCCCGTCCTTGACGTGTTCGGGATACCAGGTGATGTCCTCGTTGAGCTCGACCATGCGGTCGCGGAAGTCGGTGACCTTGATAAACCACGACGATACGGCCCGATAGATCAACGGGTTTCGGCACCGCCAGCAGTGTGGGTAGGAGTGCTCGTAGGTTTCGTGGCGCAACAGCACCGCGCCATTGACCCCCGCCGACCGGCCATGGTTCTTCAGGTCGCGGATGATCTGCGGGTTGGCGTCGAACACGTGCTGGCCCGCATAGTCGGTCACGGTCTTGTCGAAGCGGCCCTTGGCGTCCACCGGTGTGACGGCCGAGATCCCCGCCGCCTGCGTGACCACCATGTCGTCCTCGCCGTAGGCAGGCGACATGTGCACGATGCCGGTGCCGTCCTCGGTGCTGACGTAATCGGCGGCCAGAACCCGAAACGAGTTCGGCGCGTCCATGAAGTACGGGAACGGCGGCAGATACCGCGTCTCGACCAGATCCCGGCCGGTGTAGGTGGCCAGCACTTCGGGTTCCTCACCGAGTTCGCGGGCGTACGCCGCAAGCCGTGCCTGCGCCAGCACGTAACGCCGGTCGTCGGGACCCTGCACCAGGACATAGGTGACGTCGGGCCCGACCGCGACCGCCTGGTTCGACGGCAGCGTCCACGGCGTCGTCGTCCAGATCAGCAGATAGGCGCCCTCGAGCGGACCTTCGCCCACCCGGAAGCCGACGGTGATCGCGGGGTCCTGGCGACTCTGATAGACGTCGTCGTCCATCCGCAGTTCATGGTTGGACAGCGGTGTTTCGTCGTTCCAGCAGTACGGCAGTACCCGATTGCCTTCGTAGGCAAGGCCTTTGTCCCACAACTGCTTGAACGCCCAGATCACCGACTCCATGAAGGTCGGGTCGAGGGTCTTGTAGTCGTTGTCGAAGTCGACCCAGCGCGCCTGCCGGGTGACGTAGGCCCGCCATTCGCCTGAGTACTTGAGCACCGATTCGCGGCACGCTTCGTTGAACTTCTCGATGCCCATCTCTTCGATCTGGGCCTTGTCGGCGATGCCGAGCTGGCGCTGCACCTCGAGTTCGGCGGGCAGCCCGTGGGTGTCCCAGCCGAACCGCCGCTCCACCTTGTAGCCGCGCATCGTGCGGTAGCGCGGCACGATGTCCTTCACGTAGCCGGTCAGCAGGTGCCCGTAGTGCGGCAGGCCGTTGGCGAACGGCGGGCCGTCGTAGAACACGAATTCCGGTGCGCCGTCCCGGCGCGCGACACTCGCGCGAAACGTGTCGTCGGACTCCCAGTAGTCGAGGACGTCGAGTTCGAGCGCCGGGAACTTCGGAGCGCCGGATGTCGGCTTCGGATATGCAGTCACTGTGGTGCGTCGTCTCCATGCCAGATCTCTCGGCACGGGGACGACGTCGCGCCGGTGCGCGAGCGCCGCGGTACCACCCCGCTTGCGCACACAGGTGTGCGCCGCTCAACTGCGGGCGATGACGGGCCCACCCGTTCGGGTCTACTTGGCTGGTTCAGCTGTTCTTCCGAAGGCTCCCCGGTGATGGCCGGATCGGTGCCGTTAGGTCGATTCTAGTGGCCGCCGCAAATCAGGGCTGACCAGGCGACGCGCCGCCTCTGCCGCCGCGGCCCTGCGCTCGACCAACGTGTCACCCTTTCGGGCTTCGCCGGCGATGCTGCTGATCGCCGACGCGCCCGCCGCCATCGACTGCGCAATATCGGTCAACATCGTCACCAGGTCCATCGGGTGCCAGGTCGCGTCGATCAGGCCGGCCCGCTGGCCGCGGCGCACTTCGGCGAGCTTCGCCCGGAACAACCGTCGCAGCAGGTGGTCGTCGGACAGTCCAGACGGTGCCTCGAGTTCTATCCAGCGCTGCAGCCGGGCTCCGCGAGGGTCCGCGACGAGATTGTCGAACAGCGCCTCAACGTAGCCCGGCACATCCTCGGCGGTCAGCGGCGCCCGGTAGGGCGCGTCCTCGATCCATTGCGCCACAACGGCCTCGAACAACTGCTCCTTGCTCGTGAAGTAGCTGTACAGCCGCTCCTTGCTCGCACGCGCCGTCGAGGTGATCCGGTTCAGACGCGCGCCCGCGAAGCCGTATTCGGTGAACTCGTCCTTGGCGGCTGCCAAGATGCGCTCACGGGTGGCATGCCCCGCTGCTCGCATCAGGCCCGTTCGAGCAGGAAATACAGCAGGTTGCCGCTGACTCGTTGCCGCTTGCCGTTCATGATGCCCATCAGCGTGTCGTCGTCGACCTTCTTGAAGTGATCGAAGACGGGCTGACCGTCGTACACCATCGTGGCGGTGATCTCGCCGCGGAATTCGATGTCCCACAGGCTGGCGCCGCCGCGGCTCAATTCGTTGTTGGCGAACAGGTTTCCGTCATCGTCGTAACAGACGATCGGCTCGACGTCGTCGACCGACTTGAAGTTCTTGCCGAACCAGCGCGCCGCCGCCAGCTGGCCGTTCATCTTGTGCCCGGTGTGAAACTCGCCGCCCTTCCAGCTGCCGACGATGTCGGTGGACCGAACGGTGGGAAGCGCCGACCAGATCTCGTCGAGGTCTGCGGGACTCACGTCGCGCTGCCCACGCAGTTCGGCGAAACGCCTCCGAGCCTTGTCGATGTCCACTGAATGCCTTCCCGGAATTTCCCGAACCAACTGGTTCGGAAACCATACCCCAGCACGTGCATCTAGACGGACGCGCTCGCCGACTCCGACATGGCGGCACCCCAAACCGCGTAGCTTCGCGACATGAGCGAACACACGTACCGAATCATCGAGATCGTCGGCAGCTCGCCCGACAGCATCGACGAAGCGATCCGCAACGGGATATCACGTGCCTCGGAGACCATGCGCGGCCTCGACTGGTTCGAGGTGCAGTCGGTTCGTGGGCACCTGGCCGAAGGCGCCATCGGGCACTTCCAGGTAACGATGAAGGTTGGGTTCCGCCTGGAAGATGCCCGGTGACGTCAGACCGGAGCGGCGGCGTCTGAAGTCATCTCGAAGAGCGCCAGCGGGAACTGTTCCGCGAGCTCTTCGACCGTGTAGCGGTCGAACCGGGTGGTGTCGTACCACCAGTCGAGGTGCAGCTCGCCGTCGATGCGGTACACCCGCAGCTCGAGTGCGTATCCAAGGCCCGGCGGCGTCTCGTATGACGGGTCGGTTCCATCGGCCAGTGTGCCGATGTAGTTGAGGAAGATCTCCGGCGACAGCGGGGACGACGGCGCGGGGCTTGCACTGAGCAGGCGATGCACGTCACGGAGCATCTCCGTCGGACTCGCGTGTAGCGACGTCGCGCACAGCAGCGGAATGCCATGAAGCAGCCAGCGCCGCTCGCCGGTGACGTCGACTGCGACGACACCGTCACCGATGGTGCGAGCGATGGTCCGGCCGAGTGCGGCAAGCAAGATCTCGTCGGCCGCTACCCCGAGCCATTCCGTTGCTCCGTCAACTTCCGCGGTCACCTCTTCGGAAGGGAGTTTGGACAGTTTGTCGAGGACAGGAGCCGTCCCGTCCGCAATGTCATGGTCGACAACCCGCAACGTGGCCATGGCCAGGGTGTCGACCGGATACGTCATCTCGCTGGTCTGATCAGCTAAATGGGGAGCAACCATGTAGCTAACATAACACCGCTTTCCCAAAATTGGGAGAGCCCTCCCAAAAGTGTGACACCTGCGTCAATAACGGCTAAGCCATCCGATTTGCGAAGGGTACTGCCCAAAACCGGGAAGTCCAGCTATCGTAAGTGCATGCCACGGACCGACGAGAACGGCAGACAGCTCAAGGCGTTGCTTGACTATCTCCTCGACGGCGACATCGATGCCAAGGACATCTATGACGCACTGGGGATCTCGAGCAGCACCTACTACCGGCGAATCAAGGACGACGACTATCCGAACGCCGAGGAGCTGCGGCGAGTCGCCGACAGGTTCGTGCTCAGCTACCCCGACTTGCAGATCCAGTTCGGGTTGATGAGCCGCCAGGAAGTGTGGAGTTACGTCGAATCGGCCCCGTTCACGACGATGACGGCAGTGCAGGACACCGTGCAGACCAAGCAGTCGACCCGCCCGCCGAAGCTATCCGAGATGAAACCGAGGGCGGACGCTCCTCCTCTTTAATCCCGGATAAGCCGTACACTTTGCTGGCAGGCTCAGCACGAAGGCGATTCCCATGGCTCTGGCAACCCTGATAGCGATCACCCTGGCATGTATTGGGTGGAGCTTGTGGATCCGTCGCGTCACCTGGTCGTCTCGCTGGGAGTTCGCTGCGACCCTGAACATCGCATTGCAGGGGGGCGCGGTTCTGCTGATGTCGCCGTGGGCGTCGGAGACGCTCGGCCATTGGCTGCACGCGATGACCGGCAAGTGGAATCTCGAGGACTACATCGGCCACGACCTCTACATCGTCGCCGCATCCGCCGTCGTGTACAACGCGCTGGGCAGGCTGCAGGACGACCACTCCCTGCAGAGAACCTTCAAGCAATACGTCGAATACCCGGCGACACTGTGCATCCCGCTGCTGCTGGTCACGTTCACCCTCGGCAACGGCGCGAAGATATACAAGGCCGACTTCTTCCAGGTGCCCACCGACTTCTGGCTGAACATCTACTGGCTGCTGCTCTGCGGCATGCTGATCTACCTGCTGACCTACGGCGCCAGGGCGCTGCTCGTGCTGCGCAAGGATCCGCGTTCCCGCCGGGTGGCCAACATCTATCTCGTCGCCTCGGCGGCGGGTGTGGCGGCGTGCGTCGTCCGGCTGGCCACGGCCTTCATTACGCCGCTACAGACAACGTGGGGCGGTACCACCCTGGTGTGGGTGTTCGCGTGCATGTGCGGTGCGGGGTTCGCAATCACCTCGGCGGAGTCCTGGCGCAACAAGACCAAGTGGTTCACCAACGCCAACCGCTGAATTACAGCGCGACGGGCTTCTGTTCGTCGTACGGCGCGCCGAATGCTGGCACCGTCTGGTAGCCGCGCGTGCGCGCCTGCGCGGCGTCGCGACGGATCAGCGCATATATCCCGGCGAAGGTCGCCTGGTCGAGCACCATCCTGGTGAGCAGTCGGTTGTGCACGAACCCGAACGACAGCCCGGTCTGCGGATCGGCCCAGCCCACCGAACCGGCCAGCCCCGCATGCCCGAAGCCAGGCATCAGCCCCGGCGGGAACGGCAGCGAATGGTAGCCCAGGTGGAAACTCAACGGCACGAAGATGTTTCGGTCCGGCAGCAGGCTTGGTTTGCCGATGCAACCCGTCACCCGCTCCTGCGAAAGGAACTGCTCGCCGTCGATGCGCCCGCCATTGGCCAGCGCCCCGTACATCTTGGCCAGGCCTCTAGCTGTCGTCACGCCGTTGGCAGCGGGAATCTCCGAGTCGAGGAACGGGATATCTCCTTGCACAACGGCTTTCATGCCTGGGAAGTACATCGAGCCGAACACCCCGGAGTACTGCATAGCGGCGATCCGGGGCGCGACGAAGTTGAAGACCGGATTGCTGAGTGTGCGCTGCGGCGCCAGGATCTGGGCGGCACGCGTCGGCGAATCGGCCGGCGGACGGCCCAGGTGCAACCCGTCGGTGTTCAACGGTTCGGCCAGCTCTTCGCGGATCAGAGCGCGCATGCCTTTGCCGGTGACGGCGCGGGCGAGGCCCGACATCAGCCAGCCATACGTCAGCGCGTGATACGCCGGCTTGCCGTGCAGCACCTTGTTCACCGACGCCGCAGCCAGGCGCGCCTCCATCGCCATGTGGTCCAGCAGTTCGGCCTTGCTCACCCCGTTGAGCTGGGACAGCCCGGCGCGGTGCCGCATCACATCGCGGACGGTGATCTCAGCCTTGCCGTTGGCACCGAACTCGGGCCAGTAGGCCGCGACGGGGTCGTCGTAGTCGATCAGCCCGCGGTCGGCCAGTCGGTGGATGACCGTCGACGCGAGACCTTTCGTCACCGACCACACCATCGCGCCGGTATCGGCGGTCCAGTACTCGGCGCCGCGCCGGTCGGCGTATCCCGTCCAGACATCCACCACTGGTTCGCCGTGAAGGTAGACAGCTAGTGCACCGCCACCGAACCGCTTGCCGGGGAACAGCTGGGAGAACGCACGCACCGTGCAGGCGAAGCTGGAGTCGGCCGCGCCCTGTATGCCGCGTGGGAGCGCTGCGCTGCGCTCCCGGCTTTTGACACCCGTCACAATGTATTGAATTTACCTGCAACCCCGGCAAATAAACGAAGTGTTACCAATTAGTTAGATCACCGCACGTCAGCCGCATCGAGCAGCTGTTGCGCAGCAAGGGCGGGGGTCAGTTCGCCGTCGCGCACCTGGCGCTCGACTTCGGCGCGGATCTTGCGGACGGCCGGATGCGACAGCACCCGGTCCAGGACGGTGTCGCGCACCATCGACCACGTCCAGTCCACCTGCTGGGCACGCCTGCGGGTCTCGAACTCCCCCGCGTCGCTGAGCACCTGGCGGTGTTTGAGCACCGTGTCCCACAGCTCGGTGAGGCCGCTGCCCTCCAACGCGCTCATAGTGAGAACCGGTGGGCGCCAAAGGGTTTCGCGCGGATAGATGAGGCGAATCGCTCCGGCGAGTTCGCGTGCCGCCTTCTTGGCCTCGGCCGCGTGCTCACCGTCGGCCTTGTTCACCACCACGATGTCGGCGAGTTCGAGCACGCCCTTCTTGATGCCCTGCAGTTGATCGCCGGTGCGTGCCAGCGTCAGGAACACGAACGTGTCGACCATGTTGGCCACGGTCACCTCGGACTGCCCGACACCGACGGTCTCGACCAGGATCACGTCGAAGCCTGCCGCCTCGAGCAACACGATGGTTTCGCGGGTGGCCTTCGCGACGCCACCGAGAGTGCCCGAGGTCGGCGACGGCCGGATGTACGCGTCGGGATGCACCGCGAGCTGCGCCATCCGGGTCTTGTCACCGAGGATCGAGCCGCCGGTGCGGGTGGACGACGGATCGACGGCCAGCACCGCGACCCGGTGACCCTGCTCGATCAGGTACATGCCGAGCGCTTCGATGGTCGTCGACTTGCCGACGCCGGGCACCCCGGTGATGCCGACATGCATGGCGCCGCCCGCTTCGGGCATCAGCTCGAGCAGCAGTTGTTGCGCCTGCTCGCGATGATCCGGGCGGGTCGACTCGACCAGCGTGATGGCTCTCGGCAGGGCCGCGCGGTCGCCACTGCGGACGGCCGCCGCGAGTTCTTCGACCTGGGTGGTCATCTAGCCGAGGCTGTAGCCCAGCCGCTCGGCCAGCTTCTGCAGCAGGCCGATCGCGGCGTCGGCGATGACTGTGCCCGGTGGGAAGATCGCCGTCGCACCGGCGGCGTACAGCTCGTCGAAGTCGCCGGGCGGGATGACCCCGCCGACGACGATCATGATGTCGGGCCTGCCCACCTCGGCGAGCGCGTCGCGCAGCGCCGGCACCAGCGTCAGGTGCCCGGCGGCCAGCGACGACACCCCGACCACGTGCACGTCGTTGTCGGCGGCTTGGCGCGCCACCTCTTCCGGAGTCGAGAACAGCGAGCCGACGTCGACGTCAAAGCCGATGTCCGCGAACGCCGTTGCGATCACCTTCTGGCCGCGATCGTGCCCGTCCTGGCCCATCTTCGCGACCAGGATGCGGGGCCTGCGGCCGTCGGCCTCGGCGAACTTCTCGACCAACTCTGTGGCGCTGGAGATATTGCTGACCTTTCCGACTTCGTCGCGGTAGACCCCGGCGATGGTACGGATCTCGGCCTGATGGCGCCCCCAAACCCTCTCGAGCGCATCGGAGATCTCGCCGACGGTGGCCTTGGCGCGGGCCGCGTTGATGGCGAGCTCGAGCAGGTTGCCTTCCCCGGATTGAGCAGCGGAGCTGAGTTCCGCCAGCGCGGCGTCGACCGCCGACTGGTCGCGGTCGGCGCGCAGCTGCTGCAGCTTCGCGATCTGCTCGGCGCGCACCCTGCTGTTCTCGACCTTGAGGACCTCGATCTCATGGTCTTCGTCAACCTGGTACTTGTTGACGCCGATCACCGGCTGCTGCCCGGAGTCGATGCGGGCCTGCGTGCGCGCGGCGGCCTCTTCGATTCGCATCTTGGGGATGCCGTCGCTGATCGCCTGCGCCATGCCGCCGTGTTCGTTGACCTCTTTGATGTGCGCGCGCACCTTCTCGGCGAGCTGATGGGTCAGCCACTCCACGTAATACGAGCCGCCCCATGGGTCGATGGGCCGCGTGGTGCCCGACTCCTGCTGCAGCAGCAGCTGGGTGTTTCGCGCGATGCGGGCGGAGAAGTCGGTCGGCAGCGCAAGCGCCTCGTCGAGCGCGTTGGTGTGCAGCGACTGGGTGTGTCCCTGGGTGGCGGCCATCGCTTCGATGCAGGTGCGCGCGACGTTGTTGAACGGGTCCTGCGCCGTCAGCGACCAGCCAGAGGTCTGCGAATGTGTGCGCAGCGAAAGCGATTTCGCGTCCTTCGGGCTGAACTCCGCGACCAGTTCGCTCCACAGCAGCCGGCCTGCGCGCAGCTT
>Ga0068863_100007733_pt1 | contig 10512 bp, 10 predicted proteins | sample KBSSwiS62_FD_66596 | JGI IMG/M metagenome (GOLD analysis project Ga0068863, IMG submission 66596) | Switchgrass rhizosphere microbial communities from Kellogg Biological Station, Michigan, USA - KBS Switchgrass S6-2 | ecosystem: Host-associated > Plants > Roots > Rhizosphere > Soil ...
CGATGGCTGGCTCACCGGCAATATCCTCGGGCACGAACTCGCGCCCGGCAAGCCCTGTCACTTCCGCGGCGACGGCGGCTGCACGATTTACGATGCGCGCCCGGCCGATCCCTGCCGCGGGTTCGTCTGCGGGTGGCTCGTCAAAGGAAGTCCGTTTCCCGAGTCGTTCCGTCCGGATCGATTGGGCGTGATCATCGTCATCAAGCCATGGCGTGATCGCTTCGCCTACGTCCTCGTACCCGCGGGCCGATCGCCCGATGCGAAGTTGCTCGAGTGGATGCGCGCGCACAGCACGGCGACAGGCAGGCCGTTCCTGTTTCACCTGGAAGGAAGGCAACGAGGTTATGGCTCGGCGGAATTCCAGAAGGAGATCCTCGACAAGTCGATTCGCGGCGAGCCGCTTTTGCCGGGGCTCAACCCCGGTGGCGGAGGGCCCTGCAAACTGATGCCGCTGGACCCGGCGATCGCCAACATCGCGAGCGCACCGCACGGCGCGACTGCAACGCCTTCCGAACCAGGCGGCCGCTAGATTGCGCCAGAAGCGCGTGGGGGAGCCAACCTCCGGCGGTACGTCCTCTGCGACGGGCGAGACGGCGCGCGTCTTCTTTGCAGTGTGGCCGGATCCGGAAGTGCGCGGAGCGCTCGACCTGCTCGCGCGGGACTGTGCCGCGCGGACCGGCGGGCGCGCGCCGGACCCTGCGAACCTGCACGTCACGCTGGCGTTCATCGGCAACGTCGATGCAGGTGGTGTCGTCGTTCTCCGCGAGATAGGCAGCAACGCAGCAGCGGCGGCAGCTCCCTTCAGGCTGATCCTCGATCGTATCGGCGCGTTCCACAAGCAGGAGATCGTGTGGCTCGGATGCTCGGGCATGAACAAGCCGATGCAGGCGCTCGCCGACCCGCTCTTCTCGCAACTGGGGGCCGCGGGCTTTTCGCTCGAGCCTCGCCCGTTCCGTCCGCACGTGACGCTCGCCCGCCGCGCACGGACGCGAGCGCTCGATTGGACGGGCGACGGCGCACTCGGGAGACCGATCGCCTGGAATATCTCGCGCTTGACGCTCACCGCGTCCACGCACGCGCAAGGCGCGCTTCGCTACCTAGCGATCGACTCATGGCCGTTAGGCGGCAGGGATCAGAGCGCGGATTAGCGGGGTGGGGTCAGCGACCGCGTCCCGAGCCGGGCACGGGGATCGGCGACCACGGTGCGACGGGACCTCGCATGTGGGGCGATGGACGCGGAAACGGATCGCGACGAAAGTGCCGGTCGCGCGGCAGCACGTTCACCGGGTAGTACGCGGGGTAGTAGCCCGGGTACCAGCCGAACTGGCAATCCGGCCATCCGCTGTAGCATCCGCCGCCGCCCCCGTTGCCATCCATGACCGGCGACGCGTTGATGACGTTGTATTGCACCGGCGGGGGCGCCCACTCACCTGCGTAGGCGCCCGTGTAAGGACCGTACATCGGTGCCTGCGCGACCGCGACGGGTGCCGGACGCTTCGCGACCTCGACTTCCGCCTGGAGCTGGCGCACGCGCTCCGCGAGCGCGCGCACTTCGGCTTCGCGCAGCGCTTCCTTTTCCCTCTCTCGCGCCGCTTCGCGCGCGGCCGCGTTCGCCTCCTTCATCGCCTTGGTCTCGCGCAGCACGCTCGTCACGCGGGCGCCTTCGGGTGGCTCGAGATTGCTGATGTTGACGCGGCCCTTGTCGTCGGTCCACGTGAAGATGTCGGCGTGCGCAGACGTGAGGGCGCAGGCGAGAGTGAGCACGGCCGCATACGGCACGGGCAACATGCTTCGAAAAAGAGGCTTGCGCATGTCTGGCTTCGGCGTTTCCACGGGCATTGTAGTGCGCGGCGGCATCGTTTTCGACCAGGAAAGTTGTAACAGAGTTCGCCGCCGCCGCCGCGCTCGCACGGCGCCCGGCGGACAACGGTACGCGCCTGCCGATTCAGTCGACGGCCACCGTGTAGTTGAGCGCGAGCCGCCCGCCGTCGGGATAGATCGTCTGGCCGGTCAGATACGACGCGTCGTCGCTCGCGAGGAACGCGGCCACCGACGCGACTTCCTCGGGCTCTCCGCAGCGGCCGAGCGGCGTGCGCGACAGGATCTTCCGGCGTGCGGCATCGTCCGTGAGCACCGCCTGTTTCGCGAGCTCCGTGAGAATCGTCCCCGGTCCGATCGCGTTGACGCGGATTCCGTGCGGCGCGAGCGCCACGGCCATCACCTTCGTCAATTGATTGATGCCGCCCTTCGAAACGACGTACGGCACCTGGTTGGGGATGGCGACGACCGCATTCGCCGACGACATGTTGACGATCGACCCGCGGATGCCGCCTTTCACCATCGCGCGCGCGGCGGCTTGCCCGCAGAGGAACATCGACTTGAGATTCACCGCCAGCACGCGATCGAAATCCGCTTCGTCGAGATCCAGGAAGTCGCACGCGTGGGTAATGCCGGCGTTGTTCACCAGCACGTCCACGCGGCCATGCCGGTCGAGCGCGCGCCGGACGATCGCCTCGACGTCCGCCTTGCGCGACACGTCGCCCGCGATGAATTCGGCGCCGGGGATCGATGCGGCGGCGGCCGCCCCGGCCTGCTCTTCGCGATCGGCGAGCAGGACGGCTGCGCCCTCGGCGGCAAGACGCTGCGCGCACGCGAGACCGATGCCGCGCGCCGCTCCCGTTACGACTGCGACCTTGTCCTTGAGGCGGGAGATGGCTGGCATGGCGAAATCCTTCGGCGTTGAGGCGCGCTCATGTTACGCCGGGTGCGCCGCCGCGCGCTCACTCGCGCGCGCCACTGCGCGCTTTCAACTGCCGCGCGCCACCGGCCGCGCAGGATCGGAGCACCATTCGCTCCACGAGCCCGGATAAAGCCGCGCACCGGCTCGTCCGGCGTGCGTCATCGCGAGAAGGTTGTGGCACGCGGTGACGCCGGAACCGCAATAGTGGACGACATCCTGTGGTGCGCGCCCGTCGAGAAGGCTGTCGAAATCCGCGGCGAGTGCGGCCGCCGACTTGAAACGTCCCGCCGCATCGAGGTTTTCGGCATACGGGCGATTGCGCGCGCCCGGGATGTGGCCGGCGACGGGATCGAGCGGCTCGACATCGCCGCGATACCGCTCTCGTGCACGGGCGTCGAGCAGCACGTGCGCCGAGCTCGAGACGCTTGCGGCCACCGCGCCCGCATCCATCGTGGCCGCAGACGGCTTCGCGATGAACGTGGCGGGCGCAACGGCCGGAACATCCGTCGTCACCGGCCGCCCCTCGCCCGTCCAGGCCGCGAAACCGCCATCGAGCACCGCCACGGCCTCATGTCCGAGCCAGCGCAACATCCACCACAGGCGCGCCGCGTACATGCCGGGCCCCTGGTCGTAGGCGACGACTTGCTTCGAGGCGTCGATGCCGAGGCGGCCGAAGACGCGTGCGCATGCTTCCGGGGTGGGCAACGGATGCCGGCCGTTGCGGCCCGTCTTCACGCCGGACAGATCACGGTCGAGGTGCGCGAACCGTGCGCCCGGTACGTGGCCTTGCCGGTAAGCGTTGTCGCCCCAGCCGTCCGGTTGGGCGAGATCGTGGCGCACATCTACGACGACCCACGAGGGGTCGGCCGCGTGGCCAACCCGCTGCGCGAGGTCGGACGTGCCGATGAGCGTCGTGAACACCCGCCGCTTCTTTCGAAGTCGCGTCAGCCGGGCACGTGCGGCGCGACTTCGCGGCGGACGAATTCGTGGAAGTGCTGCATGCCGTCCTCCATCGGGGACTGGTACGGCCCCTCTTCGCTGCGGCCCTGCGCGTACAGGGCCTTGCGCCCCGCGTCCATCCGCTCCGCGATCTCGTCGTCCTCTTTCGCCGTCTCGAGATACGCGGCCTGCTCGGCCTCGACGAACTCCCGCTCAAAGAGCGCGATCTCCTCGGGGTAGTAGAACTCGATGATGTTGGTGGTCTTGTCCACCGCGCGCGGGATGAGCGTGCTGATGATGAGCACGTGCGGATACCACTCGATCATGATGTTCGGGTAGTACACCATCCAGATCGCGCCGTACGGCGGCGCCTCTCCGCGGTAGTAGTCGACGACCGCCTTGTGCCAGCGTGCGTACTTCTGCGTCCCGGCGCGGGCGAGGCGGTTTTTCACACCCACCGTCTGCACCGAGTGCCAGTCGCCGAACTGCCACTTCAGGTCGTCGCAACTCACGAACTGGCCGAGCCCCGGATGGAACGGCTCGACGTGGTAGTCCTCGAGGTAGACCTCGATGAAGCTCTTCCAGTTGTAATGGCACTCGTGGACTTCGATCCTGTCGAGGACGTGGTCCTTGAAATCGAGGTGGCGCTCGGGAACGTCCGCGAGGTCTCGGTGCACATCGCGCGTGCCGTCGAACAGGAGTCCGCGCCAGTTCGCAAGCGGCGACCGACGCAGGTTGAGGCACGGGTTGTCGGCGAAGTGCGGGGCACCCAAGAGCTGGCCCTTGAGATCGTAGGTCCAGCGATGGATCGGGCAGACGATGTTGCGCGAGGCGGTGCCCCGGCCCGTCAGCATGAGGGCCTGGCGGTGACGGCAAACGTTGGAGATGAGCTCGATGCCGTCGGGGTTGCGGACCAGCGCCTGCGCGTTGTCGCGGGACGCGAGCACGCAATAGTCGCCGGGATTGGGCGCCATGAGCTCGTGTCCGACGTAGGAAGGCCCGCGCGCGAACAGGTGCCTTTGTTCGGCGGCAAGGATCTCCGCGCTGCAATACCAGGAGACGGGAAGCTGCGAGGTAGCGCGCTGAAGCTGCGCGACGGTAGCGAAATTGGACATCGGCCTTGAACTCTCGATCAAACCAACCCAACCCAACAACCCGGGACGTACGGCGATCAGTAACTCTTACACTTCTGGCCGCCCCGGACCGCTTTGCTAAGTCGGCCGCGCGAAGGGTTCGCGTGAGGCCGCGTCGTCAAAAAGTGCTATTCTAGCCGGGGCCCTCCGCCCCGGTCAAACTCACGGACGCATATCGGGGCACTAGCTCGTCAATCAACTGCGGTCGTCAATCAACTGCGGCTCCGATCAACCGCCGCCTCGATCAACCGCGCTTCTCTGAATCGTCGCCGACAGCAGAGCGAGGCTCGACCCGGCGTCGACCCTCGCGCCTTTGCCTCCGAGGCTCTCCCTGACATGCCCACAGCCGATGGAGTTCCCGCAAGCTTCGAAGCCGCCCTGGCGGAGCTCGAGGCCATCGTCGCCGCAATGGAAGGCGGGCAGCTTCCGCTCAAGGAATCGCTGGTCGCGTACAAGCGAGGCGCCGAGCTGCTCCAGTATTGCCAGTCGACGCTCAAGGATGCCGAGCAGCAGGTGCAGGTCTACGAACGAGGACTGCTGAAGGCGTTCGAGAGCCCGGAACCGGAAGCCGCGGGCGATGAATCCTGATCTCGCGTGGGCGGTCTGGTGCAGCGAGCGGCAGCGACGGATCGAGGACGTCCTGGCACAGGCGCTGCCCCGCGCCGATGCAAACCCGGTCGCATTGGTGCAGGCGATGCGCTACGCGGTTCTCGACGGAGGCAAGCGGATGCGGCCGCTGCTCGCGTATGCGGCGGGCGAGGTCGTCGGCGCGCCGCCGCAATCGGTCGACGCCGCCGCCGCAGCCGTCGAGCTGGTGCACGCGTACTCGCTCATCCATGATGATCTGCCGTGCATGGACGACGACGCGCTGCGTCGCGGCAAGCCGTCCTGCCACGTGGCGTTCGGCGAGGCCACCGCGCTGCTCGCCGGCGATGCGCTGCAGGCGCTCGCCTTCCGCGTGCTGGCCGAGGGGCGGCTCGCGGACGGCGCACACGCGTGCGCGCTGCTCGCGCATGCCTCCGGCGTGCACGGCATGGCCGGCGGACAGGCGGTCGATCTCGCGAGCGTCGGAGCAAGGCTCTCGCAGGACGAGCTCGAGGCGATGCACCGCATGAAGACGGGAGCGCTGATCGGCGCGGCGGTGCGCCTGGGAGCCGCCTGCGGTCGCACGCTCGAGCCGCCGGAGATCGCCGCGCTCGATGCGTATGCCGTTGCGGCGGGGCTCGCGTTCCAGGTGACCGACGATGTGCTGGACGTCGAGGGCTCGGCGATCTCGCTCGGGAAGACCGCGGGAAAGGATGTGGCGCAGGGCAAGCCGACGTTCGTCACCTGCCTCGGCATCGAAGCTGCGCGCGCTCGTGCCGAGACGTTGCGCAAGGAAGCGCGCGCAGCGCTCGCGCCGTTCGGCGGCGCCGGCCGGCGTCTCGGCGAGCTCGCCGACTGGATCGTGCTGCGGACGCATTGATGCATCCGATCCTGGAATCGATCGACAGCCCCGCGGCGTTGCGCGCGCTGGACGCGAGCGCGCTGCCCGACCTCGCGCGGGAGCTCCGCTCCTTCATCCTCGCGTCCGTTGCGCAGACCGGGGGCCACCTGTCGTCGAATCTCGGTACGGTCGAGCTCACGCTCGCGCTCCACTACGTGTACGACACCCCGCGCGACCGCATCGTCTGGGACGTCGGCCACCAGACGTACGCGCACAAGATCCTGACGGGCCGCCGCGGCGCGATGAACCGGCTGCGAATGCTGGACGGCCCGTCGGGTTTTCCGCGCCGCTCGGAGAGCGAGTACGACACGTTTGGCACCGCGCACTCGTCGACGTCCATTTCCGCGGCGCTCGGCATGGCGATCGGCGCCAGGCGCGAGCTCGCGGGGGGCGACAAGGGCGAGCTGCGTCGCCGCGCGGTCGTTGCGGTCATCGGGGACGGCGCGATGAGCGCCGGCATGGCATTCGAGGCGCTCAACAACGCGGGCATCGCCGGCGCCGATCTGCTCGTCATCCTGAACGACAACGAGATGTCGATCTCGGAGCCGGTCGGCGCACTCAACGGCTATCTCGCGAAGCTCCTCGCGTCGCCGCTGTACAACACGATGCGCCGCGGTGGAAAGGAAGTGCTCGCGAAGCTGCCGCCCGTCAAGGAGCTCGCGAAGCGCGCCGAAGAGCACGTGAAGGGCATGGTGCTCCCCGGCACGCTGTTCGAGGAGCTCGGCTTCAACTACATCGGCCCGATCGACGGCCACGACGTCGGCAAGCTCGTGACCACGCTCGAGAACGTGAAGGAGCTCCGCGGTCCGCAGCTTCTGCACGTGATCACGAAAAAGGGCTACGGCTACGCGCGCGCCGAACAGGATCCCATTCTCTATCACGGCGTCACGCCGTTCGACCCCGCCGTCGGCATCGTGGCCAAGTCCGGCGGCAAGCCGGCCTACACGAACATCTTCGGGGACTGGATCTGCGACATGGCGGCGGCCGACCCCCGCGTCATCGCGATTACGCCGGCGATGCGCGAGGGCTCGGGGCTCGTGCGCTTCTCGCAGCAATTCCCGGAGCGCTACTTCGACGTGGGCATCGCCGAGCAGCATGCCGTGACGTTCGCCGCGGGCCTCGCCTGCGAGGGCATGAAGCCTGTCGTCGCGATCTACTCGACGTTCCTCCAGCGCGCGTACGACCAGCTCATCCACGACGTCGCGCTGCAGAACCTGCCGGTGGTGTTCGCCATCGATCGCGCCGGGATCGTCGGCGCCGACGGAGCCACGCACCTCGGCGCGTTCGATCTTTCGTACCTGCGCTGCATTCCGAACATGACCGTGATGGCGCCGGCCGACGAGAACGAGTGCCGGCAGATGCTGTACACCGCCTACCTGCAGGACACGCCGACGGCCGTTCGCTATCCGCGCGGCAGCGGCCCCGGCGTCGCCGTCTCTAAGACCATGACCGCGGTGCCCATCGGCAAGGGCGAGGTTCGACGGACGACGACCCGACGCACGAACCGTATCGCGATCCTCGCGTTCGGCAGCGTGGTGAAGCCTGCGCTCGCGGCGGCGGAAGAGATCGACGCGACGGTTGCGAACATGCGCTTCGTTAAGCCGCTCGATGCCGATCTCGTCTGCCGGCTGGCGCTCGAGCACGAGGCGCTCGTGACGGTGGAGGAAAACGTCGTCGCCGGCGGCGCCGGCAGCGCTGTCGCCGAGGCGCTGGCCGAGCAGGGCATCGTGATCCCGCTGCTGCAACTGGGGCTGCCCGACGCGTTCATCGACCACGGCGACCCGGCGCAACTTCTCGCAAGATGCGGCCTCGCCGCTCCCGGGATCGTCGCGTCCATCCATTCGCGCTTCGCCGCGCTGCGCACCGACTCGCGCGCGAAGCCGGCGGCGTAAGCCCTTCGGCATGGCGACGCGTCCTGTCGCGATCTTCCGCTTCAACCGCACCGAAGGGCCGGCGTATTTCGCCGAATGGCTCGATGCGCAAAAGATCGGCTGGCAGCTCGTGCCGCTCGACGAAGGCGTTCCGGTGCCGGACGATCCGCGCGCGTTCTCCGGTATCGGCATGATGGGCGGCCCGATGAGCGTCAACGACGAGCTGCCCTGGATTGCACCGTTATCGGCGCTGTTGCGTGCTGCGGTCGATCGCGAGATTCCCGTCATCGGGCATTGCCTCGGCGGGCAGCTCTTGGCGAGGGCGATGGGAGCGCCCGTGACGCGCGCGAAGGTCGCCGAGATCGGCTGGCTGGACGTCGATGTGTGCAGCCGTGCCGCGCAGCAGGAATGGTTCGGCGGGCGGGCGGCGTTCAACACGTTCCAGTGGCACTACGACGCCTTCGCAATGCCGGCGGGCGCGACATGGGTGCTCACCAACGCGTTCAACGCGAACCAGGCGTTCGTCGTCGACGACCGCCACATCGGCCTGCAGTGTCACATCGAGATGACGCGCGCGCTCACCGAGACGTGGCTTGCATCCGGAAGCGGGGAGCTGCCCGCGGCGTCGACGCCCGCCATTCATACGGCGGCCGACATCCGCCAGGATCTCGACGCGCGCATCGGCGCGCTGCATGCCGTTGCGAACGACATCTACACGCGGTGGGCGAGAGGGCTGCGCTAGGTTCCGGCAGCGCGTCGCCGTCGATCCCTTCGCCCCATGTTCCGATGGCGCGTCAGGCCGGCGCGGAGCGCAGTCGGCGCCACCGCGGCGCGCGATACAGCAGGAACCCGACGATGCTGACGTTGAGGACGTTCCACGCGAGGCCGTTGAGGAAGGCCGCGCGGTAGGAGCCCGTCAAGTCGTACATGGCCCCGGACATCCAGCCGCCGAGCGCCATGCCGAACAGCGTGGCCATCAGCACGGTTCCCACGCGCTGCCCCGCCTCGTTCGGCGTGAAGTACTCCCGCACGATGAGCGCGTACGCGGGCACGATGCCGCCCTGGAACAAGCCGAACAGCGCCGATACGACGTAGAGCGTGGTCAGACCGCCGTAGGGGACGAACAGGACGAGCGCGACGCCCTGCAGGATCGAGCCCAGCAACAGCGTGCGGAGCCCGCCGATGTGATCGGAGATCCAGCCGAAGCCGAGGCGGCTCACGATGCCGAACGCGAGCATGAGCGACAGCATCTCGGCGCCGCGCGCGGCGCCGAGCCCGAGATCGCTGCAATAAGCGACGATGTGGACCTGCGGCATCGACATCGCGACACAGCACGCGACGCCGGCCACGCACAGCAGCCCCTGCAGAACGGCGGGTGAAAATCCCAGCGGGCGCTCCGAAGGCGACGCTGCCACCGGACCGTCGGCCGGCAGGAGCGCAGTGTCGGCGGGGGCTCTGTCGGGCGGCCGCGGCCGCAGGTACAGCGCGAGCGGCGCCATTGCCATGAGGCAGAAGACGCCGACGCCGATGTAGGCGGCGCGCCAGCCGGCGGTTTCGATGAAGTGCTGCAGCACCGGGGGCCACACGGTGCCGGCGGCGTAGTTCCCGCTCATGCAGATGGCGACGGCGATGCCGCGTCGGCGCGTGAACCACTGCGACGTGTCCGCGACCAGGGGAACGAACGTTGCCGACGATCCCAGAAATCCGATCAGGACGCCTTGCGCTGCGATGAACGTCCAGAGGCTCGGCGCCAGGCCCGCCGCGATGAATCCGGATCCGACGCCCACCGTGCCCACGAGCACGGGGATCATCACGCCGAAACGGTCGGACAATTTTCCCATGAGGATGCCGCCGAAGCCGAAGCCGATCATGGTCATCGTGTACGGCAGCGAGACGTCGGCGCGCGCGGCGCTGAACTCCTTCACGAGCTGCGGCAGCACGACCGCGACCGAATACATGCCGACGCCGCCGATCGTCGACAGCAGCAGCGACACGCCCAACCGCGCCCATGCATAGGGCGACTCGATCTCGTGCCGGGCAAGCGCGCGCGTATCCATTTCGAAGGGCCGAACTTATCATAGGCAACCCCGCCGCTTCGCCGGCGTGCTTGCCGGAGCTGCTTTCCGATATGACGCGAATTCACCCGCTGCCCGATCATCTGATCAACCAGATCGCCGCGGGCGAGGTCGTCGAACGGCCGGCGGCCGCGCTGAAAGAGCTGCTCGAGAATGCGCTCGACGCGGGCGCGACGCAGATCGACGTCGATCTCGACGGCGGCGGCATCCGCCGCCTCCGCGTGGCCGACAATGGCGCCGGAATCGCGCGCGACGATCTCTCGCTCGC
>Ga0068863_100007734_pt1 | contig 10512 bp, 11 predicted proteins | sample KBSSwiS62_FD_66596 | JGI IMG/M metagenome (GOLD analysis project Ga0068863, IMG submission 66596) | Switchgrass rhizosphere microbial communities from Kellogg Biological Station, Michigan, USA - KBS Switchgrass S6-2 | ecosystem: Host-associated > Plants > Roots > Rhizosphere > Soil ...
AATGACAAAGAGCTACGCGGATCAGGCGGGCATGGGTGGGTCTTGCGGTCCAGTACCGAAACGAAGCTCTAGATTTCGGCCCACTCGCGTTCCAGCATGCGCGAATATTCGCCGGACGCGTAGATCTCGAACTCGAACTCCAAATGGCCGATATCGGTAAAGGTAGTTTCGCCTTGCCGGATCTGAAACAACTGGTCGGCGTAGCGGTAGTAATGGCGAACGAATTCGTCCGTCAGAACTTCGCGGTCCGGAACCGCGGAGAAAACGGCGCTCAGACCAAGGGCGCGGGAGAAGATCGACTTGTAGTCGGATACGCCCCATTTTTTCAGCTTGGTCTGCACCGCGTCGGGCGCGTGGTTGACCAGGTAGGCGGCGAAGCTTTGAGGCTTAACGCCCGAGAGTTCCGGAGAGCGCTCCACGAATTCCATACATTGGTCTATCCATCGCAATAGATCCTTACCGACGTAAAACAGCATGCGGATCTCGCAAAAGCGGCCGTCGAGCAGCGTGCGCTCGATGTCTTGAGTATTGCGTTCGCCGGCCGGCAGCAAGCCTTGTAGCACCAGGCTGGCGCGTGAACTTTCAACCAGTTTTTCGGGTCCTCCCGCATCCGCGAACGGATGCAGAATTAGCGGGGGTAACTTACGAGCGTTCATTTTTTCTCCGACACAGGTCTCCGGACGGGGTCTCCAACACGGCTCCGAACCCATCTCTTACTGCAAGCTCAGTATGCCAGATTACCGGCGCTCCGTAAGCAGTACTTTGGCATCAATCGTCTGGTCCCCGCGAAGTACCTTCACTAGTACTACATCTCCAGCTTTGCTATCGCGCAGGGCATACGTAAAATCGTAGAGATTGCCGATCGCCTTACCGCCAAACTCAATCATGATGTCACCCGGCTTGAGCCCGGCCTTGGCTGCGGGACTACCCTCGCGAACATCGGCAAAGCGCACGCCCTTGGGGGGCTCGTTAAAGTCCGGGATGCTTCCGAAATCGGGGCCGTAGCCGGATCTTGCCCCGCCTCCCGAAACCAGGCCCGCTGAAGGCCGCGCCACGCGCACAAACTTGGGGCGATCGGGGTCCTCGGCAATGCGCGCTGTGATATCAGCCACATAGTCGAGCAATTTCGCGGCGTCGGCGGAATCGATCTTGTCCGCGGTGTCGCTGGGCTTGTGATAATCGCCGTGCAGTCCCGAAAAGAAGAACATGACTGGAATCTGCTTGGACGCGAACGACGCATGATCGCTGGCGTCGCTCATATCGGTGCCCGAACTCTTGCCGGATTCGTCGATCCACAGCGGCGGGGGAAGCTTTACCTCCTCTAGTATTTTGGCGAAGGTGGTTCCGGTCTGCGCTCCGCTGACAAAGACGTGGCCGTTCTGCACGCGACCGATCATATCCAGGTTCAGCATCGCCACGGCGTTTTCGATAGGGAGACCCGGGTGATTCACATACCAATTGCTGCCCAGCAAACCCAATTCCTCGCCGGCGAAGGTCATGAACAGAATTCCGCGCTGGGGCTGGGGCTGTTTGGAAAACCAGCGCGCCAGTTCGATGACTCCGGCGGTGCCGGAAGCGTTATCGTCGGCGCCGGGATGAACCGTACCCATCTGATTGGGGGCGAGCGAGTGCTCGTCGCCCATGCCGAGGTGATCGTAGTGCGCCCCGATAATCACGTACTCGGGGGTCTTGCCCGGTAAGTAGGCAGCGACGTTGTGAACTGTTTTGACTTCATGAATCAGGTCAACGGACAAGTCTATCTGTACCTTTGGCAGATCGAAGGATCGCGGCTTTAGATCGCTGTCGATCTCCTTGGCGATTTGACGCAGATCCCGGCCTTCGGCGCGCAGCCACGCTTCGGCGGTTTCCGCTTTGATCTGAACGAAGAATATTCCGGCGTCGCGTGGGCCCCCGCTGGCGCCGAATTTTTCGAGCTTGTCCTCGGAACCGGCATGCGCCGGTGTGTCATTGACCATAATCACGCCGCGCGCGCCGTGGTTTTTGGCGTTCATCATCTTATCGATGAAGGTCGCATGGGAGGTGAGCCGCTTGCCGCCGAATACGCTTTTCGGATTATTCTCCTGCGGTTCATGGCGCAGGATCAGAACAAGTTTGTCCTTTACCTCGATTCCGGCGTAGTCATCGTAATTGTGTTCCTTGGCGGTGATGCCGTAGCCCGCGAAAACCACTTGCCCGTGGAACTTACCGTTGGTGGAAAAAGTGAAGGGAACGAAATCCTGGCCCTCACGCAAAGTTTCCTTGGGCTTGCCGTCGCGGTACGAAAATGAATTGTCCCGGCCCAGTTTCGCGCCCAGCTCGGCGGGAAACGCCAACTCGAAATTCTTGGCGTCCGCCGCACTTTTTCCAGCGAGCGGCTGCAGGCCAAAGGAGTGGAATTGCTCCGCAATGTAGGCGGCGGCTTTTTCGATTTCCGGGCTTCCTGTGGCCCGGCCTTTTAATTGCGGCGACGCCAGATACTTGACGTGCGCGAAGTATTGATCGGGTTGGACATCGGCGGCTACGAGAGCGAACGGGCAGAAGCCGAGAATACACGCCGCTATTTTTCGGGTCACTACATACATGGGCGCCGTCTACTTTTTCGGTTCAACCTTAGGGTTGGATCCGACCTTCGGAATCTCTACTGTGCAACAGCTATCGTCTTCCTTCTTCGGAGTTGCTGCCGCCACAGTCTTAGTTTCGGCGGTCTGGTGCTCGATCTCGATCTGCAGGAGCTGCTGCAGCATGTTCCATTCGACGCCGCCCTCCAGCTTTCGTCCATTCAGGAACAGCGTGGGGGTCGCGCTGATTGCCAGTTTGTGGCCTAGCTCGATGGATCTATCCACTTCCGCGGCCGTGGCCTTGTCGTCCATGCAGCGGCCTAGCTGCAGCGCGTCCAGACCTTTGGTCTTGGCGTATTCCTGGAATTTGGCGTCGAAATTTTCGGGCTTGATGTCATTCTGGTTGGTGTAGACCCAATCGTGATAATCCCAGAAGGCGGCGGGACTAACGCGGTAAGTACAGCGACCGGCGATCGATCCCTTCATCGCCCAGGGATGAATCGATGTCAACGGGAAGTCCACAAAGGTGACGCGGACTTTGTCGCCGTAGGCCGCCGGAATGTTCTTGCGCAGGTCGAGTTCTGCCTTTTGACAATAGGGACATTGGAAATCGCTAAACACTACCAGGTTCACGGCCGCGCCCGGTGCGGCGCCGTAGCTCGGTTGCTGATCGACCTTTAGCAGGTCGAGGTTGCTTTGGAACGGGCTGATGCGGATGTCATAGGTCTGACCCTTCACGATGTTCTTGCCATCTTTTGAGACGTAGTAGGACTCGTCCTTCGTGGCGCCGTTGTAGATCAGATGCACATTGACGTCGTAAAATCCGTCCAGCGTTGATGATGGTTTCGGGTCGTCGATTTTGACCGTGACTTGCGGAATCCACAACTCCGCGTAGCGCAGGTAGGCCTCCAGCGTAGGCTTGTCGAGTGCGGATTTAGGGGCGGCTGGGGTCTGGGCGGTCAGCGCGAAAGCGGCCAGCAGAAAGGTCGCGGCAATTTTCATTCTCAATCCCTCTGACGCGCCAGTTTGTCGGATGTTACGGCCGCGTAGCTTCATTATACTGAATACTTGTCGCGAAGCTGGCTCATTTTCCCCTTGCTGCTGTTGTACCTGCTGCACTTAGGGGGAGTTGGTTTTCTTGGCCCGGACGAGCCGCGCTACGCTTCTATCGGCCGCGAAATGGCGCGCTCGGGCGACTGGATCACTCCGCGCCTCGACGGCCGACCGTGGTTTGAAAAACCCCCACTCACATACTGGTTGACCGCGGCTGGGAACCTGGCGGGACTGCCGGACGAATGGGCGGCGCGGCTTCCCGAAGCTTTGATCAGCGCGGCGTTCCTTATATTTTTCTACGTGACTCTGGCGCGCGAATTCTCTCCGCAGATGGCGCTGGGAGCGACCGCGATATTGGCGACGTCCGCCGGATGGATGGCGTACAGCTTCGCAGCGTTAACCGATCTGCCGATGGCGGCGGCGCTGGGCGCGGCGATGTTGATTATGCTGTTCGATCCGCGGCGGGCAGTGCTCGCGGGCGCATTGCTGGGCCTCTCGATTTTGGGCAAGGGATTTGTGCCGGTGGTTTTGATCGCCCCACTATTTCTGATCGCACGCGGGAAGCGAATATTGACTCTGGCCTCGGGGGCAATCATCGCAGCGCCGTGGATCATCCTATGCTGGCTGCGCAACGGCAACGCCTTCTGGGACGATTTCTTCTGGAAGCAGCACGTGGCTCGCTTCCTGACGCCCAGCCTGGAGCATGTGCAGCCGTTCTGGTATTACATCCCGGTATTGCTCGCCGGGTTGTTTCCGTGGACTCCTCTGGCCGGGCTGCTCGCGCAGCGACGAGTCTACTCCGACCGTCGCATCCTACTGCTTGGGGTGTGGGTACTTTACGGACTGATTTTTTTCTCGATTGCGCGAAATAAGCTGCCGGGCTATCTGCTGCCCCTGTTTCCAGCAGTGGCGATTTTGCTCGCGGCCGCTTTCGAAACAGCTTCGTTCAAGGCTTGGTGGCTCGCGGCCTGTGCGCTGATGCTCGTCGGTCTTCCGACGGTCGCCGGCATCTTGCCGGATGCACTGTTGGCCGGACTAAGCCGCTCCAACGTGGTTTTCGCGTCGGGCGGACTAGTCTTTGCTGGGGCCGGAGCTGCTATCTGGTGGCTCGCCTGGAAACAGAAAACAGAGGCTGCGCTGCTGAGTGTTGCTTTGGCCGCTGGAATCGGGGCAGTGTATCTGAAATACAATACGTTCCCTGCGCTGGACAGGATCGTTTCCGTGCGGAGCTTCTGGCGAGCTCATGAGAGTGAGGTTTCCGCCGGCTGTGTCGAGGGAGTCAGCCGTGCGCGGCAGTACGGTTTGAACTATTACGCCGGCCATGAGGTTGTGGAGTGCGCGGCCGCTGACGCTCAACGCCCGCATATCACCACACGTATCACGACCCGCGACCGGCAGCTCGCGATGGAAGATGAAAGTGTACAAAAAGTTGTACACTAAGTCATGTCATCCACTCTAGCCAAGAAGCGCGCGAAGCCGTCCATGGGGCGCTCCCCGCTGGCTATGGCGGAGGCGCGGAAGCAACTCCCGAAACTCGCCGATGCGCTGGAGAAACATCCCGAAATCGGCGCCGTCAAGATCACCCGGCGCGGCAAGCCGGTGCTGGCGGTGTTGTCGTGGGACTTGTACGAATCGGTGATCGAGACGATGGAGATCATGTCCGATCCCGAGCTGATGGCGGCCTTCCGGCAAGGCGTTAAAGAAATGCAGGAGGGAAAGGCCATCCCCTGGGAGCAAGTTAAGAGGGAACTGGGTCTTTGACCTACGGCATTGTTGTTACGCCACGGGCACGCGGAATGCTCGAGGCGATCGCCGACCGGCGGGTCCGCGAGAAACTAGCCAGCACGATCGATAGCCTGGAGTCCGAACCGGAACTACGGGGCAAGCCCCTCGACGATGAACTCCGCGGGTATCGCAGCATACGTGCCGTGGGGCAGCGCTACCGGATCATTTATCGCGTTGAGCGCTCGGCCGTAGTGGTCATCGTAGTGGCGGCAGGAATCCGCAAAGAAGGGAGCCGCGAGGATGTTTACCGAGTGGCGGCCAAGCTCATCCGGCTCGGATTGTTGTAAAAATGTGTAATGGCGTCCCCAGTTCTCGCGTGCAATATCCACGCGATCAGCGCGGTTCAGCGGCCGCGATACGAAGATCTGGTAACTCGTTTGCGCGTAGCGATGCGGGATCGCTGGGAATTGCCGGACGGCTACAGCTACTCGCTGGATTCCGCGAAAATCACTTTGGCTGAAGTCTCCGAATGGATCGCCATGGAGCGTCAGTGTTGCCCGTTCCTGACCTTCCAGCTTGAAGAAGCGGACGAAGCCCTTCGCTTGACGATGCTCGGGCCGGATGGCTCGAAGGCGGTACTGGGGGAAGAATTCCCCGCTGGTGGCCAAGATGGATCGTGCAGGAACCGCTAGACTAGCGTAGCTTCGGAAGGTCAAGTATGGTAATCTCTATAGAGAAGGAGGCCTATGTCGATCGCCGATGTGTTGACTGAACAACAACTCGTGGAACAAGAATACGATAGAGTCGTTCGCGAGGACATTGAGCTATTCCGATCCCAGGCCGCTTTAAAGACCGCCGGGAAGATGACCGACGATGAGTTGCGTCCCCAGCGCCTCCGCCGCGGCGTCTACAGCCAGCGTCAGCCGGACGTCCACATGATCCGGACCAAGGTTCCCGGAGGGCTGCTGACTTCCGATCAGATGCGCCAGATGGGACGCGTAGCCGACGAGTTCGCGGGCGGCAAGGGCCACCTGACTACTCGCCAGAATATTCAGTATCATTTTGTGCCGCTGCCGCGAGTAGCGGATCTTTTAAACATGCTGGCCGACGTGCGTCTCACGACGCGCGAAGCCTGCTACAACACGGTGCGCAATGTGACTGCGTGCCCGTTGGCCGGGATACATCCTGAAGAGCCGTTCGATGTGCAACCGTATGCGCGCCGTGTGGCGTTTGCGTTTCTGCACAAGGAACTCACCGACAGCTTGCCGCGCAAATTCAAGATCGCGTTTGCCGGCTGCCCTGAGGATTGCATCGCGACCGCGATCAACGACGTCGGACTGCGCGCGATGATCCGCGACGGCGTCAAGGGTTTCCGCATGACGGTGGCGGGAGGCTTGGGACCGCTACCGACGGAATCGAAAGTCCTGCACGAGTTTATTCCGGCGGACGATCTGGTGCGCCGCATCGAAGCGGTGATCCGCGTTTTCAATGTCCACGGAAATCGCAAGAACAAGAACAAGGCGCGCCTGAAGTTCGTGCTGCGCGAGCGTGGCTTTGAATGGCTGCGCGATACCATCGAAGAGCAATATCAGGACATCCTGAAAAACGGCGGCATCACGATGCCGGATCAAGTGCCGGAAAACTTCGGCGGCTTCAAAGCACTGCGTCCGCCGCTGGCGTCGGGCGATCTGCTGCCGGTGTGGGAGCCGTCGTCGACCGCGTTTGCCGAGTGGCGCAAGACCAACGTGCGTCCGCAAAAGCAGAAGGGCTATTCGATAGTCACGGTCACTACGCCGCAGGGCAACCTGACGGGTGACCAAATGCGCGGCCTGGCCGACATTGCCGATCAGGCGGGCGATGGGTTTCTGCGCTTCTCGATGATCCAGAATGTGATCTTTGGATGGGTGCCGGATGGAGCGCTGAAGCGCGTTTATGGCGCGCTCGCGAAGTTGGAACTGGCTGAGGGCGGCGCCGATGAGATCACGGATGTGATCACGTGTCCCGGCTCTTACAGCTGCAATTTGGGACTTACCAAAACCATGGGCTTGGGTGCGGCACTGCAGAGCGTGGTAGCGAATCAGACCGATCCGCAAATCCGCAAGCTGCGCATCAACGCGAGCGGCTGTCCGAATTCCTGCGGCCAGCATTGGGTTGGCGATATCGGCTTCTATGGCAACGCGCGCAAGATCGATGGGCCGGATGGCGTGAAGCACGAGGTCCCGTACTACTTGATGCTCCTGGGCGGCACGTATCAGGAGTTTGGAGTGGCAGTGCAGAGCCTACCGGCGCGGCTGGCTCCGGTGGCTGTGGGCCGGGTGCTGGAGCACTTCAAGCAGAACCGCCAGGAAGGCGAAAGCTTCCGCACTTATGTGCTGCGCAACAAGGTGGAGACTTTCCGCCAGCTCACCGCGGATCTCACCAAGCCGCCGATGGACGTCCCCGAGATGTTCCGCGACTGGGGCGACGAGATCGAGTACAGCCTGAAACTCGGCCGCGGCGAGTGCGCCGCTTAGAGGAGTGGGGGCCGACAAAACCCTGCGACGCATCCTGAGTGGAACTGCGGATGCGGCGATTCGCTTCGACGAATTATGTTCCTTGCTGGAGTCACTCGGATTCGATAAACGCGTGAGCGGGAGCCTTCATCTCTTCCGGAAGTCCGGCGTGGAAGAAAGAATCAATCTGCAGCGCGACGGCAAGCATGCGAAACCGTATCAGGTTAAGCAAGCGAGAGCCGTTATACTGAAGTACAGACTGAGTGGTTTCGATGACTAAATACGAGGTCATTATCTACTGGAGCGATGAGGATCAGGCCTTCGTCGCTGAAGTGCCCGAACTCCCCGGCTGCTCCGCGCACGGTTCCACGCAGGAAGCCGCGTTGGCGAGCGCCCAGGATGCAATTCATCACTGGATCGAAACCGCCAGGGAGTTTGGCGATCCGGTTCCGCAACCCAAGGGCAGGCGATTGATCTTGGCCTGAGGCTTGTTCGTGGCCGAGTTCAGTTCTGACGAGCAAATACGAAAAATCCCAGCGTTAGCTCAGGAATTCTTCGAACACGTGTTGGACGGCGAGGAACCATTTTTTGTATCGGATGAAGCGACGGTCTGGGATGTCTCGATGGCGTCGCCGGAACAACTAATTAGAAAATGTTCTGAGTACGCCGGGCAGCCCGTTTCTTTAGAGGATTTAAACCAACCTCTGTGGAAGTTGTTGCATCAACTTAGTGCGACGCGCAAGAGCCACAGCCAATAAAAAGCCCCGGAGTCCAGAGGACTCCGGGGCTCATATCCAGTTCGTCTTTTTGTTCTTCTAACTTCTCTTCGAGCTGCGTGCGGTTTGAATGCGTGCCGGTTCAACAGAGGCTCCGCTTGCCGCTGCCATTTCCGGCATGCTTACCGATGTATCCACCAGCCGCGCCATTTCCTGCACTGGCAGTCCTTCGCACTCGCGGGCGAAGCGCAGTATGTTGGCGCCAGGATCATAGTCCACACGAATCCAGTCGCCGCCGCGAACTTGCTCGGTCGCGATCAGGTTCGATACTGGTTGTACTAGTAAGCGCTCGATCGCGCGCTTCAGATGACGTGCGCCATATTTGAGATCCGTGCCCTGTTCCAGCATGTAATCTTTACTGGCGTCGGAAACAGTGAACACGAAAGCTCGGTCCGCCGAGGTATTGAAGATGCGTTGCTGTACCAGATTTAATTCGATATCTAGTACTTTTCGCAACTGTTCAGTCCCGAGTGGCTGGAAAGTTACGATCTTATCCAGACGGTTGATGAACTCCGGCGTAAACTTGCGGCGCGCGGCTTCGACACCGGAGCGCGCGAGCTTTTCGCCCATTCCCTCTTCGACAGTTCCTGTCGACATTTTGGCTTTCGCCGCGCCAGCGCCAAAGCCCAGCTTCGGAGACATCAGATTGCCCATCTCGGCCGCGCCCAGGTTGCTGGTCATGAAGATCATGGCGCGCGAGAAATCCACTTTGCGGTTGTCGCCCAGCGTCAGCGTGGCTTTATCGAGGATACCCAGCAACAGGTTCCAGAGCGCGTCCGACGCCTTCTCGATCTCATCGAACAGAACGAAGCTGAGCTTCATAGTGTCGGTGTGATATTGATTCAATACTTCCTGCGACAGCAGCGGATGAGTTTCGCGGTGCCCCAGGTATCCGGGAGGCGAACCGATCAGCTTCGCGATCTCATGGCTGTGCTGAAACTCGGCGCAGTCGATCTTGATGACGGCGCGCGGATTCTTCAGCAGCGCTTCAGCGGTGGCTTCGACGATGCGGGTCTTGCCCGAGCCGGTCGGTCCCAGGAACAGGAAATTGCCGATCGGACGGCCCGGCGCACTCATGCCGGTCAAGTTCATTTGATAGATGTTGACGATCTGTTGGATCGCCTCATCCTGTCCGACAATCATGCGGCGCAAGCTGGTCTCGAGTGAGACCGCTTCCCGCCCGGTTTTTCCGGGATCCAAAGGGATGTTTAGCCGTACCATATCAGCCACCTTCCTGGCACTTCTCAGGGGCCTTATTGAGCCCCCTCTCCACAAGTCATCAGGCAATCCAAGTGCCATTTCTTTAGATGCTCCCAGTAGCGACGCGATTCGCTATCTAATTTAGCTACGTTTCGGTTTGGCCGGCCGGATCTCGACCTGGCTAACTATCGTTCTTTCTGGCATCTGCAGCAGCATGCGCACAACTCCTGCCACGTCCTCGGGATGGACTTTCCAATCTTCCCCGGTATCGCCGCCCGCCGCACCCCTTCCAAATTCGGTAGCCACGCTGCCCGGCATGACAGTACTGACCCGGACATTGTCGTAGCGCGTATCCATAAGCAACGCCTCACTGAAACCATTCAAACCAAACTTCGAAGCGTTGTAGGCGGTTCCACCCGCAAAGGCGTTTTTGCCTGCCAGACTGCTGATATTGACGATATATCCCGCATCCCGGATTGCGAATCTTGGCAAAGCTTCACGTGAGCAATAGAAGGCACCACTGAGATTGGTGTGTATCATTTTGTCCCACTCGTCCACGCCAATCTGGGACACTTTGGCGAAGATTCCAACCCCAGCGTTGTTGACAAGCACGTCCAAACCGCCGGTTTCGCGGTCCACGAACTCGAACAACGCGTGAACGTCTTCATGCTCACTTACATCGGCAGCTTTTCCCTTGACTTTACCGGG
>Ga0068863_100007738_pt1 | contig 10508 bp, 2 predicted proteins | sample KBSSwiS62_FD_66596 | JGI IMG/M metagenome (GOLD analysis project Ga0068863, IMG submission 66596) | Switchgrass rhizosphere microbial communities from Kellogg Biological Station, Michigan, USA - KBS Switchgrass S6-2 | ecosystem: Host-associated > Plants > Roots > Rhizosphere > Soil ...
ACCCAGACGCTGCTCGACAAAGCTCACGCCCTCGAGGTGCGCGGACGGCTCGATATGGCTGCGCAAACCTGGCAGCAGGTGCTGTTGGCCGATCCCAACAACGTCGACGCGCTCGCTGGTCTTGCCCGTGCGGCAAAGCTCAGCGGCAACAATGCGCTTGCGGGGACCTATCTCGATCGTCTCCGCGCCATCAATCCCAACGATCCCAATATCCAGCGCATCGAGAACATGGGCTCGCAGCAGAACCAGTCTGAGCAGTTGCAGCAGGCGGGCAAGTACGCTCAGTCCGGTCAGTACGCGCAGGCCATGGCCATCTATCGCAAGATGTTCGGCGAGACGCCGCCTCCGGGCGACTGGGCGCTGGCCTACTACGAGACTGAGTCGGCCACCACGGACGGACGCCCCCACGCCATCGCCGGTCTCCGCAGCCTCGTGCAGAAGTACCCCAACGACTCGCGCTACCAGATCGCTCTAGGTCGCATCCTGACCTACTCGCCGGCAACACGCGTCGAAGGCCGTCGTCTTCTCGAGAAGCATCCGGATGATCCCCAGGCCACGGAAGCGCTTCGCCAGTCACTCGTCTGGGACTCGGCCAACCCGGCCTCCGCAGCCGACATCCGCGCCTATCTGGCGAAGCATAATGATCCCCAGTTGGCCGAGGCCCTGCGCAAGCAGCCCAAGCCATCCGCGCAAAAGGCCGCTGCGCCGCAAACCCCTGAAGAGCTCGCCGAGCAATCCGCGAATCGCGCCCGCAGCCAGGAAGAGCAGGCTGCTTACAACGCTCTGAACGCGAAGCGGCTCGATGAGGCCGAGACCCGCTTCAAGGCTATCCTCGCTGCTGATCCGCAAAATCCACGCGCGCTCGCCGGCATGGGCTACGTCCGAATGCAGCAGTCCAACTTCGGCGGCGCCATCAGCTTCCTCGAGCAGGCCAGACAGTACGGCGCTCGCGACACAGGGCTCGACAACGCGCTTGAGACCGCTCGCTTCTACTCAACCATGAGCGAAGGTCAAGTTGCTCTGAACGAGAACGATCTCACCACCGCCGAACAAAAGTACCAGGCCGCGCTCGCGCTCCGTCCCAACAGCACCGAAGCGCTGGAAGGCCTCGGTGGAACACTGATGAAGGCCCAACAGTCTGAGGCTGCGATTCAGGTCTTCGAGCGTTATGTGAAGGCGAAGCCTTCATCGACCGCCGCATGGCGCGGACTCTTCATGGCGCAGTACAACTCCGGCAACGCTCCGGGAGCGCTCCTTACAGAGCGCAAAATTCCCACCACCGTTCGTTCGCAGCTGATGAAGGACCCCGACTTCCTTCGCACTCTCGCCTCCGCCTACTCCGCCGTGGGCCGCGACGCCGACGCGCAGCGAGTGCTCAAGAGCGCCCTCGATCTTCCATTCCCGGAAGGAGCCCGCGGGCTCAAGGTTGAGACGCAGCTCCAGTACGCCGCTCTGCTCCAGGCAGCAAACCGTCCGGATCAGGCCGCAGGCCTCTATAGCCAAGTCATCGCCACCGACATGGCTAACACTCAGGCTTGGCAGGGGCTCGTCCGCGTGGAGCATGCCATGAAAGACGATGCGCAGGCGGTGGACACTCTGCAGAGAATGCCGCCCTCCAGCTACCAGCTGGCGATGCGCGACCCCGGATTCCAGCAAACTGTCGCCTCCATCTATCAGTCGCAGAACAAGCTCGATATCGCGCAGGACATTCTGGAAAAGTCCATCTCCGCGCAGATGACGGCAGGGCAGAAGCCCTCCACCGCTGTTTTGTTGCAGCTCGCCGGCCTCTATCTCACGCGCAACAACGCGCAGGCTGCCTACCCGATCTATCGCAAGATTCTCACCGAGGACCCGCAACGTGCCGATGCGTGGAAGGGCTTGGTGACGATCCTCCACTCCTCGGGCCGAGATCAGGAAGCCCTCGCCCAGGTCCAGCAGATTCCTCCCGCCGTCCGGCAGCAGTTGGAGCAGGATCCCGAGTACCTTCAATCGGTCGGCGCGGTCTATAACTCCCTCGGCCAACCCCAGCAGGCCATGGTCTTCATGCAGCGCGTCCAGCAACACTATGCCGCGCAGCACGCCGCTCCTCCCGCCGACATCGATATTCAGGATGCATGGCTGCTTTACAACGGTGGCAACGACGCAGGCCTTTATCGCCAGCTGATGCTCCTCGGTGGCCGCGCCGACCTCTCCGAAGAGCAGCGTCGCACCGTGCAGACCATCTGGGCCAACTGGGCAGTCCGCCGCGCCAACCAGACCGCTGCCACCGGCAATATCAAGAAGTCGCTCGCCATTCTCAATGCCGCGGCCAAAGCCTTTCCTGATAATCCCGGGGTCCTTCGCGCACTGGCCTCGGGATACGCACGCGCCGGCCAGCCGAAGCAGGCGGTCCTCATCTTTCAGTCGCAGGATATGACCTCGGCGACGGCCTCGGACTACAAATCGGCCGTTGGTGCCGCCCTGGCCGCCAACGATAGCAAGGACGCCGAGACATGGCTTCGCTACGGGCTCGACCAGTACCCGCGCGATGCTGAGATGCTCACGCTCGCTGCAAGGTTCGAGCAGGCGCGCGGCAACAGCGGCCGGGCCGCGGACTACTTTAAGGCGTCACTTGCAGCCCTGCCTCCCGGCGATCCCGGAGCCGAACTCGCCAGCGAACTCAGCCAGCCCGCGCCCACCAATCGGCTCCCAAGCTCCGCCCACGCGCAGGATCTCGCCCGGCTCCTTGGCACAGCCGATGCGGACGAGAACGGACAGCAAACGCCCTCGAAGGCTTACCTTCCCAGCTACGTGAACGCCTACGGTCAGGCGCCGGTCGAAGTGCCGCAGGGACCCTATCCCACGTCGAGCGTCGTTCCTTCCTATATGTCCAACCCCGCCGCGCGCCGTACTCACCCCGGCAGTGGAACGCTAGGCGGTTACGTTCCCGAGGCTTCAAATACAGCGGCTCCTGCTGCTGCCGCTACAACACCCAACCCGCAATTTGCAACAGCAGCCCCTGCCGCGCCCGCTCCCGTCTCATCGGACGACTATCAGCGTCAGCAGATCGCTCGCCTCACAGCACAGGCACAGTCGCAGCCGCTCATCTCCGCGGTCCCGCAGGAGACCTACGGGCCCTACGTCCCCTACGTTTCTTCGACCCAAACGGCGTCCGCCACGCCCGCGACCACGGCTGCCGCACAGAACCCCGGATGGGGATTCACCCCCTCCGCAGTCCCGATCCAACTTGGCGACAACACTCCGCACGTCGACCCTCCACAGAAGGAGATCACCGACGTTCTTCCGACGGCGCGTTACATGCCCAATGCTCGCACCGGCTCGCGCTCCACGCGCCCCATGGTCGGCCAGAGCAATCCTCCGCCTGACGACTACGGGACCTTGACCACTCACAATGCGCAATACAGCGCGCAGGGCCAGTCGCAGCCGCCCGCCGATAGCTACGGCCAGCAGTATCCCCAGCCCGTCACCGGATCGCGCTCAACCACGCGTCGTGCGTCGGCTGCTCCCGCACCCCGGCCAACTGCTCCTCCGATCAGCTACCCGGGTGTCTCTCGCCCGCTCGGCGACTCTGGCTATCCGGCCCTTACACCACTGTCCGGGGGCAACCCACCCTCCGACGCCGATCTGATGGCCAAGAGCCTTCCTCCGCTACGGGGCTCCTACGATCCCAGTGCCATCGTCCCCGGCGGCCCACAATCGCAGCGCGAGAAGACCGAGCTTGAACTCGCTGCCATCGAAGCCTCCTATAGCGGGTGGATAGGCGGAACAGGTTATGGCCGCTATCGTAGTGGTGTCTCGGGCTTCGATCGCCTCACCGATCTCGAGGCTCCCTTTGAAGCCTCTGCGGTTCTCGGCAAGTCCGTCCGCCTTACTGTCGTTCCGCGCGCCGTCTTCCTCAACTCCGGCACCATCGACACCACCACCTTCCAGAACCAGAGCGGTGGAACCATCCCCGTCCTCGGCACGCTTCCGGGCAACGCGCTCGTAGCTCCCCAGCAGCAGTTCTCCTCCGGCGTGGGCGGTGAACTTCAACTCACGACCGCCAACATCGGCCTCGCCGTCGGCTATACCCCGTACGCCTTTCTCGTCTCGAACGTTACCGGCCACGCACAATGGCGCCCCCTCGGCGGACACTTCACATTCTTTGGCGACCGCGACTCCGTCAAAGACACGCAGCTCTCCTATGCTGGCCTGCGCGATCCCGGAAGCATCACTCCAATTTTCTCCGGCAACATCTGGGGCGGTGTGATCTCTACCGGCGGTGGGGTTCGCGTTGAGAACGGCAACGAGCGCGCCGGTATGTATGTCACCGGCGGCGGCTACGCTCTCACCGGCTATCACGTTCTCGACAACCGCCGCTACGACGGCACCATGGGCGCCTACTTCCGCGTAGCACGCTGGCCTGGATACGGCAGCCTGAACATGGGCGTCAACTTCTTCGGCATGCACTACGACCACAACGAGCGCGGCATGACCTATGGGCAGGGTGGCTACTTCAGCCCAAACGTTTACTTCCTGGCCTCCGTCCCGCTCACCTATAACGGCTACTACGGCAAGAACTTCAACTACGTCATCAATGGCGCAGTGGGTATCCAGACCTTCCAGGAAGATAGCGCTCCGTTCTATCCGCTCGACCGCCCGCTCCAGACCGGATCCGGCAACGCCTACTTCCCGCAGAACAGTGACACTGGCCTGAACTACAACGTTGATACCGAGGGAACCTACCGCGTAGCCGACCACTGGTACGTCGGCGGCTTCCTCGCCGCCAACAACACCCGGAACTACAACATGGTCTCAGGCGGCTTCTTCGTGCGCTACCTCTTCAAGTCCCAAGTCCCTACAGAGAACGGTTCGAAGGGCATCTTCCCCACGAACACCGGCTTCCGGCCGCTGCGCGTTCCCTAGAAACAGCCTTCCTCACTTGCCTCCCGCTAGGAACTAATCTTCATCCCTCATCTGCGCAATGACCCAAACAGGGAACTGCGTTGTAACAATTTCACTTGAACCGACAACTTTATCCGTCGTATAACGGCGACACGCAAACATCGTGCCGCGCGAGCATTTTTTTTCGCGTGCAAGGATAATGCAATTCCGCGCTGACCGCTGAGCTGTGCGCGAGGGGCTTGATGACAGTAACGATCGATCTACTGCGAAGGGCCCAAAAATATCTCTTCGTCTTTGTTTTGGTTTCTCTCGGCGCGGCACCTGCATTCGCCGCGAAAGACAGCGTTCCCGACTGGGTTCGCTCCGCCGCCGCACAAAAACTCCCCACCTATCCTTCCAACACAAATGTTGTCTGGCTCCTCGACGACACAACGTACACTGTTGCGCCCGACGGCACCGCCATCGAGCACAACCGTTCCGTGATGAAGATCCTCCGTCCCCAGGGCCGCGACGAAAGCATCATCTATCTTCCGTTCGATAAGGACAGCAAGGTCCTCTCCATGCATGTGTGGAGCATCGGTCCCGACGGCCACGAATACCAGGTCCCCGACAAGGAGATCGTCGAATTCGGCCATCCTGGCAGCGGCAACCTGTACGACGACGTTCGCTACAAAGCCGCCAAGGCGCCGGGTCGCGATCCCGGCGGAGTGATTGCCTGCGAGTACGAGCAGCAGATGCGCCCATACATCTCAGAGAAGACCTGGTTCTTCCAGGGCACCGCGCCTCGCCTCAATCAGATCTTTACGCTCGAACTTCCCGCCGGATTTACTTACAGCACGGTCTGGGCGCACCACGATGCCACCAAGGAGGCCGACCTCGAAAGCCGGCGCTGGCGCTGGGAGATGAAAGATGTTCCCGGCATCGATCTTGAAGAGATCGAACATCGTCCCTCGGAGCTCGCCCTGGCGGGCCGTATGACCGTTCGCTACGCCCCGGCTGGAGCTTCGGCGCAGGGCGGCTGGCGCAGCGTCGGAGAGTGGTACGACAAGCTCTCTCACGATCGTCTCACCCCGACGCCTGAGATTACAGCCAAAGCGCAGGAGCTCGTCGCAGGCAAGACGGACTTCTACGACAAGACCGAGGCCATCGCAGAGTTTGTCCAGAAGCAGATCCGTTACTTTGTCATTGAGATGGGCGTTGGCGGCTATCAGCCTCACTACGCCAACGATATCTTCCGCAACCGGTACGGAGACTGCAAAGACAAGGCGACGCTGCTCTCATCCATGCTCTCTACCGTTGGCATTCACGCAGCGCTGCTCATGGTCGATGACCGCCGCGGTGTCATTGATGCCGACGCGCCCTCCATCGTCGGCAATCACATGGTTACCGCCATCGAGGTACCGAAAGGCTACGACTCGCCGAAACTGCGCAGCATTGTTACAGCCAAGACCGGCCGTCGATACCTCATCTTCGATCCGACGTGGGAAAAGACACCCTTCGGCCAGACCGAGCACGAACTGCAGGGAAGCTTCGGCATTCTGATGGAAGGTTCGGACAGTCAGGCGATCGCGCTTCCGGTTCTCACCCCTGCACTCAATTCCATCCATCGCAGCGCCAGCCTGCACCTTGAAACCGACGGCACGCTCAAAGGTTCCATTACCGAGAAACGCTTCGGTGATCTCTCCGACCATCGCCGTGCTCTCTACACTCACGGGGACGCCAAGGAGCAAAACGAGTATCTTGATCACGTCCTCGAGCAGGACTTCACCACCTTCAAAGTCTCCGACTTCAAAGTCGAGAACGTCGAAGCCCTCAATAAGGATCTCACCACTACATACAACATCGCCGTTGACCGTTATGCCCGCCCCACCGGCGCTCTTCTGATGGTTCGTCCGCGCGTCCTGGGCAATGAAGCCCCTTTCATCGACCGCAAGCCAAGGGCGACGGTCCCCATCGACCTCACACAGACCATGCAGGCCAACGACGAGTACGACATCGAACTCCCTGCGGGCTATACCGTCGATGAACTGCCTGAACCGGTCAAGCTGGATGTCGGCTTCGCCTCTTATGAGAGCAAGAGCCAGGTGAAAGGCAACGTCCTCCACTACTCCCGCACCTACACCGTCCGCGAGGTCACGCTACCCGCGGAGAAGTACAGCGATCTCCAGAAGCTCTCCGGCGTCATCGCAACCGACGAGCAGAGCCGAGCCATCCTCAAGAAACAGTAACCATCACGCACCATCAGCACACGAAAGAAGGAATAGCACGACATGATTCGCTTCGCGAACCGCCGGATCGGCCAAAGCCTCCTCCGCTGTACGCTCATCGCCACACTCGCCGCTGCAGCTTCGCCGCTTCTCGCGGACCAGTGGACCGCTCCCACTAAGGAAGAGCTTTCCATGACCTCGCAGCCTGAGGTCCCCGGCGCCGCGGCCGTCTACCTCAACAAGGAAGAGACCACCGAAGACAAGCTCCACGCCTGGAGCATCTACGTCCGCCTCAAGGTCCTCACGGAAAAGGGCAAGGACTACGCCAACGTCGAGTTGAAGTACGGCTCCAGCAACCACGGCGGAGGATACACCGTCAGCGACATTCAGGGTCGCACCATCCATCCCGACGGAACCATCATCCCGTTCACCGGTAAGCCTTATGAAAAGCTCATCGAGAAGACCCAGGGCTACGAAGGCTTCAAGTACATGTCTAAGGTCTTTACTCTGCCCGATGTTGAGGTAGGCAGTATTATCGAGTACCGCTACAGCCTGCGCTACGACGATAACTATTTCATGTCACCCGACTGGTACATCCAGTCAGAGCTATTTCTCCGCAAGGGTCGCTATGTATGGAAGCCCACAAGCGAGCAGCTCGTTCAGCGCAGTAGCGGCGGTCGCGAGCAAGCCACGAGCACCATCGGCTGGTTTCCTGTGCTTCCTGCCGGAACCGAGCTGAAGCAGACGCGCCTTCCTGCCGTAGGCTTCTCTGAAGGGCAGCTGATCATCGAGTTGAACGTGCATGACATCCCTCCCTCGCCCAAGGAGGAGTACATGCCGCCCATCTCTGCGTTCACCTATCGCGTGCTCTTCTATTACTCGCCTTATCGATCCGGCGAGGAGTACTGGAAGTCTGAAGGTAAGTTCTGGTCAAAGGACATGGACAAGTTCATCGGGCCTGGACCGAAGGTCACAGCCGCTGCTCACGAATTGGCCGCGCCGTCCGATCCCGCCGAATATAAGCTGCAAAAGTTCTACGCTGCCGTCATGAAGCTCGAGAACACGGACTTCACTCGCGAGCACGATCGCGCCGAAGACAAGGCCGCAGGACTCAAAGAGGTTCATAACACCGACGACATCCTCGAGCGGAAGCGCGGCTCCAGCGACCAGCTCGCCGAGCTCTTCATCGCTATGGCTCGTGCTTCTGGCCTGAAGGCCTATGCCTTCGCTGTCACTAACCGTAACCGCAGCATCTTTACCAAGGGCTATCTCAGCATGGGGCAGTTGGACGACGTCATCGCTGTCGTCAATGTCGATGGCAAGGAGAAATTCTTTGACCCTGGCTCGCGTTATTGCGGCTACGGCCACCTCGAATGGAAGCACACCTTCGCCGGCGGTTTGCGCCAGGTTGAAGGAGGCACCGCCCTGGCTGAAACAACTGGCGAACCGTATAGCGGCTCAAAAGTTCAGCGTGTCGCGAACCTAACCATGGACGAGCACGGTGTCGTTACCGGCACCGTCAAGATGACCTTCATCGGTGCTCCCGCACTTACCTGGCGTCATCGTTCTCTCTCAGGCGACGAACAGTCTCTTGAGCGGCAGCTTCGAACCAGCGTGGAAGACCTGCTTCCTCATGGAATGGAGGTCAGGGTCACCAGCGTCGAAAAGCTGACGAACTACGAGGAGCCTCTCTCCGTCAACTTCGACGTAAAGGGTCCCATCGGCGCTCCGACCGGAAAGCGTCTCATCCTTCCCGGCGACATCTTCGTCAGCAACGAGAAGCCGAGTTTCCCGCACGACAAGCGCGAGATCCCCGTTTACTTCGACTACACCCACATGGTGCAGGACGCGATGCGCATCAAGTTGCCTGCAAGCATCAAGGTTGAGTCAATGCCCACGCCGGACAAACAACAGCTCCAGCAGTTCGCTCTCTACAACCTCTCCTCTGAGTCAGGACCTGATTCAGTCACGGTGCGCCGCAATCTCGTGCTCGCCGAGTTTGTCTTCCTTCCGAAGGAGTATGCAGACCTCCGCTCTTTCTATAACAAGATGGAGACCAAGGATCAGGAAAACATCGTGCTTACCGCGTCGCCTGCGCCTGCGGCCGCTGCAAAGCAGGGTGGCTCCGGAAACTAAGCCACACGCCGTCTGCCGAGTTCGCGCTTGGCAGACGGCACACCTTCACCGCAGCATTGGCGTAGTCGCAGGCAAACGATGTGGCTGCTCCACGCTGCAATATCACCCATCCAACACCCGCAGGAACCAGCGCCGCTATCCGCTCGGCGTCGCTGCGTTCGCTCAGCTTCGATTGCGCATTCTGCCCCGCAGTCCACGCCTCTGTCAGTGAAGGCGTAATCGCTGCTTCGCCTCCATCCTTTGAGTAATCCGGCAGCGCGCTCCTCTCAGCGATCGCCCGAAAGCCCTGCGCATCCTCACCCGGCCGGGTGATGTAGTCCGCATCCATAGCGAACACGGCATTCACCGGCGTATTCGATCTGATCCAACGGAACGCTTGCACCCACGCATTCGCGTTCTCAACCTCGTGAAACTGAGGCAACTCAAGGTGAGCAGAAGCCGGAAACGTCTGCCGCTCTGCCGTAAACATCACCACCGCCAGCACGCTGAACACGGCCGACCATCGCAGCCCCTGCCTTCCCATCCATCCTGCAAGCGCAGCACCGACAAACAGGATCATCACCACATATACCTGCTGAAACACACGCAGCGGCTGCAGCCGAGCCACCAGGTGCGTAGCCGCTCCTTCGCGTGCAAATATTGCTGCGACGATTACCGCAATCGCCCCGACTGCCAGCCCCATCTGTGCCAATGTCGCTCTCGCGCGATCCCCTGACCTGCGGCTCCGCCACATCACTGCCACCAGAATCGCCAACGGAGCCGCCAGCCCCACAAGTTCGTACCAGTGCCACTCGCTCAGAAACCAGTAGTATCGCGACATCGCCACGCTATAGTAAGCCGCACTCTCCGGCTGGGCCACTGTCTGCAATACCAGGACAACCGTCACGACCGTCGCGCACAGTCCCACCATCGCGCCCACTCGCGTCCCGCGACGTTCCGGGATCGTCGCTCCCAGCGTCAGCACGCACCCGAATCCATAGGCCGCCATCAGCGGATGCATCACACCCGCAACTGCCAGCGCCGCCACCGTCAGCGCAAGGCCGCTCCACCGCCATCGTTCGCTCTCCCGCACCGAGATTACAAAGTCCAGCGCTCCTGCCAGCGCCAGCAAAGTGCATGGCGTCGAGATGCTCCGCGCCGTCACATACGGGTCCATCAGCATTAGCGACGTCCCCGCAATCGGCAGCGTCAACCACATCGCCAGCAAGCCAACCGCGCCTGCGCGTTCCTTGCGGGATGGGAAGCAGCGGCACGCAAGCATCCATCCCGCAGCCAGCGTCA
>Ga0068863_100007740_pt1 | contig 10507 bp, 12 predicted proteins | sample KBSSwiS62_FD_66596 | JGI IMG/M metagenome (GOLD analysis project Ga0068863, IMG submission 66596) | Switchgrass rhizosphere microbial communities from Kellogg Biological Station, Michigan, USA - KBS Switchgrass S6-2 | ecosystem: Host-associated > Plants > Roots > Rhizosphere > Soil ...
GGGCGAGCGGATTGAGTTCATATGTGCCGGAGTAGGAGCTAAGCCCCATGAGGTGCTGTGGACCTGCGACGACGGCTAGGAGCGAGAACAAGAGGCTCATGACGATCGCAAGACCCACGAAGAGGACGACGCCTCCGGCAAACATGCGCCAGAGGGTTGGCCAAAAACGCCCTTTGACCAAGTCGCGGCTCTTGGCGAGGGCGGCGAGGCCATGAGCGTCGTCCTCGATCAGATAAAAATTGCTGAAGCCAAGGACGACCGCAAAATAGATGCCTGGGAGAATAAAGAGAATCGATCCACCAAAGATGATCAGTACCATGAGGACAGCGACCCAGAGGAGCGGGAGAATGAGTTTCCACGCGTTTTGCATTACCTCCTTTGAGTAGCTCGGTTTTTTGCCTGCTTCGAGTTGGAGGAGCACCTGGATGATGCGTACGCCAACCCACAAGCTCAATATGAGAACGCCCACTTCTGCGGGGATAAAGAGCAAGTTGAAGAATGGCGACACGCTCATGAGTAAACTGAGACCAAACTGAATCAGCCCAATGTAGACCAACCAGATCGTGATGCGTAGACTTTCGTTCCATTGGGTGATGAAAAAATGCCAGGAGTCGGTTAGGAGTTCGATGACGCCTGGGAGTTGCTTTGAAGCCATATGTTGGCCAGGATAACAAAAAGACCCCGTCTCCGACAGTTCGTCGGAAACGGGGCCAGGGATCAGTCGGCGCGAACCGCGGTACAGACTGCGCCGGCGATGCCGATGGGGACGACGCCCTTGGTGAAGAGGTCGATGAGCCGCGCGGCGCACATGACGCGATCGTCGAGGCCGAGGAACGCGGCGTGGAACATGTAGCAGAACGTCTGGAGGATGGTTCGGCAGAGGTACGGAGCGGCCGTCGGTCCGATGCCGGCTTTCTGCAAACTCTCGACGAAGTTCGGTTGGATCTCGAGGAATGCATCCTTGATCGCACGACGTTGGACGTCGGTTTCTTCGCGATCGAAGGAATCCTTCCAGATCGGTTGTCCGATGGTGGTGTTGAGGACGACTTTCGCGGAGGCTTTTTCGGTGCCCCCCGTCATGTCGTTGACCGCCTTCACGCCAATGAGATAGGCGATCGTGGCCTTTTGCCCGGTCGCAACGTTGGTGGCGATGAGCGACTCCTCTTCCGTGGCCGTACCAAAGGCGAATCCACGGAGGTCGAGATGCGTTTTGGCGAAGCGGTTCCACAAGCGATACGGCATGTTGAGCCCGCGTTCGTTGACCTTGAACAGCGTGGCGGCTTCCTTGATGCGTTGCATGAGGAGGTTGCGTGGGTCGGCTCCTTGGTTGCCCAAGACGCCAATCAGCGTTCCGCTCGGTGCGACGACGATCGGCACGGAGACTGCGACCGTTTGCCGATCCAGTTCCTTGCCCTGGTCGTCTTTCGTTTTGAAGAAGCGCACGGCGAGGATGCTCGGATTCCCGTGTTTTTCGTCTTTGTCGCCGAGAGGTAGGACGCCTTCTTGCATTGCGAGTTGCACCGGCTGGATGGCGCCGTAGAGCGTGTGGCGCAAGGCGCGCGTCAGCATGGCGTAGAAGATCGTGCCGACGGACGTGCGGTATGTCAGCTCGGGGAAGTCTTCCGAAACTTGGGCATCCACCAACCGTCGAGTGAGGACGAGACGGATGCAGGTATCGATAGCATCCTTGAGCTCCCCGATCGCGCGACGGTCGAGCGTTGGGCCGATGAGTGCGCTACCCGCCGTATCGAGCGTGTCGATGTAGGTTCGCGAGACCAGACGGCGCACCTCCGACCGGGCATCCAGGTCGTCACGCGTTTCTTTGATGGCCTTTTCGATCCTGACCATCCGCGCCATCCACTCGACCGGCACCATCATGGGCGAGGCATGCGGACTGTTGGTCAACGCGTTGTATCCCTGCTGGATGAGCCGCGTGGCGTCATGCCTGGGCTCGAATGCCTCGCGTCCCACGACCGCGGCCATGAAGCCGTGGAGGGACAACTGAACCTCGTTGAGGCCGAGCGCGTGGGGATCGCCGAAGCGCTGGGCAAAGCGCAGAACCGCGTGATCGAGATCGCGAAGTTCTTTTTCGTAGGGAGCCAAGAACAGCTTGTACATGCTTCCTCCATGGTGTGTGAGGTGAAAGTCCGTTCCCGAAAATCGGGACTCTCAACGCTACCAAAAAAAGACCTGTTTGTCAATCAGGCGTGAGAGGCTTCGGCGAGTTCTTCGAGGAGGGTCGTGATGTGTTCGGCAACGTCTTTTTTTGAAAGTGAGCTGTCTATGAGATGAAGTTTTGTACCGCGCGAGGTGTAGGGATCTGTGACTTCGTGGAGGAGATAACGTGACGCCAAGGTTCCTTGGAAATCTTCGTTTGAGAACCGGTCGTTGTCTTGTTTGTCTGTTCGAGCGACGAGACGTTCTTGGGCGATCTTCGGATCGAGTTTCAAGAAAACGAACACGTCGGGGACGCGTTCGAGAGCGATTCGGTTGCCGGGCAATGCGAGGAGCTCAGCAACTGTCACCGGTGTTGGCTCGTGTTGGCTCTGGAGCGGCTGGTAGGCGAGTGAGCTCACGAGCCCGCGATCTTGGATGATCCAGCCGCTGGGTTTAGCGGCAAGGAATGGGAGGATCAAGCGTCGGTACTGCACGCCGCGATCGAGGGCAAAGGCATGGGCGGTGAAACGCGTGTCGTATGGCGCGCCATCTTGAATGATTTCGTTTCTGATGATTTCACCGATTCCAGCGTGCGTCGGTTCGGCCGTGAACAGAATGTCCGCATCCTTCACTTCGTCATAGGTCGGCAAGCGATGTTCGCGTTTTGAGAATTCAACGACGTCGAAGACGTTGAACCCGCGACCTTCGGCCCAGGTTCGTGCTGCTGAGAGTAGCGTCGATTTTCCCGCGCCATCGATGCCGTCGATCTGGATGAACTTACCGGATCCGTTCATATGTCACGAACGCAAAGCCTTCGTGCGACTCGCGGTTGATCTCCTTCCAGTCGGCGAGATTGATTTCGGGGAAGAAAGCGTCACCCTCGACCGTTTGTTCAATGTGCGTGATCTCTAGCCGGTCGGCTTTGGGGAGGGCTTCGGCGTAGGCCATCGCGCCACCGATCACGTAGACGTCTTCGCCGGAGTGGCCCGTGAGCGCCTCGGTGACGGACGCTGCATGCTCAACCCCCTCGGGCAGTGCGTAGTTGAGTTGTCGCGTGACAACCACATTCGTCCGGCCGGGGAGCGGGCGGAATTTCTCGGGGATCGATTCCCAGGTCTTGCGTCCCATGATGACCGTGTGGCCCATCGTCAGATCCTTGAAATGCTTCATATCGGCCGGCAGGTGCCACGGCAGCTTGCCGTCTTTCCCAATACAATTGTTCTGCGAGATCGCTGCGATGAGGGTGATCATGCGAGGCAGTGTATATTGACTTTTTCGTCTCGCCTAGCATCTTCCAAACGGCTAACCTAGAGCCAATCCTATGCTGAAACCCCTTGCCGAGCGCACACCCGATAGCCAATACCAACGCCTATTGCGCGACATTTTGGAGCGCGGCGTACGGACCAATAGCCAACAAGGCGTCGACGCGATCACGCTCATGGGGCCGAATCCACTGCACTTCAAATTTGAGAATGGATTTCCCATCATTAATGAACGCAACATGGCGCCGGCGGAATCTGAGCGTTTGCCGGTCACGATTTGGCGCCAGGCGATTGGGGAGATCTGTGCGTTTGCGAATGGTGTGCGTACGCAAAAGGGTCTCGAAGAATTTGGTTGCAGTTGGTGGGCAGCTTGGTTGACGGAAGAGAAATGCAAAAAGCGTGGTCTTGAGACGGGGGACTTGGGTCCTGGTTCGTATGGCGCAGCGTTCCATGATTTTCCAATGAGCGAAGGTGGTACGTACAACCAGTTCAAGAACATCATCGAACAGATCAAGGAGTTCCCGCATTTGCGTACACATTTTATTTCGCCCTGGATTCCGCAGTACACGATTCGTGGCGAAGGCAAGCAACAAAAAGTCGTGGTCGCACCGTGTCACGGGTGGATCCATCTCCGTGTGCTGGATGGCAAGCTGATCCTCCACATGTTCCAACGCTCCGCAGACGTTCCGGTGGGCGTTCCGGCGAACATGGTCCAATACGGTGCGCTCTTGATGATGATCGCGCATATGACGGGACTTGAGCCGTATGAGTACGTCCACAGTTTCTCGGACGCACATATTTATGTTGACCAAGTTCCGGCTGTCGAAACCATGCTGGCACGCGAACCAAAGCCACTCGCAACCATGAAGATGGATACGAACGTCAAAGATTTCTTTGATTTCCGTCACACGCATTTCACGCTCGAAGACTACACGCCGCACCCGGGGATCAAGGCGATTCCAGTGGCGATTTAGTATGTCTGACAACGACCAGAACCGTTTCATCAACCTCTCAACCGTCCGACGCGAAGACCAGCGCGAGGTGATGAAAGAAATTGCCGAGCAAGGTCATTGTCCGTTTTGTGTTGAGAACTTGGAGAAGTATCACAAGAATCCAATTTTGAAAGAAGGGAAATATTGGTTTTTGACTGAGAACCAATGGCCGTACGAAAAGATCAAACATCAATTGCTGGCGATTTATAAAACGCATATTGAGAGCATCACCGAGATGGATCCGGCGGCAGGCGCGGAACTCATCGAAATGTTTGCCGAAGAAGCGAAAAAACGGAATATGGCCGGCGGCGGAGTCGCGATCCGTTTTGGTTCGTCGCCAGATGGAAACTACGGATCAAGCGTGCTGCACATCCATGCGCATCTCATCGAACCGGATTTGACAGCGCTTGGCGAAACCGAAGCGTGGCGGTTCAAGTTTGGACAGCCGAAGAACTACAAAAAATCGAAATAAGACCGGTTGACGAAGTGGTGGTTTTTTGGTTGGATGGTGGCGCCCTAATCCAGGGGCGTTCTTTCAAGGAGACGGATCATGCCCGTGTTGCCGAAGATCGAAGGCCTGGACCAGCATCAGGTCGCATCGCTTGCGTACTGCCGAACGTACAAGCAGTACCTCGCGATGATCGAGGGGTACAACACGGGCAAGTGCCCGTTCTGCGACCCGCTCGACCCGGAGAAGAATCGTATCATCCAGGCCGCCGAGGGATGGCGCATGTGGGTCAATCCGTTCGCCCTGGCTCACACCGAGCTGCATCTGGTGATGGCTCCGATGCGTCACGTGGCGCCAGGTGACCGGATCATTCCCCAGGATTTTTCGGCCATGGGCGCGCTGTTCCATTGGGCGCAACTGGAGTTCGGCTTCACGGGAGGCGGTTTCGCCATGCGGTTCGGTTCGCCGCTTCAGAGCTCCGGGACGGTGCTCCATCTCCACGCCAACATCATCATTCCGGACCAGTCCGGCTCCGTGGAGGTGACGCTGGCCAAGGATCCGGCCAAGATCGCGCATCAGGTCGCCCGCATGTTCGTCTTCGAGAAGCTCCGTACCGGCACCGTGTCGCATGACAGCCTCTCGCCGGACGAGCAGAAACTCGTCGACGGCTGCCTGTGACTTCTGACCCGTTCCGCATGTCCGCGGACGGGTCGTTTTTATTTCACGAAAATAATTTTTACCCCTTGGCTTTTCAAAATTCGTTCGCCATCGAGGACAGCGTAGCCGTTACGATAAAAAAGTTTTTTGATGCCTGCGTAGGCGAGTTGTTTGGCGCACGGCGGGCAGGGGAAGGTGTCGCAGTAGACGTCAGCACCGTTGAGCGAGATCCCGGCGTTCGCTGCTTGCGCCACGATGCTCGCTTCGGCATGGAATGCGAGCGAGGATTCGAGATGTTGTCCCGACGAAAAATTTCCGCGCGGATCGCCTTCGTCATTGGCGATCTGGTCTGATGGGACGTAGATGTTATGTGCTTTGAAAAGAATGTTCCCGTCTTTCACGGCCAACGCTCCGATCCGCCGCCACCAATCTTTGGCGAGCGTGCCTTCGTTTGATGCGAGCTGCATCATTTCACGATCAAAATCGTTTTCGCTCATTTCGACATCCGGCGAAACTTTGATCGGTTCGATGGATTTCTTTTTGTCCCAACGGAGAAAAATTGTGTCGAACGTCACGGGATTTTGGTTCAAATAGGTATTCATCAGCTCGTGCGTGAGATCGTCATCCGACGCTATGATCGGGGTTTTATCGGCTTGCAATGCTTGGATACGTGTTTGATCCAATATCGTGACGCGTTCAAACATCCCCCAGCTCTCGATGGCTTTTTGGACGAGCTTGGGATCAAGTTTGCGGATGTCTTTCACGAGATGTTCGTACGACGCGATGACGTCATCGCCAAACAAGCAAAGTTCTTTTGTCTCGGGGTGTCGCTCAAACAACCGTCGGTATCCCTCGTGCAAAACGGGGATGTAGGCGACGATGACGGATTCCATAGCTAGCGATCAACGGAGCTCAACGCTTCTTGCAGCACTTTGACGAGTTTTGGCGTCAGTGTGCGTTCGAGTTTGTTGGCGGTCGTGATCTGCAGATGGCGGATCTTGGCGCTCGTTGAAGTCGTGGCCATGCGTTCGAGCACGATCACCTTGCCGCAGAATTTTTTGAGTGCCTTCAGTTCCGCTTTGCTATACGTTTCTTTTGTGGCAATCAAGATGTCGGGTCGGATCGTCTTGATGAGATGCCACTTGGGATGGTTGAGTCGCTTTTTGACGACGATATCGACGGGGCGCAGTTGCAGCACCATTTCCATGCGTTCGTCTTCCGGGACGATCGGGCGTTCGGGGCCTTTGCGGGCGCGGATTTTTTTGTCTTCATCCACGCCGACGATCAACACGTCACCCTTCTTTTTTGCGGTTTCGAGATAGCGAGCATGGCCAATGTGGACGAGGTCGTACGACCCTTGGGTGAGGACGATTTTGGCACCAAGCGCCTTGAGGCTATCGACGATAGTCTTGAGGTGTTTTTCGTCGGTGATCAAGCGGTTTTTCGGGGTAATCCAGGAGCCATTCATATGCCCAAGAGCGTATCAGTTTTGGGGCTTCATCCCAAGTTCGTCCATGGCGGCATCGATTTTGGCGACGAGCTCGTCATGGCTCCCACCGTTGTCGACGGCTTTCCACGCTCGGGCGGCCACCGAGGGGATTGTGACTTCGGTTGGAGCTTGTTCTTGTTCCGTGAATTCTTCCCAGCTCATACCGCTTTCTCCTGCCTTTTCACCGCGGCCTTTCATTCGGTCAAAGCGGACTTTGGCCGGAGCGGAGATTTCGATGAGCTTGAAGATCGGAAGTGGTTCGAGTGCTGAGATATCTTCGATGCGACGGATGCCGTCAACCACGACGACGTCCGATGTCGAGTTCACCGCTTGATGTTCAATGGCATACGAGAGCGCATCTTCGCCAAACGACTGGCGAAGCGTCTCGGAGAGTTTGATGAGGTTGTCGCGGGAGCGTTCAATCGCAAGGCAATCGAGAATCTCGCCAAGTACCGCACTAAAACGGAAGAGCGATGCGCCGTAGCGTTCTTGGAGTATTTTTGCGGCCGTCCCTTTGCCGGAGCCTTGGCGTCCCACGAGTCCAATGATGAATTTTGGCATAGGCGTAATCATAGCAAAACGCTCCGGTTCGGAGCGTTTTGGGTTCTTAAATGCTTGAGACGTCGAGTTTGATGGCCGGGCCCATGGTCGAGGTGATGACCACGTTTTTCATGTAGGAGCCCTTGGCGCTCGCTGGCTTGGCCTTGCGGATGGCGGTGATCACGGCGGCGAGGTTTTCGCTCAAGTCCGTGGTGGAGTTCGAGGCTTTGCCGATGGCTTGGTGCAGGTTGCCGGTCGAGTCGTTTTTGACCGTGACCTTACCTTTCTTGAGTTCTTCGACCATCTTCTTCACGTTGGTACCGACGGTTTCGGTTTTTGGGTTCGGCATGATGCCCTTCGGACCGAGAATCTTTGCGAGCTTGGCGAGCTTCGGCATCATGTCGGGCGTTGCCACGGCGACGTCGAAGTCGATTTTGCCGCTGGTCGCGATTTTTTCGATGAGTTCTTCGGAGCCAACGATTTCGGCGCCGGCTTCTTTGGCATCTTTTTCTTTGTCACCTGGGACGAATGCCGCGACTTTCTTTGTCTTGCCCGCGGCGTGCGGCATGACGATGGTGTAGCGGACTTGCTGGTCGCTCTTCTTCACGTCGATGCCGAGGCGGACGTGGAGTTCGACGGTGCCGTCGAATTTGGTTGAGGACGTCTTTTTGACGAGCTCAATGGCTTCAGCAGGGATGTACTGCTTCTTGGGATCAACGAGCTTTGCGAGCTCGGAATAGCGTTTGGACGCCATAGGTGAGTGGTTCGGTCGACCCGCTGTTTGCGAGTCTCCCACGGTTAGGTTTTATGCGCGCAGTCTATGGAAAATGCCTTAAAATGTCAAGCCTTACACAAGAAACCCCGCCTTTTGGGAAAGGCGGGGTCTAGCGAGTTGAGGTCACGCGACCGACGTTCGAAGGTACGCGAGGACCTCGTGACGTTGGTCGGCGGAGATGCAGCCCGTCTCGACGTACTCGTCGAGCAGGTCGGGGAGTTGGAAGATTCGGTGGAGCTGCACGTTGGTCTGCTCAAACAGCTCCTGAGAGCCGCCTTGGCAGCGATCGACGAGGACTAAGCAGTCGGTCACCTCCAGGCCACGCGCCCGGAGTACGGTGACGGTTTCGATCTTGGAACCGGCGTGCGTGATGAGGTCGTCGACGACGAGCGCCTTGTCGCCGGGGGAGAAGCCGCCTTCGAAGATGTTGTCGACGGAACGACGTCCGTCGCCTTCGGTCTTCGCCATGCGCAGCAGGCCGCGACGCGTGGTGCCGTGGATGGCGACCAACGCCTCGGCCAAGGGGTCGCCTGCTCGAGGGACACCGGCGACGTGGTCGAAGGTGATGCCGCTTGAGCTGACGTACGAGGAGAACTCGTGACCGATCAGTCGCACGATCTCGGGGGTGAGCGGACCGCCTTTGTTGTCGGGCGTCCGGAGATTCAGGTAGATCGGCGAGAGCGGGGCGTCGGGTTGGGTCTCGTGGAGCTTGAGCTTGAACGCGCCGAAGCGGATAGCTCCAAGCTCGAACAGCTGATGCGCGAGATCGCGTTGTCGCGCGCTGAAGTTCATCATGCGTCAGGTCCTTTCGTTGGTCGCTTCGAGAACGGGCGGGGCCGGTTCGGTGTCGTGATCGAGCGCGAGAGCGATCTCCTCGGCGATCCGCTTGGCGGTCCCGACCAGGTTGCGGGCTTGCGTGATGTCGCGGCCGATGACGAGGTAGTCCGCACCAGCCTGGATGGCATTGCTCGGCGTCATGACGCGAGCCTGATCGTGGTTCGAGGATCCCGCGAGGCGGATTCCTGGGATGACCTTGAGCAGCTTTTCGAAGCGTGGGGTCTTTTCGCCGGTCTCGCGGTCGATTTTCTTGGCCGCGCAGATAAGCCTGAGCTCCAGCGGTGAGCAGACGATGCCGTCGGCGCCTGCTTCGATGAGCATGTCGGCGAATTCGGAGACCTTGATGTCGGGACGCACGCCGTAGCTGCGTGCGCAGGTCTTGTCGTCGAGCGAGGTCAGTACCGTCACGCCGAGCACCTTGGCGGTGCCCTTGTTGGCGACCGCGGCCAGGATCATCTCCACGCCGCCTGAGGCGTGGATCGTGAACATGGTCGCGCTGAGTGCACCGCCGATTTCCTTCGCGGCCTTGCCGACGGTGTTGGGGATGTCGTGGAGCTTGCCATCCCACATCAGCCTGCCCGATACCTGGACGAACAGCCGTTGGATGTCGTCCATGCGCCGCTCGCTTTGCGACGTGCTGAGCATCCTGACGAGCAGGGCATGTTGAAGTTGCAGCCCGATCTTGAACATCCCGACGTAGGGGCGGAGGATCGTGGTGATCTCGAGCGCCTGGTCCACATCGTCCAGATCGAGCGCAACGATGATCCGTTCGTGCGGTTGCATGAAATCTCCTTTGTGGTGTGTGAAAGTTACGCCCGGATGTGCCGGGATGGTCGGAGCTTAGTATACCTTTGCTTTCTTGACAAAATTACCGAAAAACGGTTGTCTAATGGCAGACCTTTCAACCCGAGGAGGAACCATGAACGTCCGTTTTTGGGGCGTCCGGGTTCTGTCCCGGCGCCGCTTGTTGGCAATCAGGTCGAAGCGAAGATTCTGGCGGCGTTGCTCCAGGCACGCTCGCATCACGAGTTGCTCGTGGCTTCACCGGAGCGTTTGCGCGAACTCGTTCGCGAACTCCCGTTTGTGATGCGTTCGACGTTCGGTGGCAACACCACCTGCGTGGAAGTCCGTTGCAACGACCGCACGTTCGTCCTCGACATGGGGACGGGGCTGCGCGAACTCGGCGTATCCTGGTGCCGCCAGAAGATCGTGCCACAACAGTGCGTCATCTTGCAGAGTCATCTGCATGGCGACCACATCGACGGGTTCCCGTTTTGGAAGCAGTTCTACATCCCGCGGAGCACGTTTGCGGCACCGATCCAGATGTGCGGCGGAACGCAAGGTGGAGCA
>Ga0068863_100007742_pt1 | contig 10505 bp, 9 predicted proteins | sample KBSSwiS62_FD_66596 | JGI IMG/M metagenome (GOLD analysis project Ga0068863, IMG submission 66596) | Switchgrass rhizosphere microbial communities from Kellogg Biological Station, Michigan, USA - KBS Switchgrass S6-2 | ecosystem: Host-associated > Plants > Roots > Rhizosphere > Soil ...
TTCGCGACGCACTACCACGAGCTGACGGAGATCGCGCTCGTGAAGCCGTCGGTGGTCAACGCGACGATGGCCGTGAAGGAGGTCGGCGGCCGCGTCGTCTTCCTCCGCAAGGTCGTGCCCGGAGCGGCCGACCGCAGCTACGGGATCCACGTCGCGGAGCTCGCGGGCATCCCGCCGGAGGTCACCGCCCGGGCGCGGGAGGTCCTCGAGAATCTCGAGAAGCAGGAGCTCGACGTGCAGGGCGCACCCGTGATCGCGCGCAAGCAGGGGGAGAGCGCCGGCAGCGGGCAGTACCTGCTGTTCTCCGCCGAGGAGGAGCTCGCGATCGAGAAGCTTCGGACGGCGGACCTCGACCGGATGACGCCGCTCGCGGGCCTGGCTCTGCTCGCCGCGCTCCAGGAGAGGCTCAAGGGCCGGTGAGCGCCGGCCTGTTCTGCGTCGGCGTCGCCGGAACGGCGCTCACGCCGTCGGAGCGGCGGATTCTCGACGCGAGCCCTCCGTTCGGCGTCATCCTCTTCCGCCGCAACATCGAGTCCGCGGAGCAGGTGCGCGAGCTCGTGGCTTCGGTGCGCGAGCGCGGCGCCCGGATGCTGTTCCTGGACCAGGAGGGCGGACCGGTGGATCGGCTGGCCGGCATCCTCGGCCCGTTTCCGTCGTTCGCGCGAGCGGCGGCGGCCGGACAGGCGCGCGGCGCGGGGGCGATCGCCGGCGCGGCGCTGGCGACGCTCGGCTTCGACGTGGACCTCGCGCCGGTCGTCGATCGCGCGGTGCCCGAGGCGGGCGCCGTGGTGCTCCGGGAGAGAAGCGCCTCGGCGGACTCGGGAGAGGTGATCCGAGCCGCGGCGGACTTTCTCGCCGGCCTCCACGCGGAGGGGATCGGCGGCTGCCTGAAGCACTTTCCCGGCCTCGGGCGCGCGCGCCTCGACACCCACCTCGAGCTGCCCGTCATCCCCGACGAGCGGCACGAGGAGGCGCTGGACATCGCGCCCTTCGACGCCCTGATGACCGTCGCGCGGGCCGTCATGGTGTCCCACGCGGCGGATCCGAACGGCGTGCCCGCTTCGCTCTCCTACGAGCGGGCGACGGTCGTCCTGCGCGACCGACTCGGCTTCGAGGGCGCGGCCTTCTCCGACGACCTGGAGATGGGCGCGCTCGGCGCCTTCGGCGGCCTGTCGGAGCGCAGCGCCGCGGCGTGCCGGGCCGGCTGCGACCTGCTCTTCGTCTGCAAGACCATCGAGGAGTATCCCGACTGCGTCGCCGCCGTCGAGCGGGACGTGCCCGCCGAGCGCCGGGAGGAGGCGGCCGCGCGGCTCGAGGAGTACGCCGCCCACGTCGAAGCGCTGAAGCGGGCGGCCCGCAAGGAGCCGATCTCCCTGTCCGCCGTCGCCGAGGGGGTCCGGCGGCTCCGCGACGTCGTGGGGTGAGGGGGCCGAGCGAAATCTCGATTCCGGGACGGGATCGCGATCGGACATCATCTGTCCGGCGCCGGATTGGAATATCGTCGCATCACCTGAAAGGAGGGTGAATACATGGCCAGCGTCAACAAAGTCATCCTGATCGGAAACCTCGGCAAGGACCCGGAGGTCCGCACCACGCCGCAGGGCACCACGCTCGCGCGGTTCTCGGTCGCGACCACGACGGCGTGGAAGGACGCCTCGGGCGCCAAGCAGGAGCGCACCGAGTGGCACGACGTCGTCGCGTGGGAAAAGCTCGCCCAGATCTGCGGCGAGTACCTCCAGAAGGGCAAGCAGGTCTACGTCGAGGGCAGCCTCCAGACCCGGAGCTGGGAGGACCAGAACGGACAGAAGCGCTACAAGACCGAGGTGAAAGCCTCGAACGTCGTCATGCTCGGACGCCGCGAAGACGGAATGCGCTCGGGCGGCGCTTCCAGCCCGAGCCGTGAGGTCGCGGAGGCTCCGGAGCCCGCGACGGCCGGCGCCGGCGGCTACGACGACGACGTTCCCTTCTAGGGCGCGCTTCCCGGCGGACGGAACGTCATGGCGGCGTACGTGATCGTCGACGTCGAGATCCTCGATCCGGCCGGATACGAGAGGTACAAGGCTCTCGCCACCGAGTCGATCGCGCGGCACGGCGGCCGGTATCTCGCCCGCGGCGGCCGCGCGTTCGCGCTCGAGGGCGAGCGCGTCCCGCGGCGCCTCGTCGTCCTCGAGTTTCCGAGCCTCGAGGCCGCGCAGAGGTGGCACGCGTCGGAGGACTACGCACCCGCGAGGGCGCTCCGCAATGCGCACGCCCGGACCGAGATGGTCGTCGTCGAGGGCGTCTAAACAGTCTCGGCCCGCCATGGCCGGCGGAGTCTGCCGGAATCCCGCCGGCCGACGAACCCCTCTCCCCACGCTCGCGGGGGGAGAGGGACGGGTGAGGGGGGCCCGCTCCACGCCCGACTCTCGGTCTGACGAGTCGACGACGCATTAGCTCCGGCTAATACGTCGGCGCGCTCTCCGGGCGTGCGAAAATCGGCGCGCAGCAGCATGTCCAACGCCGAGACCGAAGACGCCCGCGGACAGGTCGTTCGCTCCGCGTCGACGATCACGCCGCTGACGCTGCTCTCCCGGGTGACCGGCTATCTCCGCGACAAGGCGGTCGCCGTCACGATCGGAGCGTCGATGCGCACCGACGCCTTCGTGGTCGCGTTCCGCATCCCGAACATGCTGCGCGAGATCGTCGGCGAGGGCGCGATGTCCTCCGCGGTCATTCCCGTCTACGCCGAGGTCTCCGCGACGCGGAGCGAGGAACAGGCCCGGGCGTTCGTGGGGCGCCTGCTCGCGACCTTCACGGCGCTGCTCGCCGTGATCACGGCCGCCGGCATCGCGTTGTCGCCGTGGCTGGTCGGCCTCCTGGCGGGGCAGTTCCGGGAGACGCCCGGCAAGTACGAGCTGACGGTGCTCCTCAATCGCTGGATCTTCCCGTACGTCCTCCTGGTGTCGCTCGCGGCGCTGTGCCAGGCGATCCTGAACGCGCACCGCCGCTTCGCCGCGGCGGCCGCGGCGCCGATCCTCCTGAACCTCGCGATGATCTTCGCGGCGCTCTTCGTCGCGCCGCGGCTAGCGGAGCCGACGTATGCGCTCGCCGGGGGGGTCCTGCTCGGCGGCGTCCTGCAGATCGCCATCCAGGCGCCGCAGCTGCGGCGCATGAACGCGATCGGCCGCCCCGAGCTCGGCTGGCGGGATCCGGCGGTGCGATCCGTGCTGATCCTCATGGCTCCGCGCCTCGTCGCATACGGGATCAACACGATCAACACGGTGGTGGCGACGCGGTTCGCCGCCGGCCTGGGCGGCGGCAGCGTCTCGCACCTCTACTACGCCAACCGGCTGAAGGAGCTCGTCCTCGGAGGCTTCGCCGTGTCCGTCGCGACGGCGATCCTTCCGCTGCTCTCCCGGCAGGCGCTGTCGGCGGACCGGCAGCACTTCAAGGACAGCCTCGCGTTCGCGCTGCGGCTCATCGGCTTCGTGACGATCCCGGCGAGCGTCGGGCTCTTCGTCCTGCAGGCGCCGATCGTGAGGGTTCTCTTCCAGGGGGGGCGCTTCGGGCCGTCGGACACGCTCGCGACGGCCGGCGTGCTCGCGACGCTCTCGATCGGGCTGTTCTTCTTCGCCGGCATCCGCGTGATCGTCCCGGCGTTCTATGCGCTCAAGAACACGACGCTCCCCGTGGGAGCCGCGCTCGCGGACGCCGTCGTCTTCGTCGCGCTCTGCGCCGTGCTGACCCGCCCGCTCGGCCTTCCCGGAATCGGCCTCGCGGCGTCCGCGGCCGCCGGTGTGAACGTCACTCTTCTCCTGGCGGCGCTGCGGCGGCGGGAGGGCCGTCTCCGCGGGCGCGAGATCGCGGCTTCGCTCGCGCGGGCGATCTCGGCGTCGGCCGTCATGGGCGCGCTGCTGTTCGGCGCGCTGTGGCTCTACCCGCAGGAACGGATCACCGGATGGCGCGGCGCGGCGATCCTGACGGGGCTGATCGCTGCGGCGACGGCGACCTACATCGCGGCGGCGCACCTGTTGCGGGCGCCCGAGCCCCGCGAGCTCGCGCGCATCGCGCGCCGCCGGAGATGAAGAGCGGGGAGGAGACGCGATGAGGCTCGTCATCCAGCGCGTGTCGCAGGCGTCGGTCGAAGCGGACGGGGAGGTCGTCGGGCGGATCGGCGTCGGGATGCTGGTGCTCGTCGGCGCCGAGACCGGCGACGACGTCGCCACCGCCGAGGAGGCCGCTCGCAAGGTCGCCGCCGTGAGGATCTTCGAGGACGCGGCCGGCAAGATGAACCTCGGTCTCGCCGAGATCGGCGGCTCCGTGCTGGCGGTGTCCCAGTTCACCCTCGCCGCGGATCTCTCGAAGGGCCGCCGGCCCGGATTCGACCGGGCCCTGCCGGGCTCGGAGGCCCTGCCGCTCTACCTCCGGTTCGTGGACGCGCTGAGAGCGCAGGGCGTGACCGTCGAGACCGGAGTCTTCGCCGCCGAGATGCGCGTGTCGCTCGTCAACGAGGGGCCGGCGACGTTCGTGCTCGACGTCGTGAACCGGAAACCGTGAGTCGGCCGCCCGCCTAGGGCGTGTGGATCGGCGCCAGCGTGAACGACACGAGGAAGATCGCCACGCAGCCGAGGGCGATCATCGTGCGGCCGAAGTCGAGGGGACGGTCGTCGTCCTCCACGGGCGGATGCACGAGCCCCATGATGAGCACCACGAGGGCGGGAAAGAGCAGCCAGAGGATCGATCCCGCGATCCCCGCGGCCGCGCACAGGACGAGGACGACGCCCGAGACGATCGGCTGACGCCGCCCCACCGCGGCGCGCAGGGCGTGTCCTCCGTCGAGCTGGCCGACCGGGAGCAGGTTCAGGCACGTGACGAGCAGGCCGAACCACGCGGCCATGAACGTCGGGTGCTCGTGCACCGACGCGCTCGTGTAGGGCGCGACGCCGACGAGGTGTTGAGCCCAGCGCACGATCAGCGGGTATTCGAAGAGCGGCGTGTCCGCGGTGAGCGCCAGGGTGCTCGGCCTCGGGTGCGCGACTCCGTACAGGAGGAACGGGATCGCCGTGAGGAATCCCGCGATCGGGCCCGCGACGCCGACGTCGAACAGCACCGCCTTGCGCCGGATCGGCTCCTTGATGCGGATGAGGGCTCCGAACGTGCCGGCCAGGTTGAGGAAGGGCGGCACCAGCAGCGGGGACGGAAGGAAGTAGGGGAGCGTAGCGGCGATGCCGTAGCGGCGGCAGGTCAGGTAATGCCCGAGCTCGTGGACGCCGAGGATCGTGAGGAGAGGGATCGAGAAGGAGACGCCGTCGAAGAATCTCCCGTCGCCGAGGAAGCCGCCGCGCGCCGTGTACACGCCGCCGACGAGCGTCGCCGTCAGGAACGTGAGGACGAGGAGGAGAAGGTGGAAGAGGGGGTGCTCCCGGCGCGACCGCGGAGGGGGAGGCTCCGCGAAGGGATCCGTGTCGGCGGGATCCAAGCGAGCCCGATCCGTCAGGCGCCCGGCGCCCCGCGCCGCAGCTCGAGCAGGAGGCGCGCGAGGTCGCTGCCGAGCGAGCTCGCCGCCGCCTCGAGGAAGCGGTGGTCCTCCTCGTTGAGCGGAGCGCCGAGCCGGTCCGCGTAGAGGAACGCGACGAGCCGGTCCTTGATGCGGACGGGGAACACGGCGCACGAAGCGGACGCGCGCGGTCCGAGCAGAGCGGCGAGGACGGGCGGCATCAGGACGCGCGAGAGCCCGCCGCGATGCGCCGTTCCGGACAGCTTGACGAAGGCGAAGATCGACGGATCTCCCCAGGCGATGCGCACCGACGCGATCCGGTCGCGCGTCAGCCCGGAACCTCGGGCGGTCCAGCCCTGGATCGCCTCCTGCCCGGACATCAGCAGCATCGCGCGCGGGAATCTCCGGGTGAGAGCGTCGAGCGCGGCCTCGGCGATCCGGTCCCGCGCCGGGGAGCGCTGCTCGAGAGGCGCGGGGGGCCCGGACGGAGCCTCGACCGCGTGCAGGGCGGGAGCCGGCGCGGGCTCGAGTACGGGCCCGGCCGCTCGAGCGGCCGCCTGGGCCCTGGCCTCGACCTCCTCCCGCCACATGCCCGCGGCGAGATCCTCGGGGGTGAAGGGGAGCGGCGGCGCGAAGTCCGGCAGCAGGTCGAGATTCTCGGCGGCCTCGCTCAGCGGCTCCTCCGCCGTGGAAAACGGCGCGGCATACCGTGTGCGAGACGGGCTTTCCTTGGGTCCGACGGAGATGGGAATGTCGCGGGCGCGCGGCGCCTCCGCGCGGACCGCCGCCGCAGCAGCAGCCGGCGGGGCCGGTATCCCGGCGGCGGTGGCGCGCACGGTCGCTCGCGAGCGATAGAGCCGTCGCTCCTCGCCGCGCTCGAGCTTGTGCAGCACGCCCCGAAACTCGATCGGGATCGGCCGGCCGTAGAAGAGGTGCAGCGCCTGGAGCAGGCGCACCTCGGAGAGCACCGCCGGAATCACCGGACGCCCGGTGACGGCGGAGACCTCGTCGACGGCGGCGAGGTTGGAAGGGTTCTTGAACGCGACGCGGAGGCCGCGTCCTGAGACCGCGTATGGAATCGCGGCGAGGCGGACCGCGATGCGTTCGGGGAGAAGCCGCACGACGTCGGGCGTCGCCTTGAGGATGTCGGCCCAGGTCGCGGAGTCGCACCGATGAATCTTCGAGAGCGCCCGCAGGAGGATGTCCTCTCCGAGCAGATCGCGGTCGAGGAGAATCGTGCCGAGGCGGAACGGTTCGCCCGTGTGGCGCTGGAATCCGAGCGCGCTCTGCACCGCGAGCTCCGAGACGGCACCCTCCGCCACGAGCAGCTCACCGATGCGCGGCATGACGGGATCATATGTCGTACACGCATTCGCCGACCGCCGGTGACGGGTGCGGGTGACGGGTCAGGCGACGGATGGGTGATGGCCGGGAGAAGGAGAGTCGAAGGATCGGGACGTCGGGGGTCCGACGGGGGCGGCGTCTACCTTACGTCTTACGTGTTGCGTCTCAAGGGAGATCGCGCAGATCCTTTCCCGGCTTGAAGCGGATCGTGTTGCCGGGAGGGATCGAGACCTCGACTCCGGTCTTGGGATTGCGGCCGATGCCCCGCTTGCGCCGCTTCACCTGGAACACTCCGAAGCCTCGCAGCTCGATCCGATCGCCGGCTCCCAGAGCGGAGCGCATCGCCTCGATGACGGTCTCGACGGCCGTCGCGGCCTTGGCCCGAGGGATCTGGGCGAGATCCACGACTCGGTCCACGATGTCGGCTTTAATCATGGCTCCTCCGGGATGGAGGAATTATATAACCTGCTTTTTCTTCAATCGGATGGACGCGGCCAGGGCCGCCGCCGAGGCGCCCGCGAGCGCCCGGATGTAGGTCAGATCGGCGGGCGTCGCGCCCTGTTCGGACACGCATTCGGCATAGAAGAAGGCCACCACACGGTCGCGAATGACCACCGGTTGGACGATGCATTCGGGAGGCCATCCGCCGAGCGCCTCGACGAGCTCCTTGTGGCGCGGCAGCGGCGGCAACGGTCCGAGATAGAACGACCGGCTCATCTTCACGTTGAGGAAGATCGACGGCGCCGTCCACGGAATCTCGAGGGATCTCAGCGCGTCGAGGGAGACCCCGTCGCCGGAGCCGGCCCAGCCCACCACGCCGTCGTGACGCGCCGCGAGCACCGCGCGCCGCCGGAACTTCTCGGAAAGGTTTTCGAGCGCGGCGCGGAAGATGGCATCGCGCGTCTGTCCGCGGCGCACGGCGGCGAAGTCGGGCGCGTCCGGCGTGAGGGGCTTCGGCACGGGAAACGGCGCCGGCCGCAGCGGGCCACGGTGCGGGGGAGACGTCGAGCGCCTCGACGGCTCCGCGGCCCGGGGCTCGACGGCGCGGGGCTCGACCGCGCGAGGCTCGACCGCGCGGGGCTCGACGGCGCGAGGGACGCGGCGGCGGTCCGGGTCGGACGGCGTCCACGGCGCGGTGGGCGGCACTTCGTCCCACGCGATCGACTCGGGCTCGTCGTCCACCTCCTCGGGAGGAGGCAGGCCGCTCCACCCCACCGGAGGCTCATCCGGGATCTGCGCGAGCGTCGCCGGCGTGAGCTCGTCGGGAAACTCGACGCGCGGCTCGAACGGCATCGGAGGTCCGTCCGCCGCCGTCGAGAAATCGGGCGGAGGCGGGAGAGGCTTCCGGATGACGGGCGGCGCGGTCGGGCGCGAGAGCTTTTCCGCGAGGATCGCGAAGCGGGGAGTGCGCCTCTCACCGTAGTACTTCTCGAGCGCCTGGTAGAGGCGAACCTCCGGCGCCACCGCGGCGAGGATCTTCTTGCCCGTGACGAAGAAGAGCTCGTCCAGGATGCGGAGGTTGGACGGTTCGCGCAGCGCGATCCGGATCCAGCCCTCGCCGAGCTCGACGGGGACCGCGGAGTGGCGGATCGCGAACTTCGCCGGAAGCGCGGCGATCACCGGCGCCGGAACGGCGCCGAGCGTCGACCACGGGATATACGGACAGCCGTGCTGCTCCGAGAGGGCCTTGCCGACGTCGTCCTCCGACGCGGACCCCCTCTCGATGAGCAGCGTGCCGAGACGACCACCGGCGAAGGACTGTACGGCGAGAGCCCGATTGACGCTCTCTTCCGTCACCGCGCCGGCGCGTATCAAAATCACGCCGATTCGGGGCATTGACACGATTATCGCGTAGACGCGCCGGAAATCCGCTCCCCGTCTCCGGGGGCGTCGCGTGCCTCCGAGTCAAGTCATTGAGAACAAGAGAGTTCCTAGATCCTCGGCGGTTGCGCTCCTGGCGACGGCCGGAGAGAAAAGGATCCTTGCTTCGAGGACCTCCGAGATGACGGTGTCCACGATCCGAACGGTTCCGCCGCGCGTCCGCAGTCAACCACCGTTCCGCGCGCCGTTCCGCGAAGCGGTTGCGGCACCGCGCGTTGCGACCGAACGCAAGGCGCAATAGAGCGCCGAGAGCATCCGGCAAGAAGGCGAGAAGAGACGCTCGTCGATCGAGCGGACGCGTGCGAGCTCGCGGGCGCGGGGAACCGGGTCGGGATTGACGGCATTTCTCTCCCGTCGATCTGGTTTGCGAGATCGGGAGCATGCGTCCTCGCTTCCGGCGTCGCCGTCTCGACGGATCGAGATCGAGCTCGCCGCGTCGCCGTACCGAGCGAACCGAAGGAGCTTCATGAGCGAGGAATCGACGGCCGTCAGCAGGGCCCGCGAGGCGACTCGAGAGCCGTCCGAGAGGGCCCGCCGCGGACCGGGTCCGCGCCGCTTCGCGTGTTACTCTGCCGCGGTGAAACGGGGCCTCGTCATCGCCGCGTTTGCCGCGCTGTCGGCGGTCGCCCGGCTGGCCTCCGCGTCGCCCGAGCCGGACCTCGTCGAGAGTCGCCGGGTCTTCCTCTCGGCGCGGTCGGCCGTCGCGGACGGCCGCTACCAGGAGGCCCTCGAGCTCTACCGCAAGGCGCTCGGCATCGTGCCCAACGACCCGATCGTCCATCTCGAGTATGCGCAGCTCCTGAGGGACCTGAACGTTTCGGACGAAGCCATCCGCGAGGCCCGCGAGGCCGTCCGCCTGGACCCGGACCTCGCCGAGGCGCGGCGGCTGCTCGGCCCCCTCGAGCTCGCCAGCGCCGAAAAGGACCCGTCGCGGCTGCCGGCCGCGATCGAGCAGCTCACGGCGGCGCACCGCCTGGCGCCGAACGACATCGCGACCTCCGTCAGCCTCGCCCGCGCGCTGCTCGCGGCCGATCGCGCGCGCGAGGCGGCCGCCGTTCTCGACGACCTGCCCGAGCTCGCCGGGCAACCCATCATCCAGCGCATGTCGGCCGAAGCCATGGCGAAGAGCGGGCGCTGGAAGGAGGCGGAGAGCCTCTACAAGAGCCTGCTCGCGCAGGACCAGGGCGACCGCGAGATCGCGGCGGCGCTGGTCGACCTCTACGAGGACCAGGACGAGTTGGACGAGGCGCAGGTGCTCCTCGCCGACCTCGCGCATCGCGATCCCGACAACTCGGCGATCCAGGAGCGCATCGTCCTCGACCTCGCCCGGGCCGGTAAGTTCGACGAAGCCGAGAAGCGGGCCCGCGACCTCGTCGCGAAGCGGCCCGAGAACCGCGCGGGCAAGCGGCTCCTCGCGATGGTGCTGTTCGAGCGCGAGAGCTCGGCCGAGGCCGAGAAGATCCTGCGCAGCCTCGTCGAGGCGGATCCCGACGACGCCGGCACGCGCCGCGCTCTCGCGTCGGAGCTGGTGCGCGAGCGCCGCTTCGCCGAGGCCCGCGCGATGTACGAGGACATGATCCGCCGGGCCGGCGACGACCCGAAGAAGGTCGAGGCCCGGGACTCGGCTCGGATCGAGCTCGGCTTCATCGCATACCTCGAGCGCAACTGGGCCGAGGCGCGCAGGATTCTCGTTCCCCTCGCCCTGTCGAACGGGAAGGTTCAGCCGCGCGCCGCTCGGATCGCACTCGCGTCCGATCGCGACGGCGAGGATTATGCGGCCGGTCTGGCTCTCGCGAAGTCGCTC
>Ga0068863_100007744_pt1 | contig 10504 bp, 8 predicted proteins | sample KBSSwiS62_FD_66596 | JGI IMG/M metagenome (GOLD analysis project Ga0068863, IMG submission 66596) | Switchgrass rhizosphere microbial communities from Kellogg Biological Station, Michigan, USA - KBS Switchgrass S6-2 | ecosystem: Host-associated > Plants > Roots > Rhizosphere > Soil ...
TCGGGATCGGTCGTTTCGGCAGGCTCACGGTAGGGCACGCCGTGAAAATGCGCCCGGCCGTCGGGCGTCTTGAACTTGCGGTCCTCCCACAGCCGCGGGGTTCCGGGGTGATCCTCGGATGGACACGGCCAGAACACGCCCATGTTGTCCTCAATCTTCTTGTAAGTGATGCCGAAGTAATCGGCCGTGCCGCCTTTCGAGGCGAGACGCAGCTCGTTGAAAATCTCCTCGGCCGAATGGTAGTTGAAATGTTTCCCGGCGCCCAGCCGCCTCGCCATCTCCAGGAGAATGCTGGTGTCGCTCCGGGCATTGCCGGGAGGATTCACTGCCTTGCGGATGCGCACCACGCGGCCTTCGGCGGTCGTGACCGTCCCTTCCTCTTCTTCATGGAGGGAACCCGGCAGAATGAGATTGGCGTGCCGGGCGGTTTCGTTGAGAAAAAAATCGATGCAAACGTAGAACTCCAGCTTCTCCAATGCCTCGCGGATCATGTTGTTGTTGGGCAGTGAAACCAGCGGATTAAAGCAGATGCTGATCAGGCCCTTGATCTCGCCGCGATGAATCGCCTCCATGATCTCGTAGGCGGTGAGTCCTTTGCCGGGCAATTCCTGCTCGTCAATGCCCCAGACGCTGCTGATGTAGCGGCGGTGTTCCGGATTTTCGATGTCACGATTTCCAGGAAGCTGATCGCACTTGTGTCCGTGTTCGCGTCCGCCCTGCCCATTGCCTTGCCCGGTGATTGTCGCGTAGCCGCAGTAAGGCTTGCCGATCCGGCCCGTGGCGAGCACCAGGTTGATGCAGGCCAGCACGTTCTCCACCCCCTTGCTCTGGTGTTCGATGCCGCGCGCGTGGAGCAAAAAGCTGGTCCTGGCCGGCCCCCACCATTCCGCGGCCCGCAGAATCTTCTCCTTCGCTATTCCGGTGGTGCGCTCGGCCCAGGCGAGGTCGTACGGCTCGACGGCTTTCCTGGCCTCTTCAAATCCGCTCGTGTGGTTCGCGATGAAATCGTGATCGAGCCAGTCGTGCCGGATGAGTTGGTGAAGGATGGCGCCGTAAAGCGCGGAGTCGCGACCGGGACGAATGGGCAGATGCAGATCGGCGGTGCGGGCGATCGGTGTGAGGCGCGGATCGACCACAATGAGCCTGGCGCCGTTGTCGCGCGCCTGCCAGATCCAGTGCGTGAGTGTCGGAAAGGTCTCGCTGATATTGGTTCCGCAAATCAGGATGACTTCAGCCTGGGCAAGGTCGGAGTAGTTGTTCGATCCGCGGTCGAGCCCGAAAGCTTTCTTGTTCCCCGCGCCGGCGCTGACCATGCAGAGCCGCCCATTGTAATCCAGGTTCCTGGTCTTGAGCGCGACCCGCGCAAACTTGCCGACCAGGTAACTCTTCTCGTTGGTCAGCGACACGCCGGAGAGCATGGCGAACGCGTCCTTGCCGTATCGGGCCTGGATGCGTCGAATCTCGGAGACGGAGCGCTCCAAGGCGGCCTCCCAACCCATCGGGATGAATCCCCTGCCTTCGACCCGCTCGAGCGGGTCCGACAGGCGGTCGGGATGATTGTTTTGCAGGTAGCGCTGCACGCCTTTCGGGCAAAGCCGGCCTTCGTTGAACGGGAATTCCTCCCACGGCTCGAAACCGACGATGCGGTTTTCCTTCACGAGCAATTTGATCCCGCATTGCATGCCGCAAAAGCAGCAGTGCGTCTTCACGACGTCATCCGGCTCGTCGCGTCCGGGATAACCCTGGGCGGGAGGAAAGTTCAGTGAAGGCCCGAATTGGGCGATCACCGCTTCAGCAGGAATCGGCAGTGTGGCCATGCTGAGTCATCCGAACAGTGAACCGGCTTTTTGCCGCGCCTTGAGGTGGGCTTTGGCGAGCAGGGCGCGCTTGCCCTGCGGGCTGTAATCCAAATGCGATTTGCCGTCCTTGCGCGCGTAGTTGAATCCGAGTTGCGCGGTCACCACTTTGATATCATCCACATGCATCTGCGAATCGAACTTCGCTTCCGTATGCGGACAAACCGCCTGTGGACCTTCCGCGCCTGCCTTCTGATAAATCGCGACACCCAATTGCGCCGGGCGCTGGATGATGTGATAAAACTTTCCAAACGGCAGCCAGAGCAGAAACAGGATCACGGTGATGGCGTGGGTGATCGCCATGAATTGATGGGCTTTGCCCTCCATGAACTTGTAGTCGAGGCTGATGCCGAGTCCGGTCAGCGAGATCGCCAGCAACAACAACAGCGGCAGCCAGTCGCCCTCGAACGTCTGGATCGCGATCTGGCCGGCGTGCGTCAACCGGCGCCGAATCAGGATCATCACGCCCGCGATGACAAGCATCGCCGACCAGTTGAGCGCGTTAAAGATGATTCCGGCGATCCAGGTGTGGAGCGAGAATTCCATGACCTTGAAGCCGAAAGTAAAGATTTCATAGGTGTCGATGCCGCCCGGCTTGAGGCCGAAATGAATCCAACCAAAAACGAGCGGGAACGTGACGGCAAACGCGAGAAGACAACCCCAGGCCATGAGCAAATGACCCCAGCCGCGCGCCTTGCCCCGGTTGCGGATGAATTTCTGGCCGAGGAATTGGACGACGAAATGTCGCGCCAACTCCCAACCGTAGGCCAGGGTTTTGCCGGTGAAAAACAACCGCCAACCGCGCGCGAAATAGCGCCAGGTGGGGGGACGTTGCAGCCACACCGTGTAGCGATACACCACCCCGAAAAAAGCGAAGATGCAGCCGAACAGATAGGCGATTAGCGCCGGATCGAAGTTCCCCAGATTGCGGGAGCCAATCAACACCGAGGCCACCAGCAACACCGTCGCAGCGGCGGCGATCAGCGCGGCGCGAAGGTTGAGCGTGTCGAACATGGCCTGGTTAGACGAAAGGGAGTCTATTGAACAGTTTTTGCCGTTCACAACCAAAAATTCTACTGCCTGAGATGGCAGACAGAATGCTGGACAGCTCCACGGAAGAGGCAATTCGAAAACATCCTCAATCAACAACGCATGAAAAACGCTTGTAACTCACGTGGAACGAACCGTCACCGTGCCGGCTTAAGACAATCCAGTTCAAACCTTCCCATCGCAAATTCGCGAAATCAGGGCCGAGTCTTTGCAGCTCTGATCGCAATTGTTGTTTGTCTGGCTGCTCCTCCCGGGCACGCTTTGTCTGAGACGGAAGTAGCCGCGATAAGTAAGATCATTAGCAACTCTCCACCTGCAGAGCTTCCCCCCAAATCCGCTGAAATTGTCGCCAACGCGCGTCAGTCGGAGAAAGAGGCCACGGCCGTGGCGGTGGTTCGTGCGGCCATAGCCCGGAAGCCCGCCAGTGCGGTGTCGGTCGTCAGTTCAACGGTCAAAGCGGCCCCATTCACCGCTCCAGCAGTGGCTGCCGCGGCGGCGAAATTGGCTCCCGACCAGGCTGTGGATATCGGCATCGCGGCGGCCCTGCAGGCACCCGAATTGGCTGAGGAGGAGTCCGCTGCTATCGCCAAGGTAAATCCCGAATCTGCGGAACGGGTTGCGCAGGCGATCCACTCGGCTGTCCACAATACAAGCAGGGCGGGAGTCAAATCAGGTGAAGCAGAGGAGGATCGACCCAGCGCGGAGAATCCGTCCTCCGATAAAAGGCATGAACCGAACAAGCCCGTGGATGACGATGATTCTCTGTTTTCCGCAAGACCGAGAGACTACGGCTCTCCCGGGCACCCGCCTCATCCCGTCCACCCCGTTCACCCCGTTCATCCGCCGCACCCGCGGCATCCGGTTAAACCTCCGCATCCGTCGGGAAGCGAGTGAAACCAGCCGCCGGCGCACTTGTCGGCGGCCGGCCCAATCGACGCAAACGAGTTGCCGGTTATCTTCCAGAAGAGCAGACTGGCGCACGGAAGATCACTAAGTGGTCTGAGGACTCGTGCAAAAACAACTTCGGTTTTTGAGAAGTAGTCACCCTCACCCCGCCTGCGCGGACGAAGCCGCTTCGGCGCGGCGAAGGCCCGGCCCTCTCCCATCGGCGTTCATCTTGGCGGCGTTCATCTCGCTCCTTGTTGTCTTCACTTGGCCGAAGTCCACCCGACTGGACGATCTTGAAATCCGGGGGACTGCAGCATTCGTAAACCAGGTTGTCACCGCTCTCACCTTGCTTAGGACGGAGTCTCCAGAAGCGTACCGAATTGTTACCAACAACATCGGCATCATCAAACAAGCAAAGCGCTCCGGGATGGCGGCGTACTCGACCCCACCGGCATTTGAGCTAAACGGTCGGACAGCTTTTTATTCGGTCACTTGGTGTGCTGGCTGCATTGCTCATGACTCCTTTCACTCCAAACTCTATCACGATTATCTGAAGCAGCATCTCGGCGCCGAACGGGTTCCCGACGACGTTTGGACTGGCGAGGCAGCGGAAAGGCGATGCTTAGAGCACCAAACGCGAGTGCTAAAAGACGTCGGCGCTGCGTTCCACGAAATCAGTTGGTCGAGCGAAACCAACGATCGGTACTGGGAAGTGGATTACAATAAGAGGGACTGGTAGTGCTTTTCCACAAACCCTAAGGTCGCGATCGGGCGCATTAAACCTTCGGCGATATCAAAGCTCAGTTCGGCGTAGGTCAACCCGCCGCACAGATGAAGCCAAAAGGTGTTGAGCATACAGGCCGCAACCGTGAGATTCGCGAACAGTATCTGCGGCGCCGACGCGATGAGTTCCGTGCAGCTTTGGGCGGTCGGCAGCTTATCGGCTGGATTTGCGATTTCGGGGTGATGGCGGGTGAGGGTCGGGGTCCGATCGACTCCACTCTCTCGCAAGTAGATTTGAACATTACCGTAGGTCCCGCGTCGCACCCGGCCCGCCGCGTCTTTGCCGACTCCATCGTTTCCTCCTGAAACCAGACAACACTGGTCGAGGGATGCGCAATGATCGTTGACCAGCTTCCGTGTCGCGTGATTGTCCACGGTCAACAGAACGATGTCGCCGTCGCGGATCAAGCGGTGGATGTTCTCAGAGGTCACGTAATCCTCGATCGCCTGGAATACGAGCGGTGAATCGGCGAGTCGAGCGATCAATTCATCGCGCAGGACCGTGGCTTTGTTGCCACAATTCGCGAAGATCATGCGGTTGGCGTTTGAGAATTCGTAGGTATCACCGTCGATGAGGACGATCCGCGCAGTGCCGCCGAGTGAGGCGAGGAAGGTGGCCAGGTAGCGAGCCACGATGCTGCCGACACCTCCCAGGCCAATCAGTTTGACCGTTGCATTTTCCGGCAAGTGAGGTTGCCAGGGTTGGTTGCCTCGTGTGAATGGTTCGGCGCTCATTTCGTGTCCTCCGGGTTGGCCTCTCGGCGGCCAAGCCAGGTGTTGTTGTCGGCTGCCGACGCGCCGTTGCCCTGGCCTTGCTCAGCACCACTGTCGCGACCGTGTTCCTTGAGCCAGTGATCGAGGCGTTGCCGTTCCGCATCCTCCAAAGAAGCCTCCGTCCGGGCACACGAACTCTGGCGATAGCTGGCCCAACTGGTGATCCTGACCTGGTCAATCCAGGCCTGAGGTACTTCATGCCGGCGCCGGCGCGCGTAACCTTGTGCGATCGAAAAGAGGTTTTTTATCTGGAACCGGGTGCCATCGACGACCGTTTCGAGATGAAACTCGGGCGGTTCCTGGTAGATGCGACCCACGACGACGTGCAGGCCGGGTCGATGCGTTTCGTCCGTTTTGTCCGTATGAGATGCAAACGCTGGTCCGTCCACGTGGCAGTGGATGTCGCCCACGAGCATCAGGTGTGGCGCCAACGGCGGGACTTCGTAATGCACTTCGAGCGGGAAACCATTCCAGGACGAACTGACGACACTGATTTGCGGCGGAATTATGGCCTCGATGCCTTGGGTTTTCGTATTCCAGACCAGAAGCGCCGCGGCTTCCGCGCCGTGACGTTGGGCGATCAAGTCGAAGAAACCGATGATCCGTTCCAACAGGCGCTGCGGCACCTTCGGGCAGTTTAATTCGACGAACGGCTCGTGCGCGGCCAATTCAGCCGGCAGTTTTTCAGTCGGCACGCTGCTGCGGAACAAGGCGTGGTTGCGACAGAAAAAGGGCCCGTTTTGGGTCAGCAGATAAAATGCTTTCTCGTGAGCTGGCCAGGGCGTGTCTTCGCTCAACTTGAGGTAGAGCGGCGTGAATAGATTCGGGAGGGCGAGTTTCATGGTGACTGCGCGCGCTGTCAGATCAACAACGCGGGATCCGGCGGAGGCGCGGGAGGTTTCTGGTTGTGGATGAGCCTCGCCACATCGCCGGCGGTTTTGAGCTTCGGGCGCGTGGCGTTAAGGTTCTTGAATATGCGCTCGACCACGCGACTGACCGTGAGACCGGTCTTCAGCCACGGGACGTCGAGCACGAAGAGCGGATCGGCTTTCGAGGCGGCCTCCCACTTTTCGATGGTCGAGATCCGGTCGTCCACATGACGCGATTCGGTAAACCAACTGGCGCCTTCGTGGTGTTCGCTGCTGTAATTAAACCCGCTTTCCAGCAGGCAGCGCAGCAGTGATTTGAGCGCACCTCGCATTCGTTGATTCAGGTCCGCCTCGCGGTCGAAGCCGCGGTCAAAATACTGGGTGCAAATCCAGGACAAGGGCCGCCCCGACCCCGCCGGGAACTTGCTGCAGTTCAGCAACGCCGGAAAACAAATCTCGTCGTCGGGGCTGGTGACGGGCCGATTTCGAAAGTAGGCCTCGTTGGCGGCGGTGAGGCTCAAGCGCCCGGGGGCTACGGAGGCAAAGACCGCGAAGACCAGCAAATACGGCAACGTAATGCTCACCTCGCGGTACTTGGTGCCGCGACCGAAGCGGGATGCCGAGTCACGGGCAATCCACTTGAAGTTATAGGGTTGAGGTTCACGCTCGTAGAGCCAGATGACGACGTTTCCAAGAGCCCACTCCCGGATAACCCCTTTGGGCGGGATGACGCCATTGAGACTGGCATTGGTCGCGGCAATCTTGTCGAAAAGCAACTCCAGTGGCATGGAACGACAGTTGCCTTCCGGCGTGACCGCGTAGAGCGAGTCGCCATCTAAGTATAATTCATGGCCGTTATTCATGATGCTCCATTTGCGTTCAGCGCCTGGATGGCGCAGAACCGATGCGAGTTGTTTGTTGGGTTCGAACCTTAGATCCGGTCTCATCAGTTTAGGACTCGTGCAAAAACAACTTCGGATTTTGAGGCACGTTCACCCTCACCCCGGCCCTCTCCCATCGGATGGGAGAGGGAGAATCGAGCTCCGTCGGTCGGCGTATCCAACCGCCGTAGAATATGCAAGAGACGGATCAGGCTGTTCCCTCTCCCGTCGGACGGGAGAGGGTCAGGGTGAGGGTGGGTCATTTGGTTCGAAATACACCAGTTGTACGGGCGGCAGCCACCCTTCTCGCCGGCGCGGTGCATGAACATCAGCACCTGGCCGGCGCGAACCACCGTGGCGTCATTCACGTCGTGGCCGTCGAGAACCGCCACGCTGCGCGGGTCGATATCGAAGCGATCGCTGAACCGCGCGCGGACTTCGCCCACGCTCATGTTGGTCACCGGAAGGCGCTCCGCGTACGGGCCGGAGGCCACCATCACAAGGTGGCGGGTTTGTTCCTCGTCATCGTCGAAGAGAGCGCTGATGCCGCCTCCTCCTGGTGAGAGTTCGTGTGTCGGTCTGGTTTGTTCGTTCATAGTATTTAGTTTGGTTGGTGTGTGTGTCGTTGAAGTTCGACGGGTAGAATCGACGGTTGCGGGATGCGCCGCACGGTGGCCACGCGCACGCCGTCCGGCAATTCAAGGTAGTGACGTGCGTTGTGCTCGTTGATCTGTTCGGCCACGTTGCGGCATTGGCGGTCGAAGGCTTTCATCAGCATTTCCAGGCTCAGGCCCGGGCGCTCGCTCCCGCGGCACTCGGTTGCCACCGCATCCGCGCAGGCTTGTTGCACGGCGCGGTCCACCAGGGAGCCGGTGAGGAAATCGCGCCGGTACCGGACGTCGGGTGTGGTCGAACCGGCGTAAGTCAGTTCCACCAAATCCTTGTCCGATCCGTTCGGGCTGTAAAACCACGCGGTCAGATCGCGGATGATGTGCCGCTGGAGTTGCGGCTGCGGACAGCCGTTATTCGACGCGAAGGGCAGGCCGTTGAGTTGCTTTTCCAGCACGGCGGCGAAGGCGCGTTTGGTCAACCGACCGAACCGCTCGACGGTTGCCCCCAGTCTCCTCAGGAATGCGCGGTCCACCGCGCCAGGCTCGTTGGTGGTGCCGATGAAAATGATCAGTTTGCCGCGCAATTCCTCTCGCGTGGAGTCCAGACGCTGCAGCAGGGTCGTCAGGACGCGGTCGTAAATGCCATCCTCGCCACGCGCTTTCGCAACCCCATCGACCTCCTCCATGATCACGAGCACGGGCAACGTGTATTCGCGGCCATTCGCGGTGAATTTCTCCTCCGCCATTTGCTCGATCTCCTCGAAAAACCGGTCGATATTCTTGTCGCTTTCGCCAAACCACATCGAGAGCACCTGGCTCAGGCGCAGTTTGAAGACGCGAAACGGCAACCCCGCCAGCGCCACCCCGGTCACCTCGCTCACCACCTCATACATGCGCCGCCAAAGGGCGTGGATGGCCAGGGTCTTGCCCGAACCGCTCACGCCGGAGAGCAGTTTCATCACGCTTCGGCGGAGGCGATAGCGCCGGCGCAAATCCGGCGTCGTCATCTCGATGCGAACAAACTCGGCCAGTTCGTCGATGAAGGCCGGAGGAGCGCCGATATCGCGCTCCACGCACACGTCGGGCGGAGGCAGCTTCAGCAGGTAACGGTAATGCGCCAGGCTGTCCTGCGGCGGCAAGGCATGGTCGGCGAAGTACCGGCGCGAATTGACGACCAGCGTTGCGCCCGGCTCGACTTTCGCCGCGTCGAGTTGATCGCTCAACGTCTGTGACGTCACGAACACGTGGCGTTCCTGGCCACGCAAAGACACCTCGACGTGCTTGTCATCGATGCGGCGTTCGAACTGCGCTTCCTCGCCAACCTGGAGGTAGTCCGGCGCCTTGGAAAGCAACGCGCGGCCTTTACCCTCCAGAATCACCTGGTCACCGCGTTTAAGACTTTTGGCGAGCGTTTCGTCCGGCACACAGGTGTAGGCGTAAGCGCCATCGTCCAAGACGACAAATGCCTGCGGCGGCTGGACGGTCCCGACTTTCGCCAAATCGATGAAAGTCGCGTTGCGCATCGGACCGGATTGCATGAGTTGGATTAATTCATCCAACTGCTTCAATTTCTCGTTGTAAGCGGATTCCGGATTCGCGACGGTGAGGTTGTCGAGGAGCGCATGCACTGCCGCAATATTGTCGGGATCGTCGCCGGCGATCAGCGTCCGCACGAGCATGTAGCGCTGCTCCACGGGCGCCGACTTGTCAGCCAGGAGTTGCAGGATCGATACAATTTTTTTCGAGGATTTCGGCATGGCTCATTTCAGGTTCAGGTTGCTGGCACAGATTGTTTCCCATTGGCCGGGGTCGAACTCCGGAAGCACAACCAATCCGCGACGCGTGAGGGTGCCCCAGCGAAAGGTGAAGAGTCCGCTCAAGGTTTCGCGACGCGCGTTGGCTCCGAAGATGTGGCAAAGTGCCCAGGGTTGGTGCGCGAAGACGGACCGGGTCCAAAGATGATCGGAGCTGCTGGGCACAATGTTGTGCAGCCCGCACGGCGTGTTGGATGCGAAGCACGCGGCGCAGGGGTCACCTGGGCTGAAGTTGTGCCCGTGGGCGCTCCCGCAAAGGCGGCAGGCCGGCTGCGCAGATTGGCGCGCGGTCATGATGCGGCTGATCCGCGTCCAGCTCTCGCTGGTGTATGTGAGGGAGAATTCCGTGCCTTCGGAATGGACGGCCTCCAACACGTCGGTGACAACCACGAAGAGGTCGGTCGCGTCGCTGGCCAGGCACAGAAATCCCGAAAGCGCCGCACCGGTCTCAATGATCGGAGCCGACTGGGATCCTTTGCGCGAATAGCGTTCCGCCGCGGCGAGGGCGGCCTCCGTGTAGAACACATGGAATGCTTCCGGATCCAGTTCCTCAACCGCCCTGCCCGCTTTCAGCAGCGGCCGCAGCGGCACGGACAGAAAATGCAAGGTCGCGCTTTTGACGGTGACGTGGGCGGATTCATCCAATGCATCGGCGGCCACGGTTTGGCGGCGGTCTCGATCCACAACCAATTCAAGGTGATACCGGTCGCCCGGTTGCAGCACGCCAAAATTGAGCAAACGCTCCGCGCCGCGCCGCGCCACATCTGTCAGCGCCCGGACGCCGTATTCGCGCCGGGCGACCGAGCCACGCGGCGCGTCGGCCTCGAGAGCAAACCCGGCGCAGGCCGAGTCTGAATCGGATTTGAAAATCGGGATCACATGGAATTTCGTTTCGGCGAGCGGCACGCTGGCCAGGCCTCTGCGCAAAAAGCAATCCAACCAGGCTTCACACCGGAAATCGGCCAGATCGGCGTCCGT
>Ga0068863_100007746_pt1 | contig 10503 bp, 7 predicted proteins | sample KBSSwiS62_FD_66596 | JGI IMG/M metagenome (GOLD analysis project Ga0068863, IMG submission 66596) | Switchgrass rhizosphere microbial communities from Kellogg Biological Station, Michigan, USA - KBS Switchgrass S6-2 | ecosystem: Host-associated > Plants > Roots > Rhizosphere > Soil ...
TGCTGCACTCGAGCGCCAAGCCCGCGCCGCTGACCGGCGCCAATGACAATCACGAGAAGGTCTACCGCAGCCGATCGGGGATGCGGCTGTACTTCCACGACGACAAGAAGCTGATGGCGTTCGACACCCCGGCGGGAAACCAGATCACGCTGAGCGAGGACGCCAAGGCGATCACGATCGCAGATCAGAATGGCAACAAGATCGAGATGACCGATGCGGGCATCACCATCACGGCCGCGAAGGCGCTGCAGCTCAAGGCAGGGACCGAGATCAAGCTCGAGTCGGGCACGTCGCTCGAGGTCACGAGCGGCACCGAGCTCAAGCTCGAGGGCGGAAGCGGCGCCGAGATGACGAGCTCGGCCGTGACCAAGATCAAAGGCAGTCTGATCCAGCTCAACTGAGGCCCCATGCCCCCTGCAGCGCGCGTTACCGACCCCACGACGCACGGCGGAATCATCACCGGACCGGGCATCCTCACCGTGTTGATCGGTGGCCTGCCGGCCGCCGTGGCCGGCGATCTGCACGTGTGCGCGCTGCCGCCCACCGGCCATCAGCCGACGGTGAGCACGTTCCCTGCGGGCAGCAGCTCGGTGCTGATCGGCGGTCGCCCGGCGCTGCGCGTCTCGGACACGTGCGCATGCGGTGCCGCGGCGATCGTCGGCGACCTCACGGTGTGGATCGCGTAGCAGGAGGAATGATGGCCACCGACGACCCCACAAGCGTATACCGGTCCTTTCTTGGAACCGGCTGGAGCTTTCCGCCGGCGTTCACCCAGGGAGGTCGCGACGTCGTGATGACGTCCGATGAAGACGATATCCGCGAGAGCCTGGAGATCCTGTTTGGCACCGTGCGCGGCGAGCGCGTCATGCTCCCCGGCTACGGCCTCGATCCTCACGAGCTGCTGTTCGAACCGGCCAGAACGACCCTGACGTCGTTTCTCAAGGATCGCATCACCACGGCGATCCTGATCCAGGAGCCGCGGATCCGGGTGCTGGAGCTCGAGGTCGACATGCCCGATCCCGATGCCGGTGTCCTGCGGATCTCGCTGGACTACGAGGTCCGCGCGACCAACTCTCGGTACAATCTGGTCTATCCGTTCTATCGCCACGACAGCAGCGAAGTGCAAGGAACGCTCGTGGGCAGTCGTCCGCCCGGATAGCGTATGGCAGAGCTGCCGCATCGCGTCCGCAGGTGGTCGTTCCGCGCGCGCGCGGGCTCGCAGGCCGAGGCGCTCGCGCTGCGCACGCTGCTACACGACCGGATCGATGCAATGCTGCAGGCGGCCGCGCGCGCGCTCGACCGAGCGGACTCGCGCGACGCGATCCTCCGGATCCCCAGGCTCGCCGTCCAGATCCAGCTGGCGTCGATCGACGATGTCGCCGAGCTGGCGCCGCGTATCGAGCAAGCGCTGAGACAGCAGCTGATGTCGCTCCTGGCCACGCCCGCACGCGCGCAGGGCGCATCCCCCGAGCTGGCGATCGATGAGCCCGCGACCAGCGCCGAGCCGCTCTCGGGTTTGTCCGCGCCGGCGCTCGGAGAGCGAGCGCAGCGCGAGCCACCCTCGGCCATACCGTCCGGCAGCCAGCTGCTGCGGCAGTATCTCGTGGCAGGCGCGCTGCCGTGGCCGCTTGCGAACCTCGACGCGGCGGTGACGCTGTCTGCGCTGCGCGCCGCTGCCGAAGACGTCGCGGAGCGGCACGCGCTGATCGCCGCCCAGCCGATCGCGCCGGCCGCGCAGTCGGCGTTCTGGTTCCGCTGGCTGCAGCTCTTGCCCGAGGCGAGCTGGCCGGCCGTCGCGCGCGCCGCGGCGGCCGGCGAACCGGGCGCGCGGCTGGTCGAAGTCGTCGCGGCGCTCGCGCGCGAGCGCGCGCTGTCCCGGTATGCCCGGATCGAGCTGGCCGCCGCTGCGATCGCCGCGGCGCAGCCCGCGCGCACCACCGCCGAGCGCGCCGAGCTGTCCAGTCGGGTGCGCGACGCGCTCTCCGCGCACGACGCCGGTCGCGCGGCGACGAGCTTGCCACCATCGAGTACCGCGACGGGCCCATCGGCGCCGGGCGACGCCGGCATCCGCGCCACAGCGCCCGGCGCTCGCGCCGTGCGCGCCGACGACGCCGGCCCCGCGGAGCGCGACCTGCACGCGCCCGAGATCGCGGTGGTCGTGGCGCGCCTGCCGGCGCCGGCGGCCGAGGCGTTCGCCGAGTGGCTGGCTGAACCGGAGCCGCCCGGGCGCGCGATCGAGATCCGCGATGTCCCCGATCCCGGCGCGCGGAGCGCCCTGCGCACCACGGAAGCGATCGCCGAGAAATCGCAGCTCGCGTCGCCGGATCGCCTCACCGACGCCACACCGGCGCGGTTGCCCGATCGCACCGGCGATCGCGGCCCGACCGACGCCCGCGCGACGAGCCGCCTCGTCGAGGCCGCGCGCGCCGACGCCTCCGCACGCGCGCACACCGCCGGCAACTCCGGCGCGCTTGCCTTCGGCCGCATGGTCCATCACGCCGGCCTGGTGGTTCTGCACCCGTTCCTCGCGCGGTTCTTCGAGACCACCGGCGTCAAGGCTCCCGGCCAGCCGGCGCTGCACGATCGCATGCTGGGGCGCGCCGCAGCCCTGCTGCACCTGCTCGCCACCGGCCAGCCCGAGCCGTTCGAGTTCGAGCTCGACTTCATCAAGCTGCTGCTCGGCCTTTTGCCGGACGCCGCGCTGCCGGTCTCCGCGGGGCTCATCGCCGACGCCGATCGCGACGAGGTGGAAGCGCTGCTCGCCGCCGTCGTGGAGCACTGGCGCGCGCTCAAGCGCACGTCGGTGCAAGGCCTGCGCGCCTCGTTTCTGCAGCGCCACGGGATGGTGCGCGACGACGATCACGGCGTCCGGCTGCAGATCGCGCCGGCGCCGTTCGACGTGCTGCTCGGTCAGCTGCCGTGGGGCATCGCCATCGTCAAGCTGCCCTGGATGAAGACCGCCATCTTCACCGAGTGGCCGGCGCCGTGAAGGACAACGCCGAGGACCTCGAGGCCGAGCTGGCGTGGTTCGCGCAGGTCCTCGAAGCGCGCCTCGCGGCCTACTTTGCCCCGGGCGGCAGCGCCGGCGGCACGCGCCGCGACTTCCGCCAGATCGCGCCACCCTCGCTGGACGGCAAGCGCTCCGCGTACGCCGACTTCCTCCGCGCACACGAAGTCTCGCCGCCGGTCCGCCTCATTGTCCTGCTCACGCTCATTCCGCATGTGCGACCGCAGCTGCTCGACGTGCTGTGGACGCGCAACGACGCCACCCAGCGCGGATTCACCGAGTTCGGCGGCGCCCACGGGTCGAGCCACGGCGGCTTCGTGCCCACCGGCGAGACCGCCGTGTTCCTCCTGGCCGGCGACGACCTCGCGGCGCGGTTCGAAGCCATGCGGCTGTTCGAGGGCGATCACGTGCTCGCCCGCCACGGCGTGGTCCATCTCGGCGCAGCAGGTCCGGGCGAGCCCCAGCTGAGCGGCGTGCTCACCATCTCGCGCGAACACCTGCATCGCTTCACGACCGGGCTCGATCGCAAGCCGGTGTACAGCAGCGAGTTTCCGGCGCGCCTGATCGCGACCGAGCGCGCCTGGACCGACCTCGTGCTGCCCGAGTCCACGCTCGCTCAGCTCGAGGAGATCAAGCACTGGGTCCGGCATGGCCAGGCGCTGCTCCACGGCTGGGAGATGACCGGAAGGCTGCGTCCAGGGTTCACCACGCTGTTCCATGGCCCGCCCGGGACCGGCAAGACGCTGTCGGCGTGCCTGCTCGGCAAGCACTGCGGCTGCGATGTCTACAAGATCGATCTCAGCATGATCGTATCCAAGTACATCGGCGAGACCGAGAAGAACCTGGCGCGCGTATTCGACCTGGCCGAGCACAAGCGCTGGATGCTGTTCTTCGATGAAGCGGACGCGCTGTTCGGCAAGCGCACGCGGATCGAAGACGCGCGCGATCGGTTCGCCAACCAGGAGATCAGCTTTCTGCTCCAGCGGATCGAGGATTTCGACGGCGTCGTGATCCTCGCGTCCAACCTCAAGAGCAATATCGACGAGGCATTTCTCCGCAGATTCCAGTCGATCGTCCACTTTCCGATGCCCAAGCAAGCCGAGCGCCGGCGGATCTGGGCCGAGGCATTCCCGCGCAAGGCGCGCCTCGAGCACGGCATCGACCTCGCCCGGATCGCTGAGCGCTACGACGTGACCGGCGGGATGATCATGAACGTGGTGCGATACGCGTCGCTGATGGCGCTGAGCCGAGGCGGAGACACCATCGTCCTCGACGATCTCGAGGAAGGGATCCGCCGCGAACTGCTCAAGGACGGCCGGATGGTGTAGCGACGTCGTGCGGGCGGGGCGCGCGCTGGCCCGAGCAACCCAGCCACGAATGTGGCACTGTACCTTCAGGAGCGGCTTTGGAAGCAGCGCAGCACAAAGTGGTGAATCGCCCGGCCTCGGTACGACCGGCGCCAGCCGCGGTTCCCGTGGCGCAGTCGGTGCGAGCCGGTGCCCTGCAGTCCCAGCGCACGCTCCGCGTGTCGTCGCCGCGCGATCCCGCCGAGCGCGAGGCCGAGACGACCGCGGCCCGGATCATGCGCATGGCCGATTCGCCGTACATCACGCGCTTTGCCGGCGCGATCGGGCAGATGCAGCGGCACGCCGCCGCGACCGTGGCCCGTCGCTCCGACGGCACGTCCGCGGGTGGAGACGTCACCGCGGGCATCACCGCGAGCGGCACCGGATCGCCGCTGCCGACCGGCGTGCGGAGCTTCATGGAGCCGCGGTTCGGTGCCGACTTCAGCGCGGTGCGGATCCACACCGGCGAGCGCGCGGCGCAGCTCAGTCGCCAGGTCTCGGCGCAGGCGTTCACCGTCGGTAACCAGATCTTCTTCGGAAAGGATCGCTTCCGGCCCGACACCGCGGACGGCAAGGAGCTGATCGCCCACGAGCTGACCCACACGATCCAGCAGGGCGCCGCACCGCAAGGCGTCGCGCAGCGCCGCGAGGACGTGCCGATCACGCACGCCACCGGTCCGCAGGTGCAACGGCTCGGCATCAGCGACGCCCTGGACTACTTCGCCGACGCGGCGAACAACCTCCCGGGCTACCGGATGTTCACCCTCATCCTGGGGGTCAACCCGATCAACATGAGCCGGGTCGATCGCAGCGCGGCCAACATCCTGCGCGCGATCGTCGAGTTCATCCCCGGCGGAGGGCTGATCGTCCAGGCGCTCGACGCGTACGGTGTGTTCGATCGCGCCGGACGGTGGATCGAGCAGCAGCTGGCGAGCCTGGGCATCTCCGGTGCGTCGATCCGCGCGGCCGTCGACCGCTTCCTCGACTCGCTGAGCTGGCGCGACATCTTCCGGCTGGGCAGCCTCTGGGATCGCGCGCGGCGGATCTTCACCGATCCGATCCAGCGCATCGTCGCCTTCGTTCGCAGCCTGGGCGCCGAGATCCTGCGGATGGTCAAGGACGCGATCCTGCGCCCGCTCGCCAGCCTCGCATCGCGCACGCGCGCCTGGGACCTGCTGTGCGCGGTGCTGGGCGAGAACCCGATCACCGGCGAGGCGGTGCCGCGCACCGCGAACACGCTGATCGGCGGGTTCATGCGGCTGATCGGCCAGGACGAGCTGTGGCAGAACCTCCAGCGCGCCAACGCGCTCGGCCGCGCGTGGGCGTGGTTCCAGGGCGCGCTCGCCGGCCTGCTCGGCTTCGTGCGCCAGGTTCCGCAGCTGTTCCTCCAGGCGCTCCAGACACTGGAGATCACCGATCTCGTGGTCTTGCCGCGCGCGTTCGCGCGCGTGGCGAGCGTGTTCGGAAGCTTCGTCGGCAACTTCGTGACCTGGGCCGGAAACACCGTCTGGAGCCTGCTCGAGATCGTCTTCGAGGTCGTCGCGCCGAGCATGATGGGCTACCTGCGCCGCGCCGCGGGCGCGTTCCGCACGATCCTGCGCGACCCGATCGGCTTCGTGCGCAACCTGGTCCGCGCCGGCATGCAGGGCTTCCGGCAGTTCGCGGACCGCTTCCTCACCCACCTGCGGGCATCGCTGATCGGCTGGCTCACCGGCGCGATGAGCGGCGCCAACATCTATATCCCGCAGGGCCTCACGCTGCGCGAGATCCTCAAGTTCGTGCTGAGCGTGCTCGGGCTGACCTGGCCCAACGTCCGCCAGAAGCTGGTGCGCGCGGTCGGCGAGACCGCCGTGCGCGTGCTCGAGACCGGCTTCGATATCGTCGTCACCCTGGTGACGCAGGGCCCGGCGGCTGCCTGGGAGAAGATCGTCGAGACGCTGTCCAACCTGCGCGAGATGGTCATCGAGCAGATCATGACCTTCGTGCGCGACCGCGTCGTGACGGCGGCCGTGAGGCAGCTGTTGTCGATGCTGACCCCGGCCGGCGCGTTCCTCCAGGCGATCCTCGCCATCTACAACACCGTGATGTTCTTCGTCGAGCGGCTGCGCCAGATCGCGCAGGTCGCGGCGAGCTTCATCGACTCGATCGCGGCGATCGCCGGCGGCGCGATCCAGTCCGCGGCCGACCGGGTCGAGCAGACCATGGCGGGCCTCCTCACGCTGGTGATCAGCTTCCTGGCCCGCATCGCCAACCTGGGCCGGGTGAGCGACGCGGTGACCAGCGTGATCGACCGCGTCCGCCAGCCGATCGACCGCGCGCTGGACCGCGTGGTCGACTGGATCGTGGCCACGGCGCGCCGGCTGGGGCGGCTGATCGCGGGAGCTGCTGGGAGCGCGGTGCAACGTCTGGCGGGCTGGCTCGGCCTGCGCCGCACTATCCGGACGGTGGGCGGCGCGTCGCACGTCATGTTCTTCCGGCAGCAGGGCACAGGAGCGCAGCTCACCATCCGCAGCGTGGAAATGTCGCTCGAGAATTTCCTCGCCGCACTCGGTACAAAGTACGCTCGAGATCCGGATAAGCTGGCAAAGGTGAGAGTGGCGTCTGGCATTGTGTCAGAGATCCGTCGTCTAACGGGACCCGGCGCGGCGCCCGCCGCATCGAGTCCGTCCGTGGATACGCGAGTTCAGGAGCAGATCGAGGCGCTCGCGCCCATCCTGCAAGAGATCGGCGATGGCGTAAGCACGGACGGAGCGACCGCGGGATATCGCGGTCTGCATTGGTGGGCCGATCAGACCCAGTCGGATATGCAAGCTACAGTCGATCCACAGTATCTCGCGAATCTCGCTCGTCAAGAACTAGGCGCAAGGCAACTGAGCGACGCTGTGACGGCAGTACTCACTCGTGGTCTCACCACCGATACAGACGAGGCGATCCGAATCGTGAACGCGAAGATGGCAGCCATCCACGACCGGACCAGCTATGTCGAAGATGGAACTACATACTATGATCGTTTTCATTACCTGCTGGGACGCTACGTCACAAAGCTCGCGGCCGTGCGTGCTCGATTCGCAGCGTCGAGCCAAGTCGCAGAGCTCCAGCAAGAGATCTCAACGCTACGAGCCGCGCTGGGCGGGCTCGCAAGGGACTCAGCGCAATACCACCTCACACGCAGGCGCCTGAAAGATGCAGAAGGCCAGCACCGGCGCGCCGCTAACGTCGCCTCGTCACCCGTCTACCGTGATCTCGCCCCCCAGGTCACGGCCTCGCCGTTCATTGCCACATCCCTGAGCGCCACCAAGGCGGCGCAGTATGCGCTGGGAACACTATTCACGCCGCAGGGCAAGAGACGGCGAATCGCAGGGCGTGTCGGCCGCATGCTGACGTTTGTCGCCAGTGTTGCTCAACTCGTGCGGGAGCGTGTGTACAGCGTCGACGAGCTTGCCGCGACTGGGCGCATCAAGATTCGCAAGGGCTTTTCGGAGAACGAACTGACGTTCACAGGGAGCATTCCTGGTGAATATCTGAAGGCCACGCTCGAAGTGGAGGCCGGGCAAGCCGAGAACACCGTCGCGTCCAGCGTCATGGGCCGCGCCGCTGCGGAGGCTGTACGCTTTGGAGGTCTCAAGTGATGTCCTACGCCGAAACCAAACAGGCGGTAACTCTCCTTATCTCAGAGCTCCCCCGGCTGGAAACCGAAAGAATACCATCTGCAGCGAGCGATTGGGCGAGGCTGATGCCCGGGATCCTGTTACAGGTCCATGCACTCACGCTGTCTTCTGAAGAGTCGCATAGCCACAACCAGAACTACCGAACGGCCCTGCTTCGCGCTGCATCGATAGATTGTGCAGGTGGAGCACCTGTCGAGCGCTGCCGGAGCTGGTTCCGCTGTCTTGCGTCGCTAGCAGCCTGGACACCGTCGACCAGTGCACAGATGGCCAATCTCGGCGAGGCTACCATCTGGGCTGCGCTGGCGGGCTGGTTCGATGCTGCTCCGCCATCGGGGTGGCCAGAGGACCCGAAGACAAACGCCACTTCGGATCGTATCATCTATCGATTGCTGACTCGCAGACCTGTCGAGACAAACTCACCTCGCGAGCTGTTCGAGAATCGCGAGTGGGAGGATCTATGCACAGCCATGGAGAGCAGCCAGGCCGATGCGGCTGCTCGCTGCTTTCGTTCGCTAGCAGCATGGTGGATAAAGGAGTACCGCGCATCCGAGACTTCAGCCTACGATCCTGATAACTTTTCGACATTCGAACCCGCACCCAACGCGGCTCTCGCGATCGCTCTCGTTCGAGACCATATGGACATTCGATTCCACAAAGAAGCGCACGAGCGATTCTACTATGTGGCGCGAATGCAGAGCCCATGAATACGGATGACTCGCTGGCGCTGCGAGCGCGCTCTCGACATCCACTTTGCGCACGGGATGGCTCCCTGCAGGAGCCAGACTTTCGACCTCACCGACGAGCCAGTCTCGCAGGCCGAGATCAGGGATACCAGACGATCGCGACTCCGCCGCGATCGCGTTCGATTGCGTTGATCATGGCCTGCACGGGATCACGCACGGCGCCCGCCCTGTTGGATGGCGATGAGTGCCAGGGGGTGGAGTTCGAGCACAGGCACGCGATGTATCGCGCTCTCGAGAAGAATGCCGTGTGCCATCAAGCGAATCTTGCGGTTCAGCTCCAGCTCGCGGCCGTCGGTACCGGCGGCCGCGAGCGCTGCGTCCGCATCGCCTGGAAGCAAGAGGCGTCGAAAGCTGTCGATCTGGTCGGCGCAGGCATCATTCAGATCTTCGATGACAGGCCAATCTCCTTCTCGCCGAAGCTTCGCATAGGAGGCTGCATCCGCCATGAGCTGAAGGAAGATACGCGGAATTCCACCGCTGGCCATCGCTGCATCAGCGACGAGGTCGCGCCGGGCAGCGATGCGCGCACGCTCGCCGTCCAGGCCTCGAGAAGTCTCTTGCGCGATGCGATCGGGATCCAGTGCATCCGCAGGGAGCTGCAGGCGGCGAAGGAGCACGTTCCGCAAGAAGACACGACCATCGCGACCGGAGTCTCCGGACACATCGAGGGCGCGCGCCGACACGAAGCGCTCACCGGTCCGGATGATGGTCTCCGCACGAGGACCGAACGCAGCGTGCCAGAGGATGACGGCCACCAGATCGACTTCTTCTGGAAGCGCAGCGAGCGCATCGAACAGCTCCAGCGCCGCCGGACCCTCGGGCACCTGTTCCAGGCCGTCGAGCAGCAGCGCAATGCGCCCATGGGGAGATCGCCGGGCCACCTCGACGAGCACGAGCTGCGCGAGGGACGCCGGGCTCCAGCGACTGCGGTCACTTCAGCTGGACCGAGCTCCAGATCGACACCCCGGCCTCGGTCACGTCGATCGTCCCCGTCGTCACGCCGAACAGCTTGCCGACGGCCCCCAGGATCGCGCGCTGGTCGCCTTCCTTCAGGCCGAACTCGGAGGCGGACTTGAGCGCGAGCTCGCCGGCCAACCCGACGTCATAGCGGACGGAGTACAGCGGCGCGGTGCCGCTGGCGCGGGCCGTGAGCAGCTTGTCACCGACCGGCGCGAGCCTGGACCCGGCGGTGACCACGATGGTAGAGCGACCCACACCGGCCGAGATGGCATACGCTTCTGGCAACAGACCGCCGCCCACCGGGTGCAGCTTGCCGTCGGTGACCATGCCCAGCAACTTGATCGGGGGAACCAGATCTCCGAGCTTGTCCCACAGGGCCTTGGCATCGGATGACACGAGCACCGCGACACCCTCGACCGCGTCGGGCGACTTGCCCACGGCGGCGAGATCCATCCGGGTCACAGCGAACAACGCGCCGGCCACTCGCCCGAACGGCTCGGGCAGCGCGCGAGACAGCGCGGCGGTCGCCGCGCCGGCCTTGTCCGCGACGGGCCGGACGCCGCACGCATCGCCGAGCCGCTGGACGGCCTGGGCCGCAGCCACCGCGACGGCCTGCGCCTTCGGCAGGTCGATGCCGACCGCCATCGCGAACACCGACGGCATGGACAGGACGTCGGCTACGCCCGGCAGTGCGACCTTGGTGGCGTTGAGCTCCGCGGCGAGGTCGGGCGCGAGCTCGAACACCATGCTCCCGTCGATCTTCGCCGCCGAGACCTCGG
>Ga0068863_100007749_pt1 | contig 10501 bp, 10 predicted proteins | sample KBSSwiS62_FD_66596 | JGI IMG/M metagenome (GOLD analysis project Ga0068863, IMG submission 66596) | Switchgrass rhizosphere microbial communities from Kellogg Biological Station, Michigan, USA - KBS Switchgrass S6-2 | ecosystem: Host-associated > Plants > Roots > Rhizosphere > Soil ...
AATGGGGCTGGTCGACGCGCAAGCCCGGGTATTCGATCGGTTCCGGTTGAGTGGGCTGGAGGGGTGCGGTCACGGCTGGAGGTCACCATCGGCTGGTCGGGTGAACAGGGACAGGGCGGTAAGCGGATCGACAGCGGAAGGCTGCCGGGGCCGCTCGGGGAGGGTGAGCAGGCCGGTGCGGACGCGGCTGAGCAGGTCCGGGCTGGCGGCGGCCCAGGCCTCGCCGGAGCGGGTTGGGGCCCGTCGGGGCAGCGTCGCCGTGCCGGCGGGGCCGTCCGGGATGGGGTCGTGGTCGAAGACCGCGGAGACGACCTTCCCGGAGCCGGCGGCCGGCGTGAAGACGCTCCAGGAGGTCGTGAGCTCGTCGACGAGGCGCAGACCCTGCCCGTGTCCGGCCAGCGGGTCGGGGCTGCGCAGGACGGGGCTGCCGGGCGCGCTGTCGAACACGTCGATCACAAACTGGCGGCCGGTGGTACTGAGACGGATCGCGAACCAGGCGAGGAACCTGTCCCCGCCGGTCTGGCCTGCGGACGCCGCGACGGACGCGTTGATCGCGTTCGTCCCGAGCTCGCTGATCACGATTTGAGCGTCGGAGAGAAGCTCTGGCAGCTGCCATTGCGTCAGCGTGGCGGCGGTCTGCGCGCGGGCGACGCTCACCGCATCCGGTGTTGTGGACAGCCAGCGCGCCACGGACCGGATCGACGAGCTGTTCCCGCGGTGCTCGCGCGGTGCGGCGACGGGCAGGGGCGGCGCAGGGCCGGTGGCCCTCGGAGCCGGGTGGCTTCTCGGGTCAGCGCGGGTCACCGGTGAGGCGGTTGGCATCAAGGGACACTCCATGAGGTGCGGGACGGGCAGATCGCGGCCGTGCGGCCACAGGCCAGATCCGTGAACCGGCGGGTGGCCCTTGGCATGCTGACCCGCCCGCAGGCCCTGATCGGGGTGCTCGGCCGGATGGGTGGTGGCATGGCCGGCCCTGGTGGATCAGGTGGTAGCGGCGGGCGATCTGCCGGCAGGGGTCGCGCTCGCCAGCGCGCCACTCGGTCTCGACGACGGTGTCGAGGTCGGGGCCGGGCGGGGTGTCGCCGAGGTGGTCGGTGAACACGCGGATGCCGTACCAGGCGAGGTGTTCGGTGCCTTCGGCGACGAGGAGGTCCAGGATCTCGTAGGGATCATCGCCGCGGCTGGGCACGCCGAGGTTCCCGATCTCGCTCACCGTGCCCGCGATAGCCGTCTCGTCGTCCAGCAGGCTGAAGGTGTCGTGCCAACGGCCCTGCAGCCCGGCGCGCAGCGCGTGTAGGTCAGGGGGACGCAGGAAGGGGAAGCCGGAGGGCCCCGGCGACGAGACCGCAGGGGACCAGGATGCGTGTGCGCGGCCGGCCGGAGGACGTGACAGTGTGACGGGCCTTTGGCGATGAGCTTCGGATGTCACGCGACGGCATGCTAAGGACGCTCGCCGTCGCCAACTTCACCCATGTGAAGCGACCAAAGCACGCACCGTGCCCCAGGCATGGAGAACCGGCAGGGTGGTCAAGAGCTCGGGGCCGGCTTGCGCGCCGCGCCTCGGCGCCTGGCCACGGGTACCAGACGCACTGGGGGCCGCCGCTTGCCCAACGACCGCACTGCAGCGACGATCTAGCGTGCGATTGCCTCCATGGCTTCCATCGCCTTGTCCCAAGGAAAAAGGTCCGACCGGCCGGCGCGCGGCGCGTGCGGCGCAGGGACGTCGTCTCCGTACAGCACGGTGACTCCCCATGAGCGCAGGTTGTCGATCGACCGCGTGAACGCGGGATGGGCCGCTTGGGCGCGATTGGTGAAGGGGACAGCGACGAGGGGCAAGCCGAGCCCGATGCCCTCGACGATCAGTCCGAGCGCCAAGGTGTCACTGATCCCGGCCGCCCATTTGTTGATCGTGTTGCAGGTCGCCGGGGCCACGATCATCGCAGACGGGGGCGGAAGGACATCTTGCGTGCCAGGCATCTTGTAGTCGCTGCGCACCGGGTGCCCCGTCAGCTCCTCCAGGGCGTCGACCTCGACGAACCGACGGCCCATCGGCGAGGTGATCACGCATGTGTCCCAACCCGCTGTCTGTGCGCTCACGACGAGCTTCGCGACGTGGCGCGCGGGAGGAGCACCGCAGGCGATGACGTAGAGCACCTTCGACGCCGCCGAGCCACCCATCGTCGTCTGCCTCCCGGCTCAACAAGCTGGTCAAGGTTGCGGCGTCATGTGGCGTGTCAACCCACTCGGTCGTTCCCAGGTCATACTGGATCCGGCCTGGATTCGCATCCTTATCGGAAGGCCGAGATGGACGACAACATCGGCGCGAGGCTACGCACCCTACGGCGTTGGCGTGGGATGACACAGGCAGAACTGGCGGGACTTGCCGGCTTGTCGATGTCCTTCATCTCCATGGTCGAGCACGGCAAACGTCCGCTGGACCGGAGAAGCCACATCTCCGCGTTGGCAACCGCCCTGCGGGTGTCGGAGGCCGAGCTGGTCGGCGCTCCTCACCTCGGGACAGATTCCAACCAGTCCGACCCACATCTCGCCGTCCCGGCGCTGCGGGTAGCACTCCAGACCAACACGCTCACTGAACCAGCCGTCGACCGCGCACGACCGCTGGCCGATCTTGCCCGGACACTGTCCGACGGCCTTGGACCGCTTCGCCGCCGCTGCGACTACGTAGCGCTCGGCGCCCAGCTACCCGCCCTCCTCGATGAGCTTCACGTCCACACCGCGGCGCCTGACGACGAGGCGGCGCACCGGCTGGCACTGGAGACCCTCGTCGAGACGTGCGTGGCCGCCGCCATGACCGCCAAGAACCTCGGCTACCCCGACCTTGCCTATCTGGCAGCGGTCCGCGCGCACGAGGCCGCCGAGGTGACCGGCGATCCAGTTCAGCGAGGCAAGGCCGCATTCCTACGCCTTCAGACCTCCCCCTGGGCCGGGGCCACGGATCGGATGATCACCCTTGCCGACCGCGCCGCCGGCGAACTCGAACCCTTCGCCACCACACCCCTGAGCGTCGAGGTTCTCGGCATGGTGACGCTCACCGCGTCACTCGCCGGAGCCGTGGCTCACAAAGACGACCTCGCCATCCACTGGCTCAGCGAGGCCGCTGCTCTCGCCGCCCGATTGCCCACCGACAGGCACCGTGAGACCTGGCAATCGTTTAGCTCTACCAACGTGGCCGTCTGGCAGGTCACCGTAGGCGTTGAACGCGGTCTGTCCGGCCAGTCCGTCCTTGAGCTCGCACGTCAGGTCGACACTGCCCAGCTTGCGGATCGCCCGTCACGGCACGCCGGCTTCCAGGTCGACGTGGGCCGCGGGCTCGCGCGCGACCCACGCACCCGCACCGAGGCGGTCCGCTGGCTTCGGAGCGCTGAAACGACCGCCCCTCAGCGCGTACGCAACAGCGCCGCGGCCCGCGAGACCGTCTCCTACCTACTCAACCGGGCTGTCGCCACCGCCGGAGGACGAGAACTCCGCGGCATGGCAGCCCGACTCGGAGTTCCCCACTGATGCGCCCGCAAGGGCAGGCACACGACGCCCGCGCGGGTGGGCGAGGATGCGTGCGCGGAGGCCAACGCGCCCAAGCCACCTCTGATGGAGGATCGCGAGGGTAACGCGGGCGTCGCGTCGCGCTTGGTTGCGGGCGCTGGCAGATGCCTCGGTGACGCCACGAGGTTCCACACACGCGTATCCGTGCTCGGCGTGACAGCTGGAGATGAGATCACGATGGAGGTATGACTCGTGCAATCTGATGAGTTTGGCGACGAGTTGCACGTGACCTTCTACTGCAAGGATCCGGGCTCCGTGGACATCGACGACTGTGCGGCCTTCTACAAGACCGACCGGCGTAGCTGGATCGTGCAGGGCAGGCGCCGAGGCGACGCGGTGGCGGCCCAGCTGCACGCGCTTGCGGTCGACGAGACGTTCGTGGAGATCCCCGAGCCGTTGGTGGAGCTCCTTGTCCATCGGTATGTCAAGGAGCGGTATGGAACTGATCTCGGTAGCACGACGGGCTGAGCTGATCGGGAACGCCCGGAGCGTCCTGAAGCTGGAGCTGCGCGACCACTACGAGGTCGACCGGGAGTTGTTCGCGGCTTGGCAGGCTGGGCGCGCCGACGCGCTCAGCCGTGCGGCGGCGGCCTCGCGGGACAGGGTCGCCGCACGCGTGGCGACTGGGATGATCTTGCGGCGGGTGAAGGTGGTGTCCGAACCACTGTCGGAGTACCAGCGGTTCGCGTTCGACTACAGTGTGCATGCGGTGGCCGCCGGGGAGGACATCCGGTGGCTTCCGCGGCGGCTCACGTCCACCGTGCTGCTGCCGGGCAACGACTTCTTCGTGCTGGACGACGATCTCGTGATCTTTAATGTTCTCGATGGCTGCGACAATCGGGCCGAACAGCAGCTCCACCAGGACGCCGAAACGGTGAAGTTGTGCCGCGGCGCGTTTGACGCGGCCTGGGCGGTGGCGGTCCCGCACCAGGCATACTCAGCTCGTTAGCGGGCGCTGGCATTGGCGGATCCAGCGGGTGCCGCCCGGCGGGCGTTCGCCGTCCGGCTCCGCGACCTGCGTAAGGACGCGGGCCTGACTGGGCAGGACCTGGCCCGGCTCACTGGCCTGCACAACACGAAGATCTCCAGGATCGAGCACGCCCAGCAGAATCCCTCCGAGGACGACATCCGGGCGTGGTGCATGGCTTGCGGCGTGGCTCGGCAGATCCCTGAGCTGATCGCTGTGCACCGCGAGGTCGAGCAGATGTGGGCCGAGCACCGCCGCGAGCTTCGGGCCGGGATGGTGCATGTCCAGTCACGCAGCACTCCGTTGTACGAGAGCACGAGGCTGCTGCGCGCCTACGAGTCGAACGTCGTGCCCGGCATCCTGCAAACCCGCAGCTATGTCGTCGCGGCACTGACGACAAGCGCTCGCATCCACGGCCTTCCGCTCGACGACGTGGAACCGGCGGCGGACGCCCGGCTGGCCCGGCAGCATCTGGTCACCAGGCCAACCGGAGCCAACACCTACAGCTTCGTGATCGAGGCCGGCGCGCTGGAGCATGGGTTCGGCGGGGACGCCGTGATGCACGAGCAGCTCGACCTCCTGCTGCGCGTGACCAGGCTGCCGAACGTCGCGTTCGGGATCATTCCGCCGCTCAGCAGCCGCGACATCCGACCAGGTGAGGGTTTCTACCTCTTCGACGACCAGCTCGTGCGCAGCGAGATGTGGGCAGGCGGGTACCGGACACGGCGCCCGGACCAGATCGCCTTCTACATCAGGATCTTCAACGCGCTGCGCGGACTGGCCGTCCATGGCGCCGCCGCGCGGGAACTGATCGAGACCGCGCGCGGGCACCTGCAAACTCGTGAAAAGTCCTAGCCCCGCCGCGGTAGATCTTCCTACGGTGGTCACGAACTCGCCGCCGATCCATTTGGTCACGGTGGGTCACCTTGCTCGCCCTGCCTGCGACGACGCCGACCGAGGCCGCGCCGAACGCGACGGGCCGCGGAGACCGCCGGATAGTGCCGTCCCTACGGCAGCGTTGTGCCTTCTATCCCATCGACAGCTAGGAGCGTTGCGTGTCCCAGACGGGCAGCACCGCCGTTTCCGATCAGGCCGATGAGTTTCGTCTGGCCATGGTGCGGGAACTCCGCGAACAGGAAGCGATTCGGTCCGAGCCGGTCGCCGCCGCGTTCGCGTCCGTACCCCGGCATCTGTTCGCGCCCGGTGAGCCGCTGGAGACGGCCTACGCACCGCACGGCACCGTCGTGGCGAAGCGGGATGCGGACGGCCTTGTTCTCAGCGTCATGTCCGCGGCTCATCTTCAGGCGGTCATGCTGGAGCAGGCGTCGGTCGAGCCGGGAATGCGCGTGCTAGAAGTCGGATCGGGCGGCTACAACGCGGCGCTCCTTCAGGAACTCGTCGGCCCCGAGGCTCGGGTTACGACGGTCGATATCGACGCGGATATCATTACCCGCGCCCGGGAATGCCTTGATGCAGCGGGCTACGAGCGGGTCCGAACGCTGACAGCCGATGCCGAGTTCGGCGTTCCGGAGCTGGCTTCTTTCGACCGGATTGTGGTTACCGCCGCGGCCTGGGACATCCCTTCGGCGTGGATTTCGCAGCTCGCCCTCGACGGGCGGCTGGTGGTCCCGCTGCGGATGCGGGGTCTGACCCGGTCGGTGGCCTTCGACCGGGATGGGGACGGGCTGGTGAGCCAGGACTACCGCCTGGCGAGGTTCGTCCCGATGCGGGGCAGCGGCGCGTTCGCGGAGCGCAGGGTCCTGCTCCGTGACGGGGTCGCGATCCAGACCGACGACCCGGCGGTGCGGCTTGACGCCCAGGCTCTGAACGATGCGTTGAGCGGGCCGGCCCTGGAGCTGTGGCCGGGGGCGGTGTGGGATTTTCCCGACGAGCTGGAGCTGTTTGTCGCGCTCAATATTCCGCAGGTCGCCTCGATTCACGCGAGCCAGCAGATCATCGACGAGGGTGTGCTCGGCCCGGCGGCTCTTATGGGCGTGACGATTTTGGTCACGGAGGACAGTTTCGCCTACCGGGCGAAGCGGGCGAGTGGTTCGGCCGGAGAGTACGAGAGCGGTGTCATCGCCCACGGGCCGCAGGCCGAGTCCCTCGCCAAGCAATACGCCGAGGTGCTGCTGCGCTGGTCGGATGACCATCGCCGCCGAGGTGCGGCGACCTTCCGGTACCGCCCCGTCGCCTCCAGCCCGGGGCCAATTCCTGCGGGTGCCGTGGTCAAGCGCCATGGGGCCGTCACGGTCACCTGGTCCTAGAACGCCGACTCCGCGATGCCAGGGGTTATTCGCGCGGAAGTCGGAGGAATCGCAGTGCCCGCACAAATCCGAGAGGTGGGAAATCGCATGTCCGTGTTGATTCCAGAGCCGCCCGCAGAGAATCTGGACGACTGGGAACTGGACATCACCATCGTCGAGTCCGGCCCAGCCGCCGACCAGCTCATCCGCATGACGGACGACGGCTGCAACTCGACCTGCGCCACAGCCTGCGTCAGCTGTCCCGCGTAACGGCCCGACCGTTCCGTGTCCCAGCTGCCTTTGGTGCCCGGCGAACCTCCGCGAAGGAGGCCGTCGGGCATCGCAGCGTCGCCCGCCAGATCGCCCGGATATGAGTACCTGGACGCCGCGTTGGTCCGGGCACCGGCCTGGCAGCCAGATGCCGAAAGGCTGCCGTGGCCGGACCTGGCCGGCGCTGGCGCCACGCCCGCGTCCTGGCGGGCGTGGCTGGACGAGGTATGGCGCCTCCCTGGGTTCGCCTACGCGGTAGAGGCCGCCAGCCCTGATCTCGGCCGCCAGGTGGCCCGGATTCTCAGCCAGCGGGAGTCTCCTGAGGCGCTCACGCGGCGGGCGGTGCTGGCGACGTTGCGATACCTGCTGCGGGCGTCCAGCCGGGCCACTCCGTTCGGCCTGCTGGCAGGCGTCGCCCCGGTCCGCATCGGTACCGCCGCGAGGAGCCGGCTGGGCGGCGAGCACCATGCGGTGGTCAGAGCGGACATCTCCTGGGTGACCGGCATGATCGAACGGTTCGAGTCCACGGTGGAGCTCGGCCCGTACCTCACCGTGACCGCCAACAACCTCGCGGTCCGACGCGCCAGCCATTTGCTCCTTGAGCACCGGTCACGCGGCGCCGCCGGTGGTGCGCCGGACCGTGTGCGCGTCCGCGCGACCGGGCCGGTCCTCGCCTCGGTCGAGGCCGCACGGCACCCGATCCAGGTCGCCGATCTGGCCGCCGCGCTCGCGAACAGGTATCCCGCCGTTCCCGATGCCGTGATCAGAGACCTCATCGCCGGGCTGGTCCGCCAGCGGTTCCTGATCAGCGAGTTGCACGCTCCGACGACGTCTGCCGACCCGTTGGCCGCCCTGCTGAACACGCTCGACGCACTCCCACTGCCCGACGACAGCGAGTCCACCAAACATCGGGCGACCCTGCACGAGATCCAAGCGGCATTCACCAGGCACAACAAGGCCACCGACCCTGCTACCGCCAGGGGCGAGCGGGAGCAGGCGGAGGCCCTGATGTCGGGCCTGCACCCCTCGGCCGGACTGGCCCAGGCGACTGACCTGCGGGTGCGCTGGGATCTGACCATCCCGCGGACGATCGCCGCGGATGCCGCCGACGCCGCCGCGGTCTTGTGCCGGCTGGCGAGACGCCCCGCCCTCAGCGCCGGCTGGGTCGCCTGGCACACCGCGTTCCTGGAGCGCTATGGACCGCGGGCCGTCGTCCGTGTTCTCGATGTGATCGACCCCGCCACCGGCCTCGGCTACCCCGCCGGCTACCTGGGCTCTCCGCATACACCGCCAGCGGCTTCGCTTACCGACCGCGACCGGACGCTACTCAAGCTCGCCCAGACCTGCGCGATGCGGGGTGTCCGTGAGATCAGGCTCGATGAGCGCCTCATCCGCGAGCTCTCCGCAGCCGGCCACGGGCACCCGGTTCAGCCAAGTACCGAAGTAACGGTACGTGTTCACGCGCGGCGCCTCCAGGACCTCGACGAGGGGCAGTTTTCGCTACACGTGACCGGTGTTTCACGGGCCGCCGGGACTACCGCCGGACGCTTCCTCACGGTCCTCGACGATGCGGACCGTGATCGGATGAGCCGCGTGTACGCGGGCCTGCCGGCCGTGCACGACGGCGCGATCCTCGCGCAGATCTCCGCGCCCCCGCTGCACGCGAAGACGGAGAACGTCGCTCGCGCACCGCGGTTAGCAGAACTCGTGATCTCGCTCGGAGAGCAACACCAGGCCGGGGCCGACCAGATCCCGCTCACCGACCTGGCGGTGACCGCGGACGCCCGCCGCCTGCACCTGGTCTCCGTCTCGCGGCGGCGGCCGGTGCACACCCTTCTGCCCACCGCGGTCGATCTGGCCTATCATTCCCAGCCGCTGGCCCGGTTTCTCCTCGAAGCCCCTGTCGCCCTCGCGGCCCCGTGCGCGGGCTTCGACTGGGGCGCCGCGCACGCCCTGCCGTTCCTTCCCGCGGTTCGCTACGGCCGCGTCGTCCTCTCCCCGGCTCGCTGGGTACTCACCGCCGTCGACCTGCCCGACCAGGCCGACGGCGTGGTCTGGGACGACGCGCTGGCCGCGCGGCGCGCTCAGCTCGCCATCCCCCGATGGGCTTACCTGGGTGACGGTGACCAGTGCCTACTCCTGGATCTGAACGAGCCATCGCACCGGGTCCTGCTGCGCACGCACCTGGACCGAGGGGAGGACGCGATGCTGCGCGCCGCGCCGAGCCCGGACGACCTGGGCTGGGCTGAAGGCCGAGTCCACGAGATCGCCATCCCGGTGGCCGCCAGCGGCCAAGCCGTCGCGCCCGTCAGCGGGCCCGGCGAGGTCACCTCGCACCGCCATGGCCACCCGCCGGGATGCGGCGGACGGCTCTACCTCCAGTTGCACGGCCCTGCCGACTATCAGGACACCATTCTGATCCGCCATCTCCCGGGCCTGATCAGCCGTCTCGGCGCCGTGGTGAACACCTGGTGGTTCCTCCGCTACGCCACTCCCAGCGATCATCTCCGGCTACGTCTCACCCTTGGCCACCACCGAGCGGGACCCGCAGCGGAGCAGATCAGCGCCTGGACGCAGGCCCTCCACGACGCCGGCCTCATCAGCCACGCGACCTGGGAAACCTCATTCCCGGAGACGGCACGCTTCGGTGGCAGCGCGGCACTCGACGCCGCGGAAGCCTTCTTCGCCGCCGACTCGATAGCGGCGCTCGCCCAGGTACGTGCATGTGCCGCGATGCGCGGCCTAGACCCTCGGGCGCTGACAGCCGCCAGCCTCGTGAGCGTCGCCGCCGGCCTGACCGGCGACCAGGCCGAGGCGATGCGCTGGTTTGTGAAGCACACGGCCACCGACCCGGCCCCGCCACCGCGGTCGCTCTACGACCAAGCCGTGACGCTCGTCAACCCGGAGCCCGCTGCAACTGCCGTACCAGCACTCGACACGGACACGCTCGCTGCCTGGGCGGAACGCGAGGCCACGCTCGTCGCCTACCGACGCATTCTCGACGATCTCGGCACGACACCGGCCCGGGATCAACTTCCTGACCTCCTGCACCTACACCATGCCCGGATGGCCACGCCGAGTCTCGCCGCAGAACGCTCCTGTCTCCACCTGGCCAGGGCCGCCGCTCTCAGCTGGCTCGCCCGCTCACGAACGGCCTCACGCCAATGACCGCTCCAGTCATTCCAGACGCGCTCGCTCTCGCCAACGAGTTGGCAGAACGGCTGGCCGACCCCCACGTCGTGCGACCCAGCGGGCCCCCGACAGACGCACGATCCTGGCCCCAGTCCCTGGCCGGGGGCGCCGCGGGTATCGCCCTGCTGCATCTCGAACGCGCCCGCTCCGGCCACGGTTCCTGGAAGACCGCGCACCGCTGGCTGACCGAGGCCGCCAGCGGCGAGATCACCGCAGCGCCCAACGCGAGCCTGTTCTTCGGGGCGCCCACGCTTGCTTTCGTGCT
>Ga0068863_100007763_pt1 | contig 10490 bp, 10 predicted proteins | sample KBSSwiS62_FD_66596 | JGI IMG/M metagenome (GOLD analysis project Ga0068863, IMG submission 66596) | Switchgrass rhizosphere microbial communities from Kellogg Biological Station, Michigan, USA - KBS Switchgrass S6-2 | ecosystem: Host-associated > Plants > Roots > Rhizosphere > Soil ...
CGCCAGTTGGGGCGGCTGACAAATCCTGAAACCTTCGGATAGCTGCTTGGCGCGACTGAAGAGGACGGTCACCCGTAGCGACTACGCCCCGGTCTCATTCAGATCCATGACCATGCGAACCAAGTGGGCGAGTGAAGATGCATGCATCTTTTCCATGACACGCGCCCTATGTATTTCAACCGTTCGCTGGCTGACGCCAAGATCCGCTGCCATGATCTTGTTCGGTTTGCCGCCGGTGACTAGGTTCAGGACCTCACGCTCCCGAGGCGTCAGAGCTTCTAATCGTTCTCGCACGTCCGATCTGCCTTTGAGCTCCAATCGATTTGCCTGGTCCTTCGCCAACGCGCGCTGGATCCGATCGATCAGGTCCTGATCGCGGAAGGGTTTCTGTAGGAAATCGAAGGCACCCTGCTGCATGGCTTCCACCGCCATAGGAATGTCCCCATGACCCGTGATGAAGATCACAGGAAGGATTGCGCCGCGGATGTTCAATTGTTCCTGCAGCTCGAGACCGCTCATCCCCGGCATCCGGACGTCCAGGATCACGCAGCCGGGCTGCTGGGGATCGTACTTAGACAGGAATTCCTGGGCTGTCGGCAGTGCCACGGCCGATAAGCCGATTGACTTCAGCAGCAGCCGTAGTGAATTGCGGACGGCCTCGTCGTCATCGACGACGAAGATGATTGGATTACGCTCTTTCATAGATGATCCCTTCGTATCGAAGGAAGCTTCACATTGAAACGTGCGCCAGTGGGCACGTTGGGTTGGTAGTCCAGGGTTCCTTCGTGAATACGCACGATTGTGCGACTGATTGGAAGCCCGAGACCAGTGCCGGTGGGTTTAGTCGAGCAGAAGGGATCAAAAATCCGAGGCGCGACGGTGGCGTCCACCCCCGGGCCATTATCGCAAACGGAGATTTCAACATCGCCCTCTGGCGTGCATCCGGTGCAGACCAAAACCTCCGCCACGTCGAGCTGTCCAAGGGCCAGCGCCTCCAACGCATTGCGAACCAGATTCATCACCACCTGCTGAATCTGCGATTTATCCAGAACGACACTCGGCAGGTTTGGGGTGAGTTCACGTCGATATTTTACGCCATGGGATGTCGCATCCATCTGGATCAACTCTGTCAGCTCTTCAATGACTGCGTTGACGTCCGATGGGACGCGAGCAGCGTCCTCCGTTCTTGCCAGGGCGCGTAATTTGCGGATGATGTCGCCAGCGCGCACGGCTTGATCGGCAATCTCTTTCAACGCAGTCTGAACTTCTTCGACCTCCGGATCTGGAACCCCCAGTAGCCGGTCACATGCGTGGGCGTATGTGGCGATGGCGGCAAGAGGCTGATTGAGCTCGTGCGCGATGCCGGATGCCATCTCACCGACTGTCGCCAGGCGTGAGACGTGCATCAGCCGCGTCTGCAGCCGGTGTGACTCGTCATCCAACCGATGGCGTTCAGTAGCATCTTGGATAAAACCCACAAACCGGGGGGGCTCACCCCCGGCGACGGCGCCGACGGAGAGCAGAGCGGGGAATACAGTTCCGTCTTTGCGCCTCGCGTGCACCTCGCGTCCCTTTCCAATGATGTGAGGAACTCTGGTGGCCACGAAGCGCGCAAGATAGTCGTCGTGCGCGTGGCGATCCTCGTCAGTCATGAGCATGCTGACGTTATGGCCGATGACATCCCGGCCTTGGTAGCCGAAGAGCCGCTCAGCGGCGCGGTTGAAGCTCTGGATTGACCCGACATGATTGATGACCACGATCGCGTCAACTGCGGCGTCCAGCAGTGCCTGCAATTCGTTTGAGGAGTCCGGTTCAGTCACTGTGGGCGGCTTGGTTTCAGTAAACTAACCAATTGTGCTCTCCGGTAGTACTCGGATCTGTACGTATGTTCCGAAGTCTGCTAGGCATTGCAGCTGATTTTGCGGCCGGGACCTCTTTGTCACTATAGCAGGGCCCGGGACAAGCGCTGCGAGGGGACACAGGTGGACAAGCTGACTTCGATTCTGGTCGTGGCGAGTCGCACGGATGCAGACCGGATGCTCCTCGACAAAGCAGTCGTTCTTGCGCGCGGCTTCGGCGCTCAGATTTTTCTCTTCTCCTGCGACGCGGCTCTCGCGCAAAGCATTCAGCACACGCATAGCAGCGATGATGCTGAGAAGTGCCGACGGGTGGGGCTCGATGAGCACCTGGCCTATCTGTCCGCCCTACGGGGCGCTATACACGCTACCGATGTGCAGATCAGTGTCGATGCCCAGTGTGCCAGCCCCCTATATGAGGCAATCATCAAGAAAGCGCAGGAGCTACGGGCGGATCTGGTGATGAAGAGTCCTTCCGGGAGCCATCCGCTGCGACGGATTGCATTTGATGCGAACGATTGGCATCTGATGCGCGAATGCTCGGCGACGCTGATGTTAGTTAGGCAGAAGCCGTGGGAGGTGATCCCAAGATTCGCGGCGATGGTGGATGTTTCAGAAGATCGCATGGCCCGGTTGGCAGAGATCATCATTCACACCTCCGAGTATTTTGCGTTGGGGTGCCACGCAGAATTGCATGTGGTGTACAGCGAGTCCAGCGCGGATGCCCATCAGCGAACAGAGCGGGCGGCCGCCTTGCGGCGGATAACACAGGCATACCGCATCAGTGCCACGCACGTTCACGTGTTGAGTGGCGACCCGGAGGTAACCCTGCCGGAGTTCGCCGCTCAACAGCACTACGATGCCCTGATACTCGGTGGGCTGACGCATCGAAGGGGTATTGCCCCCCTCGTCGGCACATTGACCGGCAAGCTCGTCGAGACACTCGATGCCGACTTCATTCTCGTCAAACGCGCCGCCCCCGTCCAGGCTGAGAGGGAAGCGTCAGACGGAACCTCCAGGGTCGGCTCGAGCGTCGTTTGGCAGGCGTTGTTTGGAGATTGAAGGGGGCCGCCACAGCAGCTGCGCTTGCGGGTGAGCTGCAGGCGTGTGACGACGGCGAACTCATACAAAGCGATGAGTCGTTGCGACAGAAAACATCACCCCGATGGATATCGCTGGGACTCGTCTACCTCCTTTTCTGCTGCCAGCCAGTCCTCCAACTCCTTTCCATAGCATGGCCGACGATGTTGCGAGCGGAAATAGGCTGCCTCACGAATCATCTTCTGGCGCCAAGCCGCCTCGACGGCGGGGTTGGTTGTGCTCGCGTCCGGCAAAGAGGCGGGGCGCCCGTCCGGCTTCAACCAGGAGAGTTCTAAGATTTGCTCTGCCATGAGTTTATCCTCGCATGTCATACTGATAATCTTGCGGAGGAAGAACATGCCCATGCCATACGCAGTTTCCCGCATACGTAGAGGTACGTGTATGGCCGTCGCGAGCTTGCGAATAGACTGCCAAGATGAACTTGCGCAGTTCCGAAACAGTGAGCACCCGAACGAAGCTCGAATTTCTCAGCCGGCCGCAGACCTACGCGGGGCAGAGTAAGCCGGTGCAGATCATCGAGACGCATTTCGCCTGGATTTTCCTGACTGAGCGCCATGCGTACAAGATGAAGAAGCCTACGCGACAGGACGTGATGGATTATCGGTCGCTTGCCCAGAGAGCCCGTGGATGTCGGAATGAGCTGCGGCTGAATCGACGGCTGGCCCCGACGGTCTACCTCGAAGTTGTCCCCCTGGGATGCGAGCGGGATGGAAGTCTCGTACTGGGACGAGGCGCACGGACTGTCGATTGGATTGTCAAGATGCGGCGGCTTCCGGCAACGCGGATGTTGGAGTGGTCGATTGCGAACGGTTCTGTGTCCGCACGAGATCGGAGGGCGCTCATTGCGATGTTGGCCCAGTTCTATGCGCGTGCACTGCAGAGGCCGATGAGCCCCGCTGAGTACGTCCAACACCTCAGGAGTCGCATCCTCGAAAATCTGCGCGCGCTGCAGGCGCCTGGTTTGGGGATCAAAGCCATTGGCGTGACGGAGGCTGTCCAGATGCAGCGCAGATATCTTGACTGCAACGTTGAACTAATCTCCTCACGCGCGAGCCGCCTGATCGAGGGACATGGCGACTTGCGACCGGAGCACGTTTACCTGGGCTCGCGATTCGACGCTCCCTGCGTCATCGATTGCCTGGAGTTCGACGCGCGGCTTCGTCGTTTGGATCCGGCGGAAGAAGTGGCGTTCCTAGCACTTGAATGCCGGCGGTTGGGCGCTGAGAGCATAGCTCGCGATCTCGTGCGCGGGATTCAATTGGCGATAGCCGATCCGATACCTGAATCGCTCACCCATTTTTACATGAGTCATCGCGCTCTCACGCGCGCCAAGGTGGCCGCTTGGCATTTGCGCGATCCGCACCTGCCCCGCCGAGTGAGACACTGGAGGCAGCGCGCGAACGCGTACATCGAGAACGCAATGCATTTTGCGGAGCTTGCATTGCGAGGGGGCGAATCTAAACTGGTTTTTGTCAGTGGTCGTCCGAAAATGACGCCGGCAGGCCTGCTGCAGCGGCCCTGCGTGGAGCAGTCAGCACGCTAACGAGGTCTGCCGCGTTGCGGATCTGCCCTTCATCGCTCACGACGCCGGCGAGCTGCGGGTCCTGCAGCAACGCAAGGAGCGATATCGACTTGCCATCAACATAGGCTGTATCGCTCACGAGACGCACACCGTGACTGTAGTCTGCGTACCGAGCTCCGTGCACAGTGCTCAACGGCTGAATGGGATTCCCGTCCTGCCGATGCCAGCCGTAGATAGCGACACGGGCGATGTTGCTCCAGAGACGATTAGTGAGTACGAGATCCTTCTTATCTCCCGCCGTAAGAACTCCCAGCGCGCCGCTCAGACTGGCACGCTGTTGCTCAATCAACTCATTGTGTTCCCAATAGTAGGCGGTGCTCCGCATGGTATCGCTCGCGGGAAGCGGTTGAGGCTGCAGATGCATCGGTGCTTGAGCATAAATGGCGTCCACAATCCTCGGGGTCGGAAGTGCAAAGCGGAATCGACTTGCCACTGTCAATGCAGTGCTCAGCCTCATCGGTACGAGGAAGAAGTTCTGGTCCGAACCAACCGCCAGGTAATCTGGCGACACACACACCGTCACATGGGTAACCCGGGCACCGTTGAGGTGACCTGCCAAATGGACTGGGGTCAGATGTCGCAGAAAGCTGGGTATGTTGCCTGCAAGCAATTGCTCGAGAATGGCACCCTCGCGCTCGTCATCGCTCATTCCTGACAAGTGGCGCACGAAGTCGCTGCCCGCAGGCGCCTGGATGGCCCTCTGGGGTATTCTGCGGCTCAAGTCCTCGCCGCACTGCATGGCGGGAACACCGGCAAAGTTCGACGCGCCGGTGCTGGCAGCACACAGAACCATCGCTATGCTGAAGCCTATCGAGGTCATTCTTCGCATGTCTGCCGGGCTTCCTCGAGCTGTGCCTGCACGCTAGTCCCCGAAGTATGGCCGCCCGATGCTCTGTCAGGCAACCGCCGTCCGATCGCTGCGTGATCCAATCCGTATTTGCCGCATAATGCTAGGCAATTGCGCCAATCGTGCCCCCCGGTCCGCTGTATTAGCTTCGTCCGATGCCCGCATTGGGGTGTGTCTTGGGAATCAGCGAAACAGTATGGCTCTTCCAGATAGTCTCGTGTCCCTGATGAGCCCGCATGCCTATGCACACGCGGTGGAGACGGTTCACCTCGTCGAGACGCACATTTCCTGGATCCTTCTGACTGGAGAGTTCGCCTACAAGATCAAGCGGCCGGTCACCTTTCCATTCGTCGATCTGCGCTCTGTGGAGCGCCGCGCATTCTTATGCAAGGAAGAGGTCCGTTTGAACCGACGGTTTGCGGCGGAGATTTATATCGGCGTTTGCAACATTACATCCGATGAGAATGGGGCGAGGTTCGATGGCAAGGGACGAGTAGTCGAGCATGCTGTGAAAATGGTGCAATTCGAGCGCCGCGAGCAACTCGACGCGCTATTGGCAGCTCAGCAAATCGCGCCCGGGGAGCTAGAAACGTTTGGCGACGAGCTAGCTGGAATTCATTCGAATCTGCCGAGTGCCGACCCCGCCCATGAATGGGGACGACCTGTGTCGGTGCGTGAGACGATCGTTCGAAATCTGGATGAATGCACGCAGGCATCCCGAGGTTTTGGCGGCGCTGATCTGCTCGCAGCACTGCGCCAACCGCTCGAGAAGCGGCTGGATAGTGCCATTGACTGGATGTCGGAGCGACGTGCGGCCGGAAAGGTCAGGGAGTGTCATGGTGACCTACACTGTAGCAACATCGTCCGTCTGCAATCGCGATTGCGAGCGTTCGACTGTCTCGAATTCGACCCCGCCTTGCGCTGGATCGATGTAGCCGACGAGGTCGCGTTTCTGCTCGCTGATCTCGATTCCTTCCATCGCCCGGCTCATGTGCACGCATTTCTGTCTGGCTATCTGGCTCGCAGTGGGGACTACTCCGCCTGTCGATTTCTGCACTTGTACGCGGCACATCGCTCGCTGGTGCGGGCGAAGGTGACGGCTTTGGCCCCCGCAGTTTCGGGTGATCCGACCGGGATGAGCGTGGCTCGCGAGCGCTACGATATTCATCTTGCCTGTGCGCGCGCGTATCTGTCACCCAAGGAGCCGGTTCTGATTCTAATGTCAGGTCTGTCGGGATCCGGAAAGACCTCGCTGGCGAAAGCGCTCGCGCGGCCGTTCGGCGCCGTGCACATCCGGTCGGATATCGAGCGCAAACGCCTTGCCGGGCTGTCCGCCTCCGATCGATCCGGATCCGGGGTCGGCCAGGATCTGTATTCGTCCGAAATGAACCAGCGCCTTCAGCAACATTTGTTGCGGTCAGCAGAATCGACCCTGGCCGGCGGTTACACGACCATCGTTGATGCGACCTTCAGCCGCCGCGGCGACCGCAGGCAGTTTGCTGATCTGGCCAAAGATCTAGGCGTTGCTGCCTGTGTCGTGCATTGTCATGCACCGTTGGACGTTTTGCGATCCCGCATCGAAGAACGAGCACGCAGATCGGACGACCCATCAGAGGCCGATCTTGCCGTGTTGGAGTGGCAACAGAAGCACTACGAGCCTTTGGAAGCAGGCGAGCCGTTACAGGTGTTCGAAGCTGACACGAACAATTCCCTGGCAGGGATGCGACTCAAAGGTGAGATCGGCGACTGGCGTGCCTGAGCACGAAGGCGTGACAAAGACGTTCGAAAAGGGGGCGACAGCTGTCAGCCGCCGCCCGGACTTGTCAGCTGCGTACCGTTAGCTCATTCTTGACATTAGTGACACCGGGCGCAGACCAGGCGGTTCGCTGTGCCTGATCCCGTTCGGTCCACGATCGAACCTCACCGCGCAGAGTGACGTCCGAGCCGTGGGTGTCCACGCTGATTCGATCAGCGTCCACCTGCGCGATCCGTCGGAATGCATCTTCGATTCGATGCTTGATGTTTTCCGGTGCCAGCGAAGGCTGGATCTTGATTGAGTTGCGTACGCTGACGACGCCCGGCAGGTGTCGTATGGCACTCTCAGCCCTCTCGCGCTGATAGTGCCACTCTACGGTGCCCTCCAGGCTTATTCGCCCCTCCTTGACAGTGGGCTTGATCTGCTCCCATGTCAGGGGAAGGTCCATTTTCAATGCGGCAACCGCTGCCCGGGCGATCTCTGGATCGGTGGGTCCACCGGCGAGCGGCTTGACCGAGATGTCGTTCGCAACGGCGGTGACGCCCTTGATGCGCCTGACGGTGATCTCCGCCTGATACTTCTCCATGTAATTCTTCGAGAACCCGCTCAAGGTGACTTCACCGCCGTTCACCTTAACCGCGATGTCGGTGTCGTCCAGATCGGGACTCCATCTTAGCTCCGCCTCCACATCTCGCTTGATGTCGGTGTCGGATCTCATGTTGGCCTCCAATATGCTTGTGTGCATGTGCTTGCCCAATGCGATCGGCCGCCGTCACTGCACCGTGATCTGCTTCGCCTGGGATCCCAACGAACCAGACTCATAAACTTCTCCTTCTTCAGTTGACGTGTGATGGACCGCACAAGATTGCGCCGCGGGCCTTCGTGTTGCGATCAGAGAATGTACCTACATCCTGTCGCGAGTACCTTCAGTATCCGGGAACGAAAGGGGTGGCCGCGAAGCGGACGCCCCGAATTCGCTTCGGCACGCGGGCAGCAAATTCGGCTGGCTTGACAATCAACATATCGCAAGTCAGGGAGTCCAGCAGCGCTTCTGCCGTGTTACCGAAAAAGAATCGCTTGATTCCCGATCGTGAGATGGCTCCCATCACTACAATGCGGCTGCGAGTAGCGCGCGCTGTCGCCTCGATTGCATCTATGGGATGTCTTCCGATCAGATGGCAACGCGCCTTTGGAATGTGTGCAGATTGAATCGAGCGGTAGAAGCGGCGTCTGGCGGCATGTTCGGTCTGCTGCGTCAACTTCTTTAGCGATTCATCGCTGACCCGCCGGTGGGGGATTTGCTCTTGTGGCATAGGAACGTAGGCGTGCACGGCGTGCAGAGGTCCGCGCAGCGCTTGAGCGATGCTGGTAGCAACGCTCAGGATTTCGCGATCCAGTGTTGCGGGTTTAGAGAGTGCGTGCAGTGGATCTACGGCCGCAAGCACAGCCGGTCGTTTATAGGGTTCGGCATTCTTGACCAACAGCACCGGTACAGGACTCGTGCGCAACAGCTCCCAATCCGTGAGCTGTAACAGGCCCGGTACAATGTGTGGTTTCGCGTGGCGCTCGGCGACAATCAGATCCGCTCTTTCGCGACTTGCACGCCGGACGATTGCTTCGTACACCGGGAAGTCCCATGTTACGGATACACTCACCTTCAGTCCCTGCTCTCGCAGGTTCGACGCGATCGTTTCGAGTTTTTTGATGAGATCGTCTCGGATCCTGCGTTCAATCTGCGGAACGGCTGCTATGTAGGGATACGTATCCACATATAGCGGCGTCGAGATGCCATGAAATAGCTCCAGGTGCGCACCGAAGGCGCGGGCTAGCTGAGCGCCCTTCATGACGGCGGGAAGCGATTTGGCCGTAGGGTCTTTTACGGCTACGAGGATCCGGCGAATCGGGCGCATGATCTTCTCCTGTCAACGATACTTTCATGATGGGCTCGATGCGCGGCACGAAGCATCCGTATGAGTCCGTAAGGATCTTTACCTACAGGTCTGCGCGCTCTACGGCTTCAATGAACCGCAACCCCTGGACATGCTTCCCCGATGAAACAACACTCTGAACCGGGCCGGATCCCAGTAGCGGTATCCGCGCGCCACGTGCATCTCAGCCAGGCAACTATCGAGCGCCTCTTCGGGAAAAATTACATTCTCCGGCCGTGTTCGGCCCTATCGCAGCCAGGGCAGTTCGCCGCTCTCGAGACGATTAGCCTCGTGGGGCCCCAGGGGCGTCTGGAACACGTGCGCGTCCTGGGACCGCCCCGCACTGCGGACCAGGTCGAGATCTCACGAACTGATCAGAGGATTTTGGGACTCGAGGCGCCGTTGCGCCTTTCCGGTGACCTGGACTCGACTCCAGGCATCGTTCTAGAGGGGCCGAAGGGAAGGGCGGTACTGGGTAAGGGAGTCGTCTGGGCGTTGCGCCATATTCACATGAGTCCATCTGATGCCGAGCAACTGAATGTTCGGGACCGGGACGTCGTACAGGTTGCAGTGGAGAGTGAAGGGCGCCCGGTGATATTCGGAGACGTCGTTGTACGGGTCTCGCCTGACTACCGCCTGGAGTTTCACCTGGACACGGATGAAGGAAACGCGGCCGGCGTGGGCCCCGGAACTATGGCCCGCTTGGTGAGCCCGTCGGTTTGAGTTTCGAAAGGTAGTCTGCAATACCGCTTTGATCCTCAGATGACAGCCCGGCAGTGAAATCAATCACCGGTGGCTCGACCTGGCCACGATGTCCGGCCGCGAAATTCTTCAGTTGCACGAGCGTGTACGAATAATGTTGCCCGGCCAGCGCGGGAATGGGCTCATCCGCGCTGCCTTGCGCGGAAGTGCCATGACACATCGCGCACCCCCGCTGAAATAACTTCTCCCCCGTGGCCGCCGCCGCTCCGGATCCCTGTTCTGGCTTCGGATTGCCAGGCGCCTTGGCCAGGTACGCTGCGAGATCGCGAATCGCCTGTGGATGATTGACGTCCGCTGCACTCGTGGCCTTGTGCATCGCGGAGCCATTGCGCTCCAGTGTCGCAAACTGTGCCAGCTGCTCGACGAGGTATGATTCCCGCTGACCGGCCAACGCGGGAATTTCTTTTGGCCCATTGCCCCAGGCGCTCTGGCCGTGACATCCCGTGCAGTGCTTGAGATAAAGAATTCTGCCGTGCTGCGCATCCGGCGCGGCGCTCATAGCCTTGCCCACGAGCTCTTTCAGCGCAGGTGGTGCTGCGAGAGCCACTCCAGCCGAAGCCGAACAGGCGATCGATGCGGTCATGATCAGGTAACGGAACACGGTCATTCTCCCCTGGCTGGTGCGATCGTCCATGCATCCGATGCGGCCGTGAATACG
>Ga0068863_100007764_pt1 | contig 10490 bp, 10 predicted proteins | sample KBSSwiS62_FD_66596 | JGI IMG/M metagenome (GOLD analysis project Ga0068863, IMG submission 66596) | Switchgrass rhizosphere microbial communities from Kellogg Biological Station, Michigan, USA - KBS Switchgrass S6-2 | ecosystem: Host-associated > Plants > Roots > Rhizosphere > Soil ...
AAGTTCTAGGGAAGGGTCTGCGGGCCTTCGGAGAGAACAAGGCTGATAATGGTTCTGTCATCGATTTGGGAGCGCTTCTGGAAGGTGTCGGAGGCAATCGTCGTCTGCTGCAAAAGTTGGCGAAACTTTTTCTTGCGGATTTGCCAAAATTGGCAGCGCGAATCAAAACCGCGTTGGCATCGAGAGACGGCGGGGAGCTAGCCAAGGCAGCTCACGCCCTCAAAGGCTCGGTCGGCAACTTCGGGGCTGCGAAGGCCGTCGAGGGTGCTTCAGAAGTCGAACGGCATGGGAGATCGGGCGCTCTTTCTGCTGCGCAGGAAGCATGGCTGAGGCTTGAATTAGAGCTAGTGGTAGTTCGGAAAGAGCTAGAAAACCTCTCTGCTCCGTCCTCAAGCCGAAATCTTGACGCTACACGGATTCGTGGCAGGAAGGGTAAGCTCCGGAGTTAACAGATCCGTCAGTAGTTGTCCTCATCGGAGAGCTTGGCCTCGGTGCCCACCGGCCCCTTCAACTCTCTTCGCGTAGCACGAAAGACCATTCAAGAACGTCTTGGTCACGAATTGAGTGGTTCTCTGACGGTGTATACGCACGCTGTGCGGCCGGAGAACGCGGAAGCGGCGAAACTAGCGGGGGAGCATATTGAAAGAGCGGGAATTCTGTCAGCTTAACTGCCATAAAGCGCGAAGGCTTTCCGATACCTATGCCGGAAGCCCCTTGCAGCGTAAGTCTTTCATTGGTTGCGGGGTTCAGATTTGAGCTGACGACCTTCTGGTTATGAGCCGCAAAAAGGAGTTACCCCGTCTTTGCCTTTCAATGATTTCCTTTTGCGTGTACTACGGTATTTCACGCTGTTTCGCGGTGTTCTGTTGGCAATCTGTTCCTCGACTTGTTCTACGTCGCCGACTCCGGGCCGTTACAATCGTTTCGTTCCTTTGCAGTCGTTAGGCATTAGTGGGAACGCGCTGGCTTGGTCTCTTGCCGGCTTCTGCTGCTAGCCAGCTGCTTGGGTGATCACAGCGAGATTGAGCAGCGGTGCCGCTGAAACTCGCAAGAAGCGTCATTTATTGTGCGGCTTCTACCGTAAGCCTCAGCCCTATTGCCTTGGTCACGGCGACTAGCGCCGAGAGACGAGGGTTGCCGCTGAGGGTCGCCCCTAGATTGGGAAATGGCCGGCCCTGGTTTCGATCGTTATCCAGCGGAGATCGGTGAGCTCGGCTATGACTGCCTTACCACCGAAGCGGCCGTATCCGCTGGCTTTGACTCCGCCGAAGGGCATGTGTGCTTCGTCGCGAACTGTGGGGCCATTGATGTGGCACATCCCCGACTGGATTCGCTTTGCGACCATGAGCGCACGGGTGATATCGCGGCTGAAGACTGCGGCGGAGAGACCAAACTCGGTGTCATTGGCTATGCGCACGGCGTCTGCCTCATCCTTGGCCCGAATGACGGCAACGATGGGGCCGAATGATTCCTCGGAGTACAGTTTCATTTCTGGAGTGACGTGATCCACTACGCATGCCGACATGATTACGCCAGAACTTTCGCCGCCTGCCACGCACTTAGCGCCCTTGGCCAGGGCGTCGTCTAACAAATCCTTGGCAGTTTCGATGGTTCTGCGGTCGACAACAGCACCGAGCGGGGTCCTGCCTTCGCGCGGGTCGCCCGCAATCAGGCTGGCTGATTTAGCAGCGAACTTGGCGACAAATACATCGGCGACGGCATCCACGACGACGATGCGCTCAGTGGACATACAAATCTGTCCCTGATTCATGAACGCGCCGAAGGCGGCGGCTTTGACGGCTTCGTCGAGGTCTGCATCTTCGAGCACAAGCAGCGGCGCCTTACCGCCGAGTTCAAGGAGCACCGGCTTGAGATGACGAGCCGCATGCTGGGCCACGATTCGACCCACGCGCGTCGAACCTGTGAAATTGATGCGCTTCACGGCGGGATGGTCAATCAGTGCTTCCACAATGGCGGCGGCGTCGGGCGCGGAATTGGTGACCACGTTCACCACACCATCCGGGAAGCCGGCGTCTCGGAAGGCCCGCCCTATCAGACAATGAACACGAGGGCAAAGCTCGGAGGCTTTGAGCACGACAGTGTTGCCGCAAGCGAGAGGCATGGCGATTGCTCGCACGCCGAGGATCACCGGAGCGTTCCATGGGGCGATGCCCAAGATGACTCCGACCGGCTGGCGGATTGCTAACGCGAGGAGGCCGGGCGTATCGGATGGAATTATTTCACCTGTGATTTGCGTCGTCATCGCGGCGGCTTCGCGAATAATGCCGGCGGCAAACGCCACGTTGAAGCCTGCCCAAGCGGCGGTGGCACCGGTCTCTTCCATCATGGCGGAAGTGAACTCCGCTGCTTTTGCCTCCAGCGCATCTGCAGCTTTGCTCAAAAGAGCGCGGCGAGCGGTGGGTCCCATTTCCGCCCAGGCAGGAAAAGCGATAGCTGCTGCGCTGGCCGCCAGGTTTGCGTCCTCGACTGAAGCGGCGGCGGCTCTGGTGGCACATTCTCCCGTGATGGGACTAAGGCGGTCGAAGGTTTTTCCACCGCTCGCCGCGGTTTCTCTCGCGCCAATCAACAGTTGCGTGTTCATGATTTTTGACTCTCCGTTCGGCAATTAAGCGATTGGGAAGCACGACCCGTGGATGCTAGGTTGCAGGGCGCGGTTTCTCGTACAAACATACTGGCACAAAATATGGTGGCTGCCCTGGCGGCGTCGCTCAGACAAACTCGATTCCATATTTTGGTCTTGCACTCACCATGCAGGCAATCAAACCCCTGTAACTCTAAATAGAAAGGTTGTGATGAACGTCAGTGGGCTTTCAAATCGGTGCGAACGCCTTATCTAGACATCGACAAATCCCAGTCTGCGGAGCATCCCGGGCGCGTGGCCGCCGATGAAGACGTCGCGCGCGCGTGTGCGTTGGACTGCGGTCAGCATGCGATCAACCGCCCATGCGGGGGTGGAAGGCTCGCGCTTCCATGCGATCCATTTTGACCGCTCCCATCGGAGCGACGCGATCGTCTGCGCTCTCTCAGTCCGAGGGAAAGCTTATAATGGCCGCCGAACCACACTGCAGCGGTTGCACATTCGTGATGACAGGCATGTGAATGAGGAAACGATGGACAACGACCGTATTGCTCGAAACCTGGCGTGCGTGGAAAAGCACTTTCACAGTGAGGCTGTCAATGAAGTCGAAGCGGCGCTCGACCTTTACACCGAGGACATCATCTGGGACGCTCCGGCCCTCAATGGCCTGGATCGATCTTTCTCCGGAAAGCAGGATGTTGCGAAGAACTACTGGGAACTCTTCGCATCCATGCACAACGTCCGCTTCCAGTGCCTCCAGCGACCAACACAGTGAAGCTGGAGCGACTCGTTCAACATTCCATCAAGTTCGGAGAGGAACTCTTTCCAAGGAGACGGTAGTGGATTATCAACTGACATATTGAAGGTGCTCTGGTCTCATGCGGGTCAGCAAGTTCCAGTGGGCAGCTTCTTCCGTGCGATTGCTCCTCAACCACTCTTTTTCGGTCTCGGTGCGAGGAGGACGCGGAAGAAAACCCTCTTTTACAAGACGGCTCTCGTCGAGAGCTTGTTCCAGTTGGCTGAGCTCTGATAATCGCGGATCATTTCGACTCTCCGCTACCTGCTTTGCTAATGTGACAACAAAACCTAGTTTGTTTTGCAGATTGCATTTTCGAGCATTCTCCACAAGCCAAGAATCCGGCTTAGCGAACTTCAAGGCAACCCAAGGCAAGGCCGCTGCAACGCGCGCATCGAGGCGTTCTTGCGATAGAGCCGTGAGCAGGAATTCCAAAGGATTCTTCTTGTGTGTCTTCGTGCTGAGATACGCGAAGCCTGGGTACTCTAATCGCGCAAGCATTTCTGTGAGTCGCTGATCGTCTACCAGTTCTGGCGTAAAAGCTTCCGAGGTCGGCAGCGCGTCTGGTGACAAGCCATACGCAGAAACGGCTCGACGAACAAGCTCGGGCGTTAGCCGCCGCTTTCCGTGCTCTAAGCAATTCAGGTGGGCCTGTGATACACCCAACTTGGCCGCAGCTTGGGTTTGGTTCAAGCCTCTGTCAAGTCGTGCGGATTTGAATTCGTATGGTGTCATAACGTCACATTTATAGCAGACAAGCTATAATGTGTCAAACACAAGAGACTAATGCGAAATAGGGTCATAAACTAGTGCTTTAGATTCAATAACTTTGGCCCGCTTCTGTTTTCTGAAGCTGCCGATGACGAAACTTGTTCAGCAGGACCAAACCAGTCGCTTATATGCTAATTAAAGGGAACGTGGGTATGTTTTAATAAGAAGACAGCTTACTAAAGGGAGCTTGTATAACGCCCGTGTCTAACGAGAAGAATTCAAGACTTGGCACATACGTCTCAAGGACAACAGCAGGTGAGACAGTGCGCGCATTTGTGCCTCCCCCTTTGTTGCCCCCGGACCTAGATTGGCCCGGCGGCAAAAGATCTCAAACTGTCTATACCCACAGACACCAGTGCTCTCGGAACGCTCACGAAACTCAAAATTGCGAAAGAATCAACCGGCAAACGCCGAGACCGTCTGTTTGCCTATCATCGGTACTTAAATATCCTCAGTGAAGGAACGGAGCCTCTGAAGAGTTAGAGTCAATTCGACAGCCCCTTCGGCTATTCCCGAACCTCAGGGTTTCTTGTTTTTCTTCTTCGCTTTGGCCCACCGAGCTTTTGCAGCCTTCCGGGACGGGCTAGGGATTCCGCAAAAGTCCCTCGGCCACTCAGTACGGGCAATCTACGCGACTTGTTCCCAGTTGTTCCCAATATCGCGGCATGAACCGCTGTAGTGAGACAAAAAATTGGGCACAAATGTCCGCCCGCTATGCCTTCCTCGGGCGCTCCCACCTCTTTGTGAGAATCACGCTGAATCCAAGCTTCTAAGTCTGCTGACGCGCACTTTTCCGCCCCTTGGGACAAAGATGGGTTTGCGACTCCGAAATTCAGCCGAGTAAACACCGTTCAGTCGGGCATCACGCTCTCTCGATTTCGAGGTTTCTTCCCGTTAACCAGCCCGCAACCATACTGAGCCCATTCTCGCATCTTGGCAATCCTTGCCAATACTGCTAAAATAGCGTTCTAACTGAACATTACGAGAAAGGTCGCTACCATGCCAACGCGGAACGTCAATCTAACCGACGAACTCGACCGCTTCGTAGCCAAGAAGGTCAAAACGGGCCGCTACGAAAACGCGAGCGAAGTTGTGCGCGCCGGGTTGCGGACTTTGGAGCGTGAGGAACAACAATACGAGGCGAAGCTCGCCGCCTTACGATCGGCCATTGCTGAAGGCGACAAGAGCGGTATTGCCGAGGGCGATGTATTTGCGCGCGTTCGGAAGAGTCTTAAACTTCCCGTCTCGTCCCGCTAGCCGTGGCCACGTTTCGCCTTTCGCGTCGCGCAGAAGCCGACTTGCTCAGTATCGCCGAATACACACTGCGAACCTGGGGCAAAGACCAAACGGCTCTTTACCTCCACGAACTTGAGGCTTGTTGCGAAAGATTAGCCGACCACCCCGTCTTGGGACGGCCCTGCGGTGAAATCCGACCTGGATTATATCGTCTTGAACACGGCAAGCACGTCGTGTTTTACCGTCCGGAAGGAGGAGGCATTCTTGTCTCCCGTATCCTTCATCAACGCATGCTCCCTGAGAGACATTCGATCGAAGACCAGGAAGACGAACGTTCGTAAACTTCCCCTCGCTCTTGCTTTAAAGATCGCCATGACCGGTAGGCCAGAAGGCGCGTTCAATGCGACCAGAGCATACGTTGCTGTTCGTTCCGATAACATCTCCAGCCTTGCTAATGCCGAGCAGGGCTCGTTCCTTCTTGAGGAGCGACGACCTCCCAAAGAGAACGTTCGTCAGATCGCGAATTCGCCTCGTATTTTCCATAGCCCCGGGGCGCTCTTTCACAATGCATTGACCTTTGAGCAGTATTGCTTGCGCCCGTCTACTTCCTGTTCTGGCTTGCGCGGCTGTCTCCTTCGCTACAGCACAAATCTGGTAATTGGCGAAAATTCTTATCGCACTCGTACGGAATTCGGTCATCGTCCATAATGGAGCGCATGCTCAACCGGCGCACTTTCCTCAAGACCAGCGCGGCTTCCCTTCCATTGGCCGACGCCATCCAGACGTTCAATCCTGCGACGATCTCAGCGGAAACGATCGCCGATGCAGCCATCAGCGGCGTGGCTCCGAAGCTCATTCCTCTGCCTGCCAGGCTGGCTCCCGTCGATCCGTCCACCTTGCCCTGGCAGCAGAACATTCGTCGCGTCGGTCAGAGCAACATGACCGAGCACGATCCAGCCGTGATGAACATTGAAGAATGGGCAGACTATTGGCACTCGGCCAGTGCCGACATCGTTTTCATCAGTGTGACCGGCATCCTCGCCTTTTATCCCTCAAAGGTCGAGTTCCACCGTCGCGGAAAGTTTCTCAATGGCCGTGACTTCTTTGGTGAATGTGTCGCCGCCGCCCGCAAGCGCGGCATGCGCGTCGTCGCCCGCATGAGTCCGGACCTGAATTGGGGCGATGCCCTTGAGGCCCATCCGGAATGGGCGATGCGCGACGACAAAGGATCGGTCCTCTTCAGTGGCGAAGAACCGCGCTTGTTCCGCACCTGCATGTTCACCAGCTATATGGACGACTACGTCCCGGCCATCATGCGCGAGATCAATTCGCTCTACGACGTCGATTGCTTTTACACCAACGGATGGCCTCCCATCGGCAGTCTGCCGAACTGCCATTGTGCCATCTGTAGCAAGCTTCCGCCTTCCAACACGACCGCCTACTGGCGCGCTTTCAATGATCGCGTTCTCGAGTTGTGGCACAAGTACGACGCCATCGCCAAAGAAAAGAAGCCCGACAGCTTTTACTTCGCAAACCTTGGTGGCAATGTCCGCTGCGGCCCCAACCTCGGTCGCCTCGCCAAAACTGCCGTCTGGTTCCAGGCCGACAATCAGGGCCGCACCTCTGATGATCCCGCCGTTTGGGGATGCAGTCTGCAAGGCCGCGTGTGCAGCGCCATGATGGATGGAAAATTCGCCGCCAACGTCTCCGCCGCTTACTCGACCGGTACAGTCCGCTGGCGCAATGCGTCCAAAAACCCCGCTGAAGCAAGAATGTGGTTGAACGAGACCCTGGCCAGCGGCATGGCGCTCTACTTCCACTTCATCGGCTCGGAGGCAGGATTCGGAGAGGATCGCCGCTGGCAAAAACTCGGCTCTGATTATTTTCAATGGGCGAAGAAACACGATGCCCACCTGAAGCCCCGCCGATCCCTCGCAAACATCGGCATCGTCATGGGACAGAGCACGCAACTTTTTTATCCGGCTCCCGCAGGTGCTCACACCCACGACTACATGCGCGAGACGACACAGGGGATCTATGCGACGCTGCTTAACGGCCGATTCGCCTTCGACTTCGTGCACGAAGACCGCCTCGACCTCGGACGGATCAGCAAATACCGTGCCCTGCTTCTGCCAAACATTGCCATGCTTAGCGACCACCAGTGCCGGCAGATCTGCGACTACGTCCGATCCGGAGGGTCGATCATGGCCAGCTTCGAAACGAGCCTGTACGACGAGAACCTGCAGCGGCGCCAGGAATTTGCCCTCTCCGACCTGCTCGGCATTAGCAAGGCTAGAGATGTTATCGGAACGAATGGCAACGCCTACTATGGTCGCATTGAACGCAGTCATCCGATCCTTGACGGCTTCTCAAACACCAACTGGCTGCCGGGCGCGCAAAACCGTGTACCCGTGAAATCGGTGCCAGATCCGGTTCTCACTGTTGTCCCTGGATTCGTGCAGTATCCTCCGGAATTGGCCTACCCGCCGGCCTCGCACACCGATGAGCCAGCAGTGGTGCTACGTGAAGTCGCTTCCAGCCGCCTGGTCTACTTTCCTGGAGACATCGAACGCACCTTCTGGCTTACCGGTCATGGCGATCTTCTGCGCATTTTGCACAACACCATCCGATGGATCACTCGAGATGAAGCCGTGGTCCACGTTGACGGCGGTGGATTCCTCGAGTTCTTTGCCTGGGAAACTACGCCGGGCTACGCCATCCACCTGCTCAATTACACGAATCCGAATGCTCACCACGGCTGGCTGAGCACAGTCTACCCGCTGGGTCCACAAACCGTCAGCATGACGTTGCCTAACGGAGTGAAGGTCAAGGCCGTGGACCTGCTTCGCTCCGACAAAACAATTCCCTTCCGGTGCGAAGGCTCGGTGTTGCATTTCACCGTACCTCGTGTGGACGACTACGAGATCGCAGCTGTGACTGTCGGATAAGCTAATCTGCAACAGCGCCCGGCACGCTTATTTCTCCGGGTGCTCCGAAACTCGTATTGGCAGTAGTCTCTGAATCAGGTTATTCGCGACCTTCGTCCATAGCCGCGAGCCTGCGCCTTGAGGCTAGTCGAACTTGCGAATAGGTCGTGTGGTGTTGGTAGCGAGTGGTCGGCAAATCCAGACTTGCCGGAAAGCCCGTACAGCGTCTCGGCTTTTGTGGCGCTAGATTAGGCGGAGGAATTGTTACGGCTCAACTCGTAACTGTAAATAAGAAGGGCGCTTAGAGGATTTGCCTCATAAGCGCCCATGGTTGCGGGGGTCAGATTTGAACTGACGACCTTCGGGTTATGAGCACGTATTAGATCACAAGACCCGTTGATTCTGTGCGACTTAGCTTTGTTTCCGGACTCTAGAGTTCTTTCCCAAATCTTTCCCAGATGATTCCCGCAATATAGCGAACATTCTATGCACGCTTCCTCAATTCGCACAGGCTCAAAATTCTTTCAAATCCGCCGTTCTGGCTCTAGAGCGATTGTTCGGAGGGGAAGGGGTGAGCTGCCCCGGTGTCGCCGTAGACTTTCGCCGGCAAGTCCATCAACTGAAGCACCTCTTGGCGGAGAAGACGCTGGAGGTGGATTTTTTCAAGGCTGCCCCACATCTCTTAACGCATGTTTCCCGCTCTTATTTCTTGGCGGTGGGCGGCAATACACCGTTCAGGCGTAGATAGATTGCGGCTTCGGCGTAGTGGTCAGCCCAAGTAGCAGCTAGGACGAGGCTGATCCAGGCGCGCGTGACTTGTTTTCCGCCGAATCCTTCCGTGGTCTCCGTTAGTTTCGAATCGTCCATTTTCGCCAGTGCTTCGGCGCAAAAATCGAAGGAAGCCTTGAGCGCCGTCACCCGCTTCTCTTTCGAGTCCGTATCTTTCGTTCCCTCGACGGTGCGGGCCGGCAAGGCGGCAGCCTTGCCGCAAAGCAGGTAGTTCGTTTCCACCATGTGGTCGACAAGCTGGCCGAATGTCCTCTGGTCGCCGCTGGGCTTGTAACTGAATTTTTCGGCGGGCATGGCTTCGACGGCTGCGACGGTGTTTTTCTGCCGGCCGGGCAGAATGTCTCTCAGGGCGGTACTTACCGGGTTCTTTGATTGCGCGCACGTAGTTTGTGCAATCGCTGACGCGGCGAGGAACAGCAAGGCAGGGATCACGAGAGTTCTCTTCATTTTGTCCTCATTTCAGTTTGGATTTCAGCTTGCATTTTCAAAGAGAATGCTTTGCCATTGTTATGTCAGACTTGGGTATATAGCCTTCGGCAAGAATCAGATTGCGACTGAGTGCTTCGTCTCGAACCTCGAGGGCAAACGCATACTCGGCAGAGCGATACCACGCTTGCGCCCGCAGCCGCAGTCCGTACCGCAAATCCTGCAATAACGTGGTCATCGCACCCCTTGAGTAGCTAATTTTGAATCGCAATATTCAGAGTCCGAAGCCTATGTCCTCAACTCTCGCGCAAGGCGACGATCGGGTTCACTTTCGTCGCGCGTCGGGCCGGAAGGTAGCTGGCTAGAACGGCAACCGCAAACAAAAGCGGAGGCACGATCAGAAACACAGCCGGATCATGTGGGCGAACGCCGTAGAGCAAACTTGCCATCATCGAGGCGGTCGAAGCGGAAAATATCACGCCGGCCACAATTCCGAGGCCAGCCAGGACTACGCCTTTTCCCAGGACAAGTCGCAAGACATCCGCTCGCTGGGCACCCAACGCCAACCGCAGACCAATCTCGCGTGATCTTTGGCCAACCATATAGGCCAGCAAGCCGTAAATTCCAATCGAGGCCAGCAAGAGCGCCCCCCCCGCAAATCCCGCCACCAAATTCGCCGAAAACCTGCGCGATGCCAGCGATGCATCCAGTACCTCATCCATCGAGGTAACGTTGAACACCGGCAGCCCCGGATCTACGCTCTGAATCGCGCCGCGAATTTGCGCCTCCAGCGTGCTCGCCGGCAACGAAGTTCGCAGCGCCATGCTCAACGTCCGCCCGAGAAATTGATTCAGCGGAACATAGAGATGCGGCACGCCATCGACATCGAGCCCGTCGTGCTTGATATTTTTCACCACGCCCACCACGGTGCTCCATGGATTCACAG
>Ga0068863_100007768_pt1 | contig 10486 bp, 8 predicted proteins | sample KBSSwiS62_FD_66596 | JGI IMG/M metagenome (GOLD analysis project Ga0068863, IMG submission 66596) | Switchgrass rhizosphere microbial communities from Kellogg Biological Station, Michigan, USA - KBS Switchgrass S6-2 | ecosystem: Host-associated > Plants > Roots > Rhizosphere > Soil ...
GACGACGCCGCGGGCGAGGTCTGTCCGATTTGGCCCGGCCAACCGATCACCGCGCATTGGGGGCTACCTGACCCCGCGGCCGTCGAAGGAACCGAGGCGGAGAAACGTCTCGCGTTCGCGGACACGATGCGGCTGCTGCATACCCGCATCGGCTTGTTCGTGAGCCTGCCGCTCCAATCGCTCGACGAGATGAGCTTGCAGAATCGACTGGGCGCTATCGGGCGCGCCTCGTGAGCGCTAGCCGAGGTCGGCAGGTCGCAGCCGAGGCGATCGGCACGGCGATGCTCGTCGCTACCGTGATCGGCTCCGGCATCATGGCCGAGCGGTTGGCGAACGGAAACGTTGCGCTCGCATTGCTCGGGAACACGTTATCGACCGGCTGCATGTTGGTCGTGCTGATCTTGACGCTCGGCCCTGTATCGGGCGCCCACCTCAATCCCGCAGTGAGCCTCGTCTTCGCGGCGCTCCGCGAGATGAGCGTCAGCCGGCTCGCGTCCTATGTAGTCGCACAACTCGTCGGCGCCGTCGCGGGCGCGGTGCTCGCGCACGCAATGTTCGCCGAGCCGTTATTGCAAGCATCGACGCACGTACGCTCAGGGCCGGCGCAATGGCTCTCCGAAGTCGTGGCGACGTTCGGGCTCGTCGGGACCATCCTCGGCGTCGCGCGCTCGCGACCCAACGCCGTGGCCTATGCCGTCGGGCTCTACATCGCTGGAGCGTACTGGTTCACCGCGTCGACTTCGTTCGCGAACCCTGCCGTCACGCTCGCGCGCTCACTGAGCGACAGTTTCGCGGGTATTGCCCCGACGAGCGTCGCGGGGTTCGTCGTAGCGGAGCTCGCCGGCGCCGCGCTCGCGTTGCTGCTCTTCCGCTGGCTCCTCGACGCGCCGGGACTGGCGGCGCAGGCAGAGTGAGCACGATGCGCTGCGCAAGGCGGCGATGTCGATCGCCGCGGCGCGCTGTGAAATGGTGGTGATGGGTGGGATCGAACCACCGACCTGCGGGTTATGAATCCGCCGCTCTAACCATCTGAGCTACATCACCGGGGGCCGCGATTATAAACCGACCGCGGAGCAGCGCGGGCGTCGGCGACCGAGCCAGCGCGGCTTGTGACGCTGCGACGCCAGCTTCTAAGATCCCCTGCGCCTTTGGCCCGAGGCCACGTAACCTCTTTTGACCACGAATCTCCTTTGGTTGCTCGTGAAGCCCAGCGATTGGATCGTCTACACGGCGGTCTTGGGGCTCGTGCTTTGGCGACGCGCGATCGGCAGGCGGCTCGTCGTCGCGGCCGTGATACTCGTGCTCGTGCTCGGCGTTCTGCCGACCTCACGGCTGCTGACCGTACCGCTCGAGCGGCGTTTCCCGGTGCCGGCGAAGCTCGATACGGTCGACGGAATCATCGTGCTCGCGGGCGCGGAGCGCGCGAGCGAGAGCAAGCTCTACGGTCAGCCGCTGCTGAACAGCGCCGCCGATCGCCTCACGGCGTTCCTGATGCTCGCCCGGCGCTTCCCCGAAGCGCGGCTCGTGCACAGCGGCGACACGGTGCCGGACAGCCAATCGGCCGTCGCGCGCGAGCTGCTGCTCGGGGCCGGTATCGACCCGGAGCGGATCGTCTTCGAGACCAAGTCGCGAATCACGTGCGGAAGCCCGCGCGCGACGCTCGACGTCGTCGCGGTCAATCCGTCGCAGCGATGGTTGCTCGTGACTTCCGCGATTCACATGCCGCGATCGGTCGCTTGCTTCCGAGCGGCCGGGTGGGACGTGACGCCGTATCCAACGAACTTCCGGGTCGGAGCGGACCCGTTCGGCTTCGGATTGCCGGAAAACCTCGAAGGTGTCGACGTCGCGGCACACGAATGGGTGGGCTTGCTCTATTACCGCTTGCGCGGTTACACGCACGACCTCTTTCCCGGGCCTTAGCGCCGCGCGTTTTTGCGCCGCGGCGCACGAACGAGCTATAAGACGCCCACGATCTCGACCCGTTCTTCGACATGAGACGAGGATCCCCATGGCAGCGTTCTTCAGATTCATCGCGGCGACCGCGGTTCTCTGCGCCGTCGCGCCGAGCGCGCACGCGCAGCTCAGCACGGCGAAGCTCGACTCTTGGCTTTCCGGCTATCGCGAGGCATGGGAGAAACGCGACGCGGAGCGCGCCGCGCAGCTCTTCACAGAGAACGCGCGCTATCAGGAAATGCCGTTCGATGCGCCGAAGAGCGGCCGCGCCGGAATTCGCGAGTATTGGTCAGGCGTGACAGCCGATCAGCGCGACGTCGAGTTCAAGTCACAGACGATCGCGGTGTCCGGCAACACCGGCGTCGCGCACTGGTCGGCGAAGTTCAAGCAGGCGTCGACCGGCATGACCGTCGAGCTCGACGGTGTCTTCGTTCTCGAGCTCGACCCGAAGACCGGCCTCTGCTCGATGTTGCGCGAGTGGTGGCACGTGCGCGGCGGCTGAGCCTCGCGAAAGGTCAGCGCCGCCGGCTGCTGCCGCCGAGCAACGAGCCGAGCACACCGCGGATCAGCGCGCGCCCCGTCTGCGATCCGACAGAACGCGCGGCGCTCTTCGCGAGCGCCTCGACGAGCCCTTCCGACTGACGCCCGCCGCGCGGGCCGCGGCGGCCGAATAGGATGTCCGATGCGAGACCGCCGAGCTCGCTTTGTTGCGGCGGTTGAGTCGGCTGCGCGGGCGTTCCGGCGCGGCTAGTGCCTGCAGCGGTGCTTGGTGCCGGCGTCTCGACGCGCGCCTTGAGCCGCTCGTAGGCGGACTCGCGATCGATCGCCTGCTCATAGTGCCCGGCGAGCGGCGACGCGGCGATCAGCTTCGCCCGCTCGTCGGCGGTGAGCGCGCCGACGCGGCTGCCGGGCGGGATCACGAGCGCGCGCTCGGTCACGCCGGGGCGCCCCTGCTCGTCGAGCAGCGATACGAGCGCCTCGCCGACGCCGAGCTCGCCGATGACCTGCTCGATCGACAGTCCCGGGTTCGCGCGCATCGTCTCGGCGACGGCACGTACGGCCTTCTGCTCGCGCGGCGTGAACGCATGCAGCGCGTGCTGCACGCGATTGCCGAGCTGGCCGAGCACCGTGTCGGGGATGTCGAGCGGATTCTGCGTGACGAAGAACACGCCGACGCCTTTTGAGCGTACGAGCCGCACGACCTGCTCGACTTTGTCGAGCAACACCTTCGGCGCGTCGGCGAACAAGAGATGCGCCTCATCGAAGAAGAACACGAGCCGCGGCTTCTCCGGGTCGCCTATCTCGGGCAGGAACTCGAAGATCTCGGAGAGCAGCCAGAGAAGAATCATCGCGTAGAGCTGCGGCGCGCCCATGAGCTGATCCGCCGCGAGCACGTTGACGAGGCCGCGCCCGGCGTTCGTCTGGATCAAGTCCGCGACGTTCAGCATCGGCTCGCCGAAAAAGCGGTCCGCACCCTGCGACTCGAGCGTGAGGAGCCCGCGCTGAATCGCGCCGATCGATGCTGCGGCTACGTTGCCGTATTGAGTCGTGAACTGCTCCGAGTTGTCGCCGACGTGCTGGAGCACCGCGCGCAGGTCTTTGAGATCGAGCAGCAGCAGGCCCGCGTCGTCGGCGATCTTGAACGTGAGGTTGAGCACGCCTTCCTGCACGTCGTTGAGCTCGAGCATCCTCGAGAGCAAGAGCGGGCCGAGATGCGAGACGGTCGCGCGGAGCGGGTGGCCGTTCTTGCCGAAGACGTCCCAGAAGACGGCCGGGCACGCGGCGTAGCTCAACTGCACGCCGAGCTGCTGCGCGCGGGCCGTGACCTTGGGGTTCGTGCCGCCGGCCGCCGCGATGCCCGCGAGGTCGCCTTTCACGTCGGCCATGAACACCGGCACGCCGATCCGCGAGAGCTGCTCAGCGAGCGTTTGCAGCGTGACGGTCTTGCCGGTGCCCGTCGCGCCGGTCACGAGGCCGTGCCGGTTGGCGAGCCCCGGCAGCAGCGCGAGGACCTTGTCGCCGCTCTTTGCAACGGGCAGCCCGTCGATCATGCGGTCACGCTACCACACATGACGCGGGCGCGAGACGCTCGCAGCGGCCGAGCTCGCCGAGAGCAGCCGCCGGTGCCGAACGACCGGTTCCGCTCGACGGCGCTGCCGTTCCGACTACGCCGGATGACGAGTACGGTAACGTTGGCGCGGTGTTCCGCGCGTATACTTTCGCTCGCAGCGCATCACCTACATTCGGAGAACAACATGAGAATTCGGCTCGCGTTTGTGTCTGCGTTCACGTTGCTGATCGGCGCCTATGCTTGGGCGCAGCCGCCGGCGGGATTCACTCCGCCGACGTTCGATGGGCTCGACAAGGACAAGAACGGATCGTTGTCGAAGGCGGAGGTCGAGGCGTGGGTCAAGTCCCTGCCGGAAAACCCGAACGGGCCGCCGCGCAACGCCGACGACATCTTCGCGCGTTGGGACACCAACAAGGACGGCAAAGTCTCGAAGGAAGAGTTCGATGCCCGGCCGCGCGGCGGCGGGGGCGGTGGTGGCGGTGGTGGTCCTCCGGGTGGCGCTCCTCCGGGCGGCGGCGCACCCCGCTAAGCGCAACGAAGCTAAACGCGCGCGCGACGACGGCGTCGCGCGCGCTTGCTTTGGGCCGCTTACTCGAGGCCCGACGAGCGCGCCTGCTCTCGGGCGAGCACCGCTTGGTCGCGATCGCCGTCGCCGTGCGCGACTGCGCCTAGCAGGCGGTCGTGATAGACGTTGTGGCTCGGCATCGGCACGCGCGCGAGATCCGCGGCCGATGCGATCAGGTTCGCGTCCTTGAGGCCGACGGTGATCGGCGAGCCGACTTGGTCGTAGCTCTCGTCGACCATTTTCTGTCCATAGATCTTGTACGCCGGGGCCGCGAACAGACCCTCGGTCATCACGTCCTGAAACACCTGCGGCTGGACGCCGTACTTGCGCACGAGCGCGAAGCCTTCCGCCATCGCGACCATCGCGCAGCCGAGCACTGCGTTGTTCGCGAGCTTGATCGCGGTCGCGGACTCGGGTTTGGTCCCCGCGACGAAGATCCTGCGGCCTATGACTTTGAGGAGCTCGGTGCAGCGTGCGACCGCCGCATCGGGGCCCGCGACGACGATCCCGAGCTGACCGGACGCCGCGAGGTCGGGCCGGCCGAGCACCGGCGCCGCAACGAGCGTCTGGCCCGCCGCGCGGTGCTTGCTCTCGAGCTCGCGCACGGTTGCGACGCCGTGTGTGCCCATCACGAGATGGATCGCGCCGGCGGCGAGCCCGCTCGACAGGCCGCCGGGACCGAGCGCGACCTGAGCGACGATCGCGTCCTCGACGAGCATCGTGACGACGATCTCGCTGGCGGCCGCGAGGTCGACAACGGATTTCGCGACGCGCGCCCCGGCTGCCTCGAAGGGCGCCGTCTGCGCGGCGACGACGTCGAATACGCAGAGCTCGTGCCCCGCGTCCAACAACCGGCGCGCCATGCCGCCGCCCATTCGACCGAGCCCGATGAAACCCACGCGCATTGCTGTCCCTCGCCCGTTAGCTGTCGCAGCAGAAAGTCGCAGCACTCTGAGGCCATTGTATGGAGGTGGCAAGCGGCGAAATCGCTGAGTCATACTGCGAGGACCATGGAGTTCGGAGCGCAATGAGCGCGGTGTCGCCGCGCGCCGGCAAGCCCGCGACGCCGGACATGCTGATCGACGTCGCGGAGCTCGAGCGCGAGTACTTCGCGCGCCGTCCGGATCCGTCCGTTGCCGCCGAGCGCGTGTCTTTCGGCACGAGCGGCCACCGAGGCACTTCGCTCGCGGGGTCGTTCAACGAGGCGCACATCCTCGCGGTGACGCAGGCGATCTGCGAGCACCGCCGCGCGCACGACATCGACGGGCCGCTCTATCTCGGCAAGGACACGCACGCGCTATCCGCGCCCGCGCAGAGCACTGCGCTCGAGGTGCTCGCGGCGAACGGCGTCGACACGATCATTCAGCGCGACGATGGCTTCACGCCGACGCCCGCGATCTCGCGCGCGATCCTCGCGTACAACCGCGGCCGCGGCGAGCATCTCGCGGACGGTATCGTCGTAACGCCGTCGCACAACCCGCCGCCCGACGGTGGCTTCAAGTACAACCCGCCGAACGGCGGCCCCGCCGACACGGACGTGACACGCACGGTGCAGGATCGGGCGAACGAGCTCTTGCGCGCCGGCAACGACGGCGTGCGCCGGCTCACGCTCGAGAGCGCGCTGCGCACGGGCCGGATCGTCGAGCAGGACCTCATCGGTCCGTACGTCGACGATCTCGCGAACGTCGTCGATCTGCCCGCGATTCGCGGGGCCGGGCTGAAGCTTGCCGTCGACCCGCTCGGCGGAGCGTCGGTCGGCTACTGGGCGCCGATCAACGAGCGCTATGGGCTCGACGTCGACGTCGTGAACCCGCGCGTGGATCCGACCTTCGGCTTCATGACCGTCGATCACGACGGCAAGATTCGGATGGATTGCTCGAGTCCCTACGCGATGGCGCGGCTCGTATCGCTGAAGGATCGGTATCGGCTCGCGTTCGCGAACGACCCGGACTCCGACCGGCACGGGATCGTGACGCCGTCGGTCGGGCTCATGAACCCGAACCATTACCTCGCGGTCGCGATCCGCTATCTGCTCACGCATCGGCCGCGCTGGCCGTCGCGTGCGGCCGTCGGCAAGACGCTCGTCTCGAGCAGCATGATCGATCGAGTCGTCAGCGACCTCGCGCGCACGCTTTACGAGGTGCCGGTCGGGTTCAAGTGGTTCGTTGCGGGCCTGTTCGACGGCTCGTGCTGTTTCGGCGGGGAGGAGAGCGCCGGCGCGAGCTTCCTGCGCCTGGACGGCTCGGTTTGGACGACAGACAAGGACGGCTTGATCATGGATCTGCTCGCGGCCGAGATCACGGCCGTCACGGGCCGCGACCCGGGCGAGCATTACCGCGAGCTCGCCGCGAAGTTCGGCGCGCCGACCTACACGCGGATCGACGCGGCGGCGACGCCCGAGCAGAAAGCGCGGCTCGCGAAGCTTTCACCGGCGTCGATCGCGGCGGCAACGCTTGCCGGCGACCCGATCGAAGCGAAGCTCACGAGCGCGCCCGGCAATGGGGCCGCAATCGGCGGGCTCAAGGTGACCACCAAACGCGGCTGGTTTGCCGCGAGGCCGTCGGGCACCGAGAACATTTACAAGATCTACGCGGAGAGCTTCGACGGCGAAACGCATCTCGCGGCGATCGTGCGCGAGGCGCAGGCGATGGTCGATGTGGCGCTGCGCTAGACGAACGGTCGCGGGAAGCAAAGACGACGCCTCGCGCTAGCGGGCGACCGAGCTCGCGACGCGCCGCACCGGGCGGGCGCTCGTGCAGCCGTGGTTGCTGAAATACGACACTGGGGCGCTGCGATAGACGAAGACCCATGCGCACCAGTGCGGTTCTCGGCACGCGGCCGGTTCCGACAGCATATAAGGATGCCGCGGTCGAGATCCGTAAGCGGGTACGTCGGGAAATAGCACGTGTTGTATCGACGACGCTTCACTATTGACCAATCAGAAATGCTTGCGCTACTGTCGCGACCACGCGACGGACGATCTTAGGGGTAAGGATTGTCAGAATCGGTTCGCGAGTGAAGATTTTTGGGGTGGCACCTTCCAGTTTCTCGGGGATTTCCAGGGGGAAACCAAATGCTTTTGCGTAACGCCTACAGGCATCTGTGGGCCGTGCGGTCGCACGACCGCCGGTCTTCGACGCATCTTTCCATGGCGATCGCAGCCGCGCTCGCCGGCTCGACGCTCTTCTCGGGCGCAGCTTCGGCGCAGCAGCTCGAAGAGATCATCGTCACGGCGACGTTCCGCGCCACGAACGTTCAAGACACGCCGATCGCGATCACGGCCGTTAATGCCGAGATGCTCGAGAATCGCGGCCAAACGAACATCGTCGACGTCGCCCGGCAAACGCCGAACGTCACGATGACGCCGGCAGGCCAAGGCGCCGGCAGCGCGATGATCACGTATATCCGCGGTGTCGGCCAAACGGACTTCAACTACGCGCTCGAGCCCGGCGTCGGCATGTACGTCGACGAGGTCTACTATCCGAATCTCACGGGCTCGATGGTCGAGCTGCTCGACATCGACCGCGTCGAGATCTCGCGAGGACCGCAGGGCACGCTGGCCGGCCGCAACTCGATCGGCGGATCGGTCAAGATCTATTCCGTCGAGCCGAAGAGCAACAGCAACACCGGCAAAGCGGAGCTCACGCTCGGCGACTACAACTCGGTGCAGCTGAAGGGCTTCGCGGATCTCACGTTCCTCGAGGACAAGCTCAGCGCCCGCATCTCCGGCGTCTCGAGCAGCCGCGACGGCTACGTGACTCGCGTCGACTACAAGTGCACTCACCCGACGTGGCCGGGCCCAACGTTCGAGAACGGCCGGCTCGACACCTGCAAGCTCGGCACGCTCGGCGGCCAGAGCTTCACGGGTGGCCGGTTCGCGCTGCTATGGACGCCCTCGGACAAGTTCCGGGTCAAAGTGCTCGGCGACATGATCAACCAGGACAACGAGTCGGCCGCGCTCGTGCTCACTCGCGTGACGGACTCGCGTCACCTCCGGAGCCCGACGCCGGGTACGGGTCAGTTCAACCCGACCACAGGCGTCTATGAAGGTACATTCCTAGACACAGACGGCAATCTAGCCACGACGGCCGACCGCGTGTATTTGAACAGCCAGTTCGTGACGCACGGCAAGTACCGCGGCGACCCGATCGTGAACGACCCGTACATCACGTACGCGACGTTCCTCGATCCGATGCCGTCGCAGACCAACCGACCGTACTCGCCGACGACCACGGACCCCGGCATCCAGTTCACCGACAAGGGCCTCTCGGTGCAGATCGATTGGGACCTCACCGACAAGCTCGCGCTGAAATGGATCTCTGCAACCCGCGCTTATGAGGACACGTGGCATTACGACTCGGACGGCACGCCGTTCTTCAGCACAGGCGGTACGCAAGCCTTGCAGCACCGGCACCAGACGCACGAGCTCCGCTTCACGGGCTCTACCAAGAACGATCGGTTCGATTACACGATCGGCGCGTTCTACGCCGACCAGTACAAGGCCACGTTGACCGGGCAGATCGATCTGTACTATGCGCAGCTGAACTTCATCCACGGGCCGGATCCGACGCCGTCGGATTCGAAGGCGATCTTCGCGCATACCAACTGGCATCTCGGGAAGAAACTCGACCTGCAGCTCGGGTATCGCTACACCGAGGACACGAAGTTCTACGAGTGGCACCGCCACAATCCCGATGGCACGGAGATCGTCCCGTGCCTCGCGCCGCCGCCTCCGGGAGGCGCGAACAGCCTGCTCAATCCGCCGAACTGCGCGATCTACGGATTTAGCGGCCTGAGCAAGACGTTCAAGAGCAATCACGACGACTACCGCGTTGCGCTCGACTGGCACATCACGGACAACACGATGGTGTACGCGTCCTATGCGACCGGCTACAAGGGCGGCGGCCTGAACCCGAGGCCGTTCTTCGCGGTGCAGGTCGCGGAGTTCGGCGAAGAGGAGATCAAGACCGACGAGGTCGGCTTCAAGACGACGCTCGCGAACGGCAAGATCCGGCTGAACGGCGCGTACTTCCACAACGAGCAGACCGGCATCCAGCTGAACCAGGCCGCCTGCGAGACGCTCGTGCCGCAGGGGGGTCAGACGCCGTTCCCGGTCACGATCGGCGGTGTGACCTACAGCACGTTCATCGGCCCGCCGTGCGCGAAGCCCGCGAACATCGGCGATGCGAAGATGGACGGCTTCGAGCTCGAGATGCAGGTCGCCGCGACCCAGCGGCTCTCGTTCGACTTCTCCGCCGCCAACGTGGACTTCCAGTACACGCGGCTCGACCCGACTGTCGCGTTCAACGGGCCCGGCGGCGTGCCCGGTGGGCGCGGCCAGATGACGCTCGACATGAAGGCGCCGTACACGCCGGAGACCACGTGGAGCGCGGGCGTCCAGTACGCGTTCCCGATGAAGGCGGGCGGCTCGTTGACGCTGCGTCTCGACACGGCATTCCAGGACGAGGTTTACACGCAGGCGGTCAACTACGCGCAGGCGCAGCCGCTCAACGATCGCAAGACCGCGTGGATCGACAGCTACGAGCTCACGCATGCGCGCGCGAGCTGGCAGTCCCCGAGCCACGAGTGGCAGGTGGCGATCGACGTCCACAACCTCGGCGACAAGGTCTACTACCAGAACATCGTGGACGGCGTTTATACGACGATCGGCTACCAGACGGCCCAGATTGGAGCGCCGCGAATGTGGACGATGTCGTTCAGCAAGAGCTTCGGGCTCTGACAATGGGGGCGTGAACCGGCGGCTGTAGCATCGCGGTCAGGCAACCGCCGCAGGGAAAACTCGAGGCGTTGGCGACACGGTCGCCAACGCCTTTTCTTTTCGGGAACCCACTCCTTTCCGTTCGAGGGGCTTTTCGGCTGCGCCGAGCTTTTGCAAG
>Ga0068863_100007769_pt1 | contig 10486 bp, 13 predicted proteins | sample KBSSwiS62_FD_66596 | JGI IMG/M metagenome (GOLD analysis project Ga0068863, IMG submission 66596) | Switchgrass rhizosphere microbial communities from Kellogg Biological Station, Michigan, USA - KBS Switchgrass S6-2 | ecosystem: Host-associated > Plants > Roots > Rhizosphere > Soil ...
GAGCGGTGCGCGGTCGAGCCGGACTTCTTCGTGCGGGACATGCTGACCTGGGCGTTGACCCGCCATCCCGCGTCGGTGGCCGTGCCGCGGCTGGTGTGGGAGCTCGGCCGGGAGGTGCCGCAGGCGCGCAGCCAGGCCCTGCACACGCTGTCCAAGATCGGGGACCGGTCGGCCTGGCCCGCCGTGCACGCGCTGCTCCGGGACCCGGACGACGAGGTGGCCCGCGCGGCCTGGCGCACCGCCGTCGTGCTCGCCCCGGAGGGGAGCGAGGAGGGGCTGGCGGGCCTGCTGGTCTCGCAGCTCGACCGCGGGAGCAGGGACCTACGGCTGAGCCTCAGCCGCGCGTTCGTCGCCCTGGGCGAGGCCGCGCGGCCGGTGCTGGCGCGGGCGGGCGGCACGCACGCGCTCGCCACGCTGCGGATGCTGGACGACCCGGAGCTCGGGTTCGAGGCGGCCGTCCACGAGGCGCGGCGGATCGTGGCGCTCGGCGGGACCGATGCGGATCGGTGAGCTGGCCCGGCTGACCGGCATCAGCGCCCGCATGCTGCGGCACTACGACGCGATCGGCCTCCTCCCGCCCAGCGGACGCTCCGCGAACGGCTACCGGGACTACACGGCCGAGGACGTCCGCAGGCTCTTCCGCGTGGAGAGCCTGCGGGCCCTCGGACTGCCGCTGCAGGCTATCCGGGACACGTTGCGGGACAGCGAGATCGAGCCGACCGCGCTGGTCGACGAGCTGATCGAGCGGACCCGGCGGCGGATCGCGCGGGAGGAGGCGTTGCTGGCGCGGCTGCGCAGCGTCCGGGAGAGCGGTGCGGGCTCCTGGCAGGAGGTCCTGGAGCTCGTCGCGCTGCTGCAGGGGCTGGGCTCGGCGGATCCCTCGACGCGTCAACGGGTCGCGCTCGCGGGGGAGGCGATGCCGGCCGGGTCCCTGCTGGACGCGCTGCTGGGGGAGGCGGACCCGAACGTCGCAGGCGCTTTGCAGTGGACGCTGATGCGCACCACCTCGCCCGCCGCCGTCCTGCCCGGGCTCGTCGAGGCGCTCGGATCGCCCGACGCCCAGGCGCGGCGGCGAGCCGTGGAGGCGCTCGTCAAGCTGGACGGCGCCGAGGAGGCGCTGCGGGCGGCGTTGCGCCACCGGGACTCCGTGGTCCGCGCGCGGGCGGCGTTGGCGCTCGGGAGGCGCGGGCGCGGTGAGGCGGTGCCGGAGCTCGTCGAGATGGTCGTACGGGGGACCGAGGACGTGGCGGCCGCCGAGACACTCGGGCTGCTCGCCCGCGACCACGGGGAGGTTCGGGTCGCGGACCTCGTCGTCGCGCGGCTGGGCCGGGAGGGCCCGGCGGCGCGGGGGCGGCTCACCCAGACCCTCGGCGAGATCCCCGGCGCGGCGGCCCACCGTGCCCTGACGGTGCTCGCCGACGACGAAGACCCGGCCGTCTCCCTCACCGCCCGGTACCTGCTGGCCCGCGGTTGACGCAGCGGCTCGGGTATCCCCCCTGAGGAGCTGGATCATGCCCACCCGTTCTCCGGTCGACCACGACGCCGCCGTCGCGGCCGACGACAGTCGCCCTGGTCCATGGCCGCGCACGTGGCGTCGGGGAGACTGGGCGGATGTTCTCCGTCGTCTGCGAGATCGAACCGCCCACCCGCCCGGACCTGACCCGGGCGCGGCACCAGATCGGCATGCTCGCGCCCGTCGTGGACGACTTCCTCATCCCGGACAACCACATCGGTCGCGCGACGGTGTCCAGCATCGCCGTCGCGAACGAGGTCCACGCCATGGGGCGGCGCAGCATCGCATGCCTGAACTCGAGGGACCGCAACCTGCTCGGGCTCCGGCGGGACCTGCTGACCGCGGCCGCGTACGGCGTGGACCGCTTCCTGTTCGTCGCGGGCGACAAGCCCACCGCGGGTGACCGCGCGGGCGGCCTCACGGTCCGGACCATGATCGAGGAGGCCCGCGCCGCGACGGACCGACCCGAGTTCTCCGGCGTCGCACCCTTCGGCATCGGCGTGACCTGCGGGAACCGTCGGCGGCTGCCGAGCTGGAAACGGGCCGCGGACTTCGTGTTCCTGCAGGTCGGGTTCTCCGTCGACGACGTCGTGCGCTGGCGGCAGGAGAACCCGACCGACCAGCCGGTGTACGCGGGGGTCATGGTGCTGGCCAGCGCGGGGATGGCCACCCGGCTGCGGGCGAGCGTGCCGGACATCGAGATCCCGGAGGAGCTCGTCGAGCGGGTCGCGGCCGATCCCGCCGCCGGGGTCGAGGCGGCGTGCGACCAGGTCCGGGCCCTGCGGGAGAGCGGCGCGTGCGAGGGCGTGCACTTCGTCCCGGTCAGCCGCTACCGCGAGGTGGCGATCCGGCTCGAGCGTTTCCCGTGAAACATCCGGTGCGGCGCGGCGACCGGCCCAGGTCGGTACCCGGAGCCCAGCACGACGCGATGCCCTGCCCACCTCGTCGCGGTCGTCCAGGGGCGTCGTGACCCGTCGTGCGCGCAAGTGGCACGGAGACCGCCCGTTCGGCCGGCGTCGGTGGGGGGACCGCCTCAGTAGGCTGGCTGAGATGGGAGGTCGCGTGCGGGACGAGGAGCTGGTGGTCGAGTTCGCCTTGACGCGCCTGGACCACCCGGATCTGGACATCGAGGAGATCGCGGCCCTGCTGGTGCGCCGGATGGGTCCGGAGCGCACGCTCCAGCTCGCCTCCCGCAACCTCGCGGACCGCGGCGAGCTCCGCGGGGCGATGTTCGAGGCGGCCGTCGAGCACGTGATGCGGGTGGTGCTCACCCTGCGGGACGCGCCGGACTAGGTGGCTGTCCGTGCGCTGGTCGCCGCCGGAGCCCGCGCACATGATCCGCGTTTGCGTGCTCTCAGCGTGCCGCAACGGACCCTCAGCGCACGCAAACCGTGATCTTGCCACGCTCAGCGCACGAAACGTGCCACCAGCGTGGTGGTGATCTTGCCACGCTGAGAGCACGAAACGTGCCACCAGGGTGGTGGCGTACCACCCCGCAGGCCGCCCGCCGTTCGCCGGACCGGTTGGGGCGCATGGCGATGCACATCTCGACGATCCGTGGGCAACGCTCGTCGTATTCGCCTGATCGGACCGTTTCGTGGGGCCGTTCGGCGCTCCAGGTCGACCGGTGGCGGTCCGCGCGTTCCTTGCCCACCCGTGTGGGCGTTGGTGGGGTGCGTGGTCACCGAGGGTGTTCACCTAGAGTGATCTCGCTGTCACGGAGCGAAACGAGGAGTGGCTGTGGGCGCACGGCGGTTCGGGACCTGGAACGGCACGCGCAGGGCGGTCGTGGCGACCGTCGTCGCGGCCGTCGGGCTGGGCGGTGCGCTGGTGGCGGGCCCGGCCTTCGCCGAGTCGCCCGCCGCGGCGGCCGCGCACGCGGAGCCGCTGGTGCCGGGCACGCCGTGCTCGGTGTCGGCCAAGTCCTGCGTCGACCTGGAGTCGCAGCGGGCCTGGCTGATCCAGGACGGCAAGGTCATCCGCGGCCCGGTGAAGATCTCCTCCGGTGGGAACGGCCAGGAGACGCCGGTCGGGCACTCGCTGCGGGTGTACCGCAAGGACCGGAACCACGTGAGCCAGGAGTCGCGGCTGCCGAACGGCGATCCCGCGCCCATGCCGTGGTCGGTCTTCTTCGAGGACGGCGGCATCGCGTTCCACTCCGGCAGCCCCCAGCGCTCGTCGGCGGGCTGCATCCACCTGGACCCCGCGGACGCGGAGGCGTGGTTCAACTACCTGCAGATCGGCGACATGGTGCAGGTCGTGAATGCGTCCGAGGAGATGGCCGCGCGGAACGGTCAGCCGCCCGCCTGACCCGACCCGATCCCCGGAGGTGCGCCCTCCGGGGATGTCGTCGCGCTTGACATGGATACTGACACTCTCCACTATTGGAGAGCGACGATATCCACTATCGGAGGAGCGCGTGATGGAACGGACCACCCACCGGTACGACGGCGAGCTCGTCGTCTTCCTCATCGGCATGACGATCACCAAGTGGTGGCGCGTGGACCACTGGTTGCCGGTCCTGCGGGCCATGCCGGGCATGCTCAAGGAGCTGATGTCCGACCCGGACTCGGGCCTGATGGGCTACAAGCTCGCCTTCGGCCCCGACGGACCGTTGCTGGTGCAGTACTGGAGCTCGGTCGACAAGCTCTACGCCTATGCGAGCGACCGGGAGGCCAGGCACCGCCCCGCGTGGGCGGAGTTCAACCGCCGGGCGCGCTCGACGGCCGGTGCGGTCGGCGTCTGGCACGAGACCTACCGCGTGGACAAGGCGGAGAGCGTCTACGTCGGCACTCCACCGATGGGTCTGGCGAAGGCGACGGAGCGGGTACCGGTCACCGAGGGCCGCAACTCCGCCCGCCAGCGGCTCGAAGCCGCCTGACGACGCGGTCGGGTCGACTACCATCGTCGGCGTGGGGACCATGACACCCGCGGTCGAGGACTACCTCAAAGCGATCTTCCTGCTGTCCACCCGCGGGGAGAGCGTGACCACCGGGTTGCTCGCGAAGGAGTTGCAGGTCTCCTCGCCGTCGGTGTCGGCCATGGTCAAGCGGCTGGCGGACGGCGAGTTGGTCCGCCGCGGCCGCACGGTCACGCTCACCGTCCAGGGCGAGCGGGAGGCGCTGCGGGTGGTCCGCAGGCACCGGCTGCTGGAGACGTTCCTGGTCAAGGTCCTGGACATGCCGTGGGACGAGGTGCACGAGGAGGCCGAGCAGCTCGAGCACGCCCTGAGCGACCGGCTGGAGGTCCGGATCGACGCGGCCCTCGGGCACCCCACCCACGACCCGCACGGCGACCCGATCCCCGCCGTGACCGGGGTGCACGACGAGAGCTGGGGCCAGCCGCTCGCCACGGCCCCCGAGGGCTGCCGGTTCCGGGTGGAGCGGGTGTCGGACCGCCACTCCGACGCGCTGCGCTACCTGGGGGACCTGGGGCTGCGGCCGGGTGTCGTGGTCGACGTGGAGCGGCAGGAGCCCTACGGCGGACCGCGGTGGGTCCGGATCGCGGGCGAGCGGGTCGCCCTCGCCCCGTTGCTCACCGGCCTGGTGCACGGCTGCGTGGAGAGATAGACGCCGAAACGCCGGCGGCCCTGGGGCGGGCTGCCGGCGCTTCGGAATGGGTGCACCCGGATTCGGGGTCCGGGCACCTGGGGAGCGGACGAGGTCCGTGGGTGGGATCAGCGCGCGAGCGCGGCGATCGCCGAGGCGAGGTCCGACGTCGACGGCGCGGCCGTCTTGCCGGTGGTGTCGATGTTCTGGTTCGTCGTCGAGGGCAGCGACGGGGCGGCCAGGTCGGGGGAGGCGGGCAGCGCGGGGAGCCCGGGCCCGGCCAGCGGGACGTTGCCGAACGGGCTGCCGAAGTCGCCCGCCACGGCGGGCAGGCCCGGGGCGGCGGGCAGCCCGGGGGCCTCCGGCAGCCCCGGCAGGGCGGGCGCCTCGGCGGCCTGGTGCGAGCCGGTCGGGATCGTCGAGTACGCGCCCTGGCCCGCGCCCTGCGCGACGTCCGTCTTCGGCGCCGCGACGGCAGGCGCCTGGGTCGCGGTGGCCTGCTTGGTGTTCTCCGCGGTCACGTGCGGGGTGTCGAGGTTCGCGATGCCGGGCACGCTGAACGCCTCGGGGAGCGCCGGAGCGGCCGGCAGCGAGGGGGCCTCCAGCGCGGACGCGTTCGGCAGGGCGGGCGCGCTCGGCAGCGCGGGCGCGCCGGAGGGCAGCCCGGGGGCCGCGGGAAGCGACGGCAGGCCGGCGGCGAAGGCCTGCCCCGCGAAGCCTGCGCCGAGGGCGGCGATCCCGGCGACGGTGGCCGAGGTGCGCAGCGTGCGCCTGGCGAGACTGGTCATGACTGGAGGGTCCTTCCGATCGGGGGAGATCGTGTGCGCGTTGTCGATCTGGAGGATGAACGACGCCGTCGTGACCCGGTTGTGCCCGAGCCGCCTCCTTCACTCGATCTAGTGGACACAAAGACGCAGGTCACACGCGTTTCACCAAGTCGGGGGACCCGGCGGTGCTTGACGGGTGCACGATCACGGTTCTGTCACGAACGTGCCCGACTCGACGCGCACCTCGCCCGTGGGGATGATCGGCGGGTGCGTGGACGCGGAGTCGACCCCCGGTACGGACTGATCGCCGCGGGCGTCGGCACGGGCCTGGGGATGGTGGGGGCGGGGGCGCTCGGCATCGGGCGGCACTACGCGACGGTGCTGCTGGACCCGGGGCGCGTCGTCGCGTTCCCGGAGCGGGTCCTGCACACGGGCTCGGGATCGGTCACCCTCGCCACGAGCAGGCTGGTCCGCCAGCCCGGGGTGTGGGGGCTGCGGTGGGCCGAGGGGCTGGCCGTCGTCGGGGGGATCGAGCGGGAGGACCGCCGCGGCGTGCGCCGCACCCTGCTGGCCGGCCCGGTGCCGCCGGAGGGCCCGGCGGTCGTCGACGCGGGCCCGTTCGACCCCGATCCCGCCGCCCGCGGCCTGCCGTTCGACGACGTGGCGATCGAGACGCCGCTGGGCCCGGCCCCCGCCTGGTTCGTGCCGGGGGAGGGGGACACCTGGGCGGTGGCCGTGCACGGGCGCGGCGGCAGGCGCCGGGAGGCGTTGCGGATCCTGCCGACGCTGCATCGGCTCGGTCTGCCCACGCTGGTGATCAGCTACCGCAACGACGACGACGCCCCCGCCAGCCCGGACGGCCACTTCCACCTCGGGGACTCCGAATGGGAGGACCTCGAGGCGGCCGTGGTGTACGCCAGGGAGCACGGGGCGCGGCGGATCGTGCTGGTCGCGTGGTCCATGGGGGCCGCGATCAGCGGGGCGTTCCTGCACCGCTCGAAGGAGGCCGAGGCCGTCGTCTCACAGGTGTGGGACGCGCCGCTCACCGACTGGCGCGCCACGCTGCGCAGGCAGGCCCGCAACCGGTTGGTCCCGCCGCAGCTGGTGCCGATCGCCACGGCCGCCACGCGCCGTCGGATCGGGATCGACTTCGACGAGTTCGACCTGCTCCGGCACCCGCCCGCGCACCGGCCGCCCACGCTGATCGTGCACAGCACGCCGGACACGGCCGTGCCGGTCGCGTCCAGTCGGGCGCTCGCCGCCGCCGGCCCCGCGCTCGACTGGCCGATCCGGTTCGTCGAGGTGCCTGCGGTGGAGCACACGGCCTCGTGGAACGCCGATCCGGCGCGCTACGAGCAGCTGGTGGCGGCGTTCCTTCAGGAGTGACCGTTGCGGGCCGAGTGGGCCGGCATCTCCGGCTCGAGGTCCACGGCGCCCGGCGGGTCGGTGGCGGGGGCCGCGGCGGCGGGGACCTCCTGGGGCCTGCGGGACAGGACCAGCCAGCCGATCACGGACGCGACGGTCAGCGCGATGCCCGCGCCGATCCACCACCACCGCTTCGACGAGGGCTGGTCCGGGTCGATCCGGGCGGCCAGCTCCTTGCGCGCGGTGGCGATGCGGTCCGAGTCCAGCAGGTGCTGCGCGCCCGCGGCGAGCTCGCCCGCCTTGTCGGCGAGGACCGGCAGCTCCCGGTCCAGCAGCTCCTTGGCCTCGTGCGCGAGCTCCTCGGCGGCCTCGCCGAGCGAGGACAGGGTGGCTCCCGCGTGCTCGCGGGCGCGCGTGAGTGCGTTGGTGGTGCTCATGTGTGCCTCCACAGAGGGTGTGGGCCGGGTGGCGTCCACCATCGACCCTGGCACGATGGGGCCTGTGACTGAACCAGGCAACTCGAAGCAGACCGCAACGCTGCGGACGTCCGAGGGTGACATCCGGATCACCCTCTTCCCGGACCACGCGCCCAAGACGGTGGAGAACTTCGTCGGTCTCGCGACCGGCAAGAAGGAGTACTCGCAGCCGAACGCCTCCGGTGGAGACAGCGGCCCGTTCTACGACGGCTCCGTCTTCCACCGCGTGATCAGCGGTTTCATGATCCAGGGCGGCGACCCGACGGGCACCGGCCGGGGCGGCCCGGGCTACCAGTTCGGGGACGAGTTCCACCCCGAGCTGAAGTTCGACCGTCCGTACCTGCTGGCCATGGCGAACGCCGGCCCCGGCACCAACGGCTCGCAGTTCTTCATCACCGTGGGCCCCGCCCAGCACCTCAACCGCCGGCACACGATCTTCGGCGAGGTCGCGGACGCGGAGTCCCGTGCCGTCGTGGACGCCATCGCCACGACCTCCACGGACCGGACCGACCGGCCGTTGACGGAGGTCGTCATCCAGCACGTCGAGGTCTCCTGACCCCATGACCGTCCCCGATCCGGCCGGTCCGCCGCTGCCCAGCTGTGTGCGGCACCCGGACCGGCCGACCGGGCTCTCCTGTGTCCGCTGCGGGCGCCCGGCCTGTCCGGAGTGCCTGCGGGACGCGCCCGTGGGGCGGCAGTGCGTGGACTGCGTCCGCGCCGGACGGCAGGGCGTGCGCCGCGGCCGGACGGTCGCGGGCGCCGAGCCGCGCCGACCCGACCGCAGGCCCGTGGTCGTCCTGACCCTGACCGCGCTCAACGTGGCGGTGTTCGTGCTGACCGCCGTGCAGGCGGGCAGCGTCGGCTCCAACGAGCGGGCGGCGTTGTTCCGCGAGTGGGTGCTCGTCCCCGGGCTCGTCTGGGGCGGCGACTGGTGGCGGCCGATCACCGGCGGGTTCCTGCACTACGGGCCGCTGCACCTGGTGTTCAACATGATGGCGCTGTGGGTGCTCGGCCGGGAGCTCGAGCCGGTGCTGGGCCGGAGCCGGTTCCTCGCCGTCTACCTGGTCTCGCTGCTCGGCGGGTCCGCCGCGGTGATGCTGTTCTCGCCCGCGAACTCACTCGTCGCCGGGGCCTCCGGCGCGGTGTTCGGGCTGATGGGGGCGCTGTTCGTGATCGCCCGCAGGCTGCGGGCCCCGATGGGTCAGATCGTCGGCCTCGTGGCGGTCAACCTGGTGATCAGCGTCGTCGTGCCCGGGATCTCGATCGTGGGGCACCTGGGTGGGCTCGTGGTCGGCGCCGCCGCCACGGCCGCGCTAGTGCACGTGCCGCCGGTGCGCAACCGGACGGCGTTGCAGGCCTCTGCCCTGGCCGTCCTCACCCTCGTGGTGCTCGCGGTGATCGCGACGCGGGCCGCCGCGGTCTCCCTCGCCTAGTGCGGTGCCGGCCGCCGGGGAGCAGCGTCGGTCCCCGGCCGCTCGGGTCACTCCGGCTTGCTGCACCCGCATCCGGTGGAGCAGCCGTCGGTGCCGCGCATCGGCGTCCTGGCGATCATGGTGATCTCCTCTCCTGGGTCCCGGCCCCGGCGGTCGGTCTCCCGAGCCTAGGAAGCCGTACGGACGTCCGGCGATACTCCGTATGGAGGGCCGCCCGGTGCGCAGCGTGAGGCTCCTACGCCGATCGGGTCGGCAGGTGCGGGATCAGGGCCGCCGCGACGTCCTCGGGATCGGCGTTCAGATCCAGCCGCCCGAACACCGCGAGCCGCTCGTCCCCGCCGATGAGCAGGTCCAGCTCCAGCAGGCTCGTCTCGCGGCCGAACCGCCGCGTGCGCAGCACCCGCACCCGCCGGACGGCGGGCCAGTCCACCTCGCGGGTCCCCGTGATCCCGCGGATCTCGATCCCGTGCGGGCGCACCGCGAGCCGTGGGCGCACCAGCGTGCCGTGCAGCGCCGCGAAGCCCAGCCCGACGGCGGCCACCCCGGCGATCAGTCGCCCGGCCGGGTCCGTGTCACCGAGCAGGAGGACGGCGAGCCACGCGACCGCCCCGACGAACAGCACCCACGCCAAGGCGACGAGTCCGCGGGACGGTGCCCACCGCTCGTCACTCATGGTAGCCGGACGACTTGTCCACAGGGCTTGTCCACAGTGGGGATGACTTACACACGTGTAGTTCCCGCAGGTCCCGACCTCGCGGCGGCCCACCCGCCCAGGATCACACTGCGTGATGACAAGATCGTCTAGCGCCAGCGCATCGACATCAGCAGCGAGACGACGATCAAGCCGAAGCCGATGAGGAAGTTGAAGCCGCCGAGCGTGCCCATGAACGGGAGCGCATTGCGGCCCAGGTAGTCGGTGATCAGCCAGGCCAGCCCCAGGATCCCGACGGCCAGCATGATGACCACGTACAGCGGGTGGGTGGGGCCCTTGACCTTCACCGGGCTGCGGTTGGAGGAAGGCGGCGTGTAGACGGCCTTCTTGCGGACCTTCGACTTGGGCATGGGGAGACCTCGGGTTTCTCGGTGGAACTCCGCCACACCGTACCGTGTGCCGCCTCGGTCACACGCGGGCGGAGAGGGCGGCGACCTCGTCCCCCAGCCGGGCGACGATCTCCTCGGGCACCTGGTGCCCCGCCGAGGCCAGCCAGTTCGCCAGCATCCGGTGCCCGCCCTGGGTGAGCACGGACTCGGGATGGAACTGCACGCCCTCGATCGGCAGGTCCTTGTGCCGCACCGCCATGATCAGCCCGGACTCGGTGCGCCCGGTGACCTCGAGTGCGGGCGGCAGCGACTCGGGCCGGATCGACAGCGAGTGGTAGCGGGT